>ERZ839489.153-NODE-153-length-83260-cov-75.339210_pt1 | contig 83260 bp, 77 predicted proteins | sample MGYA00519938_ERZ839489 | MGnify/ENA primary metagenome ERZ839489 (study PRJEB31850, sample SAMEA3708846) | human gut metagenome | biome: human gut; feature: human-associated habitat; material: faeces | place: China | collected 2014 ...
GCGAACTGCTCAGAAATTGGTGACCATTCTGCTCAAATCGTGTTGACAAAACACAGCGCGTTTACAGGCCCTCGACCGCGCAGGCGCGGGCGGGCGCGAGGAGGCCCGCCTGCAGGCGCCCCCGGGCCCTCGACGACCCGGCCAGGCGCCCTCTGGCCACCTCGCCCATCCGCGACAGGCACTGGTCCCCGGAGCGGGTGGCGGGCAGGATGCGCGCCGAGGCGTCGTCCGGGGAGGTCGCCAGGACCGTAACCCTGGACAGGGGCTCGGAGTTCGCGGCGGCGTACGAGCTGCAGGAAGCCCTGGGGGCGCCGGTGTACTTCTGCCTCCCGGCACCACCCGTGGCAGAGGGGGACCGGCGAGAACACCAACGGGCTCCTCGGGGAGCACCTCCCGAAGGGCACGGACCTGTCGACCGTCAGCGACGAGGAGGTCCGGAAGGCGTACGATGGCCTCAACCGCAGGCCGCGCAAGCGCTACGGCTGGAGGTGCCCCTGGGAGGCATACCACGGCGAGGCGTTGCACTTGCTCTGACGATTCGGACTCCGCTTGCCTTCACAATATCTATATTGCCTGGTGCTGAGATTTAAGCCTTCCCCACGCAAAATGCCAAATCATTCGAGTGTGGCCCCATTGAACTTCCGGGTGGCTGCAGTTTTGGTAAGAACCCTTATATGACTGCGGCTGATGGCAATTCGCTGACCTGCGGTTTATCAGACCTTCAACCGCTTTGTACTCGGGGTACCCCCCGAAAAACCGTAGCTCAACCGTCAATTCGTGCCATCGCGCGCCCAGACGGCTTCCAGCTCTCTTTCAGTGGCGCCGCCTTCAGCAACGATCCGGGTGAAACTTGCGTTCAGGGGAAATGTTCATACGAAGCGAATACGACCCTGATCTCCTCACGACGGGTTTCGCGTTAGCTGCAGTCAAGCAAGCTCTCGCAGGCTTAACGTGCGGCCTGGTCACAGATGATTGCGGTCTGTTGCGGTTTAGCCCATAAAAAAGGAAAAGGTCGCACAGGAAACATCCCGTGCGACCTGCTCTTTTCTGGTCGGGTGGACTGGATTCGAACCAGCGACCCCTTGACCCCCAGGGCGCAATCCTTGATGAATGTCAATAGACACCAGAGGACACCACTTCCACAGATTGTGCTGTTTAACTGGGCATTTTCTGACCTTGGCGAACATGAGGCGACCACAGCCCCCGTCATGTAAAGTCGTCCGCAGTACGCAAATAGTACGCCACGTACTATCCACGTACTGCACGTACTGCGACGGCCACGGGCGGGCGTGTCAAAGGTTCAAACGTTGATGGGGGCACGATGCCGAGGAATCTGAGCAACGGGTTCGTCTTCAAGGACGAGAGGTCCGGCCACTGGAGGGCCGCGATCAGCTGGCAGGACGAGGACGGCAGGCAGAGGAGGATGACGCGAAACACCCCCGTCGCCTGCTACCCCGACAGGGTTAGCAGGAAGACCGGGAAGGTCACTAGGGACAACCGCGGGAAGGGCGCCGCCGAGGACTTCCTCAGGGAGTGGCGCGACGAGGAGGTCCGAAAGGACGAGGAGCTCTCCGGCACCGTCTCCTGCGAGACGCCCGTCTACCGCTACGTCCTCGACTACATAGACATGAAGGAGTCCACCGGCAACATCCTCGCCTCGACGGCCGACGGCTACCGCTGGTACGCGAAGCACCTCCTGGGCACCGAGCTAGGCAAGACCCCCGTGGGGCAGGTCACCGCGAGGCAGATCCAGGAGTTCGAGCGCGACATGGTGCAGGACGGCTACGGCGGCAACACCGTCTCCCACACCCACGTGCTGCTCAAGACCGCCTTCATCAGGGCGCGCAGGCTGGGCGACATCCCGTCGAACCCCTTCGACCTCGTCGACGCTCCCAAGAGGCCCACGAAGCCGATAAACTCCCTCGACGCCGCGAGCGTCCGGCAGCTCAACCAGACGCTCGGGAGCGTCGCCGACCCGTTCTCCACCGCCGTGCTCCTCGCGCTCATGACGGGGATGAGGCAGGGCGAGATATGCGCCCTCAGGTGGCAGGACGTCGACCGCGTGTCGCGCAGGATCCGGGTCTCGCACGCGCTCACGAGGGCGAACGGCACCTTCGCGCTCTCCACGCCCAAGACCAGGAGCTCGGCCAGGACCATCCCCTACGGCGACGAGCTCGCCCGCGTGCTGGAGGCGAGGGCGCGCGCCATGCACGGCGAGCGCGAGGCGATGGGCCTCGACTGGGACGAGGGGCTCTTCGTCGTGGGCAGCGCCGTCACCGGCGCCTGGAAGAGCCCCATGGCGCTGGGGCAGGAGTGGAGGGCTTTCGTGAGGGTTGCGAGGCTCGTGGGCTCCCAGGGGGAGCCGCCGAGGTTCCACGACCTCAGGCACACCTTCGCTACCATGGCGATCGGGTCGGGGGTGGACGTGAAGACTGTGAGCGCAATCCTCGGCCACTCCAACGCCGCGATGACCCTCAACGTCTACGCCGACGCGCTCGCGGACAGCAAGAAGGCCGGCATGGACCTCATGGGCAGGATCATGTCTGCAGGCCTCTCGTAGGAACGGGGTGCAGACGGCAACCATCGAAGCATCGGAAGCGGATTCGGGGCGGAAGCGAGTCCGATTGCCGCGGCACGTGCGGATGCACACCCTGGGGCGAACGGAACGCCGATGGCGACTTTGGAGGATCGCATTATGGAGCGTACGATCGAGGATGTGTCAAATATAGAGTGTATTCGCTATACTATTGCCATGGCTAAGATTGACGACATATACGGTGCAGCTGATGACTACGGCCTCGTGACGTCTGCGGAGGCCAGGCAGCTAGGTGCCTCCGACGCGGAGGTGGTGCAGTACGCGGCGCGCGGCAGGCTCGAGCGCGTGGCCAGGGGCGTCTATCGCGTGCCCGTGTGGCCCTACCAGGAGCAGGCACCCTACGCTATCGCCGTTAGGGCCGCGGGCGAGGGCGCCTACCTCTTCGGGGAGTCCGTGGTGGCGCTCCTCGGCCTTTCCCCCACCGACCCGCGCGCCATCTGGGTGGCGACGCCCAGGAGGACCAGGCGCAGCCTCGGCGAGGGCGTGAGGCTCGTCTGGCGGAGGCACCCAGACCGTGTCACCTGGTACGAGGGCATCGCCTGCCAGGAGGCGGCGGACGCGATCCGCGAGTCCGCCCGGACCCTGGGGCCCATCCGCGCCATCGACGCAGCTCGCGAGGCAGCGCGGATGGGCTACGTCACGGCAGCCGAGCTTGCAGAGATCGAGAGGGAGGTGGGCGCCCATGCCTAAGCGCCCGAACAGCATGAGGCACCTGGACGACGCCATCCGGAGGGCCTCCGGCGGCACCGCCGACGGCTACGTGCGCATGCGCACCCTCGTGGCGAACGCGATAGTGGCACAGATGCTTCCCGACGGGGTCGTGAAGGGCGGAAGCGCCGTCAGAATGCGCTTCGGGTCCGAGGCCACGCGCTACACGACCGACCTCGACACCGCCACGGCGAGCGACCCGGACGAGTACGCTGCGAGGCTGTCCGAGGCGCTCGCCGCCGGATGGGAGGGCTTCACCGGCCGCGTCGTGCGACGCGAGCCCGCCGCGCCACCGGGCATCCCCGGCGAGTACGTGATGCGCCCCTTCGACGTGAAGCTCTCCTACCTGGGAAGGCCCTGGTGCACGGTGCCCCTAGAGGTGGGGTTCGACGAGATCGGCGACGCCGAGCGGGCCGACGCGACCAGCCAGGACGAGGCCTCGGACGCCCTCGGGAGCCTCGGGTTCCCCGCCGTCGGGGACGTGGCCCTCATGGACCTCTGCTACCAGGTGGCCCAGAAGCTACACGGGCTCACGAGCGGCGGCGACCGCGTGCGCGACCTCGTTGACCTCCAGCTTATCGCGAACAACGCCGACGTGGACCTGGCGCGCACGAGGCGGGTCTGCGCGAGGCTCTTCGCCTACCGTAAGGCGCAGGAATGGCCGCCCAGGGTCGTCGCCGGAGAGGGTTGGAACGAGCTCTACACCCGCCAGGCGGAGGGGCTTGACGTGCTGAGCGATCTCGCGGAGGCCATCGAGTGGGCCAACGGGCTCGTCGCCCGCATCGATGCCTCACGGTAGCGGGAAGTCGCAAGCGACCCAGTCCTTCAATACCAGTCGCCAGCCCCAGAATGCGAGCACGCCGCCACCGTTAGCACGGCGACGTCTAGACCACAAACCCGATTGACCGCCAATCCCGGCTGGTTAGAATGGAACCAGATGTCAAAACCCGATAGGGTTTTATGTGGCGGGGACGCACGAACGCCTCCGCCTAATTTTTGCTCGAAGGCATCACTGGCATAGCCACCAAAACACATGGATACGAGACATGGAGTCGGGACGATGAAGTGGATCTACGATGCCGACGACAACGCGGACCTCGAAGAGGTCGCGTTCGCGGAGAAGGGCATCTCGGCAATCCTAGAGAACGTCGACCTCTCTTCGGCGCCAAGTGACGCTGCGGACGCCGCGATGTGCTTCCTGGGGCGTTTGGTGAGGGAGCTCGCCGAGGCGACCGAGACGCACTCCCATGCGGTGTTAGCGTCGGGCTAATTTGACCACATCCAGTCAAGCGATAATCGCCAATCCCAGTCAGCCGACTTTGGCCAATGCGCCGGCAACCGGTTTCCTAACTTATGTTCTCGCTACACTCCCTTGGGCTGCATGCCCCTCACCTTGGTGGCCTGCGGGACGGCCTCGACGGAGTAGGTGTCCAGCCCGCGCCCGCGGTAGCTCGGGCCGCGCATCATGAAGACGGAGGCCTTGTCGAACACCCTGTCGAGCGCGCACAGCAGCGCGTCGTCGCCCGTGAAGAACTCGTCCCAGGCGCTCGGCGCCACGTTGCTGGTCAATATCATGGTGTTGGGCCCCTCCTTCTCATATCGGCGGTCGATCACATCGAAGAAGAGGTCCGTGCACGCCCTGTCGAAGGTGCACCTGCCCACCTCGTCCACGATCAGGCAGGTCGGCTTCACCAGCGTCGCGACGACGCGCGAGGCGCTCCCGCGCTCCGCCGCCCTCTGGAACCTGTCCCTGAGCTCGCTCGCCTTCACGTAGTAGGTCTTCAGGCCGCGCATGCAGCACTCCCGGCCGTACGCCTGGGCCAGGTGGGTCTTGCCTATGCCGCCCGGGCCTATGAACGCGACGTTGCGGTGCGCGTAGAGGTCGGCGAGCGCGGGAAGCTTCGCCAGCGCCGACGCGTCGCGGCCCTGTATCCTCGAGAAGTCGAATCCGTCGAAGGTCTTGGGCTCCCTCCTCGGCAGCCGGCTCAGCCTGAGCAGCGTCTCTATCGACGCCTGCCTCCTCTTCTCCGCGAGGTAGTCGAACGTGACGGCGAGCGCGCCGACCTCCGCGTCGCCCATGTCGTGGTCGGACGCCAGCGTCGCGAGCTCGGAGGCCGCGAGGGCGATCCCGAGCCTGGCGGCCGCCTCGCTGGCGAGCTCGTAGGGGCTCTTCGCGGCGTTTCCCATCACGCCCACCTCCCGAAGTCGAACTTGGCGAACGCGGGCTTGCCGGGCGCGAGCTCGACCCGCGAGATCGACGTGGTGACGGGCTGGCTGGGAAGCTCCTCGGGCTGCGCGTCGGCCCACTGTCCCTCGCACCAGCTGTCGCGCCGGTCCCAGGTCACGGCGTGCACGGCCAGCTCCAGGGCCAGGTCGTCGCTGTATATGTGCAGGTAGCCACCTTCGCGGCTCACGCGGCAGTCCCGCCGCTCGTACCAGTATGGGACCCCGAACCTCCGGCCCTCGTAGCTGACGAAGCCGTCGAAGGTGATCCTGCGCCTGGGGCACAGCCAGAGCGCGACCTCGTCGGTCACCTCGAGCGGGCGCGCCGCCGGGAGGCAGGCGGACGCGTGCTCCTCGGACGGCACGCAGGCCACGGCGCGCCTCCGCCTGCCGGCCTGCTCCGCGCACCACAGCAGCGCCTCCCCGTTGAGCGTGGTGATGTCGGTGAAGTCGCGGCCGGCGAGGAAGTTGCCCTTCACGAAGCGGATCAGCCGCTCGACCTTGCCCTTAGTGAAGGGGTGGCGCGGCCTGCAGAGCCTGGTGCGGAAGCCGACGCACCCCATGAAGGCGGCGTAGTCGCGCTGCCAGACGGGCCTGCCGTCGAGGTCGCGCCCAGTCACGACCGACTTCATGTTGTCCGTGAGCACCTCGTCGGGGACGCCCATGGCCATAAAGGCGTGGAGCATCCCTATGAGCAGGTTCTCCTGCCGCGCGTTGGGGAAGAACTCCACGTAGAAGCTGCCGCAGTGGTGGCAGACCATCGCGAAGCACGCGATCCTGTACTCCGTGCCGCCCGGGCCGACGACCGTGACGAAGCCCCAGTCCATCTGATACGCCTCGCCGGGCCCCGTCCTGAACCTCTGGCCGCGGCTCCCCTGTGGTGCCACGGCCCTCCGCTTTGCGGGGACGAGGTCCCTGTGGCCGGATATGTACACCTTCACGGCGGTGAGGCCGCCCTCGTAGTCCTGGCCGAGCAGCCGCTCGTAGATCACCTGCGAGTTGGTGACTCCCCTGCGGAGCTGGTCGTCGACGAGCCCGGTGTGCCCCGTGAGCACCGTCACCTCGGCCCTCCGGCCGCTGTTGCCGTGCGGGAGCGCCCTGAAGCCGTGCTTCCTGATCGTCCTGGCCTTCGACCTCGTGAGGCCCGTCCTGCGGCAGAACTCCGCCAGGTTGCACGCCTGGGGGTCGAACCCGTCGCCCGCCTCGGCGGCCATCTCCTCCAAGGCCTTGTCTATAATCTCCTGTAGGTCATCGCGTCTCTCGTTCACCTCTATAGTCCTCCTAACGCCGGCGCATTGGCAACACCAGCTTAGGGGTCGTGAGGGGGCGCGATGGCCGTTTTTCGTTGACTGGGATTGGCTAAATTGTTCCGACTATTTGTGGCTAAAGTCGCCCGGCGCTAACAGCGGGAGGCGGCTTCCCTGCGCGGTAGGGTCATCCTCACCGTGCGGGCTAGGCGCTACGTGAGTTGCAAGTCGGTCCCCACGCTCCTGCGGGAGCGTGGGGACATCGGGCCGGATGTGTCCTTCCGACATCCGCTGCGCCGGGGACATCGTCGGCATCCCCTATCCTCGCGGTCGTCGAAAGCGCCCGGCCGGCGCGGCAGCGGAGGTCGCCCCCGCGCCGGGTCGGTGTAGAAGTTCGCCGCACTTCCGCGCCGACACCTCCAAGCACTCCCTCGCCCAAGACGCTGGCACAGGGAGCAAGCACCTCTTCCCGCTCCCTGACGGCCCGCGCGACTGGTCGGCGCCGCGCCACGCCCGCAAGGGCGTGCCGCCCCGCCACGCGGGCCTTGCCGCTCGTTGGGCGAGGGAGGGCAAAGGACCTTCCCACGTCCTAGGGAGGTCACCATGACCGAGAAGACAGAAAGCGCCGCAGCAGCGGCCGAGGAGAGGCTCGTCGCCACGTGCGAAGGCATCGTGAGGGACTATCTCGCCCACAGGGGATACGAGGTCCACGCGGGCGACGGCTGGTCCTGCGACTGCGAGGACGCGCCAATCGTGGCCACGGACGGCGACGAGACGGTGCTCGTAGCCGTCATCTCCGGCTACGAGGAGGGCTCGGCCAGGATGCCCGAGCTCAACGTGGGAGCCGCCGAGTTCGCAATAATGAGGCGCGCGTGCCTGCTCTACCTCGCGGACCACGGCGACGTGGACGCGATACGCCACGATGTGGTCTCCATCGTCGTGACGGGAGAGCGCCAGGCGAAGCTCCGCCACCTCATTGGTGCCTGGCAGTGGGCGGAGAGGGAGGAGTGACCTAGGACGTCATAACACAGACACCGCTCACGGCAGGAAGGCGACCGTTCGGGGATACCCGGGCGGTCGCCCCCTTCCTGCCGCCACGGCCGCAACCAAGCCCTCCCGCGGCCGCCCTCCCCGCCGTCAGGAACACCTAGCGACGGCGGGGAGGATTGTTATGTTTGGGTCTTCTTCCTCGTTCTCATCTTTAGAGAATGTGTCAATTCGTTTGGAGGAAATCAGCTAGTCCCACCATCTTTGTCAACGATTGATTATCTTCAGTAGTTAAATATTGCCGTTAGTCTCGCTTGAGAGATAGTCGACAAGACTATCCCCCTGGGCAAGTAAATAGTCATAAGTGATGATTCGTATGTCATTCAGACGGCTATTCAAACCGTGCAAGGCCCTCTTCTGTTGATCGTCCCAGCCTTTGGACCGACCTATCACAATTGTTGCAGTTGGATGATACGCCAAGATATCCTCGTGTCCCATTAGCCCCTTCGATGCAGCCTCAGAGAATACATCTAAGTAACGATGACACTGTCCTATTGCCATTGAGGCGTCATGGGAGAAATAGTAGTCATGGTGACCAGAATCAAACTTTAAGACTTCCATATTCGGTCGTTTTAGCTCGATGATGTCTCTGAAGCCAGCGTTTATGCGTGGGATCAACATGTCAACCTGATCTTGTATAGAAATGTTCCTTATTTCATCAGTTACGACAAATTGGTTTCCAAAGGACCAAGGATGATTTTCGCACCAACGTTGATATATGGATTCCTCATTATCACCCGCATCCAGGTGAGAATGCAGCTCAATCATCGCACTCTTCATTTCCTCCAAGCGAACTGAATAGCGAAGTGCTTGGGCAAGCCTTGGGCCGAGCTCGACACCACTCAAATGATCTGCAATCGTCTTCTCGCCCAGCACACCAATTAATGCCTTGGCAACCTCTTCAGGATCTCTGCCATGTAAATCAATTTCGCCCGAACCAATACGTAAAACGATATAACTGCCTAATTCATTCTCATCCGAAACTGCCTGCAATCGATTTAACTCATATAGAAGCCTGCCCGTCGCTTGCCCATTGAGAGATAGAGACTTTTCCTCACATTCAACCCATGAAAACGGAGGATCCGCCTTTTTCAGTGTTTGGATCTTGACCTTAAGCTCTGAATGATCGGAATGCTGTATAAAATATGGTATTAATGCTATTTTTGATTTTGATGACTCATATAAAACGATTGGGCTGGAGTAGTCAACTAACCCGCTGTACGCTTTTCTCCGCTCAATGGGTTCAATATCATGCCCGCTTGCATTGTCCTGCCTCATTGTCGTAAGTACCTTTCAAAATAGGAGCCACATGCCCAGTGTTCTATCTCATAATGCTGGTATTGCTATTGGATATCCCTTTCAACTGCCTACAATCTGCGCCCGAGATTACAAATTGAGTAGAATCAATTCCCTGATAGGGTATTTCTGCTAGCTGAAGAGAACAACGATAGACAAAACAAATTTAGCTGGCGAATCCTCAGAGCAAGTGCAACGACTGGTGGTGGTAGACCTCCCAGGGGCACTTCCACTTGAGACGCTTGCGTGGTCTCCGGTTGAGTGAATCGCATGCCTCCTGCACCTCGCTGTCGCTGACATCGTCGAGGCTCTCGCCCTTCGGGAACCAGTCCCTGAGAAGGCCATTGGTGTTCTCGTTGGTGCCCCGCTCCCATGGACGGTGGGGATGGCAGAAGTAGACCGGCGCTCCCAGCGCCTCCTGGAGGCCCTCTGCATCCGAGAACTCCTTGCCCCTGCCGGGAGCGACGGTATGGACGGCCTCTCCCTCGAGCGCCCTCTCCGTGGCCCCGCTGGCCTCGGCATGGGCCTTCCTGGCGGCCTTGCCGCCGACAAGGTATCCGCTCATCCTGTCGACCTGGGTGACGAGGCATGCGCCGCCCTGCCTGCCAGCGACCGTATCGCCTTCCCAGTCGCCTGTCCGGCTCCTGGACGATGCCTCTTCCGGCCTCTCGGAGATGTCATGGGTTATGCGCACCTTGCCCCTGCGCTCCTGGCTTCCCTTCCTGTGCCTGCGCTTTCCATGGTGCCTGAGCAGCCTTGCGGCCTTCCTGTGCCCCGGAAGCTCGCAGTCCAGGGATCCCGACTCCACGGCACGGTAGATGGCGGAATCGCTCACGGCGAGGTCGGGCCGCTCCTCCGAGATGCGGCCCGATATCTCCTCCGGGGACCAGTGCTCGTCCCGCATGAGCCTCACGACCAGCGAGCGCCTCTCGGGTTCGTCCATGAGCCTGGGGCGCCTGCAGCGCAGCCTCCTCCTGTCTGCCTTCCTCTGTGCCGTAGACGCGCGGTAGCGGCGTCCTGCAGGGCCTTGCCAGCCGTTCCGCCTGATCTCGCGGGATATGGTCGACTTGTCCCTGTGGAGCTCCCTCGCCATCTGGCTGACCCCCTCATGGCCCTTCCAGCGAACCATGATGTCCTCGCGCTCCGCGATGCTAAGATGGCTGTAGCCGTCCATGGTGCCTCCAATGATGCATGTCTCCGCAAGCATCATCATAGGTCGTGCCTGGGCGGCCACCTCGTAATATCCCGTTGCACTCGGAGTGAGGATTCGCCACCACCAAAAAAGAGGGTGCAGACAAAAAGTTGGATCACTGGTAGGTGGCCGGGCGGTTGGTCCGCATGTGCAGGGCAGAGGAGATAGGACTGTTCATACTCGCAAGGGAGGAGGGCATGGGCATAAGGGACTCCGCGGAGCTTGCGGGCGTGGCCTTCATCTTCTCAGCTTCAATGTCTTCGAGGCACTTGTCGCACCCTCGCTCGATATGGTCTTTTGCGCGAAGTATAAACGCGCTTGTCGGGCCGACGCCCGGCGGCAAGCTTCCACAGACGGGGGACGAGCTGCCGATAGCGGGCATCCGCACCCTGGCTGCGGTGGGCTGCGCCGCATCCGTCATCGGCATCCCGCGCAGCATCGGCTCACGTTGTCGCGAGGAGGAAGTGGACGACATCATTGCCGATCTGGACCAGGCAATCTTCAAGGCATAGGAAGCGGTCGCAGCTTATGAGAGAGGCCAGGACACCGGTCGCCTCGCCACAGGGGAGCATCTCGAAGAGGAATGAATCCCCGTCAGGAAGAATCGCGCCCCCGAAGACGTTGTCCTCGGGGGCGCGATTGCACGTGCTTCTCGCCAAGCCATGGACCTGACGAGACATTAGCCAGAGAGCTTATGGCTGGAATCTGGCCACGGCGCCGAGTCTAGAACTGGAACCTGATAACGGCGTTCTGGTTCTTGACGCGCAGCAGCGCTGTCTCGAGCACGGTGAACTCATGATCGAGACCGGTGGCGCCAAGGTAGCCCACGGTCATGTCCTGGCCGATGGCGAGGTCCATGTTCTGCTCGCTGCAGGCAACAAGGAGGGCCGTCTTCTGGGGAAGAACGGGCGTCTGGAAGATCTTACCCTCAATGAGCTTCTGGATGCGCTTGCTCTCGAGCACGCCGGTGCCCGGCTGGATCCTCTGCAGCTGGGCGTAGACGTCAGGGCTGGTCACCAGTGCCTTCTGGCCGTAGACCTGGTTCTGGATAAGGCCCTGGAGTCCCGCTACGACATCGAGGAAGGCGCCCTCGCCCTCAGACCAGTCGCCTGCGTCCATGACCTGGGCGCCAGGAAGGGTCAGGAGGCCTTCGACACCGTACTTCTTGCTGCCCAGGAAAATCATCTTGTCCTCCTGCAGGGCGCAGTCGGTCGCCGCCACGAGGACCTCAGAGTAGGACAGGGGAATGCCCATGCGCTCCGCTGCCTGGATGTCGCGCCAGGCAAGGGTGAAGTCAGTGCTGAGCAGGGGAATCTCGGTCGCCTTCTTGGGGCCTCCCTGCGTGGGGGGAACCTCGAGCATCTGGATGCCCGAGCCAAGCGGCCCATAGATGTCGAGGAAGCGCCTGCCGGTGAGCACGGCCTTGGCGGCGGTGACCACCTTCGAGTCAACCTCTGCCCACTGCGTATCTGTTAACGGTGCGTCATCACGCATCAGGTAATCCATTGCAAAAACCTCCTATTCCTTGAGGCTGCCAACGGTGCTGGCGACGTCAGTCCCTGCGCTGTTGGCCTCAATGACCTGCGGTAGCTCGACGGGCGTGATGCCAAGCTCCTCCAGCATCTCTTCCACTTCGCGCGCGCCAGAGTCGTACTGGACGCCTTCCTGCGGGTCGAGGTACTTCAGGAGTGTGAGGAGCTCGCCCATGTGGGCCCTCTCCTCGTCCCGGATGTCAGAGAGAACGGCCTTGGCAACTGGGTCGTCCGTGGCCTGAACGTGGGCGTCATAGCCGTAGATGGCCTCGAGCTCACCCGATAGATCTGCTCTGATTGCCTGGACCAGTTCTTCCTTGGTCATCTTCCGCTCTACGTTGGCGGAGAAGGGATTTCCAAACATCGTGCAGCTCCTTTCAACATTCGATATCAGTGTTGATATAGTTAGGTAAATCAAAACCGATAATAAATAAGCTTATCGGTCTCAAGCTCTAATAATTATAACGGGTGCGAATCCTCAGAGCAAGTGCAACGACTGGTGGTGGTAGACCTCCCAGGGGCACTTCCACTTGAGACGCTTGCGTGGTCTCCGGTTGAGTGAATCGCATGCCTCCTGCACCTCGCTGTCGCTGACATCGTCGAGGCTCTCGCCCTTCGGGAACCAGTCCCTGAGAAGGCCATTGGTGTTCTCGTTGGTGCCCCGCTCCCATGGACGGTGGGGATGGCAGAAGTAGACCGGCGCTCCCAGCGCCTCCTGGAGGCCCTCTGCATCCGAGAACTCCTTGCCCCTGCCGGGAGCGACGGTATGGACGGCCTCTCCCTCGAGCGCCCTCTCCGTGGCCCCGCTGGCCTCGGCATGGGCCTTCCTGGCGGCCTTGCCGCCGACAAGGTATCCGCTCATCCTGTCGACCTGGGTGACGAGGCATGCGCCGCCCTGCCTGCCAGCGACCGTATCGCCTTCCCAGTCGCCTGTCCGGCTCCTGGACGATGCCTCTTCCGGCCTCTCGGAGATGTCATGGGTTATGCGCACCTTGCCCCTGCGCTCCTGGCTTCCCTTCCTGTGCCTGCGCTTTCCATGGTGCCTGAGCAGCCTTGCGGCCTTCCTGTGCCCCGGAAGCTCGCAGTCCAGGGATCCCGACTCCACGGCACGGTAGATGGCGGAATCGCTCACGGCGAGGTCGGGCCGCTCCTCCGAGATGCGGCCCGATATCTCCTCCGGGGACCAGTGCTCGTCCCGCATGAGCCTCACGACCAGCGAGCGCCTCTCGGGTTCGTCCATGAGCCTGGGGCGCCTGCAGCGCAGCCTCCTCCTGTCTGCCTTCCTCTGTGCCGTAGACGCGCGGTAGCGGCGTCCTGCAGGGCCTTGCCAGCCGTTCCGCCTGATCTCGCGGGATATGGTCGACTTGTCCCTGTGGAGCTCCCTCGCCATCTGGCTGACCCCCTCATGGCCCTTCCAGCGAACCATGATGTCCTCGCGCTCCGCGATGCTAAGATGGCTGTAGCCGTCCATGGTGCCTCCAATGATGCATGTCTCCGCAAGCATCATCATAGGTCGTGCCTGGGCGGCCACCTCGTAATATCCCGTTGCACTCGGAGTGAGGATTCGCCCTGCTGAAATCCTTAAAGCGGATTACACACAGTAGGGCATACAGTGTCAAGAGGGGGTTGTTATCTGTGGACAACGATATTTCCGAGCAAAGACGTTTGGCATATGAGCGCCTCAAACAATTCACGCAGAACCGTATCAATTACTACGAATCTGACACCGTGACCGTTAAGAAGCTCCTTTCGAAGGACGTTGTAATGTTCGCGGCCAAAGGAGTAAAGACATCTGACGAATTCGTTGATGAAGCATTCCGAGCAATCGAATCATCTTCAGAAGAAACCGTCATGGGTAACACATGGCAAGCAATCATTGCTGCTATTTCTCAGGATACCTTGGATACCGGAGATTTAACTACTGTCCGCGATGGGTGCCTGTATGTTTGCGAGTTAAAAGCCCAGACGAACACCACCAATTCGACTTCATTTCCGGGCGAGCTGAGAGCCCTCAGGGACAAAGTGGAACAAAAGCGCCATTTCGCACGTGCCAGTAATCAGCCAATTAAGGCCGCATTTTGTGTCCTTCGAAGTAAAAAGGCAATTGATGAGGTCAGAGAGTTTAGCCTTTCCAATGAGTATGATCACACAAATGACGATTTAGTAGGGTTTGAATACAGGTATCTCACAGGAGCTGCCTTCTGGCGTTGGCTAACCGGTTTTTCTTCTGCGGAAGGAGGCCTTATTGATGACGTTTCCTCTCTCGATGTCGATGAAATTAGAAAAGCTCGCATTGCATGTCTCAATAAGCTCCACATGGATATGAATAACGCACTGAGTGAGGAACGGCTTCCACATACTATTCAAGGAATATTGGAACTCAAAAAGATTCGCTATTTATCTTGAGGATGCCAAGTACTCTCAGAAGTCCGCTTATATCTCGAATAAGGAAAACCTTCGGGTGGCTGCACCTCGACTCCATTCATATCATGCAGCAAAGTGTTTGCAACAGCTGTCCCCAGAGCAACGGGGACAGCGTTGCCTATTTGTTTATATTGATCGTTTACATCGCCACATATTACCCAATTATCTGGAAACCCCTGAACTCTCCTGTACTCTTCGACAGAGAGGGGCCTGTCTTCAATAGGATGACAAAGATATGTAGCTGGCATTGTAGGAGAAGTTACCAAAGTTGGACATGGCCGGTCAAACCGAATGCGCCGGTAGAATCCAGTCTTTCCCCCGGGGAGTTGATAGGACTTTCCCATCGCTTCTTCCTGAACATCCTCTGGCAAATCTTTCCAATACTGTCCCGCTGTAATTAGCCGCAAATATTTGAGTCTATTCTCAGGGAATTCGGAGTGATGACAATTCGTCACATCCAATCCTGCCACGGCTTCGCCGAATGTTCTCCATGCCGGTAAACCCCATTTTGGATTATTGGAATTAGTGGGCATTAAATGATTTACCGGCACGGAATCTTTCTTTGCAATTAAAATCACCCTTTCTCGAATCTGCGGAGCACCAAAATTCGCGGCGTTATACAGCTCGAAGCTCGTTGAATATCCCATGTCGGAGAGCGTTCTTAGAATCAAGTGAAGGGCACCTCCCTTTACTGGCGTATTGCCTGCCGACAGCGGCCAACGCGCAGAAAGTAAGCCCCTAACGTTTTCAATAACAAGGTAGGTCGGCGCTAGTTCTTTTGCTAAGTCAAGGAACTTGAGGAATACGTTTCCTCTCCAATCGTTAAAAGCACGACGCGCGCCAGCTGTACTAAATGCTTGGCATGGGGGACCCCCGAACATCACGTCAACTGCCCGACCTTCTGGAATCCTTGCCATTCGCCGCACCTCGGCAGCATTCAGTTTTGTGATGTCTCCCACTAACGCTTGGTCTGGCCTATTAGCATTGATGGTCATTCGACATTTCCGGTCAAACTCGCAGTACAGAAGCGGGGTAATTCCTCCCTGCTCCATGCCCAAGTCGAGCCCCAACGCACCAGAAAAGAAACTCAATGCAACGATTTTTGGAATTGAGGTAGTAATTCGCGGATGATCTGGGGGAACGGGCATCAAATTGTTGTCCCGAAGATATCGCGTAATTTCTTCGCGCGTTACGTAGTTGCGTTTACCATCGGTTACCGTCCTGATATCGGAACTCTTCATCAGACGTACTGCGGTGGGCTTAGTAACACCGAGAATCGAAGCAAGAGCATCGCTGGATATCAATTCAACTAAATCAGACATGGTCTCTCAAATCCTATTTGTCGTTAAAATCTTAAGACCATTATACTGTACTTCACTTCCTTAAAAACAGTCTTTCACATCCAATATGCCTCGCCGAACTCAGCAAGTAGCCCATCCTGTGCACCCACGGTGGCCAGGATGGACGCGGCGGACGGCGCGGACAGGCTGGCCACGGAGGCAGCCCCGTTGGCGCAGACTGGCGTCTGTGCCCCGGGGGATGCCCCCGCGGGCCAAACCGTCCGACCGTCCTTTCGCTCTGCGGGGGATGCCCCGCGCCCCTGGGGGTGACCGACTTGAGCCGAGACGCCATGCCGAACCGCCTGAACGTCCGCGTGTCCGACGAGGAGCTCGAGGCCCTGCGCAGGGCCTCCGCCGAGCTCTCCTGCTCGAGGAGCCAGGTGGTGAGGCTCCTCATCCACTGTCTCGCGGACGGCGAGGCGCGCATGGGTTTTGGCACCGTCGCCTTCGACTACGAGACCTCGCACGGCATCGTGCGCAACCTGCGCGCCATAGGGACGCTCTACAACCAGTCCGTGGCCGCGCTGAACACGATCGCGAAGGTCGCCCGCGAGTCGCCGGACGAGGTGACGGCCGAGGACGCGCTCGAGACCCTGAGGATCGTGGACGCGGAGATGACCTACGTGGCGGACTCCATCGGATGCCTCCGCGAGGACGTGGCGAGGCTCTCCGACAGGCCAGCCGTCTTCCTCTGGAGCTGACGCGCATGCCGGCGATCAAGGCCATATCGGGGCACACGGGTCTCGCAGCCGCGAGGAGGTACCTCGAGCGGGACGGGAGGGCGCTCGCCAGGGACCTGCTGCACTTCTCGCGGATCGACGAGGCCGCGCGACAGTCGGGGCGCGGCGTGGACGCCTTCGATTGGGACGTGGCCATGGATGAGACGAGGCGCGCAAACGGCAACGACGCCCCCTGGCGCGGCAGGCCGGCCAGGACCTACAAGCACTACGTCCTCTCGCCCGACCCGCGCGACGGCGTCTCGCTCGCGGACCTCAGGGGACTCGCCGTGCGCTGGGCAGAGGAGAGCTTCCCGGACTTCCAGGTGGCCATCGTCTACCACGACGACAACGAGGGGCATGTCCCCCACGCGCACGTGGTCGTGAACAACACGAACCTCGCCACGGGGAACAGGCTCCGCGACCCCGACCCCGGCCTCCTGAACGGGCGCCTCCAGGCGATCGCGCGGGACATGGGGCTCTCGCACTTCGAGGGCAGAATCGACGCGGGGCACCCTGACACTCGCAAGCGCGCCTCGCGGGAGAACTACCAGAGGGTCCACGTGGGACGTGCGGAGGCGGAGCTCTCCTCCAGGGGCGCGTACTCCTGGGTCGCTGACATCCGGTCGAGGGTGGACGTCGCGATCGCCTCCTCCAGGACGGAGCGGGAGCTGCTCGGAAGGCTCTCGCGCCTGGGCGTCGAGTCGAGCGTCCGCGGCGACGGCAGCGACTGGACCTTCTCCCTCGCAGACCAGCCCTCTAGGAGGGTGAGCGGTACGCGGCTCGGCACCGACTACCGCCGCACAGACGTGCTCACGAGGCTCGCCGCGCGCCGCGGAGAGGCGCTCCTGCCGGACGGGTCCGTCGTGAGCGTTGAGGAAGCGGCGCGCCGCGCCATCGAGCTCAGGGACTTCTCCGAGCTCAGGGGGCTCTCCTCCGCCGTCGCGGTGATCGAGGAGACGCGCGCACGCTCTGTCGAGGAGCTCGTCGCGGCGGCCGAGCGCTGCGACGAGCCCGGCGTGAGGGAGCGAATCGATGCCGCCGCCGCGCTGGCAAGGGAGCACGGCATGCTGCCGGAACGCAGGGAGGCTGCGAGGCGCACCGGGCACGCGCAGAGGAAGGGCGCTCGCAGTGGCGTGCGCCAGAGCACCCGGAACGACAAGGGGCGCACCGGCCGGCAGCAGCCGGAGCTCGGGCAAGACCGCCGAATGGACGGGAGGCAACGATGAGGGTAACGGTGTCGTTCGTGGACGGGCGCCTGGAGGAGTTCGACTCCGACAGGCTCACGCGGCCGGACCCGCTTCCCGGGAGGAGCGTCCTCTCCGACCTCGTGCTCTCGCTGGGGGACGACGGCATCTGGCTCGAGCTCGACTACTACGACTCCCAGGGAGTCGCGGAGGGCGAGGCGCTCAGGAGGCGCCGTGGATGGCGGGCGCAGCTCGCGACGCCAGAGGAGCTCGGCTCTGTGTCCAGGGTGGACGTCGACGGCACAGCGAGGTGGCTGAGGGCGGGGGGCGGGCTCGTTGACGTGTCGCGCCTCGAGGACGTCCGCGCTGCGCTCGACGACGGCCCGTCCGACCTCCCGGCGCTTTCCGCCTGGGCGTACCGCACGGGCCTCTCGATCCCAGAGGTGGCGGGCGACGACCCGCGAGATGCCACGGAAAGGGTCTGCTCTTGGATGGGCGTGCCTGCCGGGAGCCTTGAATTCTTGTCGCGCGTGCGTGCTACGGTCTCGCAAACGTCGGATCCCGGATTCGGAGGTGCGTCATGAGGCGGTTCTTCTCGGCCCTGGGCAGGATCACGCTCGTCGTTCTGAGGGGGTTCCTCCGCGTCCTCATCTGGGCGCTGAGGCTGGCGCTGCGCGCCGTGTTCTGAGGGCATGCCCCTATTTTGCCTGGCCTCGCCCCAGACGGTTGGTCCAGGGCGCTCCCAGATGGCCTCAGATGGCCTTACAGCGGCTCGTCTACCTGCTGGTTTGCTACTTGGCTCTCATGTCCTCTGGTGTCATGTCCCACGCAGCGAGCCTTTCCGAAGTCTCCCTTGCGGATCCAGCCCTCTCTGCGAGCGGCCTCTCGTCCCTCGCGCGCGGCCGCAGCCGCTCATCCCTCGTCCTCTCGTACCTGCCGATGACGAGGTCGGAGGCCCGCGAAGCCTCCGAGGCGGCGCGGGCGAGCGCGGATGGGTCGTCCCTGATCTCGTCCAGCCACGACCTGAGGTACGCCGCGTGGTTCTGCGTCCAGGTCTGCACCGACCCTCCCTTCGCCACGGCCGACATGTCGAGCCCGGCGTCCGCGGCGGAGAAGGCGCTGCCGAGCTCCGCGACCAGCTCCTCGAACGCGTAGGACTCGTGGTCGGTCGGGAGCGGCCTGCCGAGCTCTCCCGCGGTCGAGTGGCACATCTCATGCATGAGCGTCCTGCAGAAGCCCTCGGCCGACTCGAACTGCCCGCGCAGCGGCATGGTGATTGCGTCCTCCGCGGGGGCGTAGAAGGCGTCGTCGCTCCTCGTCTCCCTCACGGGGCACCTCGACGACGCGACGAGGTCGTCGGCGACCCTCCAGGGCTGCGACCTCGGGTCCGACGCATGCGGCACGGGGAGTGGCGGGACGCCCTCAACCTGGCTCGCGTTGAAGACCCAGGCTCCTCTTCCCCTCAGGAACTTCTCTCCGCAGACGTCCCCCTCGGTTATCTTCCCCGTCGAGACGAGCTCGAGTGCCCTTTGGACCGTCACGACCGACTGCCGCCCCGCGCGCGCGATGCGCACGTACCAGCTCCAGAACTCCACCGTTGCCTGCGCCCGCTCGCCGCGCCGCACGTGCCAGCCCGCCTCACGCGCCTGGTTGTACGTGACCCACCTGGGATCATCGAATCCGCAGCGTGCGGACGCGGCGGCGAGGGAGAGCCTGTTGATGCCCCTGTATCGCGCGCCGGTCGCGGCGTTCCTCGCTGACCAGCACCTCTCCCATCCCGCGTACCAAGAGAGGCCTTCCTCCTCCATCGCCCTGGCCAGCGACTCGACGAGCCTCGCCCGCCCTTCGGAGAGCGTGTCCTTGCCCTTCTCCGCGCGCATCTCTTCCTCCCTGTGGAAGACGGGGCGGCCCCTTCGGGACCGCCCACTGTGCCGTGCCTATTCCTCTCCACACCCGTCGGCGAGCCCGGCCGCCCTGCATAGCGCGAGGGCAGCGACTGCCGTCGCCCCGTTGAGCAAGCCGAGGACGAACCAGGCGAGGCCTTCGAACTGGCTACTCATCGTCCTCGCCTCCTCCCAGCGGGTCGGGTCCGCTCTCTGGTCCGCGCTCTATGCGCATCTCGGACTCGTCGTGGGCTGCGTGGCGTCTCAGCGCCCTCGCGCCCGCGAGTGAGAGCCCGGCGGCGGCGCAGAGCCCCGCGATGGCGGCAACCGGGGTGCCGTTGTCGCCGGTCTGAGGCAGGCCCTCGCCGCCCTTGCTCTCCTCCTCATTCGGGGTCTCGGGCGGTGCCTCGGTGATGGACACCGTCTGCCCCTCGTCCTCGAGGTTTGCGTGCGTGGCCACGGTCTTCCCCTCGTGCGTGATCGTCTCGAAGGCGACCACGTCGCGACCCGCGAGCGAGCTCCCGTCGAACTCGAACGTGACGTCCGTGCTGCCCGACGTCGCGTCGGCCGTGAAGGTGGCGCTCGCCGTGACGGGCGTGCCGTCGCCGTCCCTGACGGGGTCGCCGGTCTCGCCGTCGACAAGGATGCCGCTCACCGTGTACTCGCGGCCCGCGACGAGCCCGGACCACTCGACCCTGTCGGTGATCCTCACCCGCTCCGAGGCCGTGGCCTCGTGGTCGCCGTCGTCGGCGTCGGTCGCCGTCGTGCGGATGCCGGGGAGGCTCACGGTCTGCCCATCGTCGGAGAGGTCCGCGTGCGCGGCGACCACCTTGCCGTCGCGCGAGAGCTCCTCCGTGCAGACGAGGCTCCCTCCCTCGAGGCCGGAGCCGTCCACGTCGAACGCGACCCCTGCGGTTCCGTCAGCTGCCTCGGGCGCGAGCTCCGCCTCCGCGGTCGCGAGCTCCTCGCCGGAGTCGCGGTCCACGAGCCTGCCCGTCAGCCTGTAGGTGGCGCCGGGAACGAGGTTCGAGTACGCCACGGTGTCCGTGACCTTCTGCCCCGGTGCCGCGTCGATGACCTTGTCGCCGTCGGAGGCGTCGCAGGCGGTCGTGCGGATGCTCGGGAACGTCACCGTCTGGCCCTGGTCCGAGAGGTCCGCGTGCGCGGCGTACTCCCTTCCCCCGAGCGAGAGCGTCTCGAACGCGACCACCGTGCGTCCCGCCAGGGCGGACCCATCGAAGCTGAAGGTGACCTCGGCAGTGCCGGACCCGGACTCCGGCGTGAGCCTTGTGGTTGAGGTCACGGCCCTGCCATCCGCCCCTGTCACGGCCTCGCCGGTCTCTCGGTCCATGAGCGTGCCGGCCAGCTCGTACTCCTTCCCGGGAACCAGGTTCTCGTAGACAACCTCGTCGGTGATGGTGACGTCGCCGTCCGCAGCGGCCTCGTGGGATCCGTCCTCCGCGTCCGTCGCCGTGGTTCCGATGCGGGGGAAGAGCACGGTCTGGCCCCCGTCGTCGACGTCGGCGTGCGTGGCCACCGTGGTCCCGCCCTGGGACAGCTCCTCGAAGGCCACGACGGAGCGGCCCGCAAGGCCCGATGCGTCGAGCTCGAAGGTGACCTTCGCCTTCCCGCTCGAGAGCTTGGGGACGAGCTTCGTCTTCGCGGTGACGGGACTCCCGTCCCCATCCGTTACCGCCTCCCCGGTCCCGCGGTCAACGAGAGTCCCGCTGAGCTCGTACTCCTGGCCCGGGACGAGGTTCTCGTAGGCGACCTCGTCGGTGAGGGTGACCTTCCCGGCCGCCTCGGCGAGGTGCTCGCCGCCCTCGCCGGTGAGCGTGGTGGCGATGCGCGGGCCCTCGTCGTCGTCCACGGTGCCCAGGTCTACGGTCGTGGCGTCGCGCGAGACCTTGACGGTCACGCTGACGAGCCTGAGGCCCTCGTTGGCGGTGCAGCGGAGCTCCTCCACCGTGTAGGTGTCGTAGGGCAGCGCCCCCTTCGAGTCGTCTGGGGCGGTGCCCCTGCCCGCGACGCCGCTGAACCATACGCCCGCCGAGGCGTCCCAGGAGCCCTCCGCCGCCGAGTCGTTGGCGTTGGTGCGTCTCGTATGGGCGTTCCAGGAGGCCGCGGTGCCAGCCTGGCCGTTCTCGTCGGTGACGATCACGTGGGACTCGCCCGTGGTGGCAGAGGTGATCCGGAACGGGACCCCCGAGAGGCGCCGCATGCTCCCGGACTCCGCCTTCACGAGCTCGAGGTCGCCCCGGCGTACCTGCTCGGATACGGTCGGCGCGGCGTAGGTCGAGACGCGCTCGGAGGTGCCCTCGGCGGTCACGTGCGTCACGAAGGTCCCGACCGAGGCCTTGTAGCCCTCTGGCGCCCTGGTCTCCCGTATGGCGACGGTGCCCAGGGGGACGACGGCGTTCCCGTCGGCGTCGCGGTAGAGCTCGTCGCCCGTGGCGGACGAGAGGTCCGCGGTGCCGTCCTCGCCCGTGGTCACGGTCCAGGTGCGCGTTGCGTCCTCGGGGAGGCCTCCCTCGTCGTACTGACCCGCGTAGTAGCGGACCTCGAACTCCGCACCCGCGAGGCTGGCGGCGCCGAGAGGGGAGGCCTCGCCCGTCTCGGCGTCGGCCTTGGCGAGCACGAGGCCGAGGGGGTTCGTCTGCGGCGCGTCCGTCGCCGTGGCCTTCGTCGTCCTGCCCGCCTCCACGGAGAGCGTGATCACGTCCCGCGAGAGCGCGTACCCGCTCGCCGGGGTGGTCTCCCTCGCCCAGTAGCTCCCGGCGCGCAGGCCCACGACCGAGCCTCGGCCGTCGGCGTCCGTGGTGATCGTCGCGACTGCCTGCGTGCACGCCTCGTCCGAATAGACGGTGTACACGGCTCCGGCGAGCGAGTAGCTGCCGTTGCCGTCAGTCACCTCGTGGTTCGACGAGGATTTCACAAGCTCCACGCCGCCGGTGGGGACCGACGTGAGCAGCATCCGCTGCCTGTCCGCGGTCGCGAACCACACCGTGCCGCACCGCAGGCTCGCCCCGCCCGACGCCTCGTAGGCCTCCGCCTCGTGGCAGAGGGCGACGCCGAGCTCGTACAGGTCGAGCTTCTCGCCGGAAAGCCCCTGCTTGCCTAGGTCGTAGCCCCGGTGGTACCAGATGGCCATCTGGGTGACGGCGCGCGCCTCGCCGGCCGAGAGCGCCCTGCCCCCGATGGTGGTCTGGTTCGGGTATCCGTTGGCGACGATGTAGCCGAGGACGGTGTCGGCATCGCCCTCGCACGTGTATGTGACCTTTCCGAGCCCGGGGCCCTCGAGTTCCCCGTCCATGCAGTAGGCCACGCCGGATGCCGACGCGTCGTCGGTTCGCTGGTAGGCTCCGAACGTCTTCGCGTTGAACGGTCCCACGTCGCCCGACGTGTCGTTGTAGAAGTAGGCCGTGTCGCCCGTCGCCGCGTGCGCGGCCGTGGGCGTGAGCGCCCCCAGCAGCTGGCTCAGCACGAGCGCGACCGAGAGCGCCAGGGCCTGCATGCGCATCGCCCATCCGTCGCGTCTCCACGCCTTCAGGGCGCGACGGGCCGACCGGGCCCTCACCTTCATGGTTTTCATCTCTTCTCCGATCTTTCCTGTGGGTTGGTGGCGTCTGGTCTCCCGATTGCCTCGGAGGCGGCCCGCGCGCCCTGCGCCTGCTCAGAGAGCCCATCCGTGCCGTCGCCCCGGGCCTCAGTTCGGTCGTGCCCGTTCTGCTCGTACCACCTGCGCCGCGACTCGACGAGCGCCAGCCTGAGCCTCGCGGGGTCGACCTCCGCGAATTCCCTCTGGTTGCCGCCCTCTCCGTCCGGCATCGGGTTGCCGTCCGCGTCGAGGACGTCCCGGCTGAGCCTCACGGCCCTTCCGGTGGGCAGCGGTACGTCCCTCCAGTGCTCGTCGTGGTACTTGGAGTGGTTCGGCTCGACGTACCTCGGGTGGAACTGCCAGCCGCCGTAGTCGGTGCCGTCGACCACGGTCCCGCTGGGGAGGGTCACGGTGTTGAGGACTCTCTCCTCGCCCGTCTCGCGGTCTGCGTACTCCGCCCTCCGCACGAACCTCTCGTGGAACGAGAGCCAGACGCGCCCCCTTCGCTTGCCTTCCGGACCTTCCATGTCCTTCCTCCTGTTCTCCTGCCTCCGGGGCCTGCCCCGGCCGATTGGCTTTGCCCGGCTACCTGCCCAGGACGTCCCTGGCCCAGGAGCCGCTCTTCGTGAGCGAGAGGATCAGCAGCACGCACATCGCGAGGTACTGGAGCGCGTAGCTGAGGCCCCCGACCACGGTGTCGACGGCGGCGCCCGCGCCGGCGCTCGCCGCGTTGAGCCCTCCCAGCACGACCGGGAAGGCGATGAGGGTGACGGTGATGATGAGACCGGCGAGGCACACGGAGGTGAAGCTCCTGAGGTACGCGACGCCCGCCTGGCGCGTGTCTTCGAGCCCCAACAGAGAAAGAGGGATCGGGCTGAGGGCAGCCATGAGGTAGAGCTGGATGGCGCGGGCCCACGAGACGACGAGCGCCACCACGTAGGCGACGATGACCACGACCCAGCTCACGAGCGCGACGACGATCATCGCGACCAGGGCGGGGACGCTGTCCTCGGTGGTGACGATCGAGACCTTTGCGAGGTCCATCGCGCCGCCGGACCCGAATGCCGAGGTCGTCCTCGCTATCGCAAGCCGCGCCACCTCGTAGACCGCGCGCATGAGCTCGAAGGAGTTCTGCACCAGGAAGAGGCAGACGGCGAAGAAGACGAGGAGGAAGACGACCTCCCGCACGGCCGGCATGGAGGCGTTGCCGTCCATGCGCTGGGAGAGGTGGATGAGCTGGACCGTGAAGACCATGCTCAGGACCCCGCAGCCGATGGGCAGGACCGCCGTCTTCCACACGCCGCGGGCGATGTCGAAGAGGGTCACCTCGCCCGCCGTCCCCAGCATCCTGTCGAAGGGCTTCGAGAGGACGCCGTCGACGCCTATGGAGGCCAGCACCTTGGCCTGGGCGTCGAAGATCCAGTTGCAGGTGTCCCGGAGGACCCCGCACATCCACGAGTTGATGTCGTCGCCGATGGACGCCCACGCGGGGCGCGGCACGAGGAGGGCGATGCCGACGGCGAGCGCCGCCGCCATGGCGAGGCGGCACGCGCGCCTTGTCGTGGTCCCGTCCATGGCTAGCCCGTCACCGAGAAGGCGCCGTCGGCCCACGTGACCGAGAGGATCGTCCTCCCCGGGTCGTCGCAGGTGAAGGTGGCTGTGACCGAGCCCGTCCTCGTGTCGAGGTACACCTCTCCGTCGAACGCGGCCTCCGAGGCGCCGGGGACGTGCTCGGACGCCCAGAGGGAGACGGCGAGGTCGAGCGCGTCCTCGCTGCCGCCCACGAGCGAGAGGTAGGCGTCGTCCACGCCCGTCACCCTCACCTCGCCGTCCCTGGGGGCAGGCACCCAGTCGAAGGCGGTCTGGAGCTGCTCGCAGGTGAGCCTCTCGTCGTCCCCCTCGCCCTCGATGGTGACGGTGGCCTGCACAACGGACCCGTCAGCGCGGGTGACCGCGAGCCCGCAGCTGCCATCGCCGTCGGATGTGACAACGTAGGAGGACGTGTACGTGTCGGTGCCGTCCGTCTCGACGAGCCTGCCGCCCGACGCGGTCATCCTGAGCGACGCGTCCTCGGCGCCCATCCACTCGAGCGACTCGAGCTCGGCGGCGCAGGACGTCGCCTCCTCGGCGGCAGCGTCCGCTCCTCCCTCCTCGGCGTCCCCGGAGGAGCCCGTCCCGGGGACTACCTCGACCCATGCCGTGGACCCCCCGGCATCCCGCGGGTCCGAGCCGGCCGTCGGCTCACTGGTTCCCGCGCAGGACCGCGCGGCCCCGGCTCCCAGCGCGACCGCGACGGCGCCCGCCGCCACCGCTGCTACTGCCCTGTGCCTCTTCTCCATCCTTCTTTCCCTCTCTGCTAGAACCTGACCGCGCACGTGAAGCGTCCGATGCCGGTTCCCACGCGCACGTGGTCCCCAGGCTGTGGCGCGTGTATGTAGGAGTCGCCTCCGATGTATATGGCGACGTGGCCCGGCTTCCAGAGGATGTCGCCCGGCTCCGCCCGCGAGAGCGGGACCCTCGTCCCCGCCCTCATCTGCGCCTCGCTCTGGTGTGGTATCCGGATTCCCGCCTGCGCGTAGCACCACTGCGTGAGCCCGGAGCAGTCGAGCGCCTTGTAGGGCGTCGACCCTCCCCAGACGTAGGGCGTGCCGAGCTGCGACTGCGCCGCGGCGACGATGGCCGCCCCCTTGCCCGAGGCGGCGCCCGCGGACCCGGCCTCCCTGAGCTCGTCTGCGCTCATCGAGTCGAACCGCCGGAGGCCGTAGGCGTCCATGGCCGCCTTGAGCGAGTCGACGTAGGAGGAGGACGTCGCGTAGCCGGCGTCCTTGAGGCCCTCTGCCATGAGGTCCGAGTCGCGTCCCTCGATCGCCCGGCGGATCTTCTCGTTGCCCGCGTACCTCTCCGCCTGCAGCAGCACGCGAGAGCGAAAGCGGATGCAGTCCTCGAAGGACCTGAACCTCGTGAAGGCGTCCACGACGGTGACCGGGGAGCCGCCGTACTCCTCCCGCGTCTGCCAGGACTCCTTGCCCGCGACCTCGGGGCAGGAGGCGAAGCTCGATGCCCACTTGATGCCGAACAGGTTGTTGTCCCTCGTCGCGAGCCCCGAGAGGTGGTCGCCTGCGCCCGACTCGACGATGATCTGGGCGAGCGTGCAGCCCGCCGGGTGCCCGTACTCCTCCTGGCACTCGAGGGCCGTGAGGACCATCGAGTAGGTGACGTAGGGAGGGAGTCCCTCCACCGAGGCCCGCCTCGAGGCCTCGTTGTCCCAGAACCCGAAGAGCGAGCCTATCGCCTGCGAGAGCGTCGCCGCCACAAGCACCGCGACGACCGCTCCGGCGAGGATGCCGGCTACGGGGACGGCGGCGGGCGTGCCCGCCGCGTACGCAGCCGTCCTGTCGGCGGGGGCCGTTGTCGTGCCTGCTGCCGTGCCCTGTGCGGCCATACGCGTGGGCGCATCGCTTCTCGCTCGCCCCCCGCGTCGCGCCGCACGGCGCGTCCTTGGCGGTCCGGGTTGGGACGCGGCCCTCCCGTCGAGCGCGGAGAGCCTGGACCGCGCGCCGTGGCGTCGGGGTGCCTCTGACGCCGAGGCGACCGTCCGAGGCGCTGCCTCGCCCTCTTTGGTTTCGAGGGAGCACTGCACCGTCGTCGCTGCCGTCGGCGGGTCGGCCCCCTCCAGCGGGCCCGAGGGCGCCGGAGGCCGTCCCTGGCGCCCCTCGCCGCCGCCCTCGGCTGCCCGAACGTCCCGCCTGCCCGTCGCGAGCGACGTGCGCCGGGCCCTCGCGAGCATCGGTCGTGATGCCATGGAGGCGGGACGCGAGAGCGCGTCCGTCCCGAGCTCCTCGTCGGACTCGCCGAACGCGTCGCGCGACGCCGTGCCGGACGCGCGGCGCAGCCTGGCCGCCCGTCCCAGCGCTGCCGCCCGGCGGCCCTTGAGCTCCGACAGGGCGGCGTCGCCCTCGTCGTGCGCGATGCCGGCTCTCACGGCGTCCGTGCGCCCCTCGAACGCGACCGAGGAGGCGTCAGCCACCTCGCGCGCGACGGCGCCGCCGCCCGCCTTCCCCTGCCGGGCGCTCACCTCTCCGCCTTCCGAGTCGTCGCCTTCCTGCGGCGCCTCTTCGGCGCCTGCTCGCTCGGCTTCGTGTTGAAGAGGTCGTAGAGCGCGCCCCTGGGGAAGTCGTCTTTGATGGGGACGCGCGCGCCGCCGGCGACGAGGAGCCCCTCGCCCGGCTTGATCGACTCGTCGATGTAGCGCGACTCCTGCTCGGAGAGCCCAAGGAGGTCGACCCACGCCCTGCGGTCCACGGGCGACTGCTTGTGGAGGAGGATGAAGTCCGAGTTGAGGACCATGTTCCTGGCCTCCTCGTGCTCCAGCATGTAGACCGAGTTCTGCGTGATGCCCGTGGCGACGAGGCCGAACTTGCGCCCCTCGGCCCAGAACCGCGAGAAGTACGAGACGATTGCAGGGTGCTCGAAGAGCGACTGGACCTCGTCGATGTAGAGCCACGTGGTGACGCCCCGCTCGTAGTTCGAGTACATGCGGTTCCGCACGGACTCGAGCGCCGTGAGCATGCCGAAGGTCCTGAGGTTAGAGGTGAGGTCCCTGAGGTCGATGTCGACGATCCGGTTCGAGAGGTCGACGTCAGACTCGTGGCTGAAGAACGACTGCGCGCCCACGGCGTAGCGCTCGTAGCGAAGTGCAATGTCCCGCGCCTCGCGCTCTTCCTGCGCGAGCAGTTTCTCGTAGAGGTCTCCGAGCGTGGGGGTCCCGCCGTCCCCGGAGCGGCCCTCGTAGCACGCCTCGACGCAGCGAGCGATGATGGACTTGTCCGCCTCGGGGAGCCCTTGGCTCCCCTCGGACATGGTCGCGGCCGAGAGCGCGAGGAAGGCGTCGATCTTGAACGCCCGCTGGGCGCTCGGGCTGAGGTCCGCCACGTCGGTGAGGTCGAAGGGGTTGAGGTGCGAGTCGGAATCCGGCCCGAGCCTTATGGTGGTTCCGCCGCACGGCTCCGTCACAGCGGAGTACTCTCCGGCGGGGTCGAAGATGATCACCTGGTCGGTGGGATACGCGAGGATCGTGTTGAGGATCTCGCGCTTCGTCGAGAAGGACTTGCCGCTGCCGGGCTTGCCGGCGACGAACCCCATGGGGCTCGCGAGGCTGCGCCTGTTGCAGATCACCAGGTTCGAGCTCTCCTTGTTCTGGCCGTAGTAGCCGCCGCCCTCCTGGTTGAGCTCCTGCGTGGCGAAGGGCATCTGGATCGCAACCTCCGCGGTGGTCATCATCCTGCCGACCTCCACGCGGTTGGCGCCGATGGGGAGCACCGAGTTGAGCCCCTCCCTCTGCCGGTAGTCGAGCGTCCCGACGTCGATCGAGTTCGACCGCGCCGTGCGCATTATCTGCTCGACCTGGTTGCGCAGCGCGTCGCGGGTGTCCGCGTAGGTGTATACGAGCCCCGTGTATCGGAAGAGCCGCTGGTTCTTGTTCTGGAGGTGGTCGAGGAGGTCCTCTGCCTCGGCCTTCGAGTACTTGAGCTCCGAGGGCAGGATGTCGAAGTCGTAGCCGCGCTTCACGGCGGTCATCTGCTCGTCGATGATCTCCTTGTCCATCCACGCCAGCCGCTTCTTCACGAAGGCGATCGCGCGCGACTTGTCCATGCCCCTCACGTGCAGGCTCACTGCGAGCGGGATGGGCAGGTCCACGATCTCGGCCACGCATCGGTCCGAGAGCTCAGAGCCGAATGACCGGAACGCGAGCGTCTGGCACCACTTGCCGTCGATCCTGAGGCACGTCGCGGAGCCCTCGGGCTTCGCCTCGATGCAGTTTGGGCACGCGAGGTCCTTTGCGCGCAGCCCTGAGGTCGCCCCGAGGGCCTCCCACCCAGCGGCGGGAGGGTTGCCCGGGCGCAGCAGCTCCGCTATCGCGCGCAGGCGAGCCGGGCCGTCGAGCGGCATGGCGTCGCAGCGTATCCTCTGGAGCGACTGTGTCACGTCGCCTCGGATGCGCGCGAGCCTGGGCACGGCTGACTCCACGTCCCTCGCCCCCACGGAGAACGTGATGTAGCGGGAGCGCACGAGGTTGGAGACCCCCTCGCGCATCTTGTCGTTGAGGATGCGGTTGTACTCCTCGGCGAGCGCGGCGGTCCTGCCGCTCTCCGCGAAGAACGAGCGGTGCCCGATCTCCTCGGCGGGGATGGGCGTGTTCACGACCGAGAGCTGGAGCGCCACGTCCTCTCCGATGGAGTCGAAGAGCTGGCACCACGCCGAGAAGACGGACTCCTTCGCCTCCCTGCGGGCGCTCTGGTAGCTGATGTCGGAGAACTGGAGGGTCTGCGAGAAGAGGCCGGGGTCCACCTCGCAGATGCCGTCCGCCCACAGCGAGTCGAAGCCGACCGCGCCGTACACGTCGCGCGCGGCACGCAGCGACCTCCTGCGAGCGGCCGCCCTCTCGCTCGCCTCGCGGTCGTGCTCCCTGAGGTCGCGCTCGGCAGAGCCCCCGCCGGATATCATCAGCGAGAGCCTCTCCCAGGGGCCCGCCTTGGGGCCGCTACCGCCCTGCTTCCCTGCTCGGCTCACGGATCTCCGCCCCCTTCCTCCTCGCGTTCCTCCTGTGCCTCCTGGTCGTCCTCGGCGCGATCGGCTCCGGCGGTGCCGCGAGCAGGCACGATGACCCGTACGCGAGCACCCCGTCCCAGGTCGCGTGCTCCCAGAGCATGGGGGCGAACTCCTCCGCCCTCATCCCGTGCGGCCGCCAGAAGCCCAGCAGCCAGAACGGCAGGGACGCGCACATGACCGGCAGGCTCGCGTCGGCGGGCTCCACGCCGAGCGCCGCGTAGAGCGCGGAGGCCGTCGCCACCGAGGCGGCGAGGCCGCCCGCGACGCACAGCAGCGTCCTCAGGCTGAGCTTGCCTACGACCTTCTCCTGGTACTCGCCTATGTCCTTGTGGACCGCGACCGAGAGCGACGCCATGGCAGCCCCCTAGGCCGGGAGCCAGGACGTGTCGAGCATCCCGAAGTAGACCGAGGCGGCGATGATGATCGCCCCGCCCGCGATGGTCGATATGGCGCTCGCGATCTGCGCGCCGCCCTGCTGCTCGCGTATCGCGAGGCCCAGGCTCACGGCGCCCCACACGACGAGGAACCCGCCGAGGAACGAGACGCAGCCCGAGACGAGCTTGATGATTTGGTTGAGCAACTTGCCCTCCGAAGCGTAGGGGTCCATGGTGGCGGCGTTGTCTCGGCCCGGCGCCGCCGCCGACTCGCCGGGCCGCCCGGTCATTTCATCGCGACCACCCCCCGCGCCACGCAGGGTGCCTCTTGGGGTCGTACTTCCTGTCCATCACCGGGTCCGCGCCGGCGATGAGCACGATGGCGTTGCGCCTGTCGAGCCGCGCGAGTTCGGAGGGCTGTATGAGGTCTCGCTCCGCGGCCTGCCTGCTCTGCGTGGAGCTGCTCGAGGAGCCCCTGCTCTCGCTCGCGCCGATGACCGAGACGGTCTGCTTGCCGACCTTCTCGGAGATCCCCCTGTTCGTCTCGTTGGAGTTGCCGCCCAGGAAGAGGGTCGTGTCGCAGCAGTCCACGATCGTCTGCGCCGACTCCCCGTAGCGGGCCTTCAGCTGCGAGAGCGACTGGAGGATGACCGAGACGCCGATGTTCCTAGAGCGGACGACGGCGATGGTGCGCTCGAAGTCCGGGAGCCTCCCGATGTTCGCGAACTCGTCGAGCACGAGGTGGACCGGGGTCGGGAGCGACCCGCCGTGCACCCTGAGCGCCCGCTCGCAGAGCAGGTTCGTCGCCTGCCAGACGAGGAGCGCCAGGAGGAACGAGAACGTCCCGTTCGTGTCCGACGTCGTGGCGAAGATGGCGACCCTGCGGCCAGGCTCGCCCATGAGGTCGATTCCGAGGTCGTCGCCCGAGAGGACGCGCCGGATCTCCTCGGCGCCGAGTGGGGCGAGGCGCGCGTTGCAGCTGATGATTATCGACTTGAGTGTCCTGCCGGCGGCGACCCTGAAGGCCCGGTAGCGACCGAGCGCGAAGTCGTCCTCCGGCGCGAGCGGTTCCGCGACCCTGACCCACGCCACGCGGGTGCCGCCCGTAAACGAGCGCGCGCCCTCCTGGCGGGGACCCTCCTCCCCGGCGACGCACCGCTTTCCGGTCTCGAGCTCGTCGAAGAGCACGTCGAGCGGGCTCTTGTAGCCCTCGTCCCCCTCGCTCGCCGACGCAAGCGAGAGGAGCGTCATGAGCCCCGTGAGGTTCCTGTCCGCCTCCGGGCAGTGCCATACGAGGTATGCGACGAGAGCGCTGTACAGGAGCCTCTCGGCGTTCTCCCAGAACGGGTCCGCCGAGGACGCGCCCTTCCTCGTGGTGTTTGCGATGATGCAGTCGACGACCTCGAGCACGTCCTGCTGCGTCCGCACGTAGGCGAGCGGGTTGTAGCGGGCGGAGCGTCCGAAGTCCACGGTGTCGATCCTCTCGACCTCGTAGCCGGCGTCGCGCAGCGCCGGGCCCAGCTCTGCCTCGAGCGTCCCCTTGGGGTCCGTCACCAGGAGGCTCGCGTTCATCTGGAGGACGTTGGGGATCACGTAGGAGCGGGTCTTGCCGGACCCGGACCCGCCGATCACCAGGACGTTCCGGTTGCGCTCGAACTTGGGGTCGTGGTCTGCCCTCGACATGGCCAGGGACACGCGACGCGTGAGGATGATGTTGTTCGCGGGGTCCCTGCGGTCCGCGAAGGCCCTTGCCTCCCTGGGGCTCGCCCACCTCGCGCTGCCATGCTCCTCGCCGCTCCTGTGCTCCCCAGCGAGCGAGAGCCTCCTCGCCCAGCAGAGCCACACGCCCGCGGCGCAGGCGAGCCCTACGGCGAGCGGTAGCGGCTCCGCACTCGGCGCCGCGTTCCCGGCGAGCACGCTCGCAAGCGCCTCCCGCGCCGCCAGCCCTGGGCCGGTGGGCGCGCCCGCGGGGACTGCCGCCGTGGCGACGTCGCCGATCGCGAACGCGGCCGCCGAGAGCCCCGCCGCGACCACGGCGCCAGCGCCGCGCGCGCTCACTTCGACCTCGTCTCGGCGCGGTTCTGCTCCGGCGCGCGGCCGCGCTCCGCGTCGTGCGACTGGACATCGGATGCCCTTCTCGCGCGCTCCGCCCTGTCCTTGAGGGGCTCCCTGTCGCGGTCCGCGGCGCGGGACCTGTCGTCCCGCCCCTGCTCCTGGCGTATCCTCTCCGCCGCCCTGCTCGCCGCTTCCTTTGTGTCGGAGACGAGCTGGTCGAAGGCGCACGCCACCGCAGGGGCGTCCGCCGTCTTGAAGACGAGCCAGGGCGTGCCGCCGTCCTCCGTCATCCCGTGCCATATGTCGTTGGCGGCAAGCTTGGCGTCCACCGCCGAGATTATCCTCTGGCCATCCTCGAGCGCGGCGAACTCGGACATGTCGAGACGGGCGAACCTCGCGTCGGTCCGTGCCGCCTGCGGGGCTCCGCCTGATGGCTCGGGCTTCGCGCCTATGGCGTCCCTGGCGTTCTCCAGAGCGGCCTCGAGGCGCTCCATCGCGTCCTCGACGGCGCGCTGCCCCGCCGCCCCGCCGCCGCGGCGGTACCCCTCCATGCCGAGCCGGAGCGCCCAGTCGAATATCTGCTGGCCGGCATCGTCGCCGAAGTCGTCTGCCATGTCCCCTCCATGGCGGGCGGCTCGTGGACGGGCCAGCTCGCGCGGCCTGTCTCTCTCGTCGTATGCTGGGTGCCGGTTGCGGCCCGCCGCCTACGATTCAATGCGAGGCGGCTGTCCGTATGGGCCGCGTTGTCCGCGGCGGCCGTGGTAGCCTGTAGGCTGCCGCCATCCGCTTGGCGGTGCAATCTTTGTGCTGACAATGTACTCAGGCATCTTCGCGTAGCGCTGACAACCGTGCGTGAAGCGTTAGGCGGCCAGCCCCGGAGGCGGAACATGAAGCTTACGAATGCCGAGCTCGACGAGATTCTGGACACCGCCGGGCTGAGGATGAACCAGCCGTACAACCCAAGGGGCTCGTACCGCAAGGACGAGTACATCTTCACGGCCTGCAACCGCTGCGGCACCGAGGCGCACTACCGGCTGAAGTACATCCTCGACAAGAACGCCTCCTGCGAGCCGGTCTGCAGGGCATGCTACTGGCTCGGCTGGTACTCCGGCGCGCACGCGCTCTACGACAGCGCGGTGCGCCGCCTGATTGAGGCGGGCGCCACGCGGCGAGAACTCATAGAGCAGGGCGTGATCGGCAGGCCGCAGGGCCTGGGCTGGGAACGTGCCTCGCAGCTCGCCCGGGCGCATGGCTACGACCTCGTGGACCTGATTGAGGGCGACCGGCCCGGCGACGACGTGATGGTCGTCCGCTGCAGGGCATGCGGCCGCCAGACCGCTGAGCGCCCCGGCGACGTGGAGTTCGGCTGCAGCTGCGGGGGGACTGGCCCCGGCGTCCAGTACGGCCAAGATGCCAAGGTGCCCGAGACCCCGCTCTCGCAGAGGAAGGTGGCTCCGAGGACCCCTGGGGCCGCGAGCATGCTCTCACAGGCAAGGAGGCATGCTGAGAATCCGCCCGCATACGGCCCAGCCGAGCTGGAGGGCAAGACGGTCGCGGACTTCCCCGAGCTTCTCGAGGCGTGGGACGACGACGTACCTCCCGAGCAGGTCCCGGTAACCGGGTGGGGCCTGGCGCACTTCAGGTGCCCGAACGGCCATCACCCCAACCAGACCCCCTACAGCTACCTCACGGACGGCTGCATGGTCTGCAGGGGCCTCCGCATGAAGTCATCGCTGGACCAGAGCTACCTTCGGGACACGAACCCAGAGCTCTCGGAGGAGTGGCTCGAGGCGATGGACGGCCCCAAGTTCACACCGGAAAACGTGAAGAGCGGAAGTAGGCGCAAGGTCCGCTGGCGCTGCATCGCCTGCGGTCACGAGTGGTGCGACACCGTCCGTAATAGGGAGCTCCGCATGAACAACCGCTGCCCCTCGTGCGGAAAGGTTATGGGGTCCCTCGCGTGGCAGTACCCCGCCGTCGCAAGGTGCTGGAGCCCGAAGAACCCCGTAAACCCCTGGAACATCAAGCCCCACTCGCAGCTGGACTTCAAGCCGAAATGGGTGTGTCCCGACAACCCGGAGCACACCTGGAGCTCGACGGTGGCGACGATGATAAAGAGGGGCGGGAAGTGCCCCTACTGCGGAGAATAGGCCACGGGGCGTTCTCGGCCCAACACCAGCGATTGCGATGTGCTCAACGAAACAACGCGCGACACCAAGACCTCCCTGGACTCGGCGAGCTCCGGCGTTTGTCACCTGAACTCGCTGAGGCCTGAAGGCCGGCCCCTGGGGACATTTCGCACTGAGCGGTCCGTTCCAGAGGGCCCATGATGCCCCAGTCTTCTGTCTGGCCCCGAGAGCGTCACGTCGGCGCACGTCGCGGCGATTCGAGAGACTATCGCAGCCGCAGTCTCCGCCTCGCCGGTCGACGCGAGCCTTGCCCTCAGCTGTCCCAGCGTGTACTGCGACGTGATGACGGTCGGCCTCATTCCCTCGTATCTCGCGTTGACGATGGTGAACAGCGTCATGAGCGACCACCTCGAGCTCGACTCCTTGCCCAGGTCGTCGAGGACGAGCATCTCGCACGAGGCGTACCTCTCGAGCGCCCTCCTGCTCGAGCCTCCTCCGTCGAAGGTCTCCCTGATGTTCGAGAAGATCGCGATGGCGGAGGTGAAGACGGTCCTCAGGCCACGGTCCGAGGCGGCGATCGCGACCGCGGCTGCGTTGTGGGTCTTCCCCGTGCCGACCGGACCGTGGATGAAGAGCCCGTCAGAGGTGGACCCGGCGATCGCGTCCGCATAGGCGATGCACTGGGCCTCGGTCGGCGCCGCACGGCGGAACCTGAGCGGGATGCCCGACCTATCGAGCCTTCGCTCCCTCTCCACCGCCCTCTCTTCCAGAATCCTCTGCTCCTCTTCCATCCTCTCGCGCACGGACCCGTCGCATTCGCAGGGCTCGTGCGACACCCAGGAGATGCTGCCGAAGACGGGGATTCCGAGCGGTCGGAGCGGCCTCCCGCAGTGCGCGCACCTCACGGGAGGCGGTGCCTCCCGTGCGAAGCCCCGTGCAATCGCCTCCTCGGGCGTCATGAGTACCTGCGGGCGCGTCTCCCTTCCGTCACGTCCCGTGTCCGCGTGGAAATCGCCCATCGAGCCCACGATGCCCGCCCCCTCTAGGAACTCTCCTATGAGATTCGTTCTAATCGTCTTTTCTATCTATATAGGGGCGGACATTCTGTCCGCCGTCATGGCCAGAATGTCCGGTGTCACGGACAAATTGTCCGCCCCCGGGCGCCCTCACGGACAAATTGTCCGCGTCGGCCCCGCGCTCCACGAGCTGGATCGCATCCCTGACTGCCTCCCTGCGCAGGACGAACGCCCTGCCCCTCGCGCACTGCGCGGGGCAGTCCGCCTCGGCTATGAGGTCCCTCGAGAGGAGGCTCCCGAGGGACCTTCTGACCTGCCTCTCTGACATGTTCAGGAACTCCGCGCAGCTCTCGGCCGACTCGAAGTAGGCGCCGGTCTCCTCCTGGCAGAAGCTGAAGACCCTGGCGTAGACGAGGAGGTCGGACCCGCGAAGCCCCAGCCCCTCCGTCATGAACCGATACACCGTGGCGAACTCGCCGGCCGAGTGCCCCCGCATCACGCTTGGCCCGTCTGCTTCTTCGCGGCATCGCGTACGAGCTGAGAGTTCGACTCTAGCCAGTCCATGAGGTCCTCGCGGTGTATGAAGCAGTTCCTCTGCTGCCCGAACAGGATGCGGAAGGGGAGCGGGTCCTCCTCGCGGTGCGCCAGCTCCCTGATCGTCCTCTCGCTGATGTGCAGGAGGCGGGACACCTCCTCGACAGAGTAGTACTCCTTGTAGAGTACGGCGCTGCGGCTGCCTTTGATTCCACGCGAGCTTGTGGTCTGTCTCATCTCTGATCAGCTCCATTCGAGACGCCGCGCGAGACCGACCGCAGACGGGAACCGGGCCTATTTGCCATCCATGCCGAGCCAGCAGGACATCCTGCTGTCCCTGCCGAGCGTCCTCATGAGCTCCGTCCTGTCGATGCGCCACTGGTTGCCGACTTTGACGGCGGGAATCTTGCGGTCTATGCAAAGACGCCTGACCGTCCTGGCGGAGACCCTGAGGATCCTCGCCGCCTCGTCCGCCGATATCATGTCCAGGTTGCTTCCGTTTTCCCGACGAATCATCCGAACCCCCTTGCCCCTACTAGGCAGCGAGGATACGAGGTGACAGCCCGCCCCTTCAGGACGGGCCCGTGGCCAACCTTCCGTAAGCTTCCACAACGGCGGCCTGCGCACAAAACGCACGACGCCGCTCCCAAAGGCGGCGTCATTGGTCCAGCATCCCGACCAGCTGGGCGATCTTCCTCGGCGAGTAGTACCAGTTGTGGCCGAACTTCTTTGCTGGAATCTGCCCGTTATGGACCATGCGCAGGACCTGGCGCTCGCACAGCCCCAGGTACCGCGAGACCTCCTGCGTGCTGAGCGGGCGGTTCATCTGGGCGAGGTCTGGTGTCTGCTCTTCCTGCATGCGTGTCGCCTTCCCTCATCTGGTGTCACCTCCCATCCTCCGATGGAGCGTGACGCCCTTGGGTTACCTGACGGTTCGCATGCTATCCGCTGGTGTCGGCACCTCTGGCCGCGTTGGCCGACCTGTCCCCACTGTCCGTATCGGCCGCAATGGCCCGGAGTTCCCCCAGGGCGCCACGATTCCTACACATGCGCCCAACTCCGAGGATACCCAAGGCCGGCTGAAAGTTCGTATGCTGCGAGCATAGTCGCGGACATTTGTCGACAGGGGAGCACCCTAGCGAAACCGAGGGGCCGAAGGAGGGGCGGTTTACACGCGTGCAGGCCAGCGGGAGAGGTTTCTAGGGCAGACGAATCGGCACATTACTGATGCGATGATCTTGCACGAAGACGCGTACCGCGACCGTTCACCGAACAGTTTCTCACGGCGGGAGAAAAGACAAAAATGGACTTTAAAAGAATCGAGGGACACGGTTTGCAGTACGTAAATAGTACGTCAAATAGTACGTATAAGAAAAAAGGTCAGAGGCTTAAGCCTCTGACCTGCGGTTTCGTGGTCGGGTGGACTGGATTCGAACCAGCGACCCCTTGACCCCCAGTCAAGTGCGCTACCAAGCTGCGCCACCACCCGTAAATGCGAACCATCGTCCGCGCAAGTAAGAACTCTAACACGGAGTCGCCGGAGCTTCAACCACAATTTTGAGGAAACAGGGATTTGATTGGTCTTTGCTCCACTCCCGCAGTTGTTCTCGCACGTCTCGCCCACTCGAATTACGCACGGTCGAAGTTCAGGTTTGTGGATTGCTGGGTTTTTGCTCATCTCGGCTCTTACCGTGCGTAGTTCGGACATCTGTCGAGATGCCAGGTTTGCGGTATCCGGTCCGCAACTCTGCGCCCTTCGACGCTGTCGGGCAGGAATCGGCCGTTCTGAGGTAGTCACGGCGCAGATAATGTCCTAAAGGTGCCCGAATACGCATGGGGAGGCTGCAAGTTGGGACAAACCGGACGCCTCCGGGGCGCGCGATGGCACGAATTGACGGTTGGGATACGGTTTTTCGGGGGTGCCCCGAGTACAAAGCGGTTGAAGGTCTGATAAACCGCAGGCCAGCGAATTGTCACCAAGCCGCAGTCACATAGGGATTCTCACCAAAACTGCTGCCAACCGGAAGTCCGACAGCGACGCTATGCCCGCACAGCTTTCCGGCGCATCAGCGTGAACATCACGCCAACGGTAACCACAGTTCCCACGGCGGCAATCACTCCACCCACAAGGCCAACGGCACCCACACCCAGCTGCGTCACCGTAGCACCGCCAATGGCCGACCCCGCGCCAATTCCGAGGTTGAAGAGCCCAGAGTAAATCGACATCGCCACCGACGCCTGGTCCTTCTCGGTAATGTTGATGAGAATCGACTGCAGAGCCACGCAGAAGCCCATCTCGCACGCACCCCACACCAGAAGCACGACAACGATGGCGCCCAGCGAGGTCGCCGCAGGCAGCAGCGCCAGCAGGGCAACGGTCTCCCCTACCAGCGACGCTGCAATGAAGCCCTTCTTGTGGCCATCGTAGAAGCGCGAGAAGAGCCAGCTCCCCAGCAAGCCGGCGGCGCCAATCACAACCAGTGCCGCCGTCACGCCGCCGGCACTAAGCGCAACTGTCTGTGAGAGGAACGGCTCGACGTAGCTGTATGCCACGTACTGCCCGGTGGCGAGAAATACGATGGCCACGTAGAGCGAGACCAGCGGCCCATTGCGGAAGAGCTCGGGGAGCTTGTCCAGCGTGAACTTCTCGCCTGCGCTGAGCGGTGGGAAGACCACGGCGAGATACACAAGGCTCGCTACGGCAACAATCCCTACCACGGCAAAGGTCATGCGCCACCCAAGTGCAAGCCCAATGGCGCGACCCAGCGGCAGGCCGAAAATCTGTGCAATGGAGCTTCCCGTAGCAACGATACCCATCGCCGTGGAGGCGTGCCGCGGGCTCACCACGCGCGCCGCCACAACCATCACGATGGACCAGAAGACCGCGTGCGCCGTAGCAACAACCAGTCGCGAGCAAATGAGAAGCAAGTAGGTGGGCGAAATCGCCGAGAGGAACTGGCCCGTGGCAAAGATGGCGATGAGTCCCAGCAGCAGTCGGCGGAAGTCAAAGCGCGACGCAAAGACCATGAGCGGCAGCGAGAAGAGCATCACGCCCCACGCGTACACCGAGATCATGATCCCCGTCTGGGCCTCGGTGAGCGAGAAGGTCTGGCCGATGTCGCTGAGAAGGCCAATGGGAATGAACTCGGAGGTGTTGAAGATAAAAGCAGAAACTGCCAGTCCCGCCAGCGCCAGCCACTGACCCCGCGTGACCTTGTCGTCATTCTCCCGCGTCTTGCTGAGTGAACTCACTATGCTTCCAGCCCTTCGAGCGTTTTGGTACCTGCGTTGTTCTCAGTTGCTAAGTCACTAGTATCGGCGGTTTGCGCGCGCAAAGCGCCATGCACGAACACCTGACCAAAATGGCCACATGTGGGTTGCCCATGCAGCAGGGGTTGCGGACCATGATTGGCATAATTGACGGAGCGGCGAGGGCGTCTCGCGTACTACGGGGCAATTTTCAGACACATAACGACGTTCATTGCCAGGAAAACGTTGGGATTTTACCCCGCAGCCGCGTAAGGGCCAACAGTTGCCCCGTGGCGAGCTCGCGACCAGAGGCGGCAACGTCGCAGGCAGTTTCGCACCGCGAGCCGAGACGCGCCGGCCTACGCCAGCAGCAGCTCCAGCACGAACACCACGCCGCAGCATCCAACAGCCACCTGCGGGAGGCTCGCCCCAAGCCACGCGGCCGCGATGCCCACAAAGAGCGCCACCGCGCCCGCGACGGGCGAGTCAATTGCCGTGAAGATGGCCGGGAAGGTCATCACCGCGAGCGTCACATAGGGCACATAGTAGAGAAACGACCTAAAGAACCGGTTAGTGATGGGCTTGCGAATGAGCGTGAGCGGCAAGATGCGGGTTCCCAGCGTGACTGCCGACATCACCACGAGATAGGCAACGACGCTAGGCTGCACGGCAGGCATCTCCCTCGAGGGCGCGCGCCGCAGCGACGCCTGCAACGTCAGTGTCCTTCTCGCCAGCATCCTTCTCGTCTACCGGAAAGAGCGCAGCCGCAAGGGCAGAGAGCGCAACCGTGAGGATGATGGTGCGCACGCCCTCGGAGAGCCCCGAGAGGAGCGGCGCCCACGCAAACAAAGCGCTGGTCGCAAAGCTAGCAAGCACCAGCCCGGCCACCACGCGGCTCTTGCGCGCCGGCGGAATGATGATTGCGAGGAACATCCCAAAGAGTGCAACAGAAAGCGCACTCACTACGCGCTCGGGAAGCACGCTGCCGGCAATCACGCCGGCCATACCGCCAAACGCCCAGCCCGGAAGCGCCACGACCATGGCACCGTAGCTGTAGTACGGGTCCACCTCGCCCGGACGCGCGACGGCAATGCCAAAGAGCTCGTCGGTGAGGTCAAAGCCCACCAGCACCCGGTGGATGATCGGCGTGTCCGGCGAGAATCGCTGCGCCATGGAACAGCTCATGAGCAGGTAGCGGGCATTGGCAACCAGCATAACCACGGCCATCTCGAGCAGCGACCCGCCCGCACCAATGACGGCAAAGCCGGCGTACTCACCCGCCGAGGCGTTGTTGAAGAGACTTGCGAAAAAGCCCTGCACCGCATCGAGGCCAACCTTGCGTGCCGCGATGCCCAGTGAGAATGAGACGGCCAGGTAGCCCAGCGCGATGGGTACACCGTCGCGAAGGCCCTCGCGCAGCGCCTCGCCATGGCGGGCGAGAAGGCCCGCACTACGGCGGACACTCTGCACGCCGCCCGCCGGAGCACCCGTTGCAAACGCGCTGCTCGTCTCTGCCATCTCCATGGGAACCACCCGCCAGACCTGCTCGAACTTCTCCGCTCAATGCGTCTTGTGCACATTAAGCAACAGATCTTGTTATTAGTAAAACGAATGCTTCTTATTATTTGAGTAGCTATACTAATCGCTAGTAGACCGGGTAACCCAGCCGACGAAGGGATAACCATGCCACAGCAGCCAGACGCGCAGGCGCGCTACTCTCGCTATGCGATCTTCATCGACGTGGTGGAGGAGGGCAGCTTCACCAAAGTTGCCAATCGCATTGGCTACACGCAGAGCGCCGTCTCGCAGACGGTCAAGACGCTTGAGCGCGAGCTTGGCTGCACGCTCGTGGAGCGCAGCCGCGACGGCGTCACGCTCACCAAAGACGGTGAGCAGTTCATGCCCTACCTGCAGGCCGTTGCGCGCGACGAGCGGGCGCTTGCCGAGAAGCAGCGCGAAGTCCAGGGCCTGGGGCGCGCCACCATCACGATTGGCACCTTCACCAGCGTGAGCAGGAACCTTCTCCCCCGCCCCATGCTGGACTTTAGGCGTCTGTATCCCTCCGTGCGCTTCAACCTGAGGCAAAGCGAGTACACCTCCATTGCGGAATGGGTGCGCAACGGCGAGTGCGACCTGGGGTTCACCAACCTTGCGGACGCCGAGGCCGCGGGCCTGGAGTCCCACTCGTTTGGCCCGGACCGCATGATGGCAGTGGTTCCGCCCGAGAACCCCCTGGCCGAGAAGAACGAGCTCACGCTGGCCGACCTGGCCACGCAGCCGTTCATCCTGCTGGACGAGGGCCGCGAGTCCGTGACGCTGCACGCCTTCGAGCAGGCAGGCCTCTCGCCGCACGTGTGCTACGAGGTGACGGACGACTACTCGATTCTCGCCATGGTGCGACAGGGGCTGGGCGTCACGATCCTCTACGAGATGATGCTCGTGGGGTTTGAGTCTGGCGTGGTGGTGCGGCCCATACGCGAGGAACCCAGACGCACGATCACGCTGGGGTGGAGAAACTCGGCCACGCTGCCGTTGGCGGCGCGCCGCTTTGCGGAGTACCTCATCCGCGAGCTGGGTTAGCGGCGGATGCCCGTCCGGCACGCTCACTCGTTGTTACCGGCACGTCTTGGCCCAAGGCCGTTTCCGCAGATAAGGCCCGACGGAAGCCACGGGCCGGTAACAACGCATGGGCCGAGAAGCTCCCTGTTACCGGCTCGTCGCGGGGCCGCAGCGTTTGCCCAGTTGGTTTCCCAAAAGCGAGACGAGCCGGTAACAAGCATCTGAGCAACCAGCGTCACTGCCGCAAATGCGCGGCCCGGCAGCTACATCAACCCCAGCGCCATCGCTGCGGGGACGAGAAGGATGGGGACAAACGCTGCAGGGATGAGATTTGCAACCTTGATGTCGGTCACGCCAAGGAGGTTAGTGCCCACGGCCAGTAGCAGCGTAGAGCCAGTGACGGCAACCTCGGTAACCACGGCGTCGGTGAGGAATGACCCCACCAAGCTTGCCAGCACGGAGAGTATGCCCTCGTAGACAACGAGGCTCACGCCGCAGAAAGGAACACCTATTCCCATGGTCGCCGCCATGGGAAGGCAGACTGCCAGGTCGATGACGCCCTTCGAGATGAGGGTCGAGTGGTCAAGCAAGATGCCACTCGAGAGCGACCCGACAATGGCCATGGCTCCCGTACAGGTGAAAATCGAGGCCGTGACGAAGCCGTCCGAGAAGTTCCCAAGGCGTTTGGAGCCGGCAAATGCCTGGTTGAGGCGCCGCTGGGCCCAGTCACCCAACGAACGAATGCGCGCGTCGATGTCGATGCCCAGACCGATCACGGAGCCAAGCGCCAACGGAAAGCGTGACGATGGCAACGCTGCCGCCCTGCATCATCCCCTGGACGGCTACCAGCACCACGGCAAGGCCCTGTCCCTTGAGAAGGAAGTCCCCCAGACGCTCCGAGACCCGCCCCTTGAAGAGAAGGCCGAGAACTCCGCCAACCGCTGCCTCGAGGCCGTTTATGAGGGCTCCTAACAGAACCACGTTCACTCCTCGATTCCTGATTGTTCACTCGCACGTCTAATGTCGACCTACGACTCGTTCACGCGCTTTCCGCTCATGTGGTCAATAGAAAGCTCAAGCAGCTGGATCCTCTCGGCGGTGCGTTTGATCTCGTCGGCCACATAGCCGGAAGGGTCGTACTTCTCGCCCAGGCGTCGGGCAATCCCAATGGTTTCGGGAGTTGTATCCAAGAGTGAGACCCGTCCAAAAACGATGACGCTTCGCACGTCTGGGCCAACCTTGCCCTCAACAGGCACGCCTTGGTCAAAGACGGTGAAAGAGACACGGTTGTCGGCCTTAATCGCATCAATCTTGTGCCCCGACTTGGCCCCGTGAAAATAGATCTTTCCCTGCTCGTACAGGTAGTCCATAGGGACACCGTACGGATAGCCGTCCTCGCCGTGAACCGCGAGGACGCCACGCCGCTCGGAGAGCAGGATATCCTCGCACTCCTCTTGGGAGAGCTGCTGCTTGAAGCGCCTCATTTGCCTGAACATGGACCCGCCTTCCCACAAGCCGCGGGGAATCCCCGTGGCGCAACCCATCTTTGTGTGACTGGTGAACTTGAGTGCAGTCAAGATTGCGCGTGCGAAGGGCGGTACGCTGCATCGAACTCGCCTTTGTTACACAAATTTCTGTTTCTTTGCATCGAACTGCCCTTCGTTACACCCTATTTCGAAGGACGCCTAAGTGTCGGCGCGTAGATGCCTACAACATATAGTTGTTATCAGACTTGCAAGGACAATATGCAGGTCCTCATACTTGAGGAGTTCCAGAAATCCCATGTAACGAAGGGCAGTTCGGCGCAATAAACTCAAAAATCGTGTAACGTAGGGCAGTTTCTCGAATATTTCTTTGTTACTTTCTTGTCTTGCCGCGCTTGCGGGCCGGCTTGGGCAGCCAACGGAATGGAACAACATGGCTTTGATGTTCGTAGTATCGCCGGCAAAGCGCATGGACGTGGTCGAAGGTCCGCCCTTCGCCCAGACGCTGCCCGCGTTTCTCGCCGATGCACAGAGTCTGGCCCGCGAGCTGCGCTCCCTTGGCTACGACGGTGCACGCAGGGTCTGGCGATGCAGCGACACACTGGCACGGCCCAACTGGGAACGGCTTGCCACCATGCCTGAGGACATGACGAGAGAACCTCGGCTGCTCTCCCCTGCCGTGCTCACGTACGTGGGCATTCAATACCAGCACCTAGCACCGCAGGTCATGAACGAGAAGGAGCTGATGTGGCTCACGTCGCACCTGCGCATTCTTTCCGGGATGTACGGGATTCTGCGTCCACTTGACGGCGTGATCCCATATCGCCTGGAGATGCAGGCAAAGCTTGCCGTTGGTGGGTGCCGCGACCTCTATGAGTTCTGGGGTGAGCGGCTTCTGGACTCCCTTCTCGGCGACGGGGCGGAAGTGATTGTGAACGTTGCCTCGCAGGAGTACGCAAAGGCCGTGGTCCCTTGGGCCCAGCGCACGGGCGCACCTGTTGTGACCTGCGTTTTTGGAGAGGTTCGCGCCTCTGACGGGCGCGTTGTTTAGCGCGCAACCGAGGCAAAGGCCGCACGCGGGGCGTTCGTGCGCTGGTGCGCCGAGCAGGGCGTCGAAAAGGTCGAGCAGCTCGAGGGTTTCTCGGAACGAGGGTACCGTTTGAATCGGAGTCGCTCTGACGCGGAGACGCTCACGTTCGTGCGCGGATGACACGTCGCCGGAGCCTTAGCTTTGTTACAGACGTCGCCAAAAGAGACCTTCCGGCGACTGTAACAGCGCACAGCCACCAAACAGAAAACGGGCCGCCAAAGGGACGGCCCGCACATACTTCTACCAGCGTAAACGCGAGAAGCGCTATTCCTCCATGTAGTCCTTAAGCCTGCCGGAGCGGCTGGGGTGGCGCAGCTTGGCAAGCGTCTTGGACTCAATCTGGCGAATACGCTCGCGCGTCACGCCAAACTCGCGGCCAACCTCCTCAAGCGTGCGGGGGTGACCGTCCTCAAGGCCAAAGCGGAACTTGATGACCTTGCGCTCGCGGTCGGCAAGGCCGTCGAGCACCTGGTCAAGCTGCTCGCGGAGCATGGAGTCGCTCGCTGCCTCGGGCGGAGCCACGGCAGTGGAGTCCTCGATGAAGTCTCCCAGCTGGGAGTCCTCCTCCTCGCCGATAGGCGTCTCCAGCGAGACGGGCTCCTGGCTGATCTTCTGGATCTCGCGCACGCGGTCGGGCGACATGCCCATCTCGGCGCCAATCTCCTCCGGCGTGGGGTCGCGCCCAAGATCCTGCAGCAGCTGGCGCTGCACGCGGATGAGCTTGTTGATGGTCTCGACCATGTGCACCGGGATGCGGATGGTGCGTGCCTGGTCGGCAATGGCGCGGGTGATAGCCTGGCGAATCCACCACGTGGCGTACGTGGAGAACTTGAAGCCCTTGGTGTAGTCGAACTTCTCGACCGCGCGGATGAGGCCGAGGTTGCCCTCCTGGATGAGGTCGAGGAACAGCATGCCGCGGCCCACGTAGCGCTTGGCGATGGAGACAACCAGGCGCAGGTTCGCGGAGATGAGCTGCTGCTTGGCGTCGAGGCCCACCTGCTCGATGCGCATGAGGCGGCGCTGCTCGGCACGCGTAAGCTCGATCTCGCCGTTCTCGGCGGCCTCGAGCTTCTCGGTGGCCTCGGTGCCGGCCTCGATCTTCATGGCCAGGTGGACCTCCTCGTCGGCGGTGAGCAGGTCGACCTTGCCAATCTCCTTGAGGTACATGCGTACGGGATCGCCGGTGAGCATGACGGTGGAGGTGTCCTGTCGGCGCGCGTGGGCGCGGCTCGAGCGCTTGGGCTTTGAGACCTTGGCCTTGGGCACGGAGCGCAGGGCTTCCTTGATCTCCTTGGCCTCGTTGGCGGCCTCGGACTCCTCGTCGTCCTCGCCGTCGAGGGAGTCATCGTCGTCGGAGAAGTCGTCGTCAGAGCCAAAGTCGTCATCGTCATCGCCGGCATCGATGGAGCCAATGCCAAAGGCAGGATTGGCGGCCTCACCCGACGTAGTGATCTCGACGCCCTTGGCGCGCAGCGTGTCGTAGAGGTCGGAGAGCTCGTCCCCGTCCACGTCGACGTCACGGATGGCAACCTGGATGTCGTCCTCGGACACGCTTCCGCCCGACTTGGCAGACGCGCTCACCAGCCCATCGACAACGCGTCCCAGCTCGTCGGAGAGCTTGATGTCGTCCTTCGTCTTCTTTGCAGCAGCCAAGTTTTTCCCTTCGACGCAGTAACCTTCAAAATGCTACCCGTTTTTACTGCTCGACAACAGCAGAAAGTTTCTTCGTCAACGCATTAATACGCTTCTGCAGCGCAGTGGCCTGCTCGAAGAGCGCCTCGGCGTCCTCGCCGCCGGTGTCTCCTGCCTGTCGCAGCCGCGCCTTGGCCTCCCGCACACGCCGCTTGCACGAGTAGAGCTCGACCGAATCCACGAGAAACGCGACCTTCTCGCGAGCGTCCATGCCAGGACTCGAGACCACGCGCCCGGACGAGAGGATCTGCGGCGCATCCGGCTCAACGGCAGTGGCGGCAGCCACAACATCTGCGGGCGCGGTGCCCTCTGGCGTGGCGAGCATTGCCCAGGCCATCCCCTCGTGGCGCGCGTCTGCCCACATCACGTCCGCAAGGCGGTCGGCATAGGGACGCACCTCGTCCGGCATGGCGGCAAGCATCGAGAGGAGCTCGCGCTCCACGGCGACCTGCATGCGCTCGTCACCCGAGAGCATGCGCGAGACCGAGAAGGACGTAGCGTTCGTGGGCGCTGCGGCAACGGGGGCGCCGCCACCATCGTAGGCATCCGCGGGCACGTAGTCATCCGGCACGGGAGCGTAGTCGTCCTCGTCCCCTAAATACGGCGCGGCTGCCACGGGCGCCATGCTCGGCGCGGTTGTCCTAGCGGCACCCTCGCGCCGGCGCTCCCGTGCCTCGGGCTCGGACTCCTTAACGGGCTTCTCGCGAATCACGCGCTTTGTCTCGGCAACGTCCATGCCAAGGGCGTCCGCCAGCTGCGTGGCGTACTCGTCAAGCAGCACGGAGTTCTTGAGCGGCGCCAAAAGTTGGGCCATCTCGTCCAGCGCCTTGACGCGCCGGCCTGGCGCCGAGAGGTCGTAGCCCGCCAGGCGCTTGGTGAACACGAAGTCCATGAGCGGCACCGCGGCGTCGAGCTGCGCCTGCATGGCCGCAGCGTCGTGGGACGAGAGGAACTCCATGGGGTCCTGGCCGTTGGGCAGCACCACGCAGACCATCGAGGCCGAGGTCTTGTCGATAAACTGGACGGCGCGCTCGGCCGCACGCTGGCCAGCCTCGTCGCCGTCGAACATGCAGATGATGCGAGAGACGCGCTGGCGCTCCATGAGCCGGATGTGGTCAATGCGGAAGGCGGTCCCCAGCGCTGCCACGGCGTTGGTGAAGCCGGCCTCGTGCATGGCGATGACGTCGGTGTAGCCCTCGCAGACGATGGCCGTGCCCGTTGCCGCCATGGTCTCCTTGGCGCGGTCGTAGGCAAAGAGGTGCTTGCCCTTGTTGAAGATCGTGGTGTCGCGCGTGTTGAGGTACTTGGGCGCGTTGTTGGCGGGGCGCAGGATGCGGCCGCCAAAGGCGATGGTGCGCCCCTGCTCGTCGTGGATGGGAAACATAGCCCGGTCGTAGAACCAGTCGGCAAGGCGCCCCGAGCGCTCAACGGCCAGGTTGGCTGCGATGAGCTCCTTGGGGCTATAGCACTTCCCGCGCAAGTACGAGACGAGCGAGCCGCGCCCGGGCGCGTAGCCCAAGTGCCAGCGGCGGCACACGTCCGAGCCAAAGCCGCGCCCCGCAAGGTAGGCGCGCGCGGCGGCCGGCCCCTCGCCACGGCCACGCATGAGCATGGTGTGATAGTAGTCGTCCGCCAGCGTGAGGGCCTCGATGAGGCGGTTCTTGCGCGGCCCGCGGGCGCCGCTCTTGTCCTCGGAAAGCTCGATGCCCGCACGATCTGCCAGGTAGCGAATGGAGTCCGGAAACGAGAGGTTCTCGCGCTTCATCACGTACTTGAAGACGTCGCCGCCCTCGCTGCACGCCCCAAAGCAGTGCCAGAGGCCCGTTGCCGGATCCACCTTGAACGAGGGGGTCTTCTCGTGGTGGAAGGGGCAGCATCCCCAGAACTCCCGGCCGCGCTGACGCAGCTCAACCGTCTCGCCCACCAGCTGCACGATGTCGGTGGCCTGGCGAACCCGCTCCTTGTCCTCGTCGCTAATCACGCGACCACCCCCACGCACTCCTCCCCAACATTCTCGCGTACCCATTGGATGTTCCCCAACACGGCGGATTCCAGCTCGGCAAGCGAGTCGAATCGACGAGAGGCACGAAGGTGGCGCAGAAACACCACGCGAGCGTCCTCGCCGTAGACGTCGCCCGAGAAGCCCACGAGGTTCGCCTCGAGCATGGGGTGGGCCGCCACGTCAAAAGATGGCGGCGCGCCAACGTTAACCGCCGCGGGCCAGACGCGCCCATCGATGATGGCGAGACAGGCGTAGACGCCGTTGGCCGGCAGGCAGTCGCGGCCGTCCAGCTCGACGTTGGCCGTGGGGAAGCCAAACGAGGTGCCCTCACCGCGGCCGTGGACGATGCGCCCACCCAGGAAGTGGTGGCGAAGCAGGAGCTCGGCGGCCTTCTCGACCTTTCCCTCGCCGAGAAGCCCGCGCACGCGCGTGGCCGAGACGGGGCTTCCCTCCGCCGTCACGAGCGCATGTCCAAAGACGTCGAAGCCGCGCTTCTCGCCCAGGGCAGCCATTGCCGTTACCGTTCCCGCGCCGCCGGAGCCAAAGCGGAAGTCCTCGCCCACATGGATGGCCGCAGGCGAAAGAATGCCGCCCAGGACCTCGGTGACGTAACGATTGTACGGGAGCGCCGCAAGCTCCGGCGTGAAGCGGTGCACGAGAATGGCGTCCGCGCCGGAGAGAGCCAGTGAGCGCACACGGTCCGCATCGGAGAGCAGGCGCTCGGGCGGACGGGCGGAAAGGACCTCCGAGGGGTCGGGGTCAAAGGTCACCAGGGCAAGTGGCAGGTTCCGCGCGCGGGCGTCCCCGGCGGCCTGGGCAATGAGGGCACGATGCCCCGCATGCAGGCCATCAAAGGCGCCAATCACGCAGACAAAGCGCTGGTTGGGCCCCAGCGTGACGCCAGGAGCAAGGTAGGCAGTGGCGTCTGGAAGATGCACGGATGCGCCAAGCGACACGCCCGAGAAGGTCGACGCTGCAGCCAGCTGGCGCGCCTCCGCAGCAGCAAGCGGCCAGGTGGGCTCGTGCCAGGCGGGTACGCAGGAGAAGGGTTCGCCCGTCATGCGCGCACCCCCGTGATTCCGGCCGGGAAGTTGACCTCGCAGGCAAGGCCGCGCCTGCCACAGCTCCAGACGCCAACAAGGCGCTGGTCAAAGACCATGGCAATGCGCTCGCCGGGAAGCGGGGCGCGCTCTGTTCCATCTGCCATGCGCACCGTTCCCGCCGCCAAGACCTTTCCGCAGGCCGCGTCTGCCGCCTCCTGCGCACTCAGCTGGCGCACTGGGGCACCCAGGGCAGCAACGGGGTCAAGCGCGTGGGCAAGAACCTCCGCGGAATCCTGCGCCGCGTCGACCGCGTCCAGCGCCAGGCAGGCGTCAAGCCCCACCGAGCCGGACTGCGTGCGCCGCAGCGCCACGAGGTGCGCGGCAGACCCGGCTGCGCGCCCAATGTCACGCGCCAGGCTCCGCACGTAGGTGCCCTTGGAGACGTCAAAGTCAACGACCCAGCTGAGCTGCCCCTCCACCGAGGCTATTTCGACAAGCTTTGCAGAGAAGACCGTGATGCGCCTGGCTGCCAGCTCAGGCGCCTTACCCTCGCGCGCAAGCGCGTAGGAGCGCTGCCCGTCCACGGATATGGCGGAATACGCAGGAGGCACCTGGTCCTGCTCGCCCACAAAGCCGGCGAGAATACCGCGGGCCACGTCCTCGCTGCCCAGGCGCTCGGGGACCTCGGCGGCAACCGTGGGCGCGCCATCGGCGTCGTCCGTGTCCGTCTCGCAGCCAAAGATGATGCCTGCCGTGTAGCGTTTACGCTCGGCGGTGAGAAGGCCCATGAGGCGCGTGCCCTGGCCCACGCCGACCACCATGACGCCCGACGCTGCGGGATCAAGCGTGCCGGCGTGTCCCACGCGGCGCTCCCCCAGGGCGCGCCGCACGTGGTTCACCACGTCGTGGCTCGTCATTCCGCAGGGCTTGTCGATGCCGAGGAGGGCGTTATAGCCCGACTCGCCGCGCCTCACCGTGACGCACCTCGTACGTCTGCCTTCGGGGCGGAAGAGAGCGCGGCGTCGCCATCGAAGAGGGCGCAGAGCTTTGGCAGCACGATTGCGCGAACCTCGTCCACAGTGCCCGAGGCGGTGAACCCGGCAGCAGCACGGTGCCCGCCGCCGCCCATCTCGCGCGCGATGCCCGAGACGTCCAGGTCGCACTTGGAGCGGAGGTTGCCGCGGACCTTGCCGCCGTCGACCTCCTTCAAGAAGAGCGCCACCTGGGTGCCCTCGATGCAGCGTACCAGGTCGATGAGGCCGTCAAGCTCGTCGAGCGTGACGCCGGCGTTGGCGATGTCCTCCGCCGTCGCAAAGCTGTAGGCAATGCGGCCCTCTGCAAAGGTCTGGATGCGCGCAAGAACGCGGGCGGCAAGGTGCACGTAGGCCAGGCGATCGGACTGGTACACGTTGAGCGCGACCTCCGCGGGCGAGGCACCGGCCTCAACCAGCATGCTTGCCGTCTCAAAGGCCTCGCTGTCGGCGTTTTGGTACTGGAAGCGGCCCGTGTCGGTCACAATGGCGCAGAGAAGGTTCTGCGCGATCGTGGGCGTGAGGACGCGCGAGGAGTGCAGACAGAACTCGGAGATGATGACGCCCGTGGCGGCGGCATCGGGGCGAACCACGCCCGCCTCCCAGAAGCGCTCGCCCGAGGGGTGGTGGTCAAGAACGGCCACGTGGTGCGCGCGGGCGCAGATCTTCTCGGCGTCAGCCAGGCGCGACATCTGCGAGAGGTCAACGCAGATGAAGAGGTCCGGCGTCACGTCGTAGTCCACCGCGTGCACGAAGGTGTCGGACCCCGGCAGGAAGCGGTAGATCCTGGGGACGGGGTCCTTGTCGGCCAGGAGGTTGGTCACGCGCTTGCCCGGCCACGCGGTGCGAATGACCTCGGCCAGGGCAAGGCCGGAGCCAATGGCGTCACCATCGGGCGAGGTGTGCGCGCAGATCGCGATGGTGTTGGCATCCTCGATCAGCGCGACAACGCCCTTGAAGAGCTCCGCCTGTTCCATGTATTCGGAAACCCTCATCAAGCTCTTCCCTACTCGCCCTCTTCGCCCTCGACGGCGTCGCTGGCGCCGTCCTCGGCGTCCGCCGCGATGGGATAGCCGTTCTCGTCCTTCTCGACGCCAAGCGTTGGCGGGACGTTCTCAAGCGCGCGAGAGATTCGCTCGGCCTCGTCGGTAGTGGTGTCGATCTGGAACGCAAGCTCGGGCGTCACGCGCCAGCCAAGCGCGTGGCCGAGAAGCGAGCGAATGCGCCCCTTGGCGCGCTCGAGCGCCGCCGAGACTTCCTCGTAGCGGGAGGCATCGCAGCTCACGTAGGCGCGCATGAAGGACTTGTCGACCGAGACCTCCACGCCCGTGACGGTCACGAGCTGGAGGTCGGGGTCGGAGACCTCAAAGAGCATGATGGTGGCGAGCTTCTCGCGCGCAATCTCGTTGGTGCGGCGCGAGTGCTGGTTCTGCTTCATGTGTGCCTCCCTACTCCGTGCGCGCGACCTCTTCGATGCGGTACGCCTCGATCTGGTCGCCGGGGTGGATGTCCTGGAAGTTCTCCAGGCCAATGCCGCACTCGAAGCCGGCCTTGACGCTCTTGACATCGTCCTTGTAGCGCCTAAGCGAGGCAATCTTGCCCTCGTAGACCACGATGCCGTCGCGCACGAGGCGCACCTGGTCGTCGCGGGAGACCTCGCCCTCGGAGATCATGCAGCCGGCGGCGATGCCAACCTTGGGCACCTTGAAGGTGTCACGGACCTCGGCGATACCGGTCTGGACCTCCTCCTCAGTGGGCTTGAGCATGCCGATGCGGGCGGCGTCGATGTCCTCGATGGCCTTGTAGATGACGCTGTAGGTACGGATCTCGACGCCTTCGCGCTCGGCGGCGGCACGGGCCTTGGCATCGGGGCGCACGCCAAAGCCAATGATGATGGCGTTGGAGGCGTCCGCGAGCGTAACGTCGGTCTCGGTGATGGCGCCCACGGCCGCGTGGATCGTGTTGATGCGAACCTCGGACTGGTCCATCTTGTCGAGCGAGTCCTGGAGCGCCTCGATGGAGCCCTGGGCGTCGGCCTTGATGATGAGGTTGAGCTCCTTGACGTCGGCGTCGGCCATGGTAGCGAAGAGGTTCTCCAGCGTGACGTGCTTCACGCGGTTCTGCTCCTCGATGCGGGCCTTGAGGGCGCGCTGGTCGGCCAGGTCGCGGGCGTCGCGGTCATCCTGGAAGACACGGAACTCGTCGCCCGCCATGGGGACGCTCTGGAGGCCCAGGATCTCGACCGGGTCGGAGGGACCGGCAGCCTCGACGGGGTTGCCCTTAGGGTCGAGCATGGCGCGCACGCGACCGTAGGCCATGCCGGCAACCACGGCGTCGCCCACGTGGAGCGTACCGCGCGTCACGAGCACCGTAGCCACAGAGCCGCGGCCGCGGTCGAGCTCGGCCTCGAGGACGTTGCCGGAGGCAAAGGTGTCGGGGTTGGCCTTGAGCTCGAGGACGTCGGCCTCGAGCAGGACGGCCTCGAGCAGGTTGTCGATGCCGACGTGCTTCTTGGCCGAGATGTCGACGAACATGTTCTGTCCGCCCCACTCCTCGGGGATGATGCCGTACTCGGTGAGCTCCTGGCGCACGCGGGTGGGGTCGGCTCCGGGCTTGTCGATCTTGTTCACAGCCACGACGATGGGCACGCCTGCGGCCTTGGCGTGGTTGATGGACTCGACGGTCTGCGGCATGACGCCGTCGTCGGCAGCCACGATAAGAATGACGATGTCGGTCACCTTGGCACCACGGGCACGCATGGCCGTGAAGGTCTCGTGACCGGGGGTGTCGATGAAGGTGATGGTGCGACCGTTAATCTTGACCTGCGAGGCGCCGATGGCCTGCGTGATGCCGCCGGCCTCGCCCTCGGCGACGCCGGTGTGGCGGATGGCGTCAAGCAGCGACGTCTTGCCGTGGTCGACGTGGCCCATGACGGTGACCACGGGCGGACGGGGCTTCAGATCCTTGGGGTCGTCGTAGAAGGTAAAGGAGTTCTCCTCCTCCTTGGTCATGACCTTGACGTCGCGACCCAGGTCGTCGGCGACCAGCTCGATAAGGTCATCGGACATGGACTCGGTGAGCGTGAGGGGGTTGCCCAGGAGGAAGAGGCGCTTGATGATGTCGTTGGCCGGCACGCCGAGAAGCTCGGCGAGCTGCGCGACCGTGGCGCCCTGCGGGACCTTCACGGTGTCGAGCTGCGAGAGGTCCTGGTCGTTGGCGATGGCCTCCTCTATGCGCTTCTCCTCCGCGGCCTCCTCGGCCTGCTTCTGGCGGCGCTCCTTGCGGCGGCGGCGCCTGCCGGTGGACTTGCGCGACGCCTCCTCGACGGCCTCGCGGGCCTCGTCGAGGACGCGGCTACGGTTGTAGGCCTCGGCCTCGCGGGCCATGCGGCTGTAGCGGTCCTCGCCCTCGTCGCCGCGACGGCTGCCCTTGCGGCCCTTGCGGCCCGGACGGCCCTCGCCCTGCTCGGCACCGCCGTCCTGCTCCATGCGGGACGGGGCGGAGTAGCTCTTGCGCTCGGAGCGCGCGTGCTCGGACTCGCCACGGCGCTCGCGACGGCCCTGGCCCTCGGCCTTCTTCTGCGCAGCCTCCTCGGCCTGCTGCTTGAGCACCTGCTCCTGCTGGGCAATCTGGTCGAGCAGCGAGGTGAAGGTGGGCATCGACTTGGGGGCGTTGTCGTGGACGCGGTTGCGCTCGGCCTCCTCGGCGCGTTCCTTTGCGGCCTTCTCGGCGGCGCGTTTCTTCTCCTCCTCGGCGCGCTTCCTCGCGGCCTCGGCGGCAGCGCGCTTCTTCTCCTCCTCGGCGCGCTCGCGCTCGCGGCGCTTCTCGGCAGCAACGCGCTCCTTCTCGGCGGCCTCCTCCTCGGCCTTCTTGGCCTCGGCGGCGGCCTCCTCCTCGGCCTTCTTGGCGGCCTCGATCTGGGCGGCGCGGTCCTCGAGGATGGGCTTGAGCTTCTTGCGCACGATGGAGACGTAGGCATCCTCGAGCGTCGAGGAGGCGGACTTGGCGGGAATCTTCATGTCGCGGAGATGGTCGAGCATCTCCTTGCTCGTCATCCCGTACTCCTTGGCAAGGTCGTGTACGCGAGTCTTGGCCATGTGACCAACCTTTCATTCACGGGCGGCCGTGCCGCCCGGGTAGTGCCTGCAATCAAAAGTCCGCTTGGGGACGCTAGATCAGAGAGTCGGGGTCATCGGAGACCTCGGCATCCATGAGCTTCTCGTGAATGCCGCAGTAACGCGAGCCCGGACGGGCCATGTTGCGGCACTGGATGCCGTTCTCGCCCACGTACTCGCAGCGGTGCTGCTCGCCGTCCTCCTCGGCCTCGCTCTCGGGGACCTCGGCGGCGCGGGGAAGGTCGCGCAGGACGCCGGCGGCAAGCGACTCGTTCTTGATGTCGATGTGCATGCCGGTGAGGTGGGCGGCCAGGCGGGCGTTCTGGCCCTCCTTGCCAATGGCCAGCGACAGCTGGTCATCGGGCACGATGACCGTGGCGTAACCGTCCTCGGGGCCAAAAATCACGCGAGACACACGCGCCGGCGAGAGGGCGTTGGCAACGCAGCGCGCCGGGTCGTCGGACCAGGGCACCACGTCGACGCGCTCGCCGCGCAGCTCGGAGACAACGGTGCGCACGCGGCTGCCCTTGGGGCCAACGCAGGCGCCCACGGGATCGAGGTGGTCGTCCTTGGACGAGACGGCGACCTTGGAGCGTATGCCAGGCTCTCGGGCGATGGAGCGGATCTCGACGACGCCGTCGTAGACCTCGGGGACCTCAAGCTCGAAGAGCCTGCGGATGAGGTCGGGGTGGGTGCGGGAGACCACGATGGGCGGACGCTGGCGCTCGCCACGGACGGTGGGCTGGTCGTTGTTCGGGTCGCGCACGTCGATGATGATGGCCTTCAGGCGCTGGTTGTGCGCGTAGTGCTCGCCCGCGGGGCGCTCGTTGCGCTCGTCGGGGAAACGGCGCTGGTCGAAATGGGGAAGCTCGGCCTCGACGCCCTCGCGGATCTTGATGATCGTGAAGTCGGGCGTGGTCTGGAGCACCGTGCCGGTGATGATGTCGCCAATTCGCTGCGAAAACTCCTCGTAGATCTGGACGCGGGCGGCGTTGCGCACGATGGCGCGAATCTCGGCCTTGGCGTGCTGGGCCGCGATGCGGGAGGTGTCGGGCGGGGTGACATCCTTCTCGTCAAAATCGAGGTACTCGCCGGTCTCCTCGTCGTAGGACTCCTCCTTGGGGATGAGCTCGTAGACGTAGACCTTGCCGGTGGCGTGGTCGATGGTGACGCGCGCGCCAAAGGGAAGGTGAAGGATGTCGGCGTAGCTCTTGGCGAGCGACTGCTCCAGGCGGTCGAGCAGGTACAGCTCGTCGATGTGCTTCTCCTGGCAGAGCGCCATCAGCGCTTCCATCATCTCTGATGCCATGCGAATTCCTTTCTAGCTCTTGGCCCCGTTGGACGGGGAATCGAAGTTTGGCTTGATCTTGCAGCTCTTGACCTGGTCGAGGGGGATGCTCACGCGCTCGCCGTCAACGGTGAGAACCACGTTCTGGCCATCCAGGCCCTCGAGGCGGCCGGTGAAGTGGCGACGGCCCTCGGTTGCCGTGGTTCCAAGCGAGACGTCCTCGCCCGCGAAGCGCTCGAAGTCATGCGGGCGACGCAGCGGGCGCGAGAGGCCCGGCGACGAGACCTCGAGCGTGAATGGCCCCTCAATGGGGTCGAGCTCGTCAATCGCGGCAGAGATCCACTCGGTCTCGGCAGTCACCTCGTCAAGCGAGATGGGCCCGGCCTCCTCGTCTGCGTGGTCGATGCGCACGCGGACGCACGGGTTCTTCTTCGAGCCCACGACCTCGACGTCGACGATGTCGATGCCATGCTCGGGCGCTGCTGCCTCGAGCGCGTCAAGGATGCGCTGGCGCGTGTCGTGCTCTGGCACTGCGGGCATGTCCCCTCCCTCACATATCACAGGTACATACAGAAAGGAAGCGGGGCGAGAAACTCCACCCCACTTCCTACGAATCACTACTGCATTGCAGATTGAGTATAGGGACTTCTCGGCAGGCGGTCAAGGAGCAGGTCGAACGGCATCACAAGGACGCCATGGGGTGAGCGGAACGGCGACACGAGCCGCGCAAGAACTGTCGAAGTCGCCGGAAGGCCCCTTTTGTATGCAATCGCCGCGATAACACGCCCTCCGGCGCCAAAATGACGCCGGAGTACACATCTCTGCAGACCAACGCTACAGCCCTCACGTTCGCAGCTCTCCCCTAGCGCCAGATGCCGCGGCGGTGGCGAATCTCGTAATAGAGGTCATTCTCCATCGCAAGCACCTCCGGGATGGGCACCGGCTTGAACACGGGCATCCGCATCTTGTACTTGATCCAGAAGAACGAGTAGACGCCCAGAACCAGGAAGGTAACGCCAGCGAGAATCCAGATGGCAACTGCCTCCGCGGGATCGCTCGAGATGTTCGCGATCATGAACACCGTGCCGGCAATGCCAATGACGGGGATCACGGGGCCGCCGGGCACCTTGAACGCACGCGGCGCTTTGGGGAAGCGACGGCGAAGCACCAGCACGTCGATGTCGGCAAAGATGTATGAGACAAGCCACAGCACCGTAACCACAAGGATCAGGAACGAGATGGCCGCCGACGACCCGCCGCTGAAGTACGCGATGAGGCAGATCGAGATCGTCACAAAGAGAATGGCCACCGCGGGCGCGCCATAGCGGTTCTTGCGCGAGAAGAACCGGGGCATCATGTTCACCTTGGTCATGCCGTCGCAGATCTGGGAGAGCCCGTTCACGGTGGAGTTCTGCGAGCCAATAAAGGCCAGCGCCGAGACGATGCTCATCCACACCTTGCCAACGTTGCCCAGGAGGCTCTCCCCGTAGAGCAGGTGCGGCGAGGCGGACTCCGCAAGCTCGCCCCAGGGCACGTAGTGCCAGAAGCCGAGAACCACGAGCGAATCCATCACGCAGATGAGCGCCAGGCTGATCATCATGCCCAGAGGGATGTTCCGGTTGGCGTTACGCACGTCCTTGGAGATGGGGATGGCGTACTCGGCACCCACGAAGAGCCACGAGGCCACGCCCACGGCGCTCACGACGGAGGCGGCGTCGGTGGTCAAGGCGGCGGGCTGGTCCACTACCGCCCCGGTGCCAAGCTGGAATGCGCCAATGAGGCCAAACGCAATCATCGAGAAGAGCAGCAGGTAGGACACGAAGTCCTGGAGCTTGGCAAAGATGTCGACGCCCTTGAGCGCAGCCACCGCGACAATGATCGAGACGATCGTGGGGTAGATGGCCGCGGGAATCGCCAGAGGGATGGTCTCGACCATCACCGAGCCAAAGATTGCCGCCTCAACGCCGCCGCAGAGGATGTTGCAGATGAGGTAGCCACCTACCATCGTGACGAGCGTGGGCAAAGGGCCAAGGCCCGCGAGCGTGTACTGCACCAGTCCGCCCGTGGCGTTGGGCATGAGGGCGTTGAGCTCTGCCATGCAGGCCGCGCTGCAGATGTTGAGCAGCAGCGCGATCACCATGGCGGGAATGAACATGAGGCCAGACTCACCCGCGCCCTGCCCCAAGGAGACGAGGCAGCTCATCGAGACGATGAGTCCCATCGAGACCGAGACAACGTTGTGGAGCCCAAGGGGCTTCTCGGATGCGTCTGCCATGTCTGCCCCCGATGGGAGAGATGCCAAAGCCGTGGCCGGTGAAGGCGCAGGCAACCACCAGGCCGGGGACCTCGTCCACGGGGCCCAGCACCGGTACGCCGTCGATGCAGACGTCCTCGAAGCCGGCCCAGGTGCGCACGATCTTTGCGTTGGCGAGCTTGGGGATGTAGCGCAGGATACCGCGGCAGATGGCGGGAGCCGTGACGGAGGTGGTGCGGTCGTGGCCGTTGTCCTCGTTCACCGTCTCGAAGCCGGAGTCGCCGCCAAAGACGAAGGAGCCATGGCTTGTCTGGTGACCGTAGAAGTCGGCGTCAGCGGTGCCGAGCATCTGCTTGAACATGGGTGGCTCCATCTCGGTGACCAGCGCCTCGATGAGCACGTTGGACATGGGGACGTTGATGCCCACGGTGTTCAGGATCTTGCGGGAGGCATAGCCCGCGGCAACCACCACGGAGCCCGCCTCGAAGGTCCCCTCGGGCGTCACGACCTGGCGAAGCTCGCCCTTGACCTTGCGGAGCTCGAGCACGGGGCAGCCGGAGTAGAAGCGTACGCCCAGGCGGCGTGCTGCGGTGTAGTAGGCGTAGGTCGACTTGAGCGGGTTTGCGTGGCCGTCAGTGGGGCACCAGGACGCGCCGATGACCTCCTCGGAGAGGTACGGGTTGATGGCGCGGACCTCGTCGCCGTCGATCATGCGCATGTCGAGGCCAAGGGCAACGGCCTTGTCGCGCAGCCCGCGCAGGATCTCGAGGTGGCGCTCGGTCTTGCCCAGGCGGAGGTTTCCGCCCTGGCAGTACTCCACGTCAGCGCCAAGCTCCTCGGAGAGCGTGGGCCAGAGGTTCTTCACGGCGTACATCGCAAGCGGGAGCTCGCGCGGGTCTCGGCCGGACTGGCGCACGCCGCCGCCGTTCCTGGTGGAGCCGCCGTTGCCAATGACCTCGTCCGCCTCGAAGACGGTGACCGAGACGCCCTTCTTGGCGAGGTAGTAGGCCGTGGCGCAGCCGATGATGCCGGCACCGACAACAATGACGTCAGAGGTCTTATCGCTCATCTCGCTCAGCCTCCTTCGCGAACACGCTCATCTCGATGGGACGCATGGGTGCGCGGGAGCTCGCGGGCTCCAGCTCGTCGGGCGAGACGCCCAGCTCGCGGGCAACGATGCCCTTGACCAGGCGCGCGCATGTCTGCCCCTGGCAGAGCCCCATGCCGCAGCGCAGGTAGCGGCGGATCTCGGCGATGGTGAAGAGGCCATCGTGCACCGCGCGGCGGATCTCGCCCTGCGTGACCTCCTCGCAGCGGCACACAATCTGGTCATCACCCGGCTTGGGCTCAAAGGGCCCGAGGTCGAGCGTGCGGTCGCAGATCTCCTTCATCGTGGCACCCCCTACTCTGCCGCCGCGGTGGCTGCGGTAGCACTTGTCTCGTTCGTGGCGGCATTCGCGGAGCCGGCGCGGAAGAACCTCGCGCGCATGGCCATGTCCGCGGGCACCCGCATGGTGAGAAGCGTGGTGTGGTCGAAGGCGCGCGTCTGGCGCACGGAGACGACCTCGGCCTCGCAGACGGGCGAGCCGTCGCGGCCCAGGGCCACGCCGCGGTCGCCCTTGGCGGGCACGGGCAGGAACTCGTACGGGAGGGTGACGTCGGCAAAGCCCTCCTCGTCCTTCTCGTCCACCAGGAAGATGGCCTGGCCGGGGCAGGAGGCAACGCACATGCCGCAGCCAATGCAGGTGGAGTTGGGCTCGACGGCGGGAAGCTGCGTGATGTGGTCGCCCACCTTGATGCAGTGCTTGAGGCACGCGTCCTGGCAGGGGTTGCAGGGGATGTTCTGCGTGCACTCCATTACGGGGTGGATTCCCACGCGGCCGGTGACGCCGGGGAAGCGGGCAATCTCGTCATCGGCCACGTAGCCGTGCTCGAGCAGGCTCTGGGAGACGGGGATGCCCTCCTCGGTGGTGGTCACAAGCTCGCCACGATTCTTGGGAGCGAACATACCCTGGCGCAGGCCGTCCAGGGCGGCGTCGTTGGCCGCCACGGCCTTGTCCATCTCGTCCTTGTCAATGAAGCCCAGGTACTCGGCCGCGGCAAGTCCCGCGATGCGGCCCTCGATCATGGCCGAGGACGCCTCCTCGATGCCCGAGACGTCGCCTGCGGCAAAGATGCCCGGGATGCTCGTCTCGCCGCGGTCGTCCACCACGGGGACCTGACCGCCCTTCTTGCGGTCGTCCACGACCTTGCAACCGTCCATCTTGAAGAGCTGGGACATAGGCGAGAGGCCAACGGCCACGCAGATGGTGTCGACGTCGAAGTGCTTCTCGGTGCCGGGGACAAACTGGAAGTGGCTGTCCACCTGGGCGATGGTGACGCCGGTCACGTGGTCGGTGCCCTCGGCGCGCTTGATGGTGTGCGAGAGGTAGAAGGGCACGCCGGTGCGGGCGACCTTCGCCGCGTGCACGCCGTAGCCGCCCACGCGGGGCGCCGCGTCGACGAGCGCCACCACGTCGCAGCCGGCCTGCTTGAGCTGGTAGCTCACGACCAGGCCAACGTTGCCCGTGCCGAGCATGAGCACGCGCTCGCCGGGACGCACGCCGTGGAGGTTCATCATGGTCTGGGCGGCGCCGGCGCCGATGACGCCGGGGAGGGTCCAACCCTCGAAGGTCACCATGTTCTCGGCGGCGCCAGTTGCGATGACAATGGCGTCGGCCTTGTGGTGGGAGACCTCCTCGCCCTCGCGGACGACGACCTCCTTGTCCTGGTAGAGGCCGATGACCGTGGAGTCAAGGCGAACGTCGACGCCCAGGCGCGCGGCCTCCTCCATGAGCTCCTCGCCAATCACGAAGCCGCGAACCTTGGCGTGGTGCTCCTTGGAGCCGAAGAACTTGTGGATCTGCTTGAAGAGCTGGCCGCCGGGGCGGGAGTTCTCGTCGAGGACGGTCACGTGGGCGCCGCGCTTTGCGGCCTCGATTGCGGCGGACATGCCGGCCGGGCCTGCGCCCACAACGATGAGGTCGGTGCGGTTCATCGCGCGCCTCCCTTCTCGTCTGCGGTGGCGACGTCTTCGAAGGGCGTCGCCGTGGCGCCGTACTGCGTCTGGACGCGCATGCCTTCTGCCAGGGGCGTCATGCAAGTGCGCACGTTGGGAACACCGTCGACCACCATCACGCAGTCAGTGCAGCGGCCGATGGCACAGAAGATGCCGCGCGGCTCGTGGCGCTTGGCGGTGTAGCGGTGCACCTTGACGCCAGCCGCGCTCAGGGCAACGGCGACCGGCTCACCCTCGTAGCCCTGGAGTGTCTTCCCGTCGTAGGTGAAGCTGACCAGGCGCCCCCTCTCGGTTGTCCCGAGAATCGGATGCTCATCGAAGCGCGTTCCCATGCGATCACTTCCCCAAACTGTCTGCGGGTCTCGACCCGCGCTCTCCGGGGCTCCCCTGCCCCACATTCCGGGGCTTCTCTGCCCCACGCATACCGTTTTACGTGGGAGGATTCGCTGGGTCTTGTAAGAATCGGAACCAAACGAGCATGGTAACGGGGGTTTCGCACGCCTGAAACATGACGGCACGCGGCTGTTAGCAATTGGGCACGAGGTCCCACGGGAAGGCCCGCATCCTCTCCAAACGCATGGTGCGCCCCCACACATTCGCACCCGAATGTGTATCCCGCGCAGGTCACTACACAATCGAGCACCGAATGTGTATCGACCATGGCGAAGCGGGGATAAAAAAGGACCCGTCGCGCGCGGCGACGGGCCCTAAAGGGCAAACGCAGTTCGGACACTAAACCTAGTGCACGCGACAGGGAATGGGATGCGGCGGCGTCTTGGGCTTCTTGAGCCCGGCCGTCACCACAGCACCCTTGGGGCACGCGTCCAGGCACTTGCCGCAACGCACGCAGGCGCGCTGGTCGATCACGTGGACAAACCCCGCCTTGCCCTCGATGGCGTCCTCCTCGCACGCATCCAGGCACTCCCCGCAGCCAGTGCAGCGCGAGACCAGGATGTGGTACGTGACCAGCGCGCGGCACTTCCCCGCCGGGCACTGGTGGCGCGAGACGTGTGCCTCGAACTCGTCGCCAAAGACCCCAAGCGCCTGGGCGGCAACGTTGGCCATGCGCTGGCCAACCTCGCAGAGTGCCTGCTCTGCCATAGTAGGTGCAAGGTCACGAATGAGGTCGAGGTCAGCATCTTGCCCCTTACCGGCGCAAGCGTCAGCGAGAATCGCGCAGAGCTGGTGGCCGCCCTCGTTGCCAAAGACGCACCTCCCGCAGCACTCGCGGTGGAAGTCGTCGAGGATCTCTCGCACGGCGTCAACGGCACAGTCGCCCGCGCCAATCACGCGTGCCTCGTCGCAGGTAAGGGTGACGGCATCGCCAAAGTGCGCGGGCACCACAAAGGCACACATGGGATAGCCCAGGTAAACGGCCTTGACATCGTCAGCGCCAACGCCTGCGGCGCCGAGAAGCTCGGCGACCGTGGTCTGTGCGGCGCTCTCTACACGGGCGTCGCCCACGTAGACCACCTTGCGCTCGCTGCCGCAGAGCCACGCCTCGCCGGACACGAGCGGGTCAACGCCTGCGGTGGTTCCGCTCACGGCAGAGGGCAGGGGCTTCTCGCCCACAAGAACGCGCGCGGCAGCGGTGTCGTTGGCGTAGACAAAGCCAAAGGAGTCGTCCGCCGTGACAAAGCTTCCCTCGGGAAGCGCGGTGACAACGTCCGTGGCAGAGGCGGGCACAAGCAGGCGCACGTCCTCTGCTGCCACGCGCTGCGCGGCCTCCCCCAGGTTCAAACGGAGCAGCTCGAGCGCAACGGGATGCGAGCGGTCGAGCGGCATGAAGTTGACGAGAGTCATCAGTTTGCGCTCCTTTGCGGGTACTCGTTCCACAGCTTCGGACGCTCGAGGGTCAGGCGCAAATCGCACTGGAGGCAGCGGGACGCCTCGCGCTCCGCCTCGGACTCGGCGAAGGGGCACTCGTACTGCTTGAAGTTGTCCCGGCGCTCGGCTGCGGGGGCAATCTTGGGCTCCAGCGGCGCGTCGTAGAAGTGCTCGCCCGGACGGCCGATGTGCTGCTCGGGGGCGTCGGCGTCGAGAAGGACCTCGGAGATGTCGCCGTCGCCGCCCAGATAGCGGTCGATGGACTGCGCCGCCTCGCGGCCACCCTCGATGGCCCCAATCACGGACTTGGTGCCCGTCACAGCGTCACCGGCGGCAAAGATGCCCTCCTCGCTCGTGCGGTGCTCCGCATCTGCCACCACGTACGGTCCGTGCGTGAGCTCGAGTCCCATGTCGCGCGTGTCCTCGGGCTTCTGGCCAACGGCAAAGATCACGTAGTCCGCGGGAAGCGTGAGCTCGCCACCCTCGACAAGCTCGGTCACGGCGCGGTGGTTCTCGTCAAAGTAGAACTTGGCGATTTTGTTGATCGTGATGGAGCCAACCTTGCCCGAGCCCTCCGCAGACTCGTTGATGGACGTGAAGGCGTAGGCGTCGTGCAGGACCACGCCCTCCTCGGCCGCTTCCTCGCGCTCCTCGGGAGTGGAAGTCATGACGGCCTCGGCCTCGAGGCAGGCAACGTCCACGCTCGTGGCACCCAGGCGCACGGCGGTGCGGGCGCAGTCGTAGGCAACGTTTCCGCCGCCGAGAACCACCACACGGCCGTTGACCTCGATGGGGTTGCCCTTGCGGGCGGCCTTGAGGAAGTCGGTGTTGCGGATGACGCCGGCAAGGTCGTGGCCCTTCATGGACAGCACCGTGCCGTCGAAGGTGCCCACGGTCACCAGCACCGCGTCGAATTCTGCGAGAAGCGCTTTGACGTCGTGCAGGCGCTCGCCGCAGCGCAGCTCGATGCGGGGCTTCTCGTCCGTGCCCTGCGCGACCTCGAGGATGGTCGAAATCTCATGATCGAGAACCTCGTCGGGCAGGCGGTAGGCGGGGATGCCGTAGCGAAGCTGGCCGCCGGGGCGTTCCTCGGCCTCGAAGACCGTGACCGCATGGCCCTTCTCTGCCAGGTAGTACGCCGCGGTGAGGCCAGCGGGGCCGGCGCCCACGATGGCCACGCGCTTGCCCGTAAGCGGCTCGTGGCGCACGCGGGACTTCCACTCGCCCGTGTCGCGCACGGCGGCAGCTCGCTTGAGCCTGCAGATGGAGAGCGGACCCTCCAGCTGGTTGCGCTTGCACTCGCCCTGGCAGTTGTGCGTGCAGATGGAACCCAGGGTCTCGGGGAACGGCACCTTCTCACGCACGACGGCCGTGGCCTTCTCCCACTCCCCCGCCTTCACGTGGCGCAGGTAGCGCGGGATGTCGATGTGCGCGGGGCAGCCGGAGCGGCACGGCACCACGTTGTCCTCGCGGCTGCGCTCGGGTTTGTTGAGGCCCAGGACGTCCACGATCGAGCCCGTGGGGCACACCTCAACGCAGGCCCCGCAGAAGCGGCAGCCCGCCTCCTCGAGCGAGACGCCCCCGTCGATGCCAATGCGCACGCCGTCCTCGGTGCGCTGATAGTCGAGAACCCCAACGCCGCGCAGCTCGCGGCAGGCACGCACACAGCGGCCGCAACGCACGCAGCGCGTGAACATGTGGGTGATGAGCGGGTTGGAGTCGTCCGTTGGAACGGTGCGGGCGCGGCAGCGCCAGCGCGCCGGTGAGACTCCCAGATACTGGTACATGGACTGCAGCTCGCAGACACCGTACTTGGGGCAGCCGGTGCAGTCCGAGGGGTGGGTGGCGAGAATGAGCTCCATAGCCATCCTGCGCACGTGGTCGGCGCTGGCGGCGTGGGAGTCAACAACCATGCCCTCCTCAACCTGGGTCTTGCAGGCGGGGACGGCGTGGCCGGAGCCGTTCACCTCGACCGCGCAGAGCCTGCAGCCACCCACGGCCTCGAGGTCGGGGTGCTTGCAGAGGTGCGGGATGAAGATTCCCGCATCGAGCGCAGCGTCGAGCACCGACGTGCCCTCTGCGGCCTCGACCTCGCTTCCGTCAATGGTCAGCTTCATCATGTCCCTCTCCAATGGCAATGATGGTCTCTCAAGACGGCGCGCCCCGCCGCAGACGCAGCGGGGCGCAACCAGTCACGAGCTAGTAGGTGCTAGTCCCACTCGTCGTCCGACGCGGACTCCATCGAGAGGGCAGCAGCGTTCTCGCCGGCGATGCGGCCGGAGTTGAGGCAGAAGCCCATGGTGTTGCCGGGGATGGAGTAGTTGTAGGAGTCACCGTAGATGGTGCAGGCGTCGGTGCCCACGCAGTACAGGCCGGGAATGGTCTTGTACTCGTCAGTCATGACCTCCATGCGCTGGTTGATGAGGACGCCACCCAGCGTGCCGTAGGCGCCAACGTACTGGCGGCAGGCGTAGAACGGGCCGTTCTCGAGCGGCATCATGAACTCGCGCTCCTTCTCGAAGAGCGAATCCCAGCCCTCGGCGCACATGGCGTTGTACTCCTCGACGTTCTTGACGAGGCCCTCGGGGTCGATGCCGATCTTCTCGGCAAGCTCCTCGAGCGTGTCGGCCTTGGCAATTACGTGGTTGCCATCGCCGTCGAGGTAGGTGTCCTCGTCGCGGGCGAACTGCTCCTCGAAGCCCTGGTAGAGGTCCTTGGGGTGGACGTGGGAGACGATATCGGGGCCGTCCTTCTTCCAGTGCTTAAGCATCTTGGAGTCAAAGATCGAGAAGCCGACCTTGCCAGGCAGGTGGTTGATCGCGTTGCCCACGAAGGTGGTGTTGAAGATGTCGTCCTCGGGCATGAAGCGCTCGCCGTTGCGGTCGCACCAGTAGCAGGGCTGGCGGAAGCCGCCCTCCACGTAGAAGTGGTTCATGTTGTCGGGGAGCTGGTACATCATCTCCATGGTCACGGGGGTGTGGCCGGCGCCCACCTTGTGGCACATGTTGAAGCCGTCGCCGTCCATACCGGGCACGGCGAAGGAGTAGAGGTTCTTGCCCCAGTCAAGGCCAATGTAGTCCTTGATCATCTTGGCGTTGGCACCAAAGCCGCCCGTGGCCACGATGACCGCCTTGGCGGTGATGTCGATCTCCTCGCCGTTCTTGTCGACGGCCTTCACGCCCGTGACAGCGCCCTCATCGTTGGTGATGAGCTCCTTGCCGGGGGTCTCGAACATGAACTCGACGCCCAGCGCCTGCGCGCGCTCGGTCATACGCTTGGTCATCGTGGTGGCAGCGCGAGGGCCGGGCTCGGAGCCATCCTCGGGCTGGACAACGTGCCAGGTGTACTCGCCGTCTGCGTAGGCGCGGGTGCGCTCGCGGGCGCGGAACGCCGGGCGCACGGAGTTGAACTTGACGCCCATGTCCATGAGCCACTGGATGGTGTCGCCGCTCTTGAAGTAGTACGCGCGCACGAGGCGAGGATCAACCTGGTAGTGGGTGTAGAACATGTGACGACGGAAGAGCTCACCGGGCGTGACCTCGATCATCGAGGCCTTCTGCACGGGCGATCCTGCCGCGCAGGGACCCATGCCCATGTTGGCGGCGCCACCGGTGTTGGACGCCTTCTCCAGCGCGATGACGCTCGCGCCGTTCTCTGCCGCAGAGATTGCCGCCGCGAGTCCCGAGAGACCCGCCGCAACGACGACGACATCCGTTTCAAGCTGCTTGGCCATGTCATACCTCCAGAGTTGGGACAACAAGACGCTTTGTGTATCTCGCACAGTTAGTAATGTCGCAGCACCGGCTCGTCCGGGCTATGTGCGCTCGTACAAAAGAACAGCACCACGCACGGCGCAAAACTGTGCGCGCTGCGCGTGGTGCCGCCGGAAAGGAGCCTGGCGAGAGGAGCTAGTCCCTCGGGGGCATCGTGGGCTGGATGAACGCCTTGTACTTGGCCACGCGGCTCTTGTACTCGTCGCCCTTCTGGAGCTGGGCAAGCTCACCCTCCATGCGGCCAATGTCCTCACCGTGGATCTGCTTGCCCTCGGCGGTGTCGTGGGCACGGAAGAGACCACGCTCGTCGTAGCACTCGTCGTGGCGGTACTCGACCTCGATCTTGCCGTCCACCACGCTCACGTGGCCCTCGAGCCCACAGACCGAGCAGATTGCCTTGTCCGTGCCGGGGACCAGGTAGAAGTCATTGGCGTGGCAGTGCGGGCAGACGCCCTCGGCGCCCTGGTAGGTGGCGTGCTCGGGATCCTTGGCGGCGCGGGCGAGATTCACGCCAATCTGGTGCGCACGGGCAACGACCTTGTCGTCGAGAAGGGCGCGCTTGGACCAGGGCACCCACTCGTTGTCGATGACCTTCCAGGTGGGGGTCATCGACTGGATGGCGTGGTCGGACTGGACGTGCGTGCCCCAGTCGGAGCCGCCAATGCCAATGTAGGATACCGGCTTGCCCGGGCAGATGATGCGCGGGTCGGGGGCCTTGGACTTGCCGCCCTCAGCCGCGATCTTCTCGGCGATCTGGGTGGCGATCACGTTGTTGCCGGTATCCATGCGCGGCCCAAAGCGGTCCATGATGGTGTGGAAGAGGCCCGAGGCGCCCGTCTCGAAGATGGGGTCGCACATGATGATGCCGTCTGCCTCGGCCATCTTGAAGAACAGCCAGTCGAAGTCGTCCTTGTGGATGCACATGTTGCCCTGGCCGCTCATGAGCATCTTCACGCAGGTGATGCAGCCCGTGCAGTGCTTGATGTTGAGGTCCATCGCGCGGATGAACTCGACCTCGCAGCCCTCTTCGACGGCACCCATCAGCGCTTCCTTGCAGATGCTGTCGTTGTTGCCGTTCTTGGTTCCAAACGAGACGCCCAAAACCTTTGTCATGGAGCACCAGCCTTCCGTCATGGCTTCGCCGCCACGCCCCCGCGCCGCGGCCCTTCCGATGGCAGAAGCCTATCGCCGGAGATGCTGTGCAATTGCATAGAAGATTGGCCGAGAAATGCTCTCAGTTTGTCTCGGGAAGGGCACCGGCGTCCACCACGTCCTCGCCGAGCGCCTCCAGGACGCGTGCCGTAAACGAGAGCGCCAGGCGGTCGTCGCCGTCCTTGAGGTCGAGCTTGAAGAGCTCACCGATCTTGTTCACACGGTAGAAGTAGGTGTTCCTGTGCACGCTCAGGGCCTCCGCCGCCTCGGCCGGACTTCCCGGGAAGCGCACCGACATCACGGCGGTCTCCAGATACGAGCTCCCGTGCTCGCGGTCGTAGCGAGCCATGGCAACCACGCGCTTGTCGAGGAGCATGTCGGAGTAGCCCAGCCCCTTGAACACAGAAGCAACCACCTGGAAGCGGTGCTCCCAGAAGAAGACCACGCGCTGGCGAGAAGACCTCTCCAGGACGTCCGCCTCGTCGAGCAGGATGCACTGCTTGAGCCTGGCGCGCACCTCCATAACGTCGGAGAAGGGCTCGCTCACAAAGGCGCGCATGTCGTTGTGCTCGAGCGCGCCCATGAACTTCCTGTCCCTCAAGATCCTGCGCTCGCAGGACTCGTAGTCCGCAAAGCCCGCCTCGGTTGCCTCCCCCAGCGAGACGAGCACGACAACCGCAGACCCAAAGTTGGTCCAGACGCTGCCGGCAAGGGCATCGCCCACAAGCTGCCCCACGCGCGCATAGTAGTCGTGACCTGCGCCTGGTTGCCCAACCACGCGCAGCAGCACGTAGTTGCAGTCGAGTGGGACGTCAGCGATGCGGAGGTGCTCACGAACGGCGTCCCTGTCCTCGAACTTGCCAGAGAGCACGTCGGCAAGGACGGAGGAACCCATGTCCACGCGCTTGCCAGCAACGCCCAGCCGGTCGATCATGAGGCCGGCAAGCGAGGTGGCATAGTCGATGAGCTCCAGGTCAATGCCGGTGACCTCGTGCGTCACCTCGAACGCGTCAAAGCGCCCCATCTCCAGGCGGTGGTGATAGATTATCGAAGTCACGCAGCGCAGGTTGTCGGCCACGTTTGTGGTGATGATCGAGTGCCGGGAGCTTCTCACAGAGCTCAGGATGCCCGACTCCGCCAGGTGATCCTCGACCGACTGCGAGACGTAGCCACTCTCGACCGTCGCTGCGATATCCGGCCGGTCATTGGGGATCTCGCCCGCCGTGGCAAGCACCTTGTGGTCTGTGTTCGTGATCACGACGGGGTTGCCAATGACCTCGGAGGCGCGCCTGGCAAACTGCCTGAGGTCATAGGAGTCCAGGTAGCAGCGGAAGAGATCCTCCCTTCTCACGGCAAGCTCGCCGCTCTGGAGCACCAGGCGCATGAAGGCCTCCTGGAAGTCGCTCGGCGAGACCTCTCCGGTGACAAAGACCACGTTGCGAGGCGGCTTGTGGTACTCCTCGTCAAGCACGCCCTGCACGTAGACAAGAAGGATGCCGTCTGTGGTCTGCGGGGCATCGTTTTGCAGGTAGTCCGCCATGGAGCCTAGGCACACGACGCCCTTTGACCCCACGTTCCAGCTGGGAGAGACAATGAGGTCCCACTCGAGAAGGTCCTCGTCGTGGATGTATGAGCCCGTTATGGGCAGCTCGTTAAGGACGGTCCGAAGCCTCATCTGTACCCTCCGCTGGCGCTGTGCTCGTGCACAAACATAGTAACTTCTCCGCGCGTCTATTTTGGTGCGCGTTCCATGGGAGCCGGATGGGCGGGGCCGTACGCTTGCATGTGGACTATCGCGAAGAGACCCCGTTACCGAGAAGACCGAAAGGCCAGCCCATGTGCGAATGGAACATCAGGACACTTGTCAACGACATCGTGCTTGCCCTTGTCATCAACACGAGCGCGACGCTGCTTGCGGGCGCGCCCATGGCGTGGGGGACGTGGTACCCCTACACCTGCGTGGCGTTCACGACCAACGTGGTGGCGCAGCTGCTCATCCCAACGGTGAGCATCTCTCAGTCGCTCACCAAGGGTCTTGCTAGCAAGGCGGCACGGCCGTACGCAGCCATCTTCATCGAGAACCTAATCTTCGTCACCATCATCTCGCTCACCGAGGCGGTGACGCAGGTTGGGCCCGCGCAGATGCTCGCCGCATGGAGCCAGACTTACCTGCAGCTCGTTCTTATCGGCTACGTGACCTCGGTCGTCCTCTTCAAGATTCCCTCCAAGCACGAGCAGGGCTAGCGCACAACCTCACGTACAACGCCAAGGGAAAGGTAGAAAGAGACCATGGCACTTATTGACGAGCTCATCGAGAAGGCACGCAAGGCACCCAAGGTGGTGGCGCTTCCGGAGTGCGAGAACGAGGACACGTTGCTTGCGGCAAGGCGTGTGGCGGACGACGGCATTGGGACCCCGGTGCTCGTGAGCCCCGCAGACGTCATCGCCCAGACTGCGGAGCGCGCGGGCGTCTCCACCGAGGGCATGCGCATCGTCGACACCACAGACGCCGAGGCGGCAGATGCCTTGGCCGAGCGTTACATGAACGCCGGTCGCGAGCGGCTCTTCTCGGCCAAGGCTGCGCGCCGCAAGCTCAAGAACCCGCTCAACTACGCCATGATGCTCGAGGAGCTGGGCGACGTCGACTGCACGTTCTGCGGCCACACCAACACCACCGGCGACGTACTCATGGCGGCCCAGATGATCATTGGCCTGGCAGACGGCGTGGACGTGCCCTCCATCCTAGCGCTTGTCCAGACGCCCGGCTTTGCCGGCCCCGAGGGCGACGTGATAGCCCTCACCGACTGCGGCCTCAACCCCGAGCCCACGGCCGAGGAGCTGGCCTCCATCGCGATTGCCGCATGCGACAACGTCTCGGCCCTCATGGACTGGGAGCCCCGCTGCGCCTTTATCAGCTACTCCACGGACGGCTCCGGCGAGAGCGAGAGCGTCGAGCGCATCCGCAAGGCCATCTCGATCGCCCGCGACCGCAGGCCAGACCTCGCGCTCGACGGCGAGTTCCAGCTTGACGCTGCCATTATCCCGGCCGTGGCGGCAAAGAAGGTCAAGCGCGAGAGCGCCGTGGCCGGCCGCGCGAACGTGCTCGTGTTCCCCGACCTCAACTGCGCCAACAGCGCCGTGAAGCTCATCCAGATCTTTGCCCACGGCAAGGGCTACGGCCACAACCTCTCGGGCTTCAGGCGCCCGGTGGCCGACAGCTCGCGCGGATCCTCGGTCGAGGAGATGGTCGGCGACATCGCCATGCTCGTCCTCTCCGCCCGCTAGCCCGCACCGCGCACAAACGCAAAATCAAGGAGCACTTACATGACATATCGCATTCTTACGCTGTCCCCCGGCTCCACCTCCACCAAGGTGGCGGTCTTTGAGGGCGAGAAGGCCCTCATGAGGGAGAACGTCCGCCACGACCCCGCCGTGCTGGCTGGCTTTGATCGCGCGGCCGACCAGCTGGAGTTCCGTACCGCAACCGTCCTCGACGCGCTTGCAGCCGCTGGCATTGCGCTCGAGAGCATCGACGCGTTCTCCGGCTACTGCGGGGGCATGGGCCCCACCAAGGGCGGCATCTTCCGCATTGACGAGAAGGTCTGCGAGCACGTGCTGAACTGCGGCATGAACCACCCGGCCATCCTGGGTGCGCCCATCCTCTTCGACCTTGCAGACCGCTGCGGCAAGCCCGCCTTTGCCGTGAACCAGCCGGACACCGACGAGCTTGCGGACGTTGCCCGCATCACGGGCTACCCTGGCGTCTACCGCAAGAGCCACGTGCACTGCCTCAACCAGAAAGAGTGCGCCATCCGCTGCGCGGCGTCTCTCGGCAAGCGCTACGACGAGGTCAACGTTATCGTGGCACACGTGGGAGGAGGCCTTTCCGTGGCGGCTCACAGGCAGGGCCGCATGGTCGACACGAACGACGTGCTGGAGGGTTCGGGCCCCTTTGCCCCCAACCGCTCCGGCGACGTGCCCGCCAAGCCCATCGCAGCCCTCGCCTTCTCCGGCGCGCACGACAAGAAGGAGGTCATGGGCGTCATAGGCAAGACGGGTGGCCTGAAGGGCCTTCTCGGCACCGACGACGCGCAGGAGATCGACGCGCGCATCGACGCGGGCGACGAGTGGGCGCGCATTGTCTTCGAGGCAATGGCCTACCAGACCGCCAAGCAGATCGGCTCCTTTGCAGCGGCGCTCGAGGGCAGGGTCGACGGCATCGTGCTCACTGGCGGCGTGTCGCATGACCAGCGCTTTGTTGACTACGTGACGACGCATGTGAGCTGGATTGCCCCGGTCTTTGTGTATGCGGGCGACTTCGAGATGGAGGGCGCTGCCGCGGGTGCTGTGCGCGCGCTCGAAGGCACCGAGGAGGTCATGACCTACACGGGCGTGCCCTCTTGGGACGGCTTCAAGCTGGCCGGCGCCCCCGCCGACGTGGAGGCCTAGGGCATGGCGAGCAGCAACACAGCCACGCGCGGCGGCTTTCACTACGCGTACCTCATCGTCCTCTCGTGCATCGTGATGACGTGCCTCCCCTGCGCGCTGGTCCTCTCGTGCGCGGGCATCTTCTTCACGCCGGTGTCCGAGTTCTTTGGCGTGCCCAAGGCGTCGTTCACGCTGTACTTCTCAGTGCTCAACCTGGCCATGATGGCCACGCTTCCCGTTGCCGGCAAGCTCCTTGCGGCGCGGGATGCGCGTGTGGTGCTCTCCGTTGCTACGGCGCTTTGCGGTCTGGGCATGTTTGGCATGGCGTCCTGCCAGGAGGTCTGGCAGTTCTACCTTGTTGGCATCGTGCTAGGTGTGGGCGTGGCGCCCCTCATCTACCTGGCGGTTCCTACCCTCATCAACGCGTGGTGCGTCAAGCGCGTGGGCTTCTTCGTGGGTCTGTGCATGGCATTCACGGGCATTGGCGGCGTAATCTTCAACCCCATTGGCACCGCGATCATCCAGAGCTCGCCCGAGGGATGGCGCCAAGCCTATCTCGTCTTTGGCATCATCATCCTTGTGGGGACGCTGCCGTTCACGCTATTCGTGGTGCGGGGCAAGCCGGCCGACAAGGGCCTTCTCCCCTATGGCGCGGGCGAGAAGGACGCGGCTGACGCAGACGGCGCCGCAACCGTGGGCACCCAGGGCGTCTCGGCGGCAGACGCCATGCGCACGCCAGCGTTCTGGGCGATTGTTGCCTTCTGCGGGCTGATCACGCTCAACCAGACCGTCTACCAGTTCCTCTCGAGCTACGCTCTGTCGTTCTCCAATTCACTGCCGCAGATTGCAGCGGCGTCTGGCGTGGTTGCCTCTGCGGCCATGGGCGGGCAGGCCATTGGCAAAGTGTTTCTCGGCTCCGTGAGCGACCACTCCGTGCGTCTTGGTGCCGTCTGTGGCATTGCGGGTGGCGTGGTGGGCGTCCTTCTCATGTGGGGCATGCCCTCGGTGCTTGCGCTGCTGCTTGTGGGCGCGTTCTGCTTTGGTGTTGTCTACGCCATGACCACGGTCGAGACGCCACTCCTGGTGAGAAGCGTCTTTGGTTCCGCCGACTACGCCAACATCTACTCGCGCGTCTCCATGGTGGGCTCGCTCATGAGCGCCGTGGCCGCGGTGTTCTGGAGCCTGGTAATCGATTCCGCAGGCGGGTATGGCCTCATGTTCGCCCTGTCGCTGGTGTGCATGGCGGCGTGCCTGGCGCTTGCGCTCTTCGCGCTTGCGCATGCGCCCCGGGCCGAGTAGGCGCTTCAAGTTCCTGCGCTGCTGCTGCAGAAGTGCGCCTTCGTGCGAGAAAATGACGCCCGAGCAGCGGCTATTGACACAATCCTGTACGAGATGAGCCCTCCGGCGCCGCATCGGCGCCGGAGGGCCACTTTGATACGTAATAGCTGCGATAACGTACTTTCTGGCGTCAGGCCACCCCATCTGTCCCGCGGCGCCTACGGCGCTTGTGCTCGCGCGGCACGTACGGCCCAATGACGGCGCGGAAGTCCGGGGAATCCGCATCGTCTGTCGGCGTGTCAGGCGAGATGTACAGCGACCCCTTAAGGCCCTCAATGTAGGTGTACATCCACGAGAGGCCGCGCGCACCGCTCAGCGCGTAGTCCGCCGCGGCGAGAAAACCGTCCAGGTCACTCTTGTGGAACTCGTGCGAGTAGTGGCCAATCCTAAACGTGTCGAAGGGCAGCCCCTGCATCTTCTCGAGCGTCTGGCGCCAGGTGGCAATGGGTAGGCTCTCGGGAAAGAAGAGGCACATGCAAGGCGTCACGGCATCGCCAGAGAGGAGCAGCCGCCGCTCGCGCACCAGATAGCCCATCGAGTGATCGGTATGCCCGGGGAGAAAAACGCCCTCGATGGTAACGCCGCCCAGGTCAAGCACGTCGCCCTCCTCGAAGTACGTGAAGCTTGGCCGCGTACCCTCGCGCATGGCCGAGAATGCCCCCTCGGGCGCGCGCCCCTGCTCCGCGTAGATGCGCACGGCGTGCTCGTTCTGCTCCTCGCCCAGGGCGATGTTCACGTCCTCCTCGCGTGGAATGCGCACGTCATCGAAGAGGTACGAACCCGCAATGTGGTCGTGATGGCGATGCGTGAGAAGCACGGTCACGGGAAGGCCGCCCGCAAGCTCGTGCACCACGGGACGCAGGTCGCCCACACCCACGCACGAGTCGACAAGCGCCACGCGATCGCGCCCCCTTACCAGGTAGCAGCGACAGCCAACGCAGTCCGCTATCTCCCACAGGCCGTCGCCCAGGTCTGTCACCGTGAAGATCTTGTCCATGCGAGAAGTTCCTTCCTTGAGTCCAAAGTGGCGCCCGAGCCTCGTGGCCCGGGCGCCAAAACACCATGTACCGCTGTGTGCCTAACGCGCTGCTACCCTAGTGCATCTGCGGGGCAGGATCGTTGCACACCTTGCGGGCAAAGTTCTCGATGGGGCCCTGCAGGAAGAACGTGACGATGTAGCAGGCAACCCAAACCGGGATGATGTTCTGCAGGAACCCAAAGATTGATGCAATGAAAGGTGCCCCACCCAGTACGCAAGCATCGAGAGCGCCTACCAGATAGCACAGGATAAGGGCGTAGACCGTGTTGATGGGCACGTTGACGAGCGCACCAAACTTGGCGCCCTCAGAAGGATTGGAGCGCTTCATAGCCCAGCGGACGGACTTCTCGGGAAGGGATGGGACCATGCCGATGATGGTGGCGACGCACCACGCAAACACGAAGTTGATCCAGAACATAGGCCAGATCCAACCCTCACCCGGCGCCGGGGTCGCAGTATGGAAGACGTAAATTGCAAGCCACTCACACAGTGTGCAGAGCACGAGCGCTGTGCAAATATCCAGAATTGCGGCCTTCACGAACCTCGTAGAAGTCTTCATCGGCATGAGTGATTCCTTCCCTAGACGCTGGGCATATGCCCAAAGGTACAAAATGCGGCGCACGGGGCATTCCCGCACGCCGCCCGATGACTTCATCCTATGCGGACGTATCGGCTCATCCTATGGCTCTTAGCACAAGCTTTTGCCTATATGTGACATCATTATGTGCTATCGCACGAACCGAGAAACATACGCCGGTGCCTGCCCTAGTCCTGCTCGTCAAAGCAGGCAAAACCTGAGAAGACCGGCACTCCGGTGTAGTGCTTGACTTCCTCCTCGCCAGAGAGCGCACGTACAGCACCTGCCGCCATGGCCTCCAGCTCGAACTCCCCCGGGTACGCCGTGACGGGGGCAATCCAGCCGCAGGCGTCGCGGATGTACGCAACGAGACCCTGGTTGTGCACCATACCACCGCCAAGGAGGATGCCGTCCACGTTGCCGTGGAGCACCGTGGCCATGGACCCGATGTACTTCACGAGCTGGTACTCCATGGCGCTCCACGCACGCGATGCCGCCTCGTCGCCCGCCTCCGCGCGACGGCACACCTCAAGCGCGTCCGACGTGCCGAGAAGGTCCGCAAACCCGCCGCTGCGCTGGCAGAGCTTGCGCGTGCTGGCGGCGTCGTGGTCCTTGAGGTAGTCGAGCACCTCCACCACGGGTACCGCGCCCGCGCGCGTGGGGGTCATGGGGCCCTCGCCGCCCACGATGTCGTAGCCGTCGATCATGCGACCGTGCTGGTGCGCGGAGATGGAGATTCCCCCGCCAATGTGACACACGATAAGGTCGCAGTCCTCGTAGCGGCGCCCCTTCGCCTTGGCGTGGCGGATGGCCGTCTCCTTGAGGTTGAGCGCATGCAGGTGCACGTTGCGGTAGACGCCCCTGATGCCCGTCATGCGCGCATCATCGCAAAGCTCGTCGGTGTCCGGCGGGTTCACCACAAAGGCGGGCTTGTTGCCATAGAAGCGCGCGAACTCGTGGGCGAGCTGGCTTCCCAGCTGAGCCGGATGCTGCACCCCATTTGCCCCGACTCGTGCGTCATGGAGGAGCTTCTCCTCAATCTGATAGACGCCGCCCTCGCAGGGCATGAGCCCACCGCCGCGTCCGACGAACGCATCCACCTTAGCAAGGTCAACCTTGTTCTGGTCGAGGATGTCAAGGATCATGTCGCGACGGTACGGCAGCTGGGCCGAGACGTCACCGATCTCCTTGAGCTTCTTTGCGTCGTGGGCGACGTTTGCTGAGAAGACCTCCTCGGCGCCCTCGAAGAGGCCCACCTTGGTGGAGGTGGAACCAGGGTTGATGACCAGGATGCGGTAGTTCTTCTCGGCCATGGCTACTCCCCCTTGAGGCACTGCGCGCGCACGCAGGACATCACGACGTTGCCCACGATCTCGGACACGGGGGCGCTTCTCGAGCAGTCGCAGACGATCTTCTTGAAGCCCTGGAGCATGGGGCCGTACGCGTTGGCGTGGCCAAACATCTGCACGAGCTTCACTCCCACGTTGCCCACGTTGAGGTCGGGCCAGATGATAAGGTTTGCCTTGCCGGCAACGATGCTCTCGCGGTGCACCTTGTGGGCCGCCACCTCCGGGCGCAGCGCGGCGTCAAGCTGGAACTCGCCGTCGATCTTGAGGTCCGGACGACGCTCGTTGGCAATGTCGCGCGCGTCGCGCACCTTCTGGACCATCTCGCCCGCGCCGGAGCCGTCAGTCGAGAACGAGAGCAGCGCGCAGCGTGCCTCGCTGCCGGTAAGAGCGCTCCACGTGTCGCAGGCGGAGATGGCGATGGAAGCCTCCTGCTCGGGCGTTGGGTTCTGGCAGACAGCGGAGTCGCCAAAGCCCAGGAGCTGCCCCGCGGAGCCCTCGTAGCCGGGGATGTCGAAGATGCCCATGGACGAGATGGTGTCGATGCCGTCTGCCAGGCCGATGATCTCCTGACCGCCCAGGATGACGTCGCCCGTGGGGCAGTCGATGCCGCCAAAGGTGATATCCACGTCGCCGAGCGCCTGCATCATGAGGGCGCGCTCCATGGGGCGCGCCACGCGGCGGCGCACGCCCTTGGCCTTCCAGCGACAGCTGGGAAGGACCTCAAAGCGCTGGGCCAGGACCTCATTTGCCTCCTCGTCGGCAAGGTCCACAAGCTCCACGCCGTCAAGGCTCACGCCCTGCTCGGCGGCGTTCTTCTCGATCGCCTCAACATTGCCGACAACCACGCACGAGGCCAGGCCTTGGTCGGTAAGCTCGGCCACGGCCTTGATCATGGTAGGGTTCTCGCCCTCGAAGAAGGCGACGCGCTGGACGTTTGCCTTGGCGCGTTTGCGCATGTCATCCATAAGGTTCATGTATCTCTCCAAAGGTAAAAGAAGGGGGCGGCCCCAGAAGGAGCCGCCCCGGGGTTTGCTTGGCCGTACACGCGAGTAGGCGAGAAGGCCTACTCCTCGACCTCCTCGGCAACGCGGTCAACGAGCTCGCCGAAGGTCTTCATGTTCATGATCTCGGTGACGGTGACCTCGGCGTCAAGCTCGTTCTCGATCATCGAGGTGAGGGCGATCATCTTCATGGAACCCTTGCCCAGCTCGTCGAAGGTGGTATCGGGGGTAATGTCGACGTCGGTCTTGTAGGCCTCCTTGGCAAGGCCTGCGAGGGTCGAGAAGAGCTCGTTCTTGTCCATGGTTGGTTCCTTCCGTCTTGATTCAATATTTGATGTTCAACAGTCCACGGCCGCAGCGCTACTCCGCGACCTCGTCGAGCTCAAAGCAGGGCTCCCACCACTCGACCATCACGTCAGAGCCCTCCTTCTCGGGCACCACGCGCTTGATGGGCTTGAAGTGGACGCCAATGGTCTCGTGATTCTTGTAGAGGCGCTCCTGCAGCCCCTTCACGACCTTCTTCTTGCCGCAGAAGATCACGAACGAGTACTCCGTGCCCTCGTCGAGACGCACCTTGCCGTAGCCGTAGGGCGCAACCTCCTTGAGGTAGGGCTTGTCGTTCTGGATGCCGGGCACCACAAAGGACTCAAGCGTGCCATGGCCAGAGAGCTCCACCCACTCGGTCTGGTGGTAGCCGCAGGCGTTGCAGCCCAGGTGCGGCGGAAACTCGATGGCACCGCACTCCGTGCACTTGCGGCCAAGGAGCTTGCCCTCGGCAACGCCGTCGTAGAACTTCTTAACGATTGGCTCCATGTCTTCAAGAAGCATCGTGTACCTCCTCTTGGTTGCTTGGATGCGCGCCGGGCGCTAGTCGTGGGTGCGCAGGATCTGGCAGCGGATGTTCTGGCCGCCACCAAAGCCGCGCAGGAACGTGGTCTGGGGAACCTTGGGCATCTGCGTAGCACCGGCCTCGCCGCGCATCTGCTTGACGGCCTCGACCACGTCCGCCACGCCGGAGGCGCCGTGCGCATGACCAAAGTTGCAGCGGCCGCCGTGCGTGTTGATGGGCTTATCACCGTCAAAGCCCATACGACCGTCGATGGCGTACTGCCAGGCCTCGCCGCGCGGGATGTAGCCAACCTCCTCGGCGGCCACAATGTCTCCTGCCAGGAAGAAGTCATTCACGAAGAGCAGGTCAAGCTCGTCGGGGCTCACGCCGGTGAGCTCGTAGACCTGCTGGGTGCCAACCTTGGTGCCGTTGTACTCGTTGTCCGGGGTCGCGCCCTCGAAGGCGGCGGCACCCGTGCCCAGGACGTCGATCACCTTGTGGTCGAGGCCGCGGGCGACGGCCATAAAGGTGGGCATGACCACCAGGGCGGCGGCGCCGTCGCACTTGATCTCGAAGCCGGTCACGCGCAGGTACTGCGTGACCTTGGGGTTGCCAAAGCCCTTGAGGTACGCATCGGCATCCGGGAGGTCGTTCTCCTTGGCAAGCTCCTCGAAGGTCTTCGTCGAGAAGGCCAGGGGGTTGAGAACGGCGTCGCGCCTCAGGGACTTGGAGACGCCGTTCAGGGCATCGTCAATCTGCTCTGCCGTGAGGTCGTACTCCCAGCGGTACTTGTTGATCCAGTTGTCGAACGAGATGCCAAACGCGGAGTCAAACGGGCGGCCGTAGGCGCGGTCATAGACCTTGGGAATGGAGGGCAGCATCTCGGAGAGCGGGAAGTCGCGGCGGAAGCAGCCGGGGGCGTCTACCACGGGAAGCGACGCCGCCAAGTCCACGGCACCAGAAAGCACAACGTCATAGGTGCCGGAGGCAACCGCCTGCACTGCCTCCTGCAGGGCAACGTAACCCGTGCAGCAGGCCTCGGAGTGGTGCACCGAGCCAATGCCGCGCACGCCAAACCAGTCCGCCACCTGCATGTTGGGCGTGAGGGAGTCACCAATCATGAAGGGGTTGGCGGCGCCGTGGTAGAAGTACTGGATGTCGCGCGGCTCGAGGCCTGCGTCCTGGATGGCCTCCAGCGCGGCATAGCCAAACGCGTCGCCCTCGCTCATGCCCTTGGTCTGGGGATGGTCCTCGAAGTTCTTGAAGGGCGTGCAGCCAACGCCCACGATGGAGACGCTGCGTGCCTGCTTGCCAAGCTTGACCAAGACAATCACTCCTTTGCTCGTGTGCTGCAGAACAATCGCTCCGTACGAGCACAGGATATGGGGCGAGAAAATCGCAAGGCGGGACATTGGCGCAGGCGGTGTCCCACGTTACGGGACACACATGGTTGTTCTGTTTCTTTCTGCAGGTAAAGGTAGGTTGTTTGCGACGCCCAAAGAAGCTGAGACGCACATTGCCCATCCTTGTGCGCATGCATAAACGAGCAGGTAGAGTGGCAAATCAGGGGTGGGTATCCCCCACCGGAGCAACACAGGCCGCGCGCTAGGGCGAGCGGTGGCTACAGGCGCGCGAACGGGTCTTCCGGAAGCTCGAGCGCGGTCTTCTCATCAATGAAGAGCGGCGAGTAGTACATGCGATTGAGCATGGCGGCGACCTCGGCAGGGGGAATCTCCGGGCGCTTCTCCAACCAGTACTGGATGAGGTTGTTGTGGCCCGCTATCACAAACGAGAGGTACAGGTCTCGATGGAGCTCCGAGCCACCCACACCCTGCAGTCGGATGCGGAAGTACTCGTGCATGAGCATCGTGGCCCTGTGCTGAAAGACGGGGTCGCCATGGTCGCTATTGAGCGCCACGATCTTGTCGCGGTTTGCCCGGAGCACCTCCATGCGTGCGACCATCGACTGCGTGGGCTTGAGCTCGGCCTTGCTAAACTGCACGCCAAGCGCGGTGTTGTTGATCGTGCGCATGGTGTCGAGAAGGCCAGCCTCGAACTGCTTCACCACGTCCTCGACGCTGTCGTAGTGGCGGTAGAAGGTCGAGCGAGAAACGCCGGCAAGGCGCACCACGTCCGCAACCTTGATGTTGGGGATGTCGGTCGTCTCCATGAGGCCAAAGACCGCCTCTTCGATTCTCTCCTCAACGGTCCTCTTGGCGTTTCTCGCCGTGCTCCGCTTCATCGTCACACCCCCAGACAGCCATCTCTTCCTGCACATATGCTGAACTATAGCCGATGAGAATCTCGCCGCCCGCAGAACGCGAGACCAACGTGCGAGAAGATATTCCCCTATTATTTGTGTGCTTGCACATACGAGAAGGGGGACTCGCACATGGAACTCAAGGAGCTGCTGTCACGCCTGCCCGAGGGGTCCGCTGCCACAAGGAAGCTCCGCGATCCCGAGGTAAACATCGACAACATCTGCTTCCTCACGCCCGCGACGGGGCTCCCCCATCCCAACGTCCTGTACTTCTCGGATGACGTTCACCTCCCGGAGGCGCCCATCGAGGACATTTTCAACGTGGTGCTGTTTGGGTGCCAGGAGGTGCCGAAGGGGCTGCTGGACAATCCCTCCTGCAACGTGATCCTGCTCCGCCTGGAGTTCAACCCCTTCACCTGCTACAACGAGCTTCAGGGATTCTTCCTCGAGGACATCCAGGTGACTGACGTCGTGCGCCGCATGCTCACTGCGCACTTCTCCAACAACGGCCTGCAGTACGTCGTCGAGGAGGCGTCGAGAGCGCTGGGCAACCCCATAGTGGTGGTGGACAGCGCCTACCACTACGTGGCGCGCCATGTGGAGGGAAAGCTCGACCCCAGCCGCCACCTGGACCAAGTGCTCGAGCAGGAGTTTCGTTACGAGTCCATCCTCGAGGACGGCGTTGCCTTCATCGAGCATGCCCGCATCACCGAGCGCTGCGCGCAATCTCCCAGGCCCATCGTGATCTACAACGAGGTCCTGGGCGCAAACACCATGGTCACACCCTCGGTTGTGCACGGGGTAACCATCGCGCACACCATGATGATCGAGCGCGACCACCCGTTTGGCGACGTTGACCTGGAGTGCATGGGACGTCTGGGTCGCTTTGTGGCGCAGGAGATGCAGAAGACGAACCTCTACACCGCAAGCCGCGGTCAGATGGACTCCTACTTCCTGGTGAACCTGCTCAACGACGAGCAGCCCAGCCATGCCGTGACCGCACGACGCCTGAGCGTGCTGGAGTTCACTCCCCTGCCCGAGCTCTACATTGCCGTCCTGGACCCCAACCACGCGCGCGTGGCACCACATGACCTCAACACCATAGCCATGCAGCTCACGGGATGCCTCCAGAACAGCATCTACGCAAAGTACGAGGACGCGCTGGTGGTGGCCTTCTCGCGCGAGAAGGGCGCTGGCCTGGGTGACTACACCGAAGAGCTGCTCCGCAAGGTCGCCGACGTCAACGACCTCTCGATAGGCGTGAGCAACGCCTTTGACGACCTCACGCACATCCGCAGCCACTACGAGCAGGCACGGGCAGCCATCAAGGCGGGGCGTATGGTCTCGGTCTTTCTCGAGGACGGACAGGTCTACCACTACTGCGACTACGCCTACGTGCAGATGCTCGGCCTCACCAACACCCAGTACAACCTGCTGAACTTTGTGCATCCCTCGCTCATGCGCCTGGCACGCTACGATCGGGACCACGGGACCGAGCTCATGGACACGCTCTTCATCTACCTGCAGAACGCATGCAACACCCAGCGCGCCGCCAAGATGCTCAACCTGCACAAGAACACGCTGCTCTACCGCATGGGGCGCATCCGCGAAATCCTGGGGTGCAACCTCTCCTCCGGCGAGGACCAGTTCATGCTTCAGCTCTCGTACCGCGTCCTCTTCTACCTCGACCTCTTTAAGTCACGTATCAGCACCTCGCGCAATGACTTCAGAATCGAGAACGAGTAGGAGCAGGACCGCCCCGAGGGCGCGCCAAACCAGACCGTCCGCCTTCTGGGCTAGAGCAACACCGCCCGGCTGCGGGAAAGACTTGCAGCCGGGCGGTGTTGCTGAGTGCTGGCGAAGAAGCTACCTCTTAATCTCCAGGGTCGGGAACTTCATGTCGCGGTACTTCTTCATCTGGTCCTTGATCTGATCTTGCTGCGCAAAGAACTCATCGCGCGTCTTGTTGATCTCGTTCAGGTGCTCGGCGCGAGCCTTGTCGTTGTTGCGGTCACGGATGAGGCCATTCTTGGGGTCAATCACCAGCATGGGACGACCGGTCTCGGGGTTGGTGCCCAGCGTTCCGCCGGCACCGCACACAGCGCACTCCCACGGGAACTCGATGCCGTCCCAGTGTTTGTCGCCAGGGTAGACGAGGCTGGAGTGGCAGTTGGGGCACACGCCGTCGTTGGGGTCGCCGAGCCAGCCGCGCTCCTCGACGGGGGTGTTGATGGCCTTCACGATGTTCTCGCCCATCTTGCGCGCGCGGGGTAGCTGGTCGGCGTAGACGAAGGTGTTGCCGGGTCGGCCGTCGCGCGTGGCCATGTAACGGTCGACCACCTGGAGGGACTGGGTGAACATGGTCGCCTGCAGGCTCTCGAGCGCCAACGACTGCCAGTCGTGCATGGAGCCACCCACCGAGATGAGGCCGGCAACGGTGTGCGGGTTCTCCTTGACGGCGCCAATGGCTAGCAGGAACGAGAGCTCGTAAGCAAGGAAGCGCTGGGCAAGACGCGTATAGAGCGAGCTTGGCGTGAGGTCGTAGGTGGGAACCACGAAGATGATGCCCTGGCACGTGTGCATCTCGGTAATAATCGCGTCCGTGTCGTCCTTGTCCTTGAGGACGCAGCCGTGGTACTCCTTCTGAAGGCCGGCGGCCATCTTGCCCATCTGCATGGTGCAGCCCTCGCAGCCGGTGCACGGCAGGATGTTGTAGTCGAAGAGATTGAGCAGCTCGACCTCGCCGCCCGCCTCCTCAACGGCGCACAGCGCCTCCTTGGCGAGAGCCTCGCCGTTGCCGCCCTTTCTACCTGCGCAAACGGCCATAACCTTGAACTTTGCCATGAAGAACCCCTCTCCTGGGATGTGGGATGCTTGGCGCGTGGCACCGGCCTAGCCGGTCTCGCGCATGCCTCCCTGATGGTAGGCGGCGGAGTTCTCGCGGTATTCGTCTGTCGAGACGAAACTGCATCCGGGGTTTGGATGAGGGTTGTGCAAACGCACGGTGGCGTGCGGCGCGCACCCGCTGCTGCCGCACCGTAACAGAGAAGGGCCCTCTGGCCTTGTGAACTGCGCCCCAAAAACTTGGACGCGATAAATCATAGCCGCTAGGCGGC
>ERZ839489.156-NODE-156-length-82322-cov-93.864843_pt1 | contig 82322 bp, 74 predicted proteins | sample MGYA00519938_ERZ839489 | MGnify/ENA primary metagenome ERZ839489 (study PRJEB31850, sample SAMEA3708846) | human gut metagenome | biome: human gut; feature: human-associated habitat; material: faeces | place: China | collected 2014 ...
TATTTTTGCAGATGTCAATTCGATTCATATGATATACCTCCTAAAGTGTAATTAAAGTTCGTGGCGAGACGAACAATTCCTTAATTAATAGGTCGCGAAGTGACCTCACTTTTAGGAGGTTTTGTCAAGTGCTTTTTTGTAAAAAAAGAAAAGAATTCCTTCAAATGCCCATGAAATCAGGGCTGAAGAAATTCTAAAATTTTTCTAAAATTCTTAAGTTGACCACAGTGGTGTCAGGCACTATTGAATTTCTATAAACAGATAAATTCGTACTTACAAAATATGTACAGAGTGATAGACTTATGAAAATAATAAAAGCAATTAGCATCTAGAAACTACTTTATGTGTAGTTGCTAGTAGGATGAAAAGAAAGTAAGAGAGAAGATGTGAAAAATGAAAAACAATCAGTGATAAGATTTTGATTATTTGCGAAGTGCTGGAGGTGACATGACACCATATGAGCTGTTATCGGGAGCAGAGCATACAGGAAACAGAAGCAGGGATAATAATACCTATGTGATTAGTAAAGAGACAGAAATCGGATTGTTAGTAGAAATATATCAGATTTTGTGGTCTGCCCCCATTAAGAGAATAATTAAATATAATAAAAAAGGCTCTGGGCGACAATATAAAGCTCCTTCATGGGGAGTGAGTGGACATTGGAGAACATTACCTGATGGAAGAGAGATACATTCAGTCTTACAGTAAAGGAAAAAATCGCAAAAAAAGAGAACAGTATATTAACAAACAATACAAATTTGTTGATGAAACTGATGGGAAAGAGGCGAAAAGGATGAGTAAAAACACATTTGAAATTGATGGGGATATTATTTCTATAACAAGACCAGAATGGGGATTTAAGGCATATGCGACAGTAAGAGAAGATTATCTTGATGAAATACAGAGCGTTACCTGGGGATTGAGTTATGACCGATATCCATATAATAGTAAATTAGGAACGCTTCATTCTTATATCATGAAAAAATGGTATGGCGAAGAATTTTGTCAGGAGATGAAAGAAAAAGACTACGTTATTGACCATATGGATAATGACAGTCATAATTGTTGCATAAACAACCTTAGTTTTCTATCCAATGCCTATAATAAAGCAAAAGGTTTGACATTTGATCAAGAGAATAAAGCAAAAGAATTTATTGCATTGACTATGTTTAAAGATTTCTTTACAGGGTTATATCAAATCACGATTATGTTTAATTATCCGGCGACTTTAGTGGTAGATGGGTTTGATACACCTTCTGTCATAGAATTGGCGTATTTATTATACGAGGGAGACTATCGTAAGGTTATAGCAGATGCGGAAGACATTTTGCGAGATTATAAAGAGGATTATACATTCAATCCGGAAAAGACAAGAGCTATTGATTATCATATAGAAGGATGTGTTGGAAAATCTTTGCCTCTAGAAGTACACGAAGAATATTTGAGTGGGAAACATGGACATACGGTTTGCTATTTTACAAGAAGAGCAGCAATACAAAACTGGACTAAGGATACAAAAGAAACATATTTTGTTATTTCAGATGTAAAGCGAGGGATAAAATATCAGATAAAATTATTTATGGGATCAGACCAAATAAAGACAATAAGGAGAGATATGAACACAACATTACTTATCATGGCAGCCGGAATCGGTAACCGATTTGGAACAGGAATCAAACAGTTGGAGCCGGTGGATGCTTCTAATCATATCATTATGGACTACTCAATCCATGATGCGATTGAGGCAGGCTTCAACCGTATAGTATTCATCATCCGTAAGGATATCGAGAAAGAGTTCAAAGAGGTTATTGGTGATCGCATTGCTTCCATTTGCTCTTCTCATAATGTAACTGTGGACTACGCATTTCAGGATATCAACAACATCCCGGGAGCTCTGCCGGAAGGCCGTACAAAACCTTGGGGAACTGGACAGGCCGTGCTTGCAGCGAAAAACGTGATTGAGACTCCGTTCATCGTCATTAACGCAGACGATTACTATGGCAAAGAAGGTTTCAAGGCTGTTCATGAGTATCTGGTGAATGGCGGAAAGCCTTGTATGGCAGGATTTGTGCTGAAAAATACGTTGTCTGATAACGGTGGTGTGACTCGTGGTATCTGTAAGATGGATGAGGATAACAATCTGACCGAAGTTGTAGAGAAAAAGAATATTGTGAAGACCGCAACCGGAGCAGAAGCAGACGGAAAAGTGATTGATGTAGATTCTCTGGTTTCCATGAATATGTGGGGATTAACTTCTGATTTTCTAGATGTTCTGGAGGAAGGTTTCAGGGAGTTCTTCGAGAAGGAAGTGCCGGATAATCCTCTGAAAGCAGAGTATCTGATCCCTATCTTCATCGGTGAACTGTTGGAGAAGGGAAAGATGTCTGTCAAAGTATTGAAAACAAACGATACCTGGTATGGCATGACCTATCACGAAGATGTCGCAGCAGTAAAGGACAGCTTCAAGAAGATGCTGGTGGATGGCATGTACAAAGCAGACCTTTTCAGCGATTTGTAATAAGGTAAATAGGGTGAAGAATTCCAAAGGGCGAGCGGAAAACCCTTTAATTCGCATAAAATCGACTATATTATATGACAGTGTGTGAATAACTGTCAAATCCATTCGGGATGAAAGTGGTAGAAGATTGCTTATGGAAATAAAAATTTGTAAATCTTGCGGAAAGCAATTTCTGAGCGAAACTAAATATTCCTACTGCCGCATATGTAATAAGAAGTGGCATGAGGAACAGGTCAAAATACAGGAACAGGCGGAAAACTTAAAATGGAAGGAATTGAAAAAGCAAGAACAAAAAAGATTTGAATCCGAAGTGCAAGCGTACAAGCCAATTTTGATGGAAAACATAACTCCATCTGTAGACACACTTTACATTATAGGAAACGGCTTTGATTTGATGCACAGAGTCCCATCAAGCTATTACAACTTCCCGTGATAGCCTTGGAAAGAACAATAGCCTGCGAAACGATCTAGAACTTGCATTGACGTCGGAAGACATTTGGGCAGATTTTGAGAATGCGCTTGGAACTTTGAATCTTGAGTTGATGGGAAGCAGAAATATCATTGATATGTGGCTTGATAATTTCGGGTTTTACGATGATGAAGATAGTGGAGCAGCTGAGTTCTATATGGCTTTAGAAGCCGCGGCGACACCAATTTCTAATTTGGTGAATAGTCTTCAGCCGACATTTCGTAGATGGATTGATCACCTTGAGATTGGAACTGATGAACGACCGCTGATCGGTCTAATTCATCCATGGGGAAAGGTTCTTGATTTCAACTATACAGAATTCGTTGAAAATCTATATGGTGTGAAGGATGTCTGCTACATTCACGGAAGCAGAAAAAAGAAGGGAAAATTGATTCTTGGGCACAAGCCGGGGGCGACAGGAGACTTGTATGAGAAAAGTCGAAAGCCTAAAACTTATCGCCAGGCAGTAATTGATGTGGCGCAAGATAATGTGCTTAGTTTAATTGGACAGTACGATAAAGATTTGACCAAAGACAGCCATGAAATTATAAAAGCCCATTGCGGTTTCTTTGATGGATTGGCGTACATTAAGCAGATTGTTGTAATCGGACATTCAATTTCATCAGTCGATTGGGACTATTTTGCTGAGGTAAAGAAAAAAGCAGAGAATGCGCATTGGTATTTTGGAATTTACGGATTGAACGATCTTCATAACATGACAAACCTGATAAATCGTTTGCAAATAAAGAATTACAATGTCTTTCGGACAGATAGCATTTGGACAAAACCGAGAGAAGTCAACAATGAACCTGCATTGCCTCAGAGAGAAGTAAAGCCAAGAGTTCTTCAAGATGCTGGGATAACTGTTACAGTAAGACAAACATACGATTTGATGATTGACGATACGTTCGAGGTCATTCTTCCTAATTACGCTAAGAATATAGTTATTCTATCAGAGTATATCTTGGTGGTATTGGATAATTTAATCGGAAATATATGCCTTTTCAAACGACAAAAAAAGGATTGGTCATTTGTTGCAGTATTAGAAAGTTTTCCATATCAGAGTCTTATAAATAGAAGGCTTAATCATATATTTCTTGAGGAAGATAAAATTACATTCGTGTATAATAACCGTGTGAGAAGGTATGACCTTAGTACGGGAGAAATGATTACAAATCAGCAGGTACAGGATGCGAGGAGTAAAGAGTATTTAGGAAAGAATATCACGGAAAAGTTCATAGGAAAAATGGCTCATCGAAATTAAGAAATAGATTGGAATAGAGTAAACTACGGACCACAGTGGTGACAGGCACTATTAAATTTTTGAATAGTGAGGTAAAGGAACAAGGTGAAGCCGATACACTTAGGGCAGTCCTACGGAACGGACACAGCCAGTACCGCAATGATACACTTGCTTTGTGAGTCTGTTAGTCTGTTCATGCTTTTACATATGGCAAATTTATCGTGTTCCTGCAGGTTTAGAATTATGTTCATGGTTTTGTGTGAATTTCGGTTGCAGCTTGATTGTTTTGTGGCAAATAGCAATTGTTATCGGAACAATTGTTTTAGGGAAAAAGTTTGTTTCAAAGCAAAGTGCGGGAATATTTAGTATATTTTACTATTTTATATTGTTTCTTTTTTGCAGTAGCATTGTATTATATCTAGCATGGAATTTTGTGAAAATTTCTATTGTAAATGATAAAGATTTTGTAAATGAAACAGGGACACTAACGGTGTATCATAGTAGAGATATTTTAAAATCAGACGATTATGAATATTTTCTATATGACAAAGTAGGCGTGCTGTATCGCAGATATCTAAGGGATATGAAAGATGAAACGGATTATTGAGAAAAGAAGATCAAATGATTGATATGGAAGTGAGATGGAGTGATGGATGGAAAGCAGGAAATGTTCTTCAGATTTATGAAAAAGCAGTGGTCATTTTTGCCGTTGGTTTTTTCCTTTTTTTACAACTGATAATTTGGGGAATAGAAGAATTAACGGACTCTACTTTGCGAAGTCTTCCACATATATTCTTGATGTGGTTTGGTATTTTATCATCCCTATTATTGATTTGGGAATTGAGCAAGAGTTTCTTTGCTTGGGGCAGGAAAAGAGGAATGCGGCTGCTTTCCGTCATAAAGAAAATATGGTATGGTTTCGTAGTGGTGATAGGAATAGTTGTCATTTTGATAGGTTTGTTTATCAGTATATTTACTTATACACCGGAACATATTGTGGTGCAGAATGGGGTGCGGATGGTAGCCAGTGTAAATAGTTTCCTTCAAGAACAAGTGTATTATTATGAGTATAAGAATCTGATTTTTCGAGGTAGTGAGGAACTTGGATATGAGAATTATGGAAATGGTGGCAGGGATCCGTTGGAAGATGAGAATAGAGATCCACGTTATAAACATTTTAAAGAGTAAAAGGAAGTAAAGAAACGGGAAAGAACCATTGGTTTTTTCCCGCTTTTGCCTATTTCCATATATTTAAGTCAGATAAAATGGATAGGGTGATTTCTGTCGCCTTTTCACCAGTAGCTTGCTTTTCACGTTGAATGTTGGTGACAAAAAAGTATGTATTATCTGTATTTTCTACGAAACCGATAAGCCAGCCGTTGATATCCTGTCCGTTTATAAATATAAAATGTGACAGGCACCATTAAATTTTTATAAACGGATAAATTCGCATTTACAAACTATTCGTAAAGTGATAAACTTATGAGAATAATAAAAGCAATTAAGTGTCCAGCAGCTACATTATGTGTAGTTGCTGGTAGATGAAAAGAATGTAAGAGAGAAGATGTGAAAAAATGAAAACAATCAGTGATAAGATTTTTGAATTGTTAAAAGAAAAGGGAATGAGCCAGAAAGAATTTGCCCAGAGAACAGGAATTGCAGAGAGTTCAATAAGTGACTGGAAGAAAAAAAGAACAAATCCGGTAAGTGATAAGATTTTGATCATTTGTGAAGTATTGGATGTGACACCATATGAGCTGTTATCAGGAGCAGAGCATGCAGGAAACAGAAGCAGGGATAATAATACTTATGTGATTAGTAAAGAGACAGAAATTGGAATGCTGGTAGAAACATATCAAAAATTAGATACAAATGCACAGAAAAGGTTGATCGGATATTTGGAAGCACTAAAAGAGCTTTCATAAAAATTTACCAATTAAATCCGTATAAACGAATAAATAGTGAAATAAGATGTAAAAGCGGAGGACTACCTATATCTGGAAACCAGGTAACAATTGATAGTTAGTCTTATTGTTTAAAGTGGATGGGAAGCGTAAGATTTTAGTCGTGTGAGATTCACATAAAAATCTAGATAATAATTAGGAAGGAAATGACTTGATTATATTACATATAAGTAATATAATTAACAAATCAGAATATTTATATGAATAAGAAACAGGTATTAGCGGAACTGGTTAAAAATTTGGAAGAATGTTCGGAAAGGGGATATGTTTTTCATCCCAAGTTTATGTATGAGTTTCAAGTGTTACTTAAAAATGCCACGGGTAATGAAAAAGAAATTTTCACATTATTAGTAAAACAATTAAATTTTTTAAAGGAACTGGGAACAAATGTATGTAAAGCAGATAGTAATGAAATAATAAAGAATCAAGATAGAGATTATTATTCATTGCATTTATCGGGAAAAAATTTTAACTTTAGATTATTGATGGCATTTGACGAAAAAGATACACCTAAATTTTTGGTAGCATTCTATGAACGTGCAGGAAAGAAAAAAACAGATTATACTCAATATAAGAAGGTTTTGGATAGTAGATTTGAGGAAGTCTAGAAAAGGAGAACTTTATAGTATGGAGAAAAAAAATAAGGAAAATAGCGCTTCATTAGCGGATTTATTAGATATGTTTGAGGATAATATTTCAATTGCTGATATTAATGCATCGAGATATTTGGGTAAGATTTCAGCATCTATTGTTAAGCGTAGAATGGAATTGAAAATGTCGCAGAAAGAATTTGCAGGATATCTTGGAGTTAGTCAGGGAATGGTATCAAGATGGGAAGGTGGAGAATATAATTTCTCAATTAAGGCACTTTTAGAAATTGCAGAGAAATTAGAGTTAGAATTATATATTAATTTGAAACCTCCAGTTAAGAAATCAAAGGAATGCTATATAGAGCAGAAGAAGGAATATATATTTGCTAGGGATGATGATAAAAAATTTAGTAAAAGTAATATTCTTCAATTTAATTCTAAAAGAAATCATCTAGATAATAATACAATAAAGATAATAAATAATTTTGAGTTGCAAGAAATGTAAAGAGAGGTAAATAAGATGTTACAATATGTAAACGGATTTTCATGTGCTATGGATTCTGAAAAAGATGAGTTGATAATTAAATTGTTACAACGTAGTCCTGATTTTACGGATGATAATGATGGTGTAATAATGGATGAAGTGGCAACAATTGTTATGGGAAAGGTGACAGCACAACATTTATTGGAAGGATTAAAAGAAATGCTAGAAGATGAGGTCGTTTAATAGGTACTATTTATTAAGAAACATGACTCCAAGGCTGACCACATTGTGGTCCGACCTCATTATATTTTCATCCCTAGATATCCGTATAAACGAAGAAAATAAGTAACAAAAGAGTACGAAGTAAAAGTGAATGCATATTGCTGCGGGATGAGTGAAAATTAGATATGATCTTAGAAAGAAATTTGAACAGATTGATTACCTACTTACATTGCATTCCACGATACGAAGACAGGAATACATAACATTGGTGTCAGGCACTTAAATTATTACGAAATATTGTGGACGAACTTTCGCTAGCATTGGCATTGAGAGAAGATGCGGATGAACGGCATGTGACAAGGAGCGTGAGAAAAATGAATTTATTAAAAATACATCATATTGCAATTATCGTATCTGATTACGAAGCAGCTAAGGATTTTTATGTGAACAAGCTGGGTTTCTCTGTCATCAGAGAAAACTATCGCCCGGAGCGTAAGGATTGGAAGCTGGATCTGCGTGTCAATGAGCAAACAGAGCTGGAGATTTTCGCTGTGGCAAATCCTCCGAAGCGTGTAAACCGGCCGGAGGCCTGTGGTCTGCGTCATCTTGCGTTCTGTGTTGATAGCGTGGAGCAGACGGTGAATGAGTTGGCAGAAGTCGGTATTGAATGTGAGCCGATTCGGATTGACGATTATACCGGAAAGAAGATGACTTTCTTCCATGACCCGGACGGACTGCCGCTGGAACTGCATGAGTAAAGAGGTGGGCAAAATGATATTCCGTAAGGCAGAAAAAGAAAGAATGAAAACAATCTACTGTAAGCAGAGAAATATGCTATATAGAACAGCTGTTTTGAGATTGCAAAAAAATATCAGGGCATTAAAAAATTCAGCTTGCAACAATAGAATTCTCATGTTAATCTAATACCACGCAGTTATCATTCTGATGAACTGCAAAAAGATCTATGAACCAAATCGGTAATTATTCAATAAGCTCAGATTTTCGAGCAGATAATCCGATGACAACCCAAAAAGATGAATATTGTTTGAAGATTATGTGATGGAGTAAGTTTCTCAAATATCTGATTTTAAGGAGATAGTTACTTCCATAGAAAACTATCTTGTGTTAAGATAAATATAACTTTAGAATTCTCTTCTTCAGGCAATCATTCATCCCACAGAAGAGAGGAGAATTCTATGAAAGAAAACAAGAAAAGTGTATCAACAAGGAAAGTATCATCACATTGTAAAACATCGAAAGAGAAGCAGGAAGACTTTATCATGCTTCCAACGGTAGATTTCTGCTTCAAGGAATTGATGCAGAATGACAATATCCGTAAGAATATCATTGCAGCATTATTAAATGTTCCGCCCAGTGAGGTGGAGAATACGGAACTTATGCCTACAATTCTCAGAAAAGAATCGAAAGATGATAAGTATGGAATCTTAGATGTCCGGGTGAAACTGAAGAGCGGAGAACAGATCGATTTTGAGATGCAGGTAGAAGCTTTTGATTGTTGGGCAAACCGTTCTGTTTATTATCTGAGTAAGATGTATGCATGTGAGATCAAAGAAGGTGAGGGATACGATTGTTTGAAGAAGTGTATCCATGTGAGTATTCTTGCATATAATCATTTCCCAGATGATAAAGAATGTTATCGCAGAATTGTATTCTGTGATGCAAAGACAGGAAAAGAATATACAGATATTATGGAAATGCATATCTTGGAATTGTCAAAACTTCCGCCGGAAGAGAAAAATGAGACAAGCCTGTTACAGTGGATGCGCTTTCTTGGAGGAAAAACCAGAAAGGATTTTGAAAAAATGGCAAAGAAAAATTCTGAATTGGAAGAAGCATATGACGTGTTGGATAAATTAAGCGCAGATGAAAAGAAGAGGTTAGAATACGAGACAAGGCAAAGAGCGATTAGAGATTACAATATAGGAATGTTAACCGCAGAAAGACGAGGAATTGAGAATGGACGTAAGATTGGGATAGAAGAAGGAAGAGCAGAAATCAATCAATTAATTCTAGAACTGTCAAAACTTGGACGTACAGAAGACATTACAAAAGCGGCGGCTGACAAAGAATATCAGAGAAAACTATTGAAAGAGTTTGGTTTACATTAAACAATCCTACTATTTACCTTACCCAACTTGTCATTTATCCGGTAAGATGGTAGAATCAAAATACATTGGAGCGCGTGATATTTTTTGACAAGATGCATCCTTGCAGTTGAAGCGGTAAAATGTCGGAGAGGAGTGGATGACATGACTTTTTTAAATATTCCGAAAGGAAGATCGGATTTTGAGACAATTCGTAGAGATGGATTTTACTATGTCGATAAGACAGGATTGATTGGTGAAATCCTGAAGTCATCCGGTACTCAGGTTACATTAATAACTCGTCCCCGTCGCTTTGGAAAGACATTGGGAATGAGTACACTTGAATGCTTTCTGGATATTCAAAAAGATAGCAAAGTTTTGTTCGAAGGTTTGGAAATTTCAAAACAAAGAGATATTTGTGAGGAATGGATGAATCAGTGGCCTGTGATGAGCTTGAGCCTTAAGGCGGTTGAGGGAAATGATTTTTCAACTGCGTATATGCAGCTTGTTTATGAAGTTGGAGAGCTTTTTAAGAAGCATGAATATCTCATGGAAAGCCCTGTGCTGAATGCAGAAGAAAAAAAGAAGTTTGGTGACATTCGGTATGGACGAGCGGGGAAAATCGAAGTAATGCGTTCGCTTCAAATTCTCTCAGAGTTTTTGAGCAAGTATTACAATAAGAGTGTCATACTTCTTATTGACGAGTATGACGTTCCTATGGCGAGAGCAACAAGCAATGGCTATTATAAAGAAATGCTTGAAATAATGAAGGGATTTATGCAGGCATTAAAAGATAATCAGTGCATTAAACTTGCTGTTATTACTGGCTGTCTGAAAATTGCAAAGGAAAGCATTTTCACAGGTACAAACAATTTTGTCTCAAACACGATTACATCTTCTCGATTAAATGAGTACTATGGATTTGTTCAAAACGAAGTTGATAGAATTCTTGAAGATGCAGAAATTAAGGGTAAGGGAGATATTATGAAGAAGTGGTATGATGGATATCATTTCGGAGATGTCGATGTTTATTGCCCCTGGGATGTGATGTGTTATGTTGATGACCTGCAGAAGAATCCTAATGCAAAACCAGATGAATACTGGAAAGATACAAGTGATAATGTAATTATTCGTTCATTTATTGATTATGCGGGTGCAAGCATTACGAAGAAACTTGAAACACTAATGAATGGTGGATATATTATTCAGAGAGTGGATGAGAATCTAACTTACGACTATTTGCATTCTTCTGAGGAAAATCTGTGGAGCTTAATGTATTTGACGGGATATTTAACACAGGTTAGAGATTATAAAATTGATGATGACTGGCAAGACAACATGGTAGCACTGAAAATTCCGAATTTGGAAATCAAGCAAATTTTCGAGACAGAAGTTTCTAAGTGGTTTGAGGATAGTTCTAAAAAATGGAATAGAACGGAATTGTTTTCATCTGTATGGAGTGAAGATTGCGATAAAATAACAAAAGAAGTGAGTGCGTTATTAAGGAGAACTATAAGTTACCATGATTACGGAGAAGACTTTTACCATGCATTCTTAAGTGGTATTTTTGCAGGAGCCGGATATCAGGTGGATTCAAATAAAGAACATGGAGAAGGCAGAAGTGATGTTGTTGTCTGTGATACCATCAATGGTCACGTGGCTATTTTCGAGGCTAAACGTGCAAGGTCGGTAGATGAATTGGAATCCGAGTGTGAGAAAGCATTGCGGCAAATTGATGAAAGAATGTATGCAAGGGATTTTGAGGACGAGTATGACAGTGATCATATTCATTGCTATGGCATTGCATTCTATAAAAAGCGTTGCCTGGTAAAGAAAAAATAATAAGATAAACAAAAAACAGGAGTCGCTGCGTACGACATGGGTAACGCAAACCGACTCCTGTTTCATTTTTTCACTTAATCACCAATATCAGTATGTCCCTGCTCGAACTCCCATTGGAGACCGTATTTGTCAATAAAGTAGAAATACCGCACTTCACTGAGGATTTTAGCTGTCTGCTGTTTCCTTTCATCCATTTCTTTCATATTCTGATCAAAGAAATGAACTTCATCCGGATAGGTCTCGCTGATCTGGAATACTTGATAATCGTCAGTCTCATTGATCAGACGTGTGTCCGGCATGGATTTGATATGTAAAAAGGCTTCATCAATGTTCGTGATTTTCAGTGCTACATGACGTGCACCGCTGACATCGTTGGCAGCGAAGAAGACAGGTTCTTTTCGTCCTTCCGGTGAATGGTACTGCATGAGTTCCAGTGTCAGTTTTGTGCCCGGTACATTTACAAAAGCGATAGAGACATCACCGTCTGCCGCTTCTTTGACAAATCCGCCGGCTTTAAAGAATCCTTCGTTTCTCCAGTGGGACAGGTAATGATCCGGTACAACGCCTAACAGTTTCTGGTAATAATCAACCGCCTCCATCATATCATCCACGAAAATACATACATGGGATAATCCGGCGAATTTTGGCATAGCAGCCTGTACATTTGAGTTCATCATTTAAATCAGATCCTTTCTTCATAAATTTGGGTCACAATGAGTAACGATCCAAAGAATGTTTTATTATGTGTAAGTATAAAAGAAAAATGCAGAAAAAACGCGTTCCTTTCGTGAAACCGTGTTTTTTCTGCGTGAAATAGTGATCTGATTTTCTGCAAAGATCAGCAGTTAAGGATGACGCATGCTGTCAGAATACCGTCTTCCATCTGATAACGGATATTTCCATCGTATTTATCAATAGCCATCAGGATACTTTCTATCCCGGTTCCTTTTGGCTTGATGATATCATTTTCGATCACAAGGTCCGTTTTACAAGGGTTACTGCACACGATCACAAGTTTCTCCTTTTTCATACGGAGATTTACTGTGATCTCATCCCGGGAACCGCATTCGATACATCCGTTTACTGCATTTTCCAGAAGATTTGAAAGGATCGCAACAAAATCCATATCTGCAATTGTTATATGCTCCGGTGTGTCGGCAGTTATAGAGATCGTAATTCCTTCTTTCTGTGCTTGATTATAAAAGTTGTTTAAAATGGCGTTGGCTGTAATATGTGGGCAAAAATCAATCTGACTTGCCGCATCCAGGCTTTGGATAAATTCTTCTATATAATGTATCGCTTCTTGTGGCTTCTGTTGTTTCAGAAGCAGGTCAATATTTTGCATGTGATGTCGAAAATCATGACGCATGGCTTTGGCGGTTGATGCATGTTCTTTGGCCATGGCAAGCTGTCCTTGCAGGTATTGTACATTTTGAGTGATCAGTTCCATCTTCACTTCGGCATTCATGTGTTGGATCGTGCCAAATACAATCCACAGTACTGCACAATAAATCATCATGGTTGTGATAAACAGGATCATCTGTTCGACGGTATGACCATCATGCATGAGGAAGTTGATAAGCGTTGCAAACACGGTTAAAAACAGAAAGGACACGAGGGAAATAGAGTACCAGGTCCGTTTTCTGTCTCCGGGCACTGTACGCATATAAGGACGCGTAAACCACAGATACAGCAGGACTGCAGGAACATTCAACAGTATTCGTACCAAACTTCGTATATACATCTGTTTTACAATGGATAAATTCGGAAATAATCCATCACAGATCAAAATAGAAAGGCAAATGATGATGCAGAACAAATTTGCATAAGTAACGATCAAAAATATTTTTTTGCTGAAACTATCAGATGAAGTATATAGGAAAAGTAGAATTGCTGGCAGGATGGTTCCGACAAATGAAAATGGAATCACATACGGAGAGTCTTTGCCAAGCAGGGAATATGCAAGTATGGCCCATAAAGTGAAGAATATAGCGTAAAGTCCATAGAGCAGAACCGTTTTTTTGATCGGATATTTTCGTTCTGTCATAGAAGCAAACTAGATGATATGTGCTACAACAGTGAGTATTGAGGTAACAGCCAGATGATTCATTGTATCATTACATCTCCTTCAGAGTGATCGAACTGCTGCTGAGTTCGGAATTGATAATTTGAGTATACCGTATCGTCAAGGGGATGTCCACTTTATTATTTTTCTAAAAATGATTGGAAGAGTCAGATTTATAGTGTATGATAAGAATGCAGGGTTAAGCTGTCAGAATTTACAACAGGAGGTTTACATCATGGAAAAAGCAAGGGTATATTATACTGATTTCCGGGCGAAGCTTGGCGAAGGTCTTCCAACGAAGCTGAAACGTCTGATGAAGAAAGCAGGAATCAGTGAGATTGACATGGGAAATAAATTTGTGGCGATTAAGATGCATTTTGGAGAGATGGGGAATATCAGTTATCTCCGTCCGAACTATGCCAAGGCGGTTGCAGATGTCGTGAAGGAGCTTGGGGGAAAGCCATTTCTTACAGATTGTAATACACTATATCCGGGCAGTAGAAAGAACGCACTGGAGCATCTTTACTGTGCATGGGAGAATGGATTTACACCGTTGAGTGTCGGATGTCCGGTGATTATCGGAGACGGCCTGAAGGGAACGGATGATATTGAAGTCCCGGTACAGGGAGGAGAGTACATAGAGAAAGCGAAGATCGGACGTGCCGTGATGGATGCGGATGTATTTATCAGTCTGACGCATTTTAAAGGGCATGAGACGACAGGTTTCGGTGGTACGATCAAGAATATCGGAATGGGATGTGGTTCCAGAGCCGGTAAGAAGGATCAGCATTCTGTTGGTAAGCCGACGATCGATCAGGAAGCCTGCAGAGGATGTAAGAGCTGTCTGAGAGAGTGTGCGAATGACGGCCTGATTTATGATGCTGATGCAAGAAAGATGTCGATTGATCTTGAACATTGTGTCGGATGTGGAAGATGTATTGGGGCATGTAACTTTGATGCAATTTCATTTATGGACAGTGCGGCAACCAAGGTATTGAACTGCAAGATGGCAGAGTATACAAAGGCGGTTGTGGATGGAAGACCGAACTTCCATATTTCACTGATCGTTGATGTATCACCGAACTGTGACTGTCATCCGGAGAATGATGCACCGATCCTTCCGAATATCGGTATGTTTGCCTCTTTTGATCCGCTGGCACTGGATCAGGCGTGCGCAGATGTCTGTCTTAGCGCGACACCGTTGCCGCACAGTCAGCTTGCAGATCGTATGGAAGAAGAGAATTTCTGCGATCATCATGATCATTTTGAGAATACAACACCGAATTCAGAGTACAAGACTTGTCTGGCACATGCAGAAAAGATCGGTCTTGGAACAAGAGAGTATGAATTGATCTATATGAAATAAATGTCAGATAAAAGAAGTATTGTAGTGAACAGTAACAGCAAATAAGCTTTACAATAAAAATGTTTTAGGAGGAATTGAAGATGAGTGAATTAAGAGTTGAGAGAAAAGAAAACATGGCTGGTGGAAAGGGACACGTTATTATCAAGCACATTCTGGAAGATAAGGAACTGAACGGAAAGTGCAAGATGTATGCAGAAGTTACACTGGAGCCGGGATGTTCTCTTGGATATCATGAGCATCACAACGAGAGTGAGACATATTATATCCTTCGCGGGGAAGGGAATTATGATGACAATGGACGTATCCGCCCGGTAAAGGCAGGAGATATGACATTTACACCGGATGGAATGGGACACGGACTGACGAATACAGGGGATACAGATCTTGTGTTTATGGCACTGATCATTTTGGATTAATGCATCGTATTTTTTGAGACTGGCCCATAAACTTTAAAAGTGCATCCGGCAATGATTTCGTAATTGATTTCATTGCCGGGTGCACTTTTTGTAAAGGGAATATTGTATTCTAATTGGAGCTTTTGTATTTTCTGATCAGGCAGGAGATGACTCCGGCTGCACACAGCCCAAACAATACATTGTGGAGGGAACCGTATACATCAAGAGCTCCTTTCACTCCATAGATCACTTCCGGTGAATCAGGAAGCAACGGACTGAAGAGGAACGCAGCATAGGAAACCGCAAATACAAGGATAAAAGACCACAGGCCTCTTCCAGTATCTTCTCTCCAGCTGGAGACTCCGTCACGTACGCGGACGCGTGTCATTGACCAGAGAAGGGAGATGAATTCGAAGAACAGGAAGAGGGCAGCTACACATAAGTAAGCGGCCAGAGTCTGGGAAATCTTCTGTGTCTGAATGGTTTCCTGAATGTCTCCGTACGGTGTGCTTGCACGGTAAAAGTTGTAGAGTACAAATGCTGTTGTGGCCAGAATTAACACAATAGAAAGCTGCTGAAGCAATGTGCTTGTGAGCCTTGATAATGCCTTTCCGCCTTTTTTGATCGGTGCGGCAAGTTTTACTCCGCCGCCAGAACGTTTCCTGCCGGAGGAACGTCTGTCGTAGTCACGATCATTATATGGATTATTATATGAATCATTATAAGGATTGTTGCGATTTGATCTTCTGTTGGAAGTGTTATAATCGTCCTCATAATAATCATTCTCGTAATCTGCATCCTCTTCATAATCATCGTCATATTCAGGCAGTACTTCTTCGAACTGGCTGTCATCGGAATCGTTAAAGTTATCGCGGTAATCGTCTGCGTTCATAACGATCGTCTCCGTGTTAGAATTAGGTCTGTTTATTTGTTTTGTATCTTCAGAAGTATGAAAATTGATTTCCGGATCTTCTTCATATGTAACTTCAAAATCGTCATCGAAAATGTCTGAGAAATCATTCTTCGGGCTCATATCATTTACCTCACTTTCCATTTGAAACCATGTCATTGCATGTATCTCATTATGTTATAACGTTTTCCGTGTTTTCTCAACCCTTTCAAATATGAATTTAAAAATTTTTAAGATTTTCAGTGTCTGAAATATCTGTTATACTGGAAGGGCGATGTGATTGATAAAAATGCAGAAAAACAGAAAGCAGGGAAAAGAATGAACTTAATTAATATAGAACATATTTCTAAAATATATGGGGAGAAAGTGATTTTTGATGATGCATCGTTTGGTGTTCAGCAGGGGGATAAGATCGGGATCGTTGGAATTAACGGAACCGGAAAGTCAACTCTTTTGAAGGTGGTTGCGGGAGAGGAAGTGCCGGATGATGGGCAGGTTGTTCGTCAGAATGGTCTGAAGATTGCTTTTGTTCCGCAGAATCCGACATTTCCGGAGGGGATAGATATCCGTTCCTACGCACTTCAGGATGCAGATGCGGAGAGCTGGCAGGTGGAAAGTAATCTGACGGAACTTGGGATCACGCAGTGGGATCAGAAGATTGACACTTTATCCGGGGGACAGAAGAGACGCGTAGTTCTTGCGAAGATACTTGCAGGAGACTTTGACGTACTTCTTCTGGACGAGCCGACGAATCATCTGGATCAGGAGATGATTTCCTGGCTGGAAGATTATCTGAGATCTTACCGTGGAACTGTTCTTATGGTAACACATGACCGCTATTTCCTTGATCGTGTGACGAACCGTATCCTGGAGCTGAGCCATGGAAAGATGTATGGATATGATGCGGATTATTCCGGATTCCTTGAATTGAAGGCGCAGAGGGAAGAGATGGAGCTTGCAAGTCAGAGAAAGCGTCAGAGTATCCTTCGGATGGAACTGGAATGGGCGAAGCGTGGCTGTCGTGCGAGAACGACAAAGCAGAAGGCAAGACTGGAACGTCTGGAAGCGTTGAAAGCAGGAAAAGCACCTGTGACGGATCAGACGGTGGAGCTTGATTCTGTAGAGACAAGAATGGGCAAGAAGACGATTGAACTTCATCATGTCAGCAAGCGTTTTGGGGAGAAGAAGATTCTGGATGATTTCAGCTATATTGTGCTTCGAAATCAGCGGCTTGGAATTATCGGGCCGAATGGTTGTGGAAAATCTACGATTCTTAAGATGATCGCAGGTGTGCTCAAGCCGGATGCAGGAGAGATTGAGATCGGCGAGACGATCAAGATCGGATATTTCGCACAGGAAGAACAGCATATGGATGATTCCCAGCGTGTGATCGATTATGTGAAGGATATTGCGGAGTATGTGACGACAAAGGACGGACAGATCAGTGCAAGCCAGCTTCTGGAGCGGTTCTTATTTACACCGGATATGCAGTATGCACCGATCGGTAAGCTTTCCGGAGGGGAGAAGAGAAGGCTTTATCTTCTTGGCGTTCTTGCGGAGAATGCGAATGTTCTGTTGTTTGACGAGGCCGGAAACAACCTGGATATCCCGACACTTACGATCCTTGAGGACTATCTGAATTCATTTACAGGTATTGTGATCACAGTATCGCATGACAGATATTTTCTGGATAATGTAGTTGACCGTATCTTTGAACTGGACGGAAACGGCGGAATCCGACAGTTTGAGGGAGGATACACGGATTATGTAGAGGCGAAGAAACGCAGATTCGGAGAGGAAAGCAAAGCTATCACAGGAAAGTCTGAAATTAAGGCGGCAGAAAAGTCCACAGAAGAAGAGACGCAGGAGAAGAAGACAGGAAAGAACTGGAAGGACGGACAGCGCCAGAAGGTGAAGTTTTCTTTCAAGGAGCAGCGAGAATATGAGACGATTGACGAGGAGATTGCAAAGCTGGAAGAAAAGATTGCGTCTCTTGATCGTCAGATTGCCGCAAATGCAACGAATTCAGTGAAACTGCGTGAGCTGATGGAAGAGCAGGAGAAGGTGAGAGAGCAGCTTGAAGAGAAGGAAGAGCGCTGGATGTATTTGAATGAACTGGCAGAGGAATTTGGTCTGTGATGAAAAATCTCAAAAAGAGGGTTGACAAAGCCGGTTCTAGTTGTTAATATTAAGTAAGTAAAAAACAGAACGCACTCTGTTTTATACAAATCATGGAAGGAGCGAACCAGTCATCTTAGTCAGTCATAATATTTTCGCTTCCTGAAGTGAGAAAGAGAGGATACATATGAGAAGTCAGGTATTTTCACTGCTCGTAGATAACAATTCAGGTGTTTTGAGCAGAATTTCAGGACTCTTCAGCCGTCGTGGATACAGCATTGACAGTATTACGGCAGGTATGACAGCAGATCCCAGATTTACAAGGATTACAATTGTTTCATCCGGTGATGAGCAGATCTTATCACAGATTGAGAAACAGCTCCGTAAGCTGGAGGATGTTGTGGATATCAAGGCTTTGAAAGCGGAAGAGTCAGTCTGCAGAGAGCTGATCATGGTGAAGCTTCGTGCGAATGCCGCACAGCGTGGTGAGATCATCTCGGTTGCAGATATTTTCAGAGCGAAGATCGTAGATGTGGAAGAAGATTGTCTGATCATTGAATTGACAGGTACACAGAATAAGCTGGAAGCTTTCCTGAATCTTCTGAAGGATTATGAGATACTCGAACTGGCAAGAACTGGAATTACAGGACTTGCAAGAGGCAGCAAGGATGTTGCATTTTTCTGATCCGGTCAGGATCGGAGAACCGCAGGGAGAACTTGTGGAACAGATAAAGCTAGTAAAGGGCAAGACCTTTCACTATATAGGATACCCCCGAAGAGATCGGGAGCATTCTACTCTATATTTTAAATTCAATTAGGAGGAATGCAAAATGGCAGCAAAAATTTATTATCAGGAAGATTGTAACCTTTCTCTTCTCGAAGGACAGAAGATCGCTATCATTGGATACGGAAGCCAGGGACATGCACATGCACTGAACTTAAGAGAGTCAGGATGTGATGTTATCATCGGTCTGTACGAGGGAAGCCGTTCTTGGAAGAAAGCAGAAGAGCAGGGATTCAAAGTATATACAGCAGCTGAAGCTGCAAAGCAGGCTGACATCATCATGATTCTGATCAACGATGAGAAACAGGCTAAACTTTACAAAGAAGACATCGAGCCAAACCTTGAAGAGGGTAACATGCTTATGTTCGCTCACGGATTCAACATCCATTTCGGAACAATCGTACCGCCGAAGAATGTTGATGTTACAATGATCGCACCTAAGGCACCAGGACATACAGTAAGAAGCGAGTATCAGGCTGGAAAAGGAACACCTTGTCTGGTAGCTGTAGAGCAGGATTACACAGGAAAGGCTCTTGACAGAGCACTTGCTTATGGTCTTGGAATCGGTGGAGCAAGAGCCGGAGTTCTTGAGACAACATTCAGAACAGAGACAGAGACAGACCTCTTCGGAGAGCAGGCTGTACTTTGTGGTGGTGTATGTGCACTTATGCAGGCTGGATTCGAGACTCTTTGTGAGGCTGGATATGATCCGAGAAATGCATACTTTGAGTGTATCCATGAGATGAAGCTGATCGTTGACCTGATTTACCAGTCAGGATTCGCTGGAATGAGATATTCTATCTCTAACACAGCTGAGTACGGTGATTATATCACAGGACCTAAGATCGTTACAGCTGAGACAAAGAAAGCTATGAAGAAAATTCTTTCCGATATCCAGGATGGTACATTTGCAAAAGACTTCCTGCTTGATATGTCTGATGCAGGTGGACAGGTTCACTTCAAGGCTATGAGAAAACTTGCTGCTGAGCACCAGTCAGAGAAGGTTGGAGCTGAGATCAGAAAGCTTTACAGCTGGAGTGATGAGGACAAACTGATCAACAACTAATCAGTTGTCTGAGATTATAGAATAAGATAATAGAAGACCGGTACTTTCAGGTTAAGACTTGGAAGTGCTGGTCTTTTTCTCGCTCATGCGAGCATGGCTCGTATCTGTATCTTTAGAACTGCCTGGCTCTGAACGTATAACAAAAGGCGCATCTGCCATGACGGTAGCAGATGCGCCTGAAAATTCTATTCTCTATTTATAATTAAGCGATAGAGTCAACAGCTTTGGAAAGACGAGCGATCTTTCTGGAAACTGTTTTCTTGTGATAAACACCCTTGCTTCCAGCTTTGGAAATCTCAACGATTGCTGTGTGAAGAGCAGCCTTAGCAGCCTCTACATTCTTCTCAGCTACAGCTGTCTCTACTTTCTTTACAGCTGTTTTAACCTTAGATTTGATTGCTTTGTTTCTAGCAGCTTTTGTCTCTGTTACTAAAATTCTTTTCTTTGCAGATTTAATATTAGCCAATGTGTGCACCTCCAAAATATTCTATCATATGATTTTCAAATGTGATTCATGTGTTCAATAGACTCGGACACGGACGTTCTATCGAAACATACTCATTTATTCTAGTCCAACAAACGTGTTCTGTCAATACATATTTTACAAAAAAATGTTAAAAATAGGCTGTAATAAGACAAATTATGGTTACTGTTCACTCCCGTGTCAATCACTCCGCTGATTGACACGGAGAAAAGGGAGGCTATGATGAAAAATTACAGTGTGCGTACGGATCTTGCACTTGAGGAGAAGGAACGTTTTGCATCTGACAATGTAGAAGTGCAGGGAGTTGTTCTGGAGGAAGAGTATGACGAGGAGAATGAGATCCGGCTGACCCGTGTGGTGATCGAGACGGAGAATGGAGCGAAGATCATGGGAAAACCGACAGGCATTTATCTGACACTGGAATCTCCGGATCTGGCATTGGAGGTGGAAGAAAATAGCAGGGTATTACAGGAACGGATCTGTGATTGCATCCGGGAATTGATTTTTCATAAAATTTCCTGTGAAGATGGAAAAGAATTAAAGATTCTTTTTGTCGGGCTCGGTAACAGAGCGGTGACACCGGATGCGCTTGGCCCTTATGTTGCAGATCATCTGGAGGTAAACCGGCATATAGTAAAAGAATACGGAAAATATGCGATGCGTACGGAGCAATTGATTGTTCTTAGTGCAATTGTTCCCGGCGTGATGGGACAGACGGGGATGGAAACGGCGGAGATTGTCCGTGGAATTGTCCATGAGACGAAGCCGGATCTGATCCTTGCAGTGGATGCACTTGCTGCGCGAAACAGCAGACGATTGAACCGGACGATCCAGATTGCCGATACAGGAATTCATCCGGGTTCCGGTGTTGGAAATTACAGGAATGCAATGACGGAAGAATCTCTGGGGGTTCCTGTGATTGGAATCGGAGTGCCTACGGTTGTTGATGCGGCAACGATCGTCAATGATACGATGGAAAATTTCATCACTGCACTGGAGCAGTCGCAGGCATTAAGGAGTACAGGAGAGATTTTGCGCTCTTATAGTGCGGCGGAAAAATATGAGTTTGTAAAAGAATTGATCTCCCCACATTTAAATGGAATGTTTGTGACACCAAAAGATGTGGATGAAATGGTTCATCAGATCAGTCATACGATAGCAGCGTCCTTGAATCTTCTTTTTTCTGATATAAATGCAGGAGAAAGTGAATAGAATGATAGAAATGAGCGGAAGGACTCTGCAATGCGTGTGTATAAGAAAAAAACAATCCGACGTATGAAATGGTATGGGGTGATTCTGGTTCTGTCAGGTATTCCGTTAGGAATTGGGATGGGCCGGTCATTGGAAGAGGGGAGAACATTTTTATTAGAAGAAAGTCAGATTTATGCGCAGAAATTGTACCTTCCGCTTTTTTCTTATCAGAAAGAACAGGAATCAGAAAGGGAAGAGATCTTCAGGCTTCCACTTCATGTGTGGATGCCGTTGGCAGGATATTTGGAAGATCAGACAGAAAAAAGGGGAAAGGAAGAACCGGCGGAAGTATTGGAAGATGAGGAGACGATCGCATGGATTCTTCAGTGTCAGGCAAATGATGAACATGCGGTAGATGAAGAGGGGAAACTGGTCGGAGCAGAGCCGGAAACTCAGGAAAGTGCTGTAGAACAGCCGGTTCCGGGAATGGATCTTTCTATTGAGCGGCTGCGTGATTTTGAATATCTGACAAGCAATCTTTATACAATAGACAGTTCTACAATGATCGGACCGGAGCAGCTTAATGTGGATGATCTTTTAAACCGGAGTATGAAGATAGATCAAAGTACAGGAGGTCCGAAAATTTTGATCTTTCATACGCATTCACAGGAAGAATTTGCCGACTCCATACCGGGTGATCCATCTACAAGCATCGTTGGGATTGGGGAATATCTGACGCAGTTATTAAATGCGGATGGGATTGAGACGCTTCATGACAGCGGAGTGTATGATATTATTAACGGGAAACTTGACCGCAGCAGGGCATATGAGAATGCAGAAAGTGCAGTACGGCCGGTTCTGGAAGCAAATCCGACGATTGAAGTTGCGATCGATCTTCACAGAGACGGTGTAAATGAGGACACACATCTGGTAACGGAAGTGAATGGAAAACCGACTGCGAAGATCATGTATTTTAATGGATTGAGCAGGACACGGACAAATGGCGATATTGCCTATCTGTATAATCCATATATCCAGGATAATCTGGCGTTCTCCTTGCAGATGCAGATTGCATCGGAACAGTATTACCCGGGATTTGCAAGGCATATTTATCTGAAAGCTTACCGTTATAATCTTCATCTGCTGCCAAAGTCTCTGTTGATCGAAGCAGGGGCGCAGACAAATACGGTAGAAGAGATGAAGAATGCAATGGAGGTGCTGGAACGGACATTAAAGCGGGTAGTTACAGAATAAACGGTTGTCGGACAGTTACAGTCCTCTCCTGTCAGAAGAAGGTTGACAGAACATATGAGCGAAAAAGAAGTTGAAAATCAGATGGTTAAATGATATCATATTTGTTGATTGACTGTATAGAACAGTTTGAGTTCGAGAAAGAAGGAGAAAGAGTAATGGCGGGAAATAATACATACGATGCAGGGAGTATCGCGGTATTGGAAGGTCTTGAGGCAGTACGGAAACGCCCGGGAATGTACATAGGAAGTGTTTCTACAAAAGGACTGAATCATCTGATCTATGAGATCGTGGATAATGCAGTAGATGAGCACCTGGCAGGATTCTGCAGTGAGATCCAGGTGACATTGGAAAAAGACGGATCTGCAACCGTTTCAGATAACGGTCGTGGAGTTCCGGTTGATATGCATCAGAAGGGTGTATCTGCGGCTCGTCTGGTTTATACGACACTCCATGCAGGTGGTAAGTTTGATGATTCTGCATATAAGACAAGTGGTGGACTTCACGGAGTAGGTTCCTCTGTTGTAAATGCTCTTTCTACTTATATGGATGTGAAGATCAGCAGGGATGGATTTGTTCATCATGACCGGTACGAGAGAGGAATCCCGGTGATCGAACTGGAAGATGGACTTCTTCCTAAGATCGGAAAGACGAGAAAGACGGGAACAACGGTAAATTTTCTGCCGGATGATACAATCTTTGAGAAGACGAAGTTCAAAGCGGAAGAGGTTAAGAGCCGTCTGCATGAGACTGCGTATCTGAATCCGAATCTGACGATCGTGTTTGATGATAAGAGAGATGGAAGTGTTGAGCACATCGTTTATCACGAACCGGAAGGAATCATTGGATTTATCCAGGATCTGAACCGTAAGAAAGAAGTACTTCATGATCCGGTTTATTTTAAAGGGGAAGCAGACGGGATTGAAGTAGAGGTAACACTGCAGTATGTGAATGAGTTTCATGAGAATGTACTTGGATTTTGTAATAATATTTATAATGCAGAGGGCGGAACACATCTGACAGGATTTAAGACAACCTTTACAACTGTCATGAACCAGTATGCGAGAGAGATAGGAATCCTGAAAGAAAAGGATGCGAATTTTACCGGTGCAGATATCCGTAACGGAATGACAGCAATTGTATCCATTAAGCACCCGGATCCGAGATTTGAGGGGCAGACGAAGACAAAGTTGGATAACCCGGATGCGGCGAAAGCAGTCAGCAAGGTAACAGGAGAAGAGATTGTTCGTTTCTTCGATCGAAATCTGGATACACTTAAGACAGTTCTTTCCAGTGCGGAGAAAGCTGCGAAGATCCGCAAGACAGAAGAGAAGGCAAAGACCAATCTCCTGACAAAGCAGAAATATTCATTTGACAGTAACGGAAAGCTGGCAAACTGTGAGAGCAGAGATCCGAAGAAGTGTGAAATCTTTATCGTCGAGGGAGATTCTGCCGGTGGTTCTGCGAAGACAGCGAGAAACAGAAATTATCAGGCAATCCTTCCGATCCGTGGTAAGATCTTAAATGTTGAGAAAGCAAGTATTGATAAGGTGCTTGCCAATGCAGAGATCAAGACGATGATCAATGCATTTGGCTGCGGATTCTCTGAAGGATACGGAAATGACTTTGATATTACAAAGTTGAGATATGATAAGATCATCATCATGGCCGATGCCGATGTCGATGGTGCACATATTTCTACCTTATTGCTCACCTTATTCTATCGCTTTATGCCGGAGCTTATTTTTGAAGGACATGTGTATATTGCAATGCCGCCACTTTATAAGGCAATGCCAAAGAGTGGAGAAGAAGAGTATCTGTATGATGATAAGGCACTGGAACGTTATAGAAAGACACATACAGGTCCGTTCACACTTCAGCGTTACAAAGGTCTTGGAGAGATGGATGCGGAGCAGCTCTGGGAGACAACACTGGATCCGGAGAGACGTATGTTGAAACGAGTAGAGATTGAGGATGCCCGAATGGCTTCGAGTGTAACGGAGATGCTGATGGGAACTGAAGTACCGCCGCGTCGTAATTTTATCTATGAAAATGCGACAGAGGCAGAACTGGATATCTAAGGAGAAGAAGAATGAGTAATGAATCACAGATCATAAGGACAGAATATTCTGATCTTATGAAGAAATCTTATATTGATTATGCGATGAGTGTTATTATCGCCAGAGCACTTCCGGATGTCCGTGACGGTCTCAAGCCGGTTCAGCGTCGTACACTTTATGATATGTACGAGCTTGGTATCCGTTATGATAAGCCTTATCGTAAGAGTGCACGTATCGTCGGAGATACGATGGGTAAATATCATCCGCATGGAGACAGTTCCATCTACGATTCTCTTGTAGTAATGGCGCAGGACTTCAAGAAGGGACAGGTTCTTGTTGACGGGCACGGTAACTTTGGATCCATTGAGGGAGACGGAGCTGCTGCGATGCGTTATACAGAGGCGCGCCTTACGAAGTTCACGCAGGAAGTATGTCTGGCCGATCTGGATAAGAATGTTATTGATTTTGGTCCGAACTTTGATGAGACGGAGAAGGAACCGCTTGTGCTTCCGATGCGTGTGCCGAACCTTTTGATCAATGGTGCGGAAGGAATTGCAGTCGGTATGGCGACAAGTATCCCGACACATAATCTCTGCGAAGTGGTCGATGCGGTTAAGGCATATATGAAGAATGACAAGATCACTACAAAGCAGCTGATGAAATATATCAAAGGACCGGATTTCCCGACCGGAGGAATTGTGGTCAATAAGGATGATCTTCCGGCAATCTATGAGAGCGGACAGGGGAAGATCAAGCTGCGTGGAAAAGTGGAAGTGGAAGAGCTCAAAGGCGGCAAGAAGCAGCTTGTGATCACAGAAATCCCATACACGATGATCGGAGCCGGAATCGGAAAGTTCTTAAACGATGTCTGCAATCTTGTGGAATCCAAGAAGACGACAGACATCGTTGATATTTCAAACCAGTCTTCAAAAGAAGGAATCCGTATCGTGATCGAATTGAAGCGTGGTGCGGATGTTGAGAACCTGAAGAACATGCTTTATAAGAAGACACGTCTGGAAGATACATTTGGCGTAAATATGCTGGCGGTTGCGAATGGCAGACCGGAGACTTTAAGTCTGAAACAGATCATAGAACATCATGTGGATTTCCAGTTTGAACTTGCAACGAGGAAATATACAACTTTGCTTGGCAAAGAGCGGGAGAAGAGTGAAGTTCAGGAAGGTCTGATCAAAGCATGTGATGTGATCGACCTGATCATTGAGATTTTACGAGGAAGTAAATCTGTAAAAGATGCGCGTGCCTGTCTGGTAAACGGTGAGACGGAAAACATTAAGTTCAAGTCTGCGATTTCCAAAAAGATGGCGGCAATGCTCCGTTTTACAGAACGTCAGGCAACGGCAATTCTGGAGATGCGTCTTTATCGCCTGATCGGTCTGGAGATTGAAGCACTTCAGAAAGAACATGAGAAGACATTAGAAAATATTGCCCGTTATGAAGATATTTTAAATAACTATGATTCCATGGCAGGCGTGATCATGGAAGAGCTTGACAGTTATAAAAAAGAATTCGGAAGAAAGCGTCGTACCGTTGTGGAGAATGCAGAAGAAGCTGTTTTTGAAGAGAAGAAGATTGAAGAGCAGCAGGTCGTCTTTCTGATGGATCGCTTTGGTTACGCGAAGACAGTGGATACCGGAGTCTATGAGAGGAATAAAGAAGCTGCAGACAAAGAGAATAAATACATTGTGCATTGTATGAACATTGGAAAACTCTGTCTGTTTACAGATGAAGGCAAGATGCATCAGGTGAAGGTGCTTGATCTTCCACATGGAAAGTTCAGAGACAAAGGGATTCCGATTGATAATGTAAGTAATTATTCAAGCAGTGAAGAACAGATTGTTATGATTTGTGAAGAAGAGCAGATGCGTTATTCAAAATTATTGTTTGCAACAGCACAGGGAATGATCAAGCGTGTGGATGGAAGTGAATTCCAGGTATCCAAGCGCACGATCGCGGCAACAAAGCTGCAGGAAGAAGACAGGCTTGTTGCAGTGAAGGTTGTGACGGAGTATCAGAATGTTGTCCTTCAGACGAAGAACGGATATTTCCTGAGGTTTTTATCTGCGGATGTTCCGGAGAAGAAAAAAGCAGCTGTCGGTGTCAGAGGAATTAAGCTTCAGAAGAAGGATGAATTAGAAGAAGTTTATCTTTTTGAAGAAGGAACAGAGACGAAGATTACTTATGGAGAAAAGACAGTTTCACTGAACCGCCTGAAACTGGCGAAACGGGATGGAACAGGAACCAAAAGCCGCTAGAAGTCTTGCCGAAAGCGGAGACGGTGAAGAAAGAAAAAGTCAAGGGGATTTCTAAGGTATTGTAAGAAAATGTGCAAAAACCCCTTGATTTCCTCAAAGAAAAGTGCTAGAGTAAATATAGTTACATAAGGAATTGGCAGAAGAGTGGACGAAAGTTCACTCTTCTTTGGTGATATGGAGAATTCTTTATGAATCAGATCACAAACTATATTATAGAAGAAAAGGAGTTTGACGCAGCGTGTCCAGAAGAGAAGATTATGAACAGCAGACAGAAGCACTTCTCGAGCCTATCGTAGAGGAACTCGGGTTTGAGCTGGTAGATGTAGAATATGTGAAAGAAGGAGGTACCTGGTACCTTCGCGCGTATATTGACAAACCAGGCGGAATTGCCGTGGATGACTGTGAGGCAGTCAGCAGGAGATTCTCCGATATCCTTGATGAGAAGGATTATATTGAAGACTCCTATATCTTTGAAGTAAGCTCTCCGGGACTTGGAAGACCACTTAAGAAAGAGAAGGATTTTAAGAGAAATCTTGGAGAAGAAGTAGAGATCCGCACATACCGTGCAATCGACCGACAGAAAGAGTTCGTCGGAATTTTAAAGAGTTATGATGAGAATACAGTGACCATCACATACGAAGATGAGACAGAGCAGACATTTGACAGAAAAGAAATCGCTTTGATCCGTCAGGCTTTGGATTTTTAATTTAGGAGGAAAGAAAAATGAACACAGAATTACTCGAAGCATTGGATATTCTTGAAAAAGAGAAGAACATCAGCAAGGATGTCATGTTGGAGGCCATTGAGAATTCACTTTTAAGTGCATGTAAGAACCACTTCGGAACATCCGATAATATTAAGATCGTTATGGACCGCAAGACATGTGACTATTCTGTATACGCAGAGAGAGAAGTTGTTGAAGAAGTATTTGATCCTGCAATCGAGATCAGTCTTGAGGATGCAGAGAAGATCAATCCGGCACTTCATATCGGAGATATCGCACAGGTTGAGCTTCATTCCAAGGAATTCGGACGTATTGCAACACAGAATGCAAAGAACCTGATTCTTCAGAAGATCAGAGAAGAAGAGCGCAAGGCAGTATTTGATCAGTATTTCGAGAAAGAGAAGGATATCGTAACAGGTATCGTACAGCGTTATATTGGCAAGAATATCAGTGTGAATCTTGGAAAAGCAGATGCAATCCTTACAGAGAACGAACAGGTGAAAGGAGAGCATTTCGAGCCGACAGAGCGTATTAAGCTTTATATCGTAGAAGTTAAGAACACACCAAAGGGACCAAAGATCCTTGTATCCCGTACACATCCGGAACTTGTAAAACGTCTGTTTGAATCAGAGGTTGCAGAGGTAAAGGACGGAACAGTTGAGATCAAGAGCATTGCCCGTGAGGCTGGTTCCCGTACAAAGATGGCTGTATGGTCTAACGATCCGAATGTTGATCCGGTCGGAGCTTGTGTTGGTATGAACGGTGCAAGAGTAAATGCGGTCGTAAAAGAGCTTCGTGGTGAGAAGATTGATATCATTAACTGGGATGAGAATCCGGCACTTCTGATTGAGAATGCACTCAGCCCTGCGAAGGTTATTTCTGTTATGGCTGATCCGGATGAGAAGGTTGCAGGAGTTATCGTTCCTGATTATCAGCTTTCACTTGCAATCGGTAAAGAAGGCCAGAATGCAAGACTTGCAGCCCGTCTGACAGGATACAAGATCGATATCAAGAGTGAGACACAGGCAATTGAGTGTGGAGATCTTCCGGAGAACTACATGGAGCAGATGGGTATGGTCGGAGAAGAAGGCTATACAGTCGGAGAAGAGTACGATGATGTTCCGGCAGATGCAGCTGATGAAGACGGAGCAGATGAGATTGAATTCGTTGAGACAGACGAAGAGTAAGATCTGAGGGAGTGAATTGTTTGGCAGTAAAGAAGAAAGTACCTATGCGTAAATGTGTAGGCTGCGGCGAGATGAAACCAAAGAAGGAACTGATTCGGATCCTCAGAACAGAGGAAGAAGAATTTGTCATTGACACAACCGGAAAGAAAAACGGACGTGGAGCGTATCTCTGTCCGCAGAAGGCATGTTTTGAGCAGGCTGTGAAGAACAGAGGACTGGAGCGTTCCTTTAAGCAGGCAATACCGCAGGAAGTATATGAACGGCTGGAAAAGGAGATGGATGAGATTGGCTAGAGATAAAGTACTGTCTCTGATCAGTCTGGCAACGAAAGCGGGGCGCTGCGCAAGCGGTGAATTTATGACAGAAGGGCAGACAAAGTCCGGAAGAGCAAGCCTTGTAGTTGTTGCAGAAGACGCTTCAGATAATACAAAGAAAAAATTCCGTGATATGTGTAAATTTTATAAAGTTCCAATGATAGTTTACGGAGATAAAGATACCTTGGGGCATGCGATGGGAAAACAATTCCGTGCATCTCTGGCGATATTAGACGAAGGATTTGCAAAAGGAATATTAAAAGAACTGAAATCCCGTACCTGATGAATGGGAGTAGAAGACAAAGGTTCCCCGTTGATTGCTTGAAGGAGGTAGATTTATATGGCAGATGAGAAGATGCAGAATGAAAATAAAAAGAGTTTAAACACCAGGGAGGATAACGTGGCAGAAGATATTAGAAGAGAAGCAGCTGGCAAAGATGCTGAGATGGCTGCAGATAAAACAACAGAAAAAGAGGGTGCTCCAAAGAAGAAAAATCTTGCATTTGTAGTTCGCCCACAGAATTCAAAGAACAGCAGCAGACTGCAGGGAAAACGTCCAGGACAGGGACGTCAGGGACAGAACCAGGGTCGTCCAAACGGTGATGGAAAACGCCCGGCAGCAGGACAGAGCCGTTCAAATGGTGAAGGAAAACCGGCTCGTACAGAGAAACCGGCAGCAAAAAGCGAAAGACCGGTTCGTGCAGCAGAGGACAGACCGGCACGTCCGGCACAGAACGGAGCACGTTCTGAGAGACCGCAGGGATCAAGAACAGAAAGAACAGGCCGTCCGAGTGGTGAGGGAAGACAGGTACGCTCTGACAGACCGGGACAGAAACCATTTGGAGACAGACGTTCTAATGGCGAGAACAGAGGCGAAAACAGAGGACCACGTCAGGACAGAGACGGACGCGGACAGCGTTCTGACAGAGGAGGACGTGACGGATTCCAGGGACGCGACAACCGTGATGGAAGAGAGAACCGTGACGGAAGAGACGGACGCGGACAGGGACAGCGCTCTGACAGAAGAAATGATAATCGCAGAAACGACAGAAGTGACGCTACACCGATCGTAGAACAGCAGAAGACACAGAGAAACAAAGCGAAAGACAAAGAAAGAGATAATAAGAAGAAAGAATACAGAGATGAAGCTTTCGAAGGAAAAGGAAGAAAAGGCAAGAAGCAGAAACCGGCAGTGGAAGTGAAGAAGCCACAGGTGAAGGAAGAGAAGCAGGAAGAGCAGATCAAACAGATCGTGATTCCAGAAGTCCTTACAATTAAAGAGCTTGCTGATAAGATGAAGATCGTTCCTTCTGTTATTGTTAAGAAGCTTTTCATGCAGGGCAAGATCGTAACTGTAAATCAGGAAGTTGATTATGAGACAGCAGAAGAGATCGCGATGGAATTCGATGTTCTCTGTGAGAAAGAAGAAGTTGTAGATGTAATCGAAGAACTTCTGAAAGAGGATGAAGAAGACGAAAGCCTTATGGTAAAACGCCCACCGGTTGTATGTGTTATGGGTCATGTTGACCATGGTAAGACATCTCTTCTGGATGCAATCCGTAACAGTAATGTAACAGGTCGTGAGGCCGGTGGTATCACACAGCACATCGGTGCATCTGTTGTTGAGATTAACGGAGAAAAGATCACATTCCTCGACACACCGGGACATGAGGCATTTACTGAAATGCGTATGCGTGGAGCAAACTCTACAGATATCGCAATCCTTGTAGTTGCTGCGGATGACGGTGTTATGCCACAGACAATTGAGGCAATCAACCATGCGAAAGCAGCAGGAATTGAGATTATTGTTGCGATCAACAAGATCGATAAGCCAAGTGCGAATGTTGAACGTGTAAAACAGGAACTGACAGAATACGAACTGATCCCGGAAGACTGGGGCGGAAGCACAATCTTTGTTCCGGTATCAGCGCATACACATGAAGGAATCCAGGATCTTCTTGAGATGATCCTTCTGACAGCAGAGGTTATGGAACTGAAAGCGAACCCGAACCGTGCCGCACGTGGTCTTGTGATCGAGGCTGAGCTTGATAAAGGTAAGGGATCTGTTGCAACTGTTCTTGTACAGAAAGGTACACTCCACGTAGGAGATGCGATCGCAGCAGGAAGCGCTCATGGTCGTGTAAGAGCGATGATGGATGACAAGGGAAGACGTGTGAAAGAAGCAGGTCCGTCCCAGCCGGTTGAGATCCTTGGTCTGAATGATGTTCCGAATGCGGGAGAAGTATTCGTAGGATGTGAGTCTGATAAAGAAGCAAGAGCGTTTGCAGAGACATTTATTTCCCAGAACAAGGTAAAACTTCTGGAAGAGACGAAGTCCAAGATGTCTCTGGATGATCTGTTCAACCAGATCCAGGAAGGTAACCTCAAAGAACTTGACATTGTTGTTAAGGCTGATGTTCAGGGATCTGTAGAGGCAATCAAGCAGAGTCTTCTGAAGCTGAGTAACGATGAAGTTGTTGTTAAGATCATCCATGGCGGTGTTGGTGCAATCAATGAATCTGACGTTATCCTTGCATCTGCATCAAATGCGATCATCATTGGATTTAACGTTCGTCCGGATGCAACAGCGAAAGATATCGCTGAGCGCGAGGGTGTTGACTTAAGACTTTACAGAGTTATCTACAATGCCATCGAAGATGTAGAGGCAGCCATGAAGGGTATGCTTGATCCTGTCTTTGAGGAGAAGGTTCTCGGTCATGCGGAAGTACGTCAGACATTCAAGGCATCAGGAGTCGGAACAATTGCCGGTGCGTATGTGCTTGACGGTATCTTCGAGAGAAACTGTTCTGTTCGTCTGATCCGTGACGGAATCGTTGTATTCGACGGACCGCTGGCATCACTGAAGCGTTTCAAAGATGACGTGAAGGAAGTCAGAACAGGATATGAGTGTGGTCTCGTATTCGAGAACTACAATGACATTAAAGAAGGCGATCAGGTTGAAGCCTACAAGATGGTAGAGACAGAACGCAAGTAAGAATAAAAGATGCCGACATTTGCAGAGTGTTGTAATTGTCAGCAGGTGACAGAATTGTTACTCGTGCAGGGGTCATACATTGCAGGAGTAACTTTTCTGTATAAAAAAGGAGTTATAACATGAGAAAGAACAGTATTAAGAATACAAGAGTCAATGCAGAAGTACAGCGTGAGCTGAGTAATATCCTGCGTGGAGGGATCAAAGATCCACGTGTTGCACCGCTGACATCTGTTGTTGCTGTTGAAGTAGCACCGGATCTTAAGACATGCAAGGCATATATCAGTGTTCTCGGAGACAAGAAAGCACAGGAAGATACGATCAAAGGTCTTCAGAGTGCAGAGGGATATATCCGCAGAGAACTTGCACGTACAGTGAATATGCGCAACACACCACAGATTACATTTATCGTAGACCAGTCCATTGAATATGGAGTAAATATCAGCAAGAAAATTGACGAAGTGACAAGAGATTTGAAGGATGGAGCTGAGGAATAGATGATCGTATTAAACGATGTATTAAAAGGGAAACACAGTGTAGCCATTGGCGGACACATTCGTCCGGATGGGGACTGCGTTGGTTCTACACTTGGATTATATCTTTATCTGACCACTTATTATCCGGAGATTGAGACAGATCTGTATCTGGAGGAGATTCCGGAAGCATTTCAGATGATGGGACACCGGGATGTGCCGAAGCATGAGATTGTAGAAGGCAAAGTTTATGACCTTTTCATCAGTCTGGATTGTGGGGACGAAAGACGTCTTGGTTTTTCCGAGCCGGTGTTCCAAAATGCAAAGGAAACTTTATGTGTGGATCACCACGTCAGTAATGAGTCTTTTGCAGACACGAATTATATCGTGCCGGATGCAAGTTCTACTTCTGAACTTGTTTTCCGTCTGCTGGATGAGGAGAAGATTACGGAAGAAATCGCATCTTTCCTTTATATGGGGATTGTGCATGATACCGGAGTGTTCCAGTATTCCTGTACTTCACCGGAGACAATGGAAGTCGGTGCTGCACTTTTAAGAAAAGGGATCAATGGAAGCGCGATCATTGACGGAACATATTTTGAAAAATCCTATGTTCAGAATCAGATGCTTGGGAAGGCACTTCTTGAGAGTATGATGATCCTGAATAAGAAAGCGGTTGTCTCAGTGATACGTTTGAAAGAAATGGAGTTCTTCCAGGCAAAACCGTCTGATCTGGATGGAATTGTCAGCGTATTGCGTCAGACAAGAGGTGTGGAGGTTGCAATCCTTCTTTACGAGCTCGAACCGCAGACATTTAAAGTAAGCCTTAGATCAAAAGAAATCGTTGATGTAAGTGCAGTTGCGAAATATTATGGTGGTGGCGGTCATGTGAGAGCAGCCGGTGTTACAATGAAAGGTTCCCCGCATGATGTGATCAACAATCTGACACTTTTAATTGAAAGACAGCTTAGAGCGGCAGAAGAGAAAAACGAGGAAAAATGATAAACGGAATAGTTAATATTTACAAAGAAAAAGGATATACTTCCCATGATGTGGTTGCAGTTCTTCGAAAAGTTGTTGGACAGAAGAAGATCGGTCATACAGGTACGCTTGATCCGGATGCAACGGGAGTCCTTCCGGTGTGTCTTGGAAGAGCAACAAAGGTTTGTGAGCTTCTGACAGATCATGATAAGACATATGAGGCTCTGCTGCTTTTAGGAAAGACGACAGATACGCAGGACATTTCCGGAGAGGTTCTGGAGGAGAGGGATCCGGGCGATCTGACGGAAGAGGAAGTACGTTCCTGTATCGAATCATTTATCGGAGAATATGATCAGGTTCCGCCGATGTACTCTGCGTTGAAAGTGAATGGGAAGAAGCTTTATGAGCTTGCCCGTGAAGGAAAGACCGTGGAGCGTAAGAGCAGAAAAGTCCAGATCCATGGAATCCGCATTCTGGAGATGAATCTTCCGCATGTGCGTATGGAGGTGGACTGTTCTAAGGGAACATATATCCGTACTTTGTGCCATGACATTGGAGAGAAGCTTCAGGTAGGCGGCTGTATGGAAGAACTTGAGCGTACGAAAGTCGGCCGTTTCCTGAAAGAAGATGCGGTAACACTGGATGAAGTGCGACAGAAGATGGAACAGGGAGAAGGTGCAGAACTTTTCACTCCTCTGGATCAGATCTTCGCGGAACTGCCGGTCGTTACTGTGACGGATGCGAAGGCATGGATGTCTTATAACGGAAATGATCTTCCGGAACGTTTTCTGTTAGAAAAAGAAGCATGGACAGATGGGCAGGAAGTCAGAGTATATGATTCCAGAAAGAATTTTATTGGCCTTTATCAGTATCGTGCACCGAAGAAGCTGTTCCATATTAAGAAAATGTTTCTGGATCCTGAAGCAGAGAAAATTGAGAAATAAAGGACGAATAAGACAGACATGCAATATATAAAAGGATTAGATGCCTTTGACGGAAGAAATCAGACAGCGGTAACGCTTGGAAAGTTTGACGGATTGCACAGAGGACATCAGAAGCTGCTCAACAGAATAATAAAATATGCGCAGAAGGAAGACTGTGACAGTGTCGTTTGTGCATTTGATATGGACAGAGATTGTCTGATGACAAATGAAGAGCGAAGGGCATTTCTTGAGGACAAGGTAGATTATCTGATCGAGATTCCATTTACGAGAGAAATGATGGAGATGGAAGCAGAGAAATTTATCGATGAAATCCTGCATAAGAAGCTGCACGCATCATACATTGTTGTCGGAACGGACTTTAACTTTGGTCATGAAAAAAGAGGAAATCACCAGATGCTGGAGAAATATGCAGCGAAATATGGCTATACAGTTGATGTGGTCGAGAAAGCATATTACAAAGACCGGGAGATCAGCAGCACTTATATCAGGGAACTTCTCCTCGATGGAAATGTTCCTCTTGCAAATAAGCTTCTGGGGTATCCGTATGAGATCACCAGTGTTGTGGAACATGGACAGCAGCTTGGAAGAACACTTGGATTTCCGACAATGAATCTTGCACCGCAGGAAAAGAAAATCCTGCCAAAGTACGGTGTCTATGCCTGTCGCGTCCTTGTGGATGGTGTATGGTATGGCGGTGTGGGAAATGCCGGAGTGAAACCGACCGTTGCGCAAGAGAAAAGACGGTTGTTCGAAGTTTATGTTTACGGATATGAAGGCGATGCTTACGGGAAGACTGCCACAGTGCAGATCCTGGAGTTCGAACGTCCGGAAACGAAATTTCATTCGGTTGAAGAACTCAAAGACCGCGTGATGAAAGATATGCGGTACGGAGAGGAATATCTGAAAAATCATCCATTCGATGAAAGATAAAAGATTTTAAATTTGTGCTTTACAAGCAGATATCTCTGTGCTATACTATCCGAGGTATCAAATCAGCCGGTGTTCGGTAATCGGATCACTCCGACCATTGCTTAATGCCAGGCGGTTTAACTAAGAATTTTAAGGAGGATATTACAATGATCGCAAAAGAGAAGAAACAGGCTATCATCAAAGAATTTGGAAGAACAGAGGGAGATACAGGATCACCGGAAGTACAGGTTGCTATCCTTACAGCAAGAATCAACGAGCTGACAGATCACTTCAAAGCTAACCCGAAGGATCACCACTCAAGAAGAGGACTTCTTAAGATGGTTGGACAGAGAAGAGGACTTCTTGCATACCTCAAGAAAGTAGATATCGAGAGATACCGTGCTCTGATCGAGAAACTTGGTCTGAGAAAATAATAAGATTTTCCAAAAAAGAAGATCAATTGACAGATCAGAAGCTGCATCTGATGATGTGGTTTCTGGTCTGTTTCTTTTTGTCTGAATTTTTGGTACTTTTTGTTCTTTTTTTGGAAAACTATTTACTTCTTATTATGGAATATGATATAATTTAAAAGCTTGTGGGCAGAGAAGAACCGAGACCACTGAAAAGTGTATTATCCAGCGATCACAGTGGGCTTCAATTGCTATGGAATAGTACATTTTTCAGTAGTTTCGGAGCGAATTGTTCTGCTCATATAAAACGAAGATAAGATAAAAAGGAGAAAACCATGTATAAAAAGTTTGAAATGGAACTGGCCGGCAGAACACTGCGCGTGGATGTTGACCGTGTGGCAAAACAGGCGAATGGTGCAGTGCTGATGCATTATGGTGACACAACTGTACTGTGTACAGCAACAGCATCTGACAAGCCGAGAGAAGGAATTGATTTCTTCCCACTCAGCGTAGAGTATAATGAGAGAATGTACGCTGTAGGAAAGATCCCGGGAGGATTTAATAAGAGAGAGGGTAAAGCATCTGAGAATGCGATCCTGACAGACCGTGTCATCGACCGTCCGATGCGTCCTCTGTTCCCGAAAGATTATAGAAATGACGTAACACTTGAGAATCTTGTTCTTTCTGTAGATCAGGATTGCAGTCCGGAGCTTACAGCTATGCTCGGTGCAGCACTTGCAACAAGTATTTCTGATATCCCGTTTGACGGACCAATCTCTACAACACAGGTTGGACTCGTTGACGGAGAATTCGTATTCAACCCGACAGCAGCACAGAAGGAAGTATCTGATCTTGCATTGACAGTTGCTTCTACAAAGGAAAAGGTTATCATGATCGAGGCCGGTGCGAAGGAAGTTCCGGAAGCGAAGATGATTGAAGCAATCTTTGCGGCACATGATCTGAACCAGAAAGTGATCGCTTTCTTTGACACGATCGTTGCAGAGTGTGGAAAGCCGAAACATGAGTATCAGAGCTTTGCTGTTCCGCAGGAACTCTTTGATGCGATCCAGGAGATCGTTCCGGCTGCTGAGATGGAAGAGGCTGTATTTACAGATGACAAGCAGACAAGAGAAGAGAATATCCGTGTGATCACAGAGAGACTCGAGGAAGCATTTGCAGACAACGAAGAGTATCTTGCGAAGCTTGGTGAGGCTGTTTACCAGTATCAGAAGAAGACAGTAAGAAAGATGATCCTCAAAGATCATAAGCGTCCGGATGGTCGTGCGATCGATCAGATCAGACCGCTTGCAGCAGAAGTAGACCTGATCCCGAGAGTTCATGGTTCTGCTATGTTCACAAGAGGACAGACACAGATCTGCACAATGACAACACTTGCTCCACTTTCTGAAGCACAGAAGCTTGACGGTCTTGATGAAGCAGAGAAGACAAAGCGATATATGCATCATTACAACTTCCCGTCCTACTCTGTAGGAGAGACAAGACCTTCCAGAGGACCGGGACGTCGTGAGATCGGACATGGAGCACTGGCTGAGAGAGCACTTCTTCCGGTACTTCCAAGCGAGTCTGAGTTCCCATATGCGATCCGTACAGTATCTGAGACATTTGAGTCTAATGGATCTACATCACAGGCAAGTGTCTGCGCATCCAGTATGTCACTGATGGCAGCAGGTGTGCCGATCAAGTCTGCTGTAGCAGGTATCTCTGCAGGACTTGTAACAGGTGAGACAGATGATGATTACCTTGTACTGACAGATATCCAGGGACTCGAGGACTTCTTCGGAGACATGGACTTCAAGGTAGCAGGTACTCACGAAGGTATCACAGCAATCCAGATGGATATCAAGATCCACGGATTGACAAGACCAATCATCGAAGAAGCAATCGCTGCTACAAAGAAAGCAAGAACTTACATCATGGATGAAGTTATGAGTAAAGCAATCGCTGAGCCTAGAAAAGAAGTTGGAGAGTTTGCACCGAAGATTATTCAGATGCAGATCGATCCACAGAAGATCGGTGATGTTGTCGGACAGCGTGGTAAGACAATCAATGCAATCATCGACGAGACAGGTGTTAAGATCGACATCGATGATGAAGGAAATGTATCTATCTGCGGTACAGAGAAAGAGAACATGGAGAAAGCTGCGAAGTACATCCAGACAATCGTCACAGATTACGAAGCAGGACAGCTTTTTGAAGGAAAGGTTATCAGCATCAAAGAATTCGGAGCATTCGTTGAGTTTGCACCGGGTAAAGAAGGAATGGTACACATTTCCAAGCTTTCTAAGCAGAGAGTTGACAAGGTAGAAGACGTTGTAAGCATTGGTGATGTTGTGAAGGTTGTATGCCTTGGTAAAGATAAGATGGGAAGATTCAGCTTCAGCATGAAAGATGTTGCAGAATAAGAATCAGAAAGAATAAAAAAAGAGGAACAGAATTCAGGGAACTGGGTTTTGTTCCTCTTTTCTTGTATGTGCAAGGAATACTTTAAGAATCTTATCCATATATTGTGTAGAGAGGAGGGGTACGGACAACAACTGGAGAGGTGGACAAGATGGAAATGGAAAGACAGAACAAGAAGATGCAGGTCTGGAATCTGCTGGCAGAAAAAATCCGTAAACTTGTAGAAGAATCCGTCAGTAATCCGGAGGAACTGCAGGAGATCAGGATACGTACAGGTCAGCCGCTGCTGATTCAGATGAAAGGGCAGGAACGGGTTCTTCCGGACCCGGCACACCCGTATCTGGTTACGAAAGAAGATATTGGTGAGACAATGGGATATATTTGTCATTATTCGCTCTATGCATATGAAAATGAGTTGAAACAGGGATTTATTACAGTGGAAGGAGGTCACAGGGTCGGGGTGGCAGGAAAAGTAATTATAGAAAATGAAAAAGTAAAAAATATACAGTATATTTCTTCGCTAAATGTAAGAATTTCTCACGAAGTACTTGGTTGTGCTGACGCATTGATTCCATATATTACGGAAAATAAACAGATTTGCCATACATTGATCATTTCTCCGCCGTGTTGCGGAAAGACTACTTTGATCCGTGATCTGATCCGTCAGATATCGGATGGAAATGAATACATAAAAGGGTGTTCTGTCGGTGTGGTAGATGAAAGATCGGAGCTTGGTGGGTGTTATCTTGGAATCGCGCAGAATCATTTGGGTACAAGGACTGATATTTTAGACTGTTGTCCGAAAGCGGAGGGGATGATCATGTTGATCCGTTCTATGGCGCCGCGTGTGATCGCAGTGGATGAAATCGGCACAAGTGAGGATATCCATGCCATTGAATATGCCATGCAGTGCGGCTGCCGGCTGATCGCGAGTGTACACAGCCTTGATATGGATGAGGCTTCTAAAAAGCCGATCCTGGGTGACCTGATCCGCAGAAGAATGTTTCAGCGTTATGTTGTGCTTGGACAGGATCACGGTCCTGGCAAGATCCGGGAAATCTATGATGAGCGGGGGCGTGTGCTGTGCAGAAATTAGTCGGATGTTTTCTGATCCTGTTGGCGACGACCGGAGCAGGATGGATGTATGGAAAAGAACTTCGGAATTATCTGGAAGAATTGAGTCATTTTCGTAGAATTATAGAACAAATAAAAGGCGAATTACTGTATGCAGGACTTCCGCTTTCGGAAATTTTTTATAATATTGCATCAAGAGAGAAGGAACCTTATGAAAACTGGCTGATGGATCTGGCATTTCAATGTCAGGGCACACAGGAAAAGCGGTTTGCTGACTTGTGGACAGATACGATAGAAAAAGATCTTCCGGAACTGAAATGGAGAGGGAAAATGAATCCTCTGATTTGCGAACCTGGGGAACTGCTTGAAATAGGAGACAGAGAAGGTGTAGTTCGTCTGCTGGAGTATCATTTAAAAAGGCTGGATATGGAAATTGAAAAGAGAACTGCGGAAACGTCTGAGAAGAAAAAGCTCGGTAGCTGGCTGGGGGCAGCAGGAGGGATTTTTCTTGTGATCCTTCTGCTTTAAAAGGGCGGGAACAAAAGGGAGAGGAGGGAGAATGTGAGCATCAATCTGATATTTAAAATTGCGGCGGTGGGAATTCTTGTATCTATTCTGAGTCAGGTTTTGAAGCATAGCGGCAGAGAGGAACAGGCATTCCTGACAAGTCTTGCAGGGCTGATTCTTGTATTATCCTGGGTTCTCCCGGCAATTTATGACTTATTTTCTTCGATCCGGCAATTGTTTTCTCTTTAAGGAGGGCGGAAAAGAATTGAACAGTATACAAATCGCACTTTTGGGTGTCGTGGGAACATTACTTGCTTTGCAGTTTAAAAGTGGGAAAAGTGAATATGGCATTTATGTAAGTCTTGCAGTCAGCCTGTTTTTATTTCTTTGTATGCTTTCACGACTTGAAATCTTTGTGCGGACAGTAAAGAAAATTGCAGATTATATAAAACTGGATGCCGGACAGATGAGTATTCTGTTGAAAATGGCCGGTGTAACTTATGTGGCTGAATTTGCATCCGGAATCTGTAAAGATGCAGGGTATCAGAATATTGCTGTACAGATTGAGATTTTTACAAAGTTGACGATCCTTGCGATAGGAATGCCGGTACTTCTTTCGCTGCTGGAACTAATCGGAGATTTTCTGATATGAAAAGGGAAAAACATTTTTGGAAAAAGCTCTTCTGTTTTGTGTTTTTATTTACGGTTGTGACAGGATGTGGCAGTGTGTATGCAGCAGAGCATGGTACAGTGGAGGAAAAGGAAACAGAAGATCGTTCCGGGATGTTGGAGGATGAGCTGGAACAAATGGAAGAAAGTCTGCTGGATGAATTTGATTTCAGACAGATCGATCAGTTATCAGGAGAGACAGAACTGGGAGAAAAAGTTCGGTTTCGTGATCTTACAGAGATGCTGATCAGCGGAAATACGAAGGAATTGGGAGAAAGATTTCTTGAGTTTTTTTCAGGACAGGTGTTCTCTGTTTTTCAGAAAGGAAGGAAGAATCTGGCGCGCCTGCTGCTGATTACAGTGGCGGCTGCATTTTTCTCGAATTTTACAAGTATCTTTCAAAACAGACAGACAGCGGAAGCGGGTTTTTATATTTTGTATCTTGTTGTGATCGCAATCTGTCTGGAAGCATATCAATCGATGAATTTATATGCCGAAGAAAAAACAGGAGAGCTTGTCCAATTGATGCAGGTGTTTTGTCCAAGTTTCTTTCTGGCGGTTGCATTTACCGGAAAGAGCAGTTCGGCGTTGATGTTTTATAATACAATACTGTTCCTGATCTATCTGGTGGAACTGCTTGTACTTCATTTTCTTTTACCGGCTGTGAAGATCTACGGGATGGTGAGGGTCTTATCCTGCCTGACCGGAGAAGATCTTTTCTCAGAATTTGCAGAACTTCTGGAAAAATGTATCCAATGGAGTCTGAAAAGTATGATTGCCGCTGTGAGTGGGATCAGTCTGATCCGGGGATTTTTGAATCCGGCAATTGATTCTTTGAAAATGACTGCTGCGGGACGAACACTGGAGGCGGTTCCGTGGATCGGAGATGTTGCCGGAGGTACAATGGATGTTGCATTAGGAGTTGCAGTACTGCTTAAGAATGGAATCGGTGTAGCAGGAATGATTTTTATAGCTGTCCTGGCACTTATGCCACTGGTGGAATTTCTGATATTGGCATTTTTGTACCAACTTGTGGCGGCATTAGTCCAACCGGTTTCTGACCGGAGAATTACAACATGCATATCTGGAGTTAGTTCCGGTTATCAGCTTATGGTGAAGGTGATAGCATCCACAACACTGTTGTTTGTCTTAAGCATTGCACTTGTGGTGGCTGTAACATCTTAAGGTTTCAGAGGAGAGAGGAGGAATCTGCCGGATGCTTACACAATGGATACAAAAAATCATTTCAATGCTTCTCGTTATGAGTGCAGTTCTGCAGGTGATTCCGGGAAAGGATTATGAAAAATATATTCGTTTTTTCTGTGGACTTGTCCTGATCCTGCTTGCACTATCCCCTGTTGCGGCGTTGAAAGGACTGAAAGCAGAGCAGTTTTATCAAAGGGAAGTGTATCAGCAATATGAAAAAGAAATAGAGCGGATGTCGGATTCTATAAAACGGGAGGAAATCGGAATTGGACAATAATTGGCAGGAGTGGAAGGAAAGGATCGTGGGATACACAAGGAAGATAAAACAGGCGGATCGTGGTCAGAAAAGAACAAGATTAGCCATTTTATTCCTGTGTGGACTGCTGCTTCTTGTAGTTGCGGTTCCGGTTCCGAAGACGGGGGAGGTGGATAAGGATACAAAGATTGACGGGGAATCCGGGAAAGGAGAGACGTATGAGACAGATTCCATGGCAGACTATGAAAAATATCTGGAACAGAAGACAGCGCAGACACTTGGTGTCGTAGATGGGGCGGGAAAGGTGACGGTGATGATCACATTAAAGTCTACAGGACAGAAGGTGGTTGAAAAAGATCAGCAAAGCACACATCAGACGACGAAGGAAGCAGACAGCCAGGGAGAGACAAGAGAAAGTGAAGAGAAATCTCTGGATAAAACGACCGTGTACAGTCAGGGGACAGACGGAACGCAGATCCCATATGTAAGTAAAGAAAATGCACCGGAAGTGGAGGGCATTCTTGTAATAGCAGATGGAGGTGGGAATGCAGTTGTCGCGAAGAATCTGACAGAAGCGGTGCAGGCATTATTTGGTGTAGAAGCGCATAAGATAAAAATAATGAAACGTGCGCCTACATAAAAGGAGGTTTATCTTAATGAAAGGAAAAGTGAAGAAAAACCAGTTGATCATTGTGGCACTTGCGGTTATGATCGCGGCAGCAGGATATCTGAACTACACGGGACGTCTGTTTGGCGAGAATGCGAAAGGAACAAAAGAAGCTAATGCAGATCTTACAAACCAGGAACTTTTAGATATTTCACAGGAAGATACAGAAGCAGGAAGCGAAGAAATTGAAAGTAATGATTCTGAAACAGAAGGAACACCTGGAGAGGCGGTTCTCACAAATGGTTCAGCCCAGACTACGGTAGCCCAGGCAAAAGTTACAAGAGAACAGGTGCGTGCCCAGAATAAAGAAACATTGCAGTCGATCATAGACAATACAGAGCTCAGTGAAGAGGAAAAGTCAGATGCAGTTGCACAGATGGTGGAGCTTACAAAACAATCAGAGACGGAGATGGAAATTGAGACATTGATGGCAACAAAAGGATTTTCAGAGGCAGTGGTAAGTCTGGGGGAAGATAGTGCAGATGTTGTTGTAAATGCAGAGGAGCTTACGGATGCAAACCGTGCCCAGATTGAGGATATTGTGACAAGAAAGTCGGATGTAAAGCCGGAGAAGATTGTAATTACACCAATTCATGAATAGAAAGTATATTTTTGGAAAAACTTTTTATAAAAGATTTGCTGTCAGAGAGGACTTGTGATACACTATTTACTGGTTTATTATGTAACTGTCTACAGGATGCCTGCGGACAGTTATCTATTGCGTGAAAATGATAGGAGATTAGAAATGTCAGAAATTACGAATGAGATAAAGAAAAGAAGAACATTTGCCATTATATCCCATCCGGATGCCGGTAAGACAACATTGACAGAGAAATTCCTTCTGTACGGAGGAGCCATCAACCAGGCAGGATCTGTTAAGGGAAAAGCAACTGCGAAGCATGCGGTTTCCGACTGGATGGAGATTGAGAAGGAGAGAGGTATTTCTGTAACTTCTTCTGTACTTCAGTTCAATTATGGTGGATACTGTATTAATATTCTAGATACACCGGGACATCAGGACTTCTCAGAGGATACATACCGTACTTTGATGGCAGCGGATTCCGCAGTTATGGTTATCGATGCATCCAAGGGTGTTGAGGCGCAGACAAGAAAGCTGTTTAAAGTCTGTGTGATGCGTCACATCCCGATCTTTACATTTATCAATAAGCTTGACCGTGAGGCGAAAGATACATTTGAATTGTTAGATGATATAGAGAAAGAGCTTGGAATCGCAACTTGTCCGATCAACTGGCCAATCGGTTCCGGTAAGGAATTCAAGGGAGTTTACGACAGAGCGAAGCGTGAAGTTGAGCTGTTCTCAGATACGAAAAAAGGTACTGCGATGGGTGAGGTGAAGACAGTACCGATCGATGCCCCGGAGACAGAAGAACTGATCGGTTCAGATGCAAAAGACATTCTTGCAGATGAGATTGAACTTCTGGATGGAGCAGCCGCTGAATTTGATCAGGAACTGGTTGATAAGGGACAGCTTTCACCGGTATTTTTCGGATCTGCTCTTACCAACTTTGGTGTAGAGACTTTCCTGAAGCATTTCCTGAAGATGACAACCTCTCCGCTTCCGAGAAAATCAGATCATGGCGAGATTGATCCAATGACAGAGAAAGATTTCTCAGCATTTGTATTTAAGATCCAGGCGAATATGAACAAAGCCCACAGAGACAGAATTGCATTCATGAGAATCTGTTCCGGAGAATTTGAGGCCGGTATGAGTGTTTATCATGTGCAGGGAGGAAAGGATGTGCGTCTTTCCCAGCCGCAGCAGATGATGGCAAGTGAAAGAAAGATGATCGATAAGGCTTACGGCGGAGATATCATCGGAGTATTTGACCCGGGTATCTTTTCAATCGGAGATACATTGACAACATCAAAAGAGAAATTTGCTTACGAAGGAATCCCGACCTTTGCACCGGAGCACTTTGCACGTGTCCGTCAGGTTGATACGATGAAGAGAAAGCAGTTTGTAAAGGGAATCAATCAGATTGCACAGGAAGGTGCGATCCAGATCTTCCAGGAATTCAACACGGGTATGGAAGAGATTATCGTAGGTGTTGTAGGTGTACTTCAGTTTGATGTATTGAAGTATCGTCTTCAGAATGAATATAATGTAGAGATCCGTCTGGAGAATCTGCCATATGAGTACATCCGTTGGATCGAGAATGAAGAGATCGATATGGATCGCTTGAGCGGAACATCTGATATGAAGAAGATCATGGATCTGAAGGGACGTCCGCTTCTTCTCTTTGCGCATGAGTGGAGTATCCGTATGACAGAAGAGAGAAATGAAGGACTTATTTTGTCAGAATTCGGACGTTCATAAAAATCTTTTCAAATAGAAAGATTTTTGATATAATGTAGAAAGAATCAGACAAAACAGGAGGTTTTGATTATGGCAAAGGACGAAAGAAATATTTATACAATACAGAACGACGCAAGCAAAGGTGAGATTAAGATTGCAGATGAAGTTGTAGCGATCATTGCAGCGCTTGCTGCCACAGAAGTGGAAGGTGTTGCTTCTATGGCCGGAAACATCACGAATGAACTGATCGGAAAGCTCGGAATGAAGAATCTTTCCAAAGGTGTGAAGGTTGATGTACTGGAAGGTATTGTGACTGTATCCTTGGCATTGAACCTGAAGTACAATTACAGCATCGTTGAGGTGTCTGCAAGAGTGCAGGAGAAAGTTAAGAATGCAATTGAGAATATGACAGGACTTGAAGTGGCTGATGTGAACATTAAGGTTGCAGGAGTCGAGATGGAGAGTCAGGAATAAAAGCGAACAGGAAAGGAATCAGCCAACATGGTTAGAAAAGAACTTCGCGAGCACATTTTCAAGATGTTGTTTCAGATAGAATTTAATGATCCGCAGGAGATGCCGGAGCAGATTGAATACTATTTTTCTACACTGGAAGATGCAGCGGATAAGGATAAAGAATATATTAAGAGAAAATATGCGGCAGTACTTGAGAAGACAGAAGAGATTGATGAACTGATCAATGCCAATGCAAAGGGATGGAAGACAACAAGAATGAACAAAGTAGATCTGTCCATTCTGAGACTTGCGGTATATGAGATGAAGTGGGACGACGAGGTACCGGTAGGAGTCGCAATTAACGAGGCGGTAGAACTGACAAAGATGTTCAGTTCAGATGAGGCTCCGTCATTTATCAACGGAGTACTTGGCAAGATTGCGCGTTCACTGGAAGAGACGAAAGAATGAAAAATGTCTATACGGTGAAGCAGGTTAATTCTTATATTAAGAATATGTTCACCCAGGACTTCATGCTGAACCGAATCTATGTAAAGGGTGAGGTGTCTAATTTAAAGTACCACACATCAGGGCATATATATTTTTCATTGAAAGACGAGTCCGGCACGATAGCCTGCGTGATGTTCGCAGGCTCAAGGTCTGGGCTTTCTTTTCATATGGAGGAAGGACAGCAGGTAGTAGTGCTGGGCGCGGTCAGCGTCTATGAGAGGGATGGAAAGTATCAGCTGTACGCAAGAGAGATCATTCTAGACGGTGCGGGACTTTTGTATGAAAGATTCGAGGCACTGAAGAAGGAACTCGAAGAGATGGGAATGTTTGCAGCAGAGTATAAACAGCCGATTCCACGCTATGCACGTACGATCGGGGTTGTGACCGCACCGACAGGAGCAGCGATCAGAGATATCATCAATGTGGCAAAGAGAAGGAATCCATTTGTCCAGATCCTGCTTTATCCTGCACTGGTACAGGGTGATGGTGCCGTGAGCAGTATCGTGAAAGGGATCCATATGCTGGAAGAGAAGCAGGTGGATGTCATGATCGTCGGAAGAGGCGGAGGAAGCATTGAAGATCTGTGGGCATTCAATGAGGAGGCTGTTGCGCGTGCGATTTTTGACTGTCGTGTTCCGGTGATCTCTGCAGTCGGACATGAGACAGATACAACGATTGCCGATTATGTGGCAGATCTGAGAGCACCAACACCATCAGCAGCGGCAGAGCTTGCAGTGTATGAATATTCTGAAGTGAAAGAACAGATTCTTAATTGTGAGAGTTTACTTCGAAGAGCAATAAATCAGAAGCTGCTAAACGAGCGTATGCATCTGGAACACAGCAGATTGAAACTTCAGACACTCCATCCAAGACAGAAACTCAATGAGAAGAGACAGAGAGCAGTTGATGCTGAGAATACACTGCGCTCGCTTATGGAACGGCATTTGACAAAAGAAAAGCACAGACTCGCACTTTGTGCAGAACGGATGAAAGGGTTGTCTCCGCTTGAAAAATTAAGTCAGGGGTATTCTTATGTTTGCAATGCACAAGGACAGAATATAAAGAAAACAGATCAGGTAAGAGAAGGAGATTTGTTGCAGATTTATGTAACGGACGGACAGATTGAGACTTACGTTACAGGCACTGTAAAACTAGAAGGGGAAAGAGGACAAAGTTCCCATAAACAGTAACCGGGAGGAAATGATGAAAGACACGAAGAAGATAGAACAGGCTGCAAGTCTTGAGGAGTTATTTGAGAGACTGGATCGCGTCATTGGCGGACTGGAAGGAGAGGAACTTTCTCTTGAAGATTCTTTTAATTTATATCAGGAAGGCATGGAACTTGTGAAGTGTTGTAATCGTACGATTGACGATGTGGAAAAGAAGGTTCTTGCCTTAGATGAGAATGGAGAGAGTCATGAATTTTAAAGAAGAACAGAAAGAAAAAGTAGAAAAAATCGAAGCGATACTCAGAGAATATCTTCCGGAAGCAAACGGATATCAGAGTGTGATCATGGAAGCAATGGAATACAGTCTGATGGCAGGAGGTAAGCGCCTTCGCCCAATGCTGATGATGGAAACATACCGTCTGTTTGGTGGAGAGACAGAAGTGATTTATCCGTTTATGGCAGCAATGGAGATGATCCATACCTATTCACTGGTTCATGATGATCTCCCGGCAATGGATAATGATGAGTACCGTAGAGGAAGAAAGACGACACATATCGTTTATGGAGAAGATATGGGAATCCTTGCGGGGGATGCGCTTTTAAACTATGCATTTGAGACAGCATGCAAGGCATTTGAGCAATTTCCGGAGGAAAGCCTTAGAATCGGACAAGCGCTGAGAGTTCTGGCAAGAAAGGCCGGAATCTATGGTATGATCGGTGGACAGGTTGTAGATGTGAAAGAATCCGGACATCAGATTGACGAGGAAGTTCTTGACTTTATTTTCAGACTGAAGACAGGCGCACTGATCGAGTCTGCTATGATGATTGGAGCAATCCTTGCGGGAGCATCAAAAGAAGATGTGAAGAGCATGCAGAAAGTCGCAGGAAAGATCGGAATGGCATTCCAGATCCAGGACGATATTCTGGATGTGACAAGCACGACAGAGCAGCTTGGCAAGCCGGTACATAGTGATGAGAAGAATGAAAAGACAACATATGTAACACTTAAAGGAATCGAACAGGCTCATAAAGAGGTGGAACGTATGACAGAAGAAGCAATCGATGAACTGAAAAAGTTCCCTGCTGGGGATGATTTCCTTGAGCAGCTTTTGAAATCTCTTGTATATAGAGAAAAATAAGATTGTCGGTGAGGAGGAACTTATGGCACTTGAAAAGATTCAAAAGGCCAACGATATAAAAGAACTGACAGAGGAAGAGCTGAAAGAATTATCGGATGAGATCCGGCAGTTTTTGATTGAAAAGATCAGTGTGACCGGAGGACATCTGGCATCCAATCTCGGAGTTGTTGAGCTTACGATGGCATTACATAAAGTACTTCAGTTCCCAGAGGATAAACTGATCTGGGATGTGGGACATCAGTCTTATACACACAAGCTTCTGACAGGAAGAAAAGAAGGATTTGATGATCTTAGAAAATACGGAGGAATGAGTGGATTTCCTAAGAGAAAAGAAAGCAAATGTGATGCGTTTGATACAGGACACAGTTCAACTTCAATTTCAGCAGGGCTTGGTTATGTGGCCGCAAGAGAGCTTCAACAGGAGCATTATAACGTTGTATCTGTGATAGGAGATGGTTCTATGACCGGCGGTATGGCATATGAAGCATTGAATAACGCTTCCAGATTGAAAAGTAATTTTATTATTGTACTCAATGATAATAATATGTCCATTTCCAAGAATGTTGGTGGTATGTCAAATTACCTGAATGGGCTTCGGACGACACAGGTATACTCAGATCTGAAGAGAGGTGTCGAAGATACGATTAAGAGAATTCCCGGCAGAGGAGAACGGATCGTCCATCAGGTGAAGAAGACGAAGAGCGGGATCAAACAATTATTTGTTCCGGGAATGTTTTTTGAGGATATGGGAATTACATATCTGGGTCCTGTAGACGGACATGATCTGAAGACATTAACAAAGACATTGAATGAAGCAAAACGGGTAAATCATGCAGTTCTTGTACATGTTGTGACGAAGAAGGGAAAGGGTTATCTTCCGGCAGAGACGAATCCGTCAAAATTCCATGGAACAGGACCTTTTGATGTGACAACAGGAGAAGCGATCGGAGGATCGGGGAAGGATTCTTATACAGATATTTTTTCCAAAGTGCTTGCAGATATCGGAAAGAAGGACAAGAAGGTTGTAGCTATTACTGCAGCAATGGCAGACGGAACAGGACTTTCCAGATTCGCAAAGCTATTTCCGGAAAGATTCTTTGATGTAGGAATTGCAGAAGAGCATGCGATGACATTTGCGGCAGGACTTGCTGCAGGGGGAATGAAGCCTGTTTTTGCGGTGTATTCATCTTTCTTACAGAGAGCATTTGACCAGACGATCCATGATGTCTGTCTTCAGAATCTGCCGGTTGTGATTGCAGTGGACCGCGCAGGTCTTGTTGGAAGTGACGGAGAGACACATCAGGGAGTCTTTGACTTATCATTTTTATCATCGATCCCGAATCTTTCAATCCTGTCACCAAAGAACCGCTGGGAGATGGCAGATATGGTGCGCTTTGCAGTGGATTTCCAGTACCCGGTTGCGCTTCGTTATCCAAGAGGAGAAGCATACGAAGGACTGAAGGAATTCCGTGCTCCGATCGAATATGGAAAGAGTGAGCTTCTATATGAAGAGAGTGAGATCGCGGTAATGTTTGTCGGACATATGTCTTTCCTTGCAGAACAGGTGCGTGAGGATCTTAAGGCAGCAGGGTATCAGTGTAGTCTGATCAATGCAAGATTTGTGAAACCTCTGGATACAGAAATGATCCGGAAAATTTCAGAAAATCACAGGATCCTTGTGACAATCGAGGAAAATGTGCTTACAGGTGGATTTGGTGAGCAGGTAGAAGATTTTGTAATGCGTGAGAGTATCCCATTGAAAGTTCGCACAATCGGTATTTCAGATGATTATGTTGAGCATGGAAATGTAGATGTCTTAAGAAAAGAAGTTGGTCTCGACAGAGAGAGTATTGTAAAAAAGGTCATTGCAGATGATCGGAGAATAGAGGAAGAAAAGTAACATGAAAGAACGTTTGGATGTATTGCTTGTAAAGAGGAATCTGGCGGATTCCAGAGAAAAAGCAAAAGCAATTATTATGTCGGGAAATGTATTCGTAGAAGGTCAAAGAGAAGATAAAGCCGGAACAACATTTCCGGAGGAGGTAAATATTGAGGTACGCGGACATGTTCTCCCTTATGTGAGCCGTGGAGGTCTTAAGCTTGAGAAAGCAATGAAAGAATTCCATGTGACAGTAGATGGAAAGGTCTGTACAGATGTTGGATCTTCCACTGGTGGATTTACAGACTGTATGCTTCAGAATGGAGCGAAGAAAGTATTTGCTATCGATGTGGGAAGAGGACAGCTGGATTGGAAGCTGCGTCAGGATCCGAGAGTGGTATGTATGGAGAAGACGAATATCCGTTATGTGACTCCGGAAGATCTTGGAGAACCTGTTGATTTTTCGTCGATTGATGTTTCATTTATCTCTCTCACAAAAGTGCTTGGTGCAATCAGAGCGTATCTGACAGATGATGGAGAGATCGTAGCATTGATCAAACCACAGTTTGAAGCAGGACGTGAGAAGGTTGGAAAGAAAGGTGTTGTGCGAGAAAAGAGTACGCATCATGAAGTAATCGAGAAAGTGACAGAATTTGCGGTATCCATCGGATTTTCTGTACTTGAGATCACATTCTCTCCAATAAAGGGACCAGAAGGAAATATCGAATACCTTGTACATTTGAAGAAATGTCCGGAAGAGGAAGCAAAGATTGAGACAAAGGAACTGGATCAGGTAGTGGATGAAGCATTCGCTGCTCTGGCAAAGTAAAAAGGTGATGGTATGGAATCTTTTTATATCATAACAAATCAATTAAAAGACAGAGATTATTCTGTTACGATTGAGATAAAAGATTATATTGAGAGAAAAGGCAAACGTGTTATTCTTGCTCAAAAGGATGAGGAAGGATTTATTGTTCCGGGAACGATTCCGGAGGACGTTGATTGCGGACTGGTTTTAGGTGGGGATGGAACTCTGATCCGTGCAATACGTGACCTGGAAGGAAATAAACTTCCGCTTCTTGGAATCAATATCGGAACATTGGGGTATTTGGCAGATGTAGAATTGAAAGATTATAAATCTGCGATTGACAGACTTTGCGAGGAAGAGCCTAAAGTTGAGAAACGTATGATGTTGGAGGGGACAATGTCATCCGGTGAAAAAGATCTGGCGGTAAATGATATCGTCCTGACAAGAGAAGGGAATCTTCGTATTATTCAGTTTAATGTGTATGTGAATGGGACATTGTTGAACACATATCAGGCAGACGGTGTGATCATCTGTACACCGACGGGAAGTACAGGATATAATCTTTCCGCAGGTGGACCGGTGGTAGAGCCAACAGCAAGTCTGATCGTTATCACTCCAATCTGTTCCCATGCACTTAACACGAGCAGTGTGGTGCTTTCAGCAGAGGATGATGTTGAAGTTGAGATTTGCGAGGGCCGTTATGGAAGGCAGGAGAAAGTAGCTTTATGTTATGACGGTGCTGTACAGAGGCAATTGGTTAGCGGAGACAGAGTGAAGATCAGAAAATCAGATGCCAAAGCGCATCTAGTAAAATTAAGTGAAGAAAGTTTTATGATAACAATGCGCGAGAAGATGAAAGGAAATTGATACTATGAAAGTGAGCCGACATGCAAAGATAATTGAATTGATCAGTCAGTATGACATAGAGACGCAGGAGGAACTGGCAGAATATCTGAATAATGCCGGCTTCAAGGTCACACAGGCAACGGTATCCAGAGATATCAGAGATCTGAAGCTGACAAAGCTGTCTGTAAACGGTGGGCGTCAGAAGTATATTGTCCATAGACAGGAAGAGGATGGAATGAGCGAAAAATATATCCGTGTACTTTGTGACGGGTTTGTTTCTATGGATATGGCACAGAATATCCTTGTGATTAAAACAGTTGCCGGAATGGCAATGGCGGTTGCTGCTGCAGTAGATGCAATGAAATGGAATGAAGTGGTCGGATGTATTGCAGGAGATGACACGATCATGTGCGCAATTCGTACAGTTGAAGATACAGCTGTAGTAATGGAGAATATAAGAAAATTGGTTTCAAGGAAAGCATAGGTGACATATGTTACAGAATCTGTATGTGAAAAATCTTGCTTTGATTGATGAAACAGAAGTTGAGTTTGGGGAAGGATTGAATATTCTGACCGGTGAAACCGGAGCAGGAAAGTCAATCCTTCTTGGTTCTGTTACGCTTGCACTGGGTGGAAAATACAATGCACAGATGCTTCGAAACGGGGCAAAAAGCGGATTGGTAGAACTTACTTTTCACATCAAAGAAGAAAAGATTTTAAAAAAGCTAGAGGCCTTGGACATTTATCCGGAAGACGGATATCTGACATTGAGCCGCCGCCTTTTAGAAGGCCGAAGTGTCAGTAAGATTAACGGTGAGACAGTGAATATGAGCGTCCTTAAAGATGTAGCCAGTCTTTTGATCGATATTCATGGACAGCATGATAATCAGACATTGCTTCATCGAAAGAATCATTTGACACTGCTTGATCTTTATGGGAAAGAACAGACGAATCCGTTAAAAGAAAAAATGGCTTCCTGCTATCAGGAATGGAAGGAAGTATGTAAGAAGGTGGAACAATCCTCGCTGGATGAAGAGAGCCGCAGAAGAGAACTTTCTCTTGCTGAATTTGAAGTAAATGAGATTGAAGAAGCAGCGCTTAAAGAAGGTGAAGATGAATTTCTAGAAGAACAGTATCGCAAGATGACAGACAGCAGAAAACTCACAGAAGGAGTTGCAGAAGCGTATCAGTATACTGCAGAGGACGAACGTGGAAATGCAAGTGATTACTTAAGCCGTGCAATCCGAAGCTTTCAGGAAGCAGCATCTTTTGATGAAAAGGGAAGCCAGCTTTACGATCAGATCGTGGAGATCGATAGTCTGCTGAATGATTTTAACCGGGATCTGGCAGAATATGCAAAGAGTTTTGAATATTCGGAAGAAGAGTTTTCAGAAGTTGAGTCCCGCCTGAATGAAGTGAATCATTTAAAGGCAAAATATGGAAACACTGTCAGTGATATCCTTGCATATTGTGAGGAAAAAAGACAGAGACTATCGGAACTGGAAGATTACGATTCTTTTATGCAGGAACTTTTGGAGAAACAGAAAAAAGCAGAAAAGCAGATGGAAAAGGCTGCGATGGAACTGCATGAAGTGCGTGAACAAAACGCAGTTAAATTTGCCGAGGAAATTGTTCATCAGATGTCGGAACTGAATTTCCTGGATGCACGTTTTGAAATTCGTTTGACAGAAGCAAAAAGTTATTCTGCACAAGGAAAAGATGATGCAGAGTTTTATCTGTCGGTTAATCCGGGAGAACCTGTGCGTCCACTGGGGGATGTCGCATCCGGAGGAGAGCTGTCTCGTATTATGCTTGCAATAAAAACTGTACTTGCAGATGAAGAAGATACGCCGACTTTGATATTTGATGAGATTGATAGTGGAATATCAGGAATCACAGCAGGTCGTGTCGGTGAGAGACTGCAGTTGATCGGAAAGAGTCGTCAGGTAATTTGTATTACACATCTTTCACAGATCGCAGCGGCAGCTGATGTTCATTTTTGTATTCATAAAGAAGCAGAAGATAATTCTGTGAGAACACAGATCGAGCGACTTGCTCAGGAAGATTCTGTTGCAGAGCTTGCAAGGCTTCTTGGTGGAGCAAATGTAACAGATGGAATTATAGACAGTGCCAGAGAAATGAAAGAACTGGCAAAAAGAGAAAAATAATACCAGTGTGAAAAGAAGAAGATCCACACATACTAAGAGCAGATGTAAACAGCATCTGCTCTTAATATTTGCAAGAGAGGAGTGTGGATCATGAAAGAACGCAGGAAAAGGAATATGAGCAGGACAGGTCTGTTGTTTCTGTTCTGTCTGTTGATGCTATGTGGCTGTACGCATATTACAGAATTTATAGAAAATACAGAAGTCAGTGGCCGGGAGGTGGAAAGTCTGGCTGCAGAAAAGGAAGAAGATACGGTTCTGCTTGGAGGAATGCCGGTTGGAATTTATATGGAAACGGATGGTGTACTGGTTTTAGACACGGAGAAAATGACAGGTATGGATGGAAAGGAATATACACCTGCGCAGGGTGTGGTAAGTTCCGGTGATTATATTACGGAAGTGAATCACCAGAAGATTGAAGGGAAAAAACAGTTGATGGATCTGGTGGAACATCTGGATGGAGAGAAGGTCCTTCTGACAGTCAGACGCGAAAATACGATATTAGAAAAGAAATTGACTCCTGTGCAGATTTCAAAAGGAAATTATCGCCTGGGAATCTGGGTAAGAGATAATGTACAGGGACTTGGGACGATCACATTTTTGACAAAAAATAACAGGTTCGCAGCACTGGGACATGGCATTCATGATGTTGATACAAGTACACTTCTTACGATCAAAAGAGGAACGCTTTATAGAACCAGTATTCAGAAAGTGCAAAAGGGAAGCAAAGGGAATCCAGGAACAATGGAAGGGATTATTGTTTATAATCGGTTTCATCAGCTTGGAGTGATTGAGAAAAATACGGATGAGGGTATTTATGGAGAATTAAATTCAGACAGAAGCTGGATAGGAGAAGAGGTTCCTATACAGGTAGCGGAAAAAGAGGAAATAAAGACGGGGGAGGCAAGGATTCGCTGCTACATTGACGGGGAGGTGAAAGAATATTCAATCCGTGTAACGCAAATTGATAAAGAATCCGACCAGGTGAACAAAGGAATGGTAATTCAGGTGACAGATACGGAATTGCTGGAAAAGACAGGGGGCATTATTCAGGGGATGAGTGGGAGTCCCATCATTCAGAATGGAAAACTGATCGGAGCTGTAACTCATGTGTTTGTACAAGATTCGACAAAAGGATACGGTATTTTTATTGAAAACATGTTGAAAGAGGAAGAATCGTGAAAAGGGTCGAAAAGGATGTCGAAATACTACTGCAAGATTTTCTTGAATCCGACAAAAAAGCTGGAATATAATACACAAGTGGTGTAACAAGACAAACGTTCTCAGAAAAAGGAGAGAAGAAGATGGAACATTTGAAAATAGCCATTGCTGATGATAACCAGAAAATTTTGGACCTTTTGGATCGTGTGATCGGGATGGAAAAAGACATGAATCTGGTCGGAAAGGCGAAAAATGGTGAAGAGATGTGTCAGATCATCAAAGATAAACAGCCGGATGTTGTTCTTCTCGACCTGATTATGCCGAAAATGGATGGATTGACGGTTATGGACCGGATCAATCATGACAAAACTGTCAGCAAGCATCCGTATTTTATCGTAATCACAGCAGTTGGGCAAGAAAAGATTACAGAAGATGCTTTTAATAAAGGCGCAAATTACTATATGATGAAACCGTTTCAAAATGAGATGCTGTTAGAACGAATCCGAAGTGCGGGACGGATGCCACACGGTATGGAAACAAGAAACTCTGAGGCGGCATCTGAAAACAGAGGAGAAAGTCTGGAGACACGAGTGACAAATATGCTGCATGAAATCGGAATACCGGCTCATATTAAGGGGTATCATTATCTGAGAGATGCGATTATGATGGCGGTAGATGATATGGATGTGCTCAATGCAATCACAAAGATCCTGTATCCAACCGTTGCAAAGAAGTATCAGACAACATCAAGCAGAGTAGAACGTGCGATCCGACATGCGATTGAAGTGGCATGGAGCAGAGGAAAGCTGGACACTCTGGATGAACTTTTTGGGTACACAGTAAGCAATGGAAAAGGGAAACCGACCAATTCTGAATTTATTGCTCTGATCGCAGATACAATACAATTGGAATACAGGCATGGGAAATAAGAAGTAAATTACAATGAGAAATCCTTTGCATTATGATAAAAATGCGGTATAATATTTTATAAGTAATTGCCGAAAGAGGGCAAGTGAAAGTGGAGGATCTAAGTATGAAAAACATTTTGTTCGCTTCATCAGAATGTGTACCATTTATAAAGACCGGAGGTCTTGCTGACGTTGTAGGTTCACTTCCAAAAGATTTTGATAAAGAGAAATATGACTGCCGTGTAGTTTTACCTAAGTACATGTGTATGAAACAGGAGTGGGTAGACCGCCTGGAGTATATCACAAACTTCTACATGGATTTTGCAGGAGAGGATCGCTATGTCGGAATCTTTAAGACAGAATTAAACGGAGTTACATTTTATTTTATTGATAACGAATTTTATTTTTCAGGATTTGCTCCATATGATGGAGATCCGAAGTGGAATATTGAAAAATTCTCTTTCTTCTGTAAGGCAGTTTTAAGTATTCTTCCGGTTATTGGGTTCCGTCCGGATCTGATTCACTGTCATGACTGGCAGACAGGTCTGATTCCGGTATATCTAGATAATTTCCGTTTCTTCGGAGAATATTACAGAGGAATCAAGACAGTTATGACAATACATAACCTGAAGTTCCAGGGGGTATGGGATACAAAGACTGTACAGGGAATCACAGGACTTCCGGATTATTATTTCGTTCCGGATAAGCTTGAGGCATACAAAGATGCTAATATGCTCAAAGGCGGTATTGTTTATGCAGATAAGGTGACAACAGTAAGCCACAGCTATGCAGAAGAGATCAAGACACCGTTCTATGGAGAAGGTCTTGACGGACTGATGGCAGCAAGATCAAATGATCTTTGTGGTATTGTGAATGGTCTGGATTACAATGACTGGAATCCGGATACAGATCATAGAATCGCAAAGACATTTAACGTTGAGAATTTCCGGAAAAACAAACCGGTGAATAAGGCTGCTCTTCAGGAAGAACTTGGACTGGATAAAGACAATCATGTAATGTTGATCGGAATCGTTTCCCGTTTGACAGACCAGAAAGGATTTGATCTGATTGATTATATGATGGATGAGATGTGCCAGGATGCAGTGCAGATTGCAGTACTTGGAACAGGAGATCCGAAATATGAGAATATGTTCCGTCACTTTGCATGGAAGTATGCAGGAAAGGTTTCAGCGAATATTTTCTATTCTGATGATCTTTCTCACAGACTTTATGCCGGATGTGATGCATTCCTTATGCCATCCTTATTCGAGCCATGCGGACTCAGCCAGCTGATGAGTCTGAGATACGGAACACTTCCGATCGTTCGTGAGACAGGAGGATTGAAAGATACTGTAGAACCGTACAATGAGTTTGAGAAGACAGGTACAGGATTCAGTTTCTCTAATTATAATGCGCATGAGATGTTGAACACTGTACGTTATGCAGAAAGAATCTATTATGACAAGAAACGTGACTGGAACAAGATGATCGAACGCGCGATGGCTCAGGATTTTTCATGGATGAATTCCGCAAGACAGTATGAAGATCTGTACAGAAGTCTGATCGGAGAATAAGAATTATAAGAAGTAACAAAGAAGTAATACAAGAGTAACACAAGAGCAAGGAGTAACAGACCCGATGAAAATTATTGACAAACTGAACCAGAAAGGCATCCACATTTCTTTCGAGGTGTTTCCGCCGAAGACAGATGCAGGATTTGACAAAGTATTATCAGCAACAGATGAGATTGCCAAACTGAACCCATCTTATATCAGCGTAACCTATGGAGCCGGTGGCGGAACAAGCAAGAACACAGCGAAGATCGCATCCCATATTAAGGATGATCTCGGAGTGATGAGTCTTGCACATCTGACATGTGCTTCATCCACAAAAGAAGAAGTTGGAGAGGTAATTGAAAACCTGAAGGCTCATGGAATCGAGAATATTCTCGCTTTACGAGGAGATATTCCGGAAGGCATGACATTCCCTGATGGAGATCGATTCCATTATGCTTATGAACTGGTACAGGAAATCAAGAAACATGGGGATTTCTGTATTGGTGCAGCATGTTATCCGGAAGGACATGTGGAGCAGGAACATAAAGAGGATGATATCCGTTATCTGAAACAGAAGGTAGACAGTGGAGTTGATTTCCTTACAACACAGATGTTCTTTGATAATGATATCCATTATAATTTCCTGTACAGAATCAGAGAAGCAGGGATCACAGTTCCGGTTCTGCCGGGAATCATGCCGATCACCAGTGCTGCTCAGATGAAGCGAAGCCAGGAACTTTCCGGAACAGTATTTCCGAGAAGATTTCTTGCAATATTAGATCGCTTCGGAAGTTCTCCGGATGCGATGAAGCAGGCAGGAATTGCCTATGCAACAGATCAGATTATTGATCTTCTTGCGAACGGTGTGAACAATATTCATATTTACTCTATGAATAAGCCGGAAATTGCAGTAGCAATTATGAATAATCTTTCCGAGATTATCAAGTGTTAAGAAAGTGGATGACCAGATGATAGAGACAGAGAAGAGAGTACGTGAAGCAGTTCGTTATCTGGGATTTGGAAGAAATGAGGCAGATGAGCGAACCTTGGAACTGATCCAACAGTCTTTCAAAGACCTGGAACAGGAAGCAGGGCCTAAGTCCATCTGCCAAATTTTTGATCTAAATCATACAGAAGACGGAAGACTGGTTATTGGACAGATGGAGATTCGAAGTAAGAGCCTGAGTAGAAATCTGAAAGGATGCCGTCAGGTTGTTCTTTTTGGAGCAACACTTGGAGCCGGAGTTGACCGGTTGATGCGCAGGATTTCTTTGACAGATATGGCAAGAGCAGTTGTTTTGCAGTCTTGTGCAGCAGCAATGTTAGAAGAATATTGCGATGAGTGTCAGAAGAAGATTGCGGCAGAGCTTGAAGAAGAACATTTGTATTTAAGACCAAGATTCAGTCCCGGATATGGAGATTTTGATATCTGTTATCAGGAACCGATCGTACGAATGTTGAATTGTGCAAAGACAATCGGGCTGACTTTGACAGACAGCTTTATGATGACACCAACAAAGTCGGTAACAGCAGTCATTGGAATCAGTACACAGAAGGAGAGATGTCCAATCTCAGGATGTGAGGTCTGTACAAAAAAAGATTGTGAATACCGACGATAAGCAAGAGATAAGAGAGGAAGGATTGATACAAGAAGATGATACGAGAACGCCTGGGAAAAGAGTTATTATATTTTGACGGCGGAATGGGAACCTTGCTTCAGGCAAAGGGACTTCAGCCGGGAGAGTTACCGGAGACATGGAATGTTACACATGCGGATGAAATCAAAAACATTCACAAACAATATATTTCAGCAGGAAGTGATATTGTACTTGCGAATACATTTGGAGCGAATGCATTGAAATTCCATTGCGATGATTTCCCATTGGAAGAAATTATCCGTCTTGCGATCAGGCATGTGAAGGATGCGGCTGAAGAGGCAGGTGGTGGAAGAAGAATCTACACAGCCCTGGATGTCGGACCGACAGGAAAACTTTTAAAACCGATGGGGGATCTGGATTTCGAGACAGCATATGAGACATTCAAAGAAGTTATGATCCTCGGAGAGAAAGCCGGTGCGGATCTGATCCATATTGAGACCATGAGTGACACTTATGAACTGAAGGCAGCAGTGCTTGCAGCGAAAGAGAATACATCTCTTCCGGTTTTCGCTACGACGATTTTTGATGAGCGTGGAAAGCTTCTGACCGGAGCAGATGTTCCGTCTGTTGTGGCAATGCTTGAAGGATTAAGGATCGATGCCCTTGGAATCAACTGTGGAATGGGACCGGAGCAGATGCTGCCGATCCTGGAGCAGATCATGAAGTATTCCTCTGTGCCTGTGATCGTCAAACCGAATGCAGGTCTTCCGAAGCAGAAAGACGGAGAAACTTATTACGATGTTTCTCCGGAAGAATTTGCTTCTGTTATGTGTCATGTTGTTGATCTTGGGGCAGTTGTGATCGGGGGATGCTGCGGAACAACTCCTGCACATATTGCAGAGATGGTGAAGCAGTGTAAAGACATTCCGGTGAAGCCGATTGAGAAGAAAAGTTATACTGTAGTATCTTCTTATGGTCAGAGTGTGTTCCTTGGAACCGGATCAAAGATTATTGGTGAACGTATTAATCCAACCGGAAAGAAACGCTTTAAACAGGCGCTTAAGGAACATGATCTTGATTATATTTTAAAAGAAGGAATTGCACAGCAGGATAACGGTGCACATATTTTGGATGTTAACGTAGGACTTCCGGATATTGATGAGCCGACATTGATGAAGGAAGTTGTTCAGGAACTTCAGAGTGTGACGAATCTTCCGCTTCAGATTGATACGGTTGATACGGTTGCGATGGAGAATGCACTTCGCATTTACAATGGTAAGGCGATGGTCAATTCAGTCAGTGGAAAGCAGGAGTCAATGGATGCAGTGTTTCCACTGATCCGGAAGTATGGCGGTGTTGTGATCGGCCTGGCACTTGATGAAGACGGAATCCCGGCAACAGCCGAGGGACGTGTACAGATTGCGAAGAAGATTATCGCAGAGGCAGCAAAATACGGTATCGAGAAGAAAGATATTGTAATTGATGCCCTGGCAATGACGATCAGTTCAGAACCAGAAGGAGCAAAGGTGACACTTGAGACACTTCGCAGACTTCGTGATGAAGTTGGTGTGTGTACTGTGCTTGGTGTATCAAATATTTCTTTCGGTCTCCCAAGCAGACCGATTGTAAACTCCATCTTTTATACGATGGCAATGCAGAATGGTCTGAGCGTTGGAATTATCAATCCGAACTCGGAGGATATGATGAAGGCATGGTATGCATACCATGCACTGATGAATCTGGACAGCAACTGTGAGAATTATATTAATAAATATGCACAGCAGCCGGGAACAGCTCCGGTCTTGGTAACAGGTTCAGCTCACAAGATGACACTGAAAAGTGCAATTGAAAGAGGACTTCGTGAAGAGGCGAACAGCATTACATCTGAGATGATCCAGGAGAAAGATGGTCTGGAGATCATTAACGAAGAGTTGATCCCGGCACTGAATACGGTAGGCGAAGGATTTGAGAAGGGAACCGTCTTTTTGCCACAGCTACTGATGAGTGCCGAAGCGGCCAAGGCAGCATTTGCGGTGCTTAAAGAGAAAATGGAAAGCAGCGGAGAAGTGCAGGAGAAGAAAGGAAAGATCATTCTTGCGACAGTAAAAGGGGATATTCATGATATCGGTAAAAATATCGTGAAGGTTCTGCTTGAAAACTATAGTTTTGATGTGATCGATCTTGGAAAGGATGTTCCGCCGGAGACAATCGTTGATACAGTACTTGAGCAGGAGATTCATCTGGTAGGACTGAGCGCGCTGATGACTACGACCGTTGTGAGTATGGAAGAGACGATCAGACAGCTTAGAGAGAAAGCTCCGAATTGCCTCGTGATGGTAGGAGGAGCTGTTCTGAATCAGGAGTATGCTGATATGATAGGAGCTGATTTTTATGGCAAAGATGCCATGCAGTCGGTTCATTATGCACAGAGAGTTTTTGGAACTAAAGAATAGGAGGAGATCAAAAATGAGAGGATTACAGACACCGGTTCGTGCAATTCGAAGACAAGTGTTTACAGAAGTTGCCAAGCTTGGATTTAAAGCAAATGCAGAGACATTGGTAGCAGATATGGAAGCAATTCCATATGAAATCGTTGGAGAAGATTCAGAAGTAAAATACCGTGAGAGTATTTATCGTGCGAGAGCAGTCGTAAGAGAAAGACTTCGTCTTGCAATGGGACTTTCCCTTCGCCCGGAGAATAAACCGGTCCACTTGACAGCAGGCGTTGAGGCCAGTAATATTTCTGAGAAATACTATGAGCCACCGCTGATGCAGGTGATTCCGTCCGGATGCGAGAGCTGTGAGGAGAATAAATACGAGGTCAGCAATGTATGTAAGGGATGTCTTGCACATCCATGTCAGGAAGTCTGTCCCAGAGGTGCTATTTCCATGGTGAATGGAAAGTCATTTATCGATCAGGATAAATGTATCAAGTGTGGAAAGTGTAAATCTGTCTGTCCATACGATGCGATTGCCAAGAAAGAACGTCCTTGCAAGAAAGCATGTGGAGTGAATGCAATTACATCGGATAAATTAGGACGTGCTTATATTGATGCTGACAAATGTGTTTCCTGCGGAATGTGTATGGTGAGCTGCCCGTTTGGTGCGATCTCTGACAAGTCGCAGATCTTCCAGCTGGCTCGTGCACTTTCAGAAGGAGAAGAGATTGTGGCTGAGGTAGCACCGGCATTTGTCGGTCAGTTTGGATCGAATATTAATGTGAGAAATTTCAAGGCAGCTCTTGAAGAACTCGGATTTTCAGAGACATATGAGGTTGCTCTTGGAGCGGATATCGGAGCAATTGCAGAAGCACATCATTATGTGAATAAAGTGACAACCGGAGAACTTCCATTTCTTCTGACATCCTGTTGTCCATCCTGGGCAATGCTTGCGAAGAAGTTCTTCCCGGATCTGATCGATCAGATCTCACAGGAACTGACTCCGATGGTTGCAACAGCACGAACAATCAAACAGGAACATCCGAATGCAAAGGTTGTATTTATCGGACCTTGTGCAGCGAAGAAGCTGGAAGCTTCCAGACGTACAGTGAGAAGTGATGTGGATTTCGTTGTTACATTTGAAGAATTGCAGGCAATGTTTGATGCGAAGGGAATTGATCTGACAGCTTATGAGGCAGAGTCTTCTTTTCATGATGCGACAGGAGCCGGACGTGGATACGCCTGTGCAGGAGGAGTTGCAAAGGCAATCGAAGAATGTATTAACGAGTATTACCCTGGAACCCAGGTTAATATCGAGCATGCAGAAGGTCTTGCAGAGTGTAAGAAGATCCTGACACTTGCCAAAGCCGGAAGAATGAACGGATGTCTGATCGAGGGTATGGGATGTCCTGGCGGATGTATTGCAGGAGCTGGAACGAATATTCCAATCCCGACTGCGAAGAAAGATGTCGCAGCTTATGTCAAAAACTCAAGCAGAGCACTTCCACCGAAAGAACTGGAAGAAATTGAATTAAAATAAGTAAATATACGGACAATAACCGGCCTCCGCTTTACAAACGGAGGCTGTTGTGGTATATTACAAAATAGGCTTTTTATGAGCGAAAGAGGAGGATGGATGTATGCAGCCATACGGAGTAAACCAATTAAGAAAAATGTTTTTGGAGTTCTTTGAGAGCAAGGGGCATCTTGCAATGAAGAGCTTTTCTTTAGTACCACATAATGATAAGAGTCTTCTCCTGATTAATTCAGGAATGGCTCCGCTGAAACCATATTTCACAGGACAGGAGATCCCGCCGAGAAGAAGAGTGACAACATGTCAGAAATGTATTCGTACAGGAGATATCGAGAATGTCGGTAAGACAGCACGTCACGGTACATTCTTTGAGATGCTTGGAAACTTCTCTTTTGGAGATTATTTCAAGAATGAAGCAATCGAGTGGTCCTGGGAGTTCCTTACAGAAGTTGTAGGACTTGATCCGAACAGATTATATCCTTCAGTATATGAAGATGATGATGAAGCATTCGAAATTTGGAATAAGAAGATGGGAATTCCTGCAGAACGTATCTTCCGTTTTGGTAAGGAAGATAACTTCTGGGAGCACGGTTCAGGCCCATGCGGTCCGTGTTCTGAGATCTACTATGACCGTGGAGAGAAATACGGATGTGGAGAACCGGGATGTACAGTAGGATGTGAGTGTGACCGTTACATGGAGATCTGGAATAACGTATTCAGCCAGTTCAACAATGACGGACACGGCAACTATACAGACCTGATCCAGAAGAACATTGATACAGGTATGGGACTTGAGCGTCTTGCCTGCATCGTACAGGATGTAGATTCCATGTTTGATATTGATACAATGAAAGCACTGAGAGATCATGTATGTAATCTCTCCGGCAAGCAGTACGGAATAGATCATGAGACAGATGTTTCTCTGCGTGTTGTTACAGACCATATTCGTTCCGTAACATTTATGGTTTCTGATGGTATCTTACCTTCTAACAGCGGTCGTGGATATGTTCTCCGCCGTTTGTTAAGACGTGCATGCCGTCATGGAAAGCTGCTCGGAATTGACGGAGCATTCCTTGTAGACCTTGCAACAACTGTAATTGAAGGTTCCAAGGATGGATATCCGGAGCTGGAAGAGAAGAAAGAGTTTATCTTTAATGTAATTGCGAAAGAAGAAGCGAACTTCAATAAGACAATCGATCAGGGACTCGCAATCCTTGCAGATATGGAAGCTGAGATGGAGAAGAATGGAGAGAAAGTTCTTTCTGGAGAGAATGCATTTAAGCTTTATGATACTTATGGATTCCCAATCGATCTGACAAGTGAGATCCTGGAAGAAAAGGGGCTGACTTATGACGAGGAAGGATTCAAGAAAGCACAGGAAGAACAGCGTGCGAAATCAGAAGGAACATTCGGAACTCATTCTTATACAGGAAAAGAAGTTTCTGTATACGATCAGCTGGATGCAGCACTTGAGACAGAATTTGTCGGATATGACAATCTGACATTTGATTCTAAGGTTACAGCTCTTACAACAGAGACAGAAGTTGTTGATGCACTTTCTGACGGAGAAAAGGGAACAATCATCGTTGAGCAGACTCCATTCTATGCAACAATGGGTGGACAGGAAGCTGATAAAGGTGTGATTCGTACAGCCGACGGAGAGTTTGTTGTAGAAGATTGTATTCACCTTGCAGGAACAAAGGTTGGACATGTAGGACATGTTGTAAAAGGAATGATTAAGATTGGTGATGCGGTAACTCTTGAAGTTGACGCAAAGAACCGTGCACTTACAGAAAGAAACCACAGTGCAACACATCTGCTTCAGAAAGCACTTCGTACAGTACTTGGAAGCCATGTAGAGCAGGCAGGATCTTTTGTAAATGCAGACAGACTTCGTTTCGACTTTACACATTTCTCAGCAGTAACACCTGAGGAACTGAAGAAGGTTGAAGAGATTGTGAATGAGCAGATCACAAATGCCCTCGCAGTTGTGACAAAGAACCTTCCAATCGAGGAAGCAAGAAAGACAGGAGCACAGGCTCTGTTTGGTGAGAAATACGGTGATGTTGTACGTGTCGTAGATATGAGTGGATTCTCCGTTGAATTCTGTGGTGGTACACATGTTAAGAATACATCAGAGATCACAGCACTGAAGATTATTTCTGAGAGTGGTGTAGCAGCAGGTGTTCGTCGTATTGAAGCCCTGACATCTGAAGGACTTATGAACTACTATGCTGAGATGGAGCGTCTTCTCAAAGAAGCGGCACAGCTTGTAAAAGCAACTCCGGAGAATCTTGCAGAGAAGATCACACATCTTCAGGCAGAGAACAAGTCTCTGAAGGGAGAAGTTGAGAGTCTTAAGAGCAAGATGGCTCAGAGCGCAGCAGGAGATATCCTCGACCAGGTGAAAGAAGTAAAAGGTGTGAAGCTTCTTGCAGCACAGCTTGACGGTGTTGATATGAATGGACTTCGTGACCTTGGAGACCAGCTCAAAGAGAAGCTTGGCGAAGGTGTGGTTGTACTTGCATCAGGAAATGACGGAAAAGTAAGCCTGATGGCTACAGCAACAGACGGAGCAATGAAGCAGGGAGCACACGCAGGAAATCTTGTGAAAGCAATTGCAGGCCTTGTTGGCGGAGGCGGCGGTGGTCGTCCGAACATGGCCCAGGCAGGTGGAAAGAACCCAGCAGGAATCCAGGATGCACTTGCAAAAGCAGAAGAAGCACTGGCTGATCAGATTAAATAAAGTCATTGTAAAGAGAATCTGTCTGTGGCAGATTCTCTTTTGGGTAGAAGCGAGAATAAAGTATAAAAAAATCGGTAAAAATCATAAAAAGCAGTTGACGTTTTGAAAAAATATGTTATAATAATATCCAGTGCAATAAATATACCCGAACAGTCGTATGATGCACAATACAAGGCTGGAGGGGAGGTTAGGTGTGAGACTATGTCAAATGTAATCGTTAAAGAAAACGAAACGTTAGATAGCGCCTTACGCAGATTCAAGAGAAACTGTGCAAAGGCTGGTATTCAGCAGGAGATTCGTAAGAGAGAGCACTACGAGAAACCAAGCGTTAGACGTAAAAAGAAATCTGAAGCTGCTAGAAAACGTAAATATAACTAATATGTGCAAATGGACAGAGTACTGGAAACAGTACTCTGTTTTTTAATATATTAGGAAAGTCCTGTCCTAATATATTAAAAACGCTCCGCTTAGAATGCGCATTGTGGCATACAATGCAGGTTATCTTATGGAAAAGCACCATTTTCCCATCTGTTTACTCGACATATAACCTTAAATATGCTGAAAATTGCAATTTGATACATTGGTTCATGCAGTTTTATCAACTTAAAGTGATAAAACTTTAAAATAATGCAATTAATGATTGACAATCTTTCATTTAGCTTATAAAATAAACGAGTAGACAACGGTGTCTGAGGTAACAGATTGCTTGTCAGTTTGTTTTTTCTTTTAGAAAAGACATCAGTTGACGAAAGATACAATAGTATCAGGGAGACAGGAATCCCAATCTATTTATTCTAGGAGGTAATTAAGATGTCATACGTTGATGAAGTGATTGATTTAGTTGTAAAGAAGAATCCTGCAGAGCCGGAATTCCACCAGGCAGTAAAAGAGGTGTTGGAGTCTCTTCGTGTTGTGATTGAAGCAAATGAAGAAAAATTCCGTAAAGACGCTCTTCTTGAGAGACTTGTAGAGCCTGAGAGACAGTTTAAGTTCCGTGTACCGTGGGTAGATGACAAGGGTCAGGTACAGGTTAACACAGGATACCGTGTACAGTTCAACAGTGCAATTGGACCATACAAGGGAGGTCTTCGTCTTCATCCATCTGTAAACCTTGGTATTATCAAATTCCTCGGTTTCGAGCAGATTTTCAAAAACTCCCTCACAGGACTTCCAATCGGTGGAGGTAAAGGTGGATCTGATTTCGATCCTAAGGGAAAATCTGACAGAGAAGTTATGGCATTCTGCCAGAGCTTTATGACAGAGCTTTGCAAATATATTGGTGCTGATACTGATGTTCCTGCAGGAGATATCGGTACAGGCGCAAGAGAGATCGGATATATGTTCGGACAGTACAAGAGAATCCGTGGAGTATATGAAGGAGTTCTTACAGGAAAAGGACTTTCCTATGGTGGATCTCTTGCTCGTACAGAAGCTACAGGATATGGTCTTCTGTATCTGACAGATGAACTTCTGAAACTCAATGGTATCGAACTTGCAGGTAAGACAGTTGCTGTTTCAGGAGCAGGTAACGTTGCGATTTATGCAACTCAGAAAGCCCAGGAACTCGGAGCTAAAGTTGTTACAGTAAGTGATTCTACAGGATGGGTATACGATCCGGACGGAATCGATGTTGCAGCTCTCAAAGAGATCAAAGAAGTGAAACGTGCAAGACTTACAGAGTACAAGAACTATCGTCCAAATTCAGAGTACCATGAAGGAAGAGGAGTATGGAATGTTAAAGTTGACATCGCTCTTCCATGTGCTACACAGAATGAGCTTCACCTTGAAGATGCAAAAGCACTTGTTGCAAACGGATGTATTGCAGTATGTGAAGGTGCTAATATGCCTACAACTCTCGAAGCTACAGAGTATCTGCAGGAGAATGGTGTTATCTTTGCACCTGGTAAAGCAGCTAACGCCGGTGGTGTTGCTACATCTGCACTTGAAATGTCTCAGAACAGCGAACGTCTGAGTTGGACATTCGAAGAAGTAGATGCTAAACTTAAAAACATTATGGTTAACATCTGCCACAACATGGTTGATGCAGCTGAGAAATACGGATTCAAGGGCAACTACGTTGTAGGTGCTAACATTGCCGGATTTGAGAAGGTTGTAGATGCTATGACAGCTCAGGGAATTTGCTAATTAAGAAATTCTAAGATAAGATAATATAATATAAGATAAGATATGGTTAAGTCCTGTAAACTCAATGTTTATGGGACTTTTCTTTATGCGTTGAAATGAAAAAAATGAGGAATCTTTTAATCATTTTAAATGCATAACTCGTTATTATATATATACAGATATTCAATGGAAAGGAGTCTGATGCGTGTTGAGTGATGACGAATTAGTGGAACAGATTCTACTTGGAAATGAAAATGCAGCAGAAGAATTGATAAAACGCTATTATACATCTATTTTACGTTACTGTAGGTGGCATTGCTTTAATCTGGAAAAAGCAGAAGACCTGACTCAGGAAACATTTTTGAAGTTGTTTAAGAATTTATCCAGATATAAAGGGAAAAAGAAATTTAAGGCTTATGTATACACGATTGCAAATCATTTATGTATTGATGAAAGTAGGAAGGTTGAGTTTTCTCCATTAGAAGATGAAGAAAATATAGTGCATGAGTATAACGACATAGTTCGGCTAGAGGATAGGGCAGAGATAAGCTATTTTTTGAATTTTTTATCATCAGAACAAAGGGAAGCAGTCATTCTACGCTTTGGAGAACAACTTAGTTTTGGAGAGATTGCAAAAGTGATGGGATGCAATATGCGAACAGCACAAAGCAGGGTTCGTAATGCTTTAAAAATTATGAGAAAGGAGCAGGAAAATGAAAGATAAAAATTTGAAGGGCTATTTACAGCAATCTTTAGGAGAGGAAGTACAGCCTAAAAGATTAGAGGAAACGATTAAGCTTTGCACTGAAATTGTACGAGAACAGGAAGTGACTAGGACAGAACCGAGGACAGGTTTCTTTCACTATCTTTCAGATGTATTTCGCTTTGAAGGTATTCCAATATTTGGTTTGCAGGCAGTAACGTTATTTATAGTTTGTTTAACAATTGCCAGCATTGCAGACGTGCCAAAGAATATACCAATTTTTATGCCGCTGTTTGTATTGGCTGTCATACCAGCAATTTTTAAAAGCCAGTATTATGGAATGAGCGAGATTGAAGCGGTAACAAGAGCTTCTGGTGCCCAAATCACGTTAGCAAAGCTGGTTTTGGCTGGGGCTGCTAATTTGGTGTGTATAACAATTCTTTTGTGTATGGAAGTTTATTTGCAAAATTCTTATAAAGAGATTGGACAGATGGTTCTATACTGCCTGGTTCCGTACTTAGTGTGTATGGTTGCGTTGCTGCATTTGATCCGTTTGCAAAAGAAACAGAGTTTACAGATATGTGCGATTGTAATGCTGGGTTCCTGCATTTGTTGGGGGATGTCAGCAAGAATATTGCCATGGTTATATGAAACATCAGCAGTGGGGGTGTGGATTGTTACATTTTTGATTTTTGCTATGTTCTTTATAAATGAAATTCATTATATTGCAGAGATGAGAAAGGAAGGAAAAATGTATGGAATTGTCGCTTGATCGTTTAACAAAACAGTATGGCAGGAAAATAGCGGTAGATTGTGTTAGTGCAACCTTAAAGCCGGGAGTATATGGTCTTTTGGGGGCTAACGGTGCAGGTAAAACAACATTGATGCGTATGCTATGTGCTGTTTTGGAGTCAACCTCAGGGGAGGTATTGCTGGATGGAAAAGAAGTAACTTCGATGGGGGCAGATTACCGGAATGTGTTGGGTTATTTACCACAGGATTTTGGATATTATCCAAATTATACTGCGGTGGAGTTCTTAATGTATATTGCAGCACTGAAAGGAATACCGAAGAATGTTGCAAAAAAACGTGTGACTGAATTGTTGGAAGTGGTTGATTTAAGCCATGTGGCAAACAAAAAAGTAAAAACTTTTTCTGGTGGTATGAAACAAAGAGTAGGAATTGCACAGGCGTTACTTAATAATCCGAAAATTTTGATTTTGGATGAGCCGACTGCAGGACTTGATCCGAAAGAGCGTGTCCGTTTTCGTAATCTGCTCTCAGAGTATGCAGGCGATAAAATTCTAATTCTTTCCACACATATTGTATCGGATATAGAAGCAATAGCAGATGAAGTGCTATTGATGAAAAAAGGAAAATTTGTATTGCAGGGTACGGTTCCTGAGTTGATTCACAAGGCAAATGGTAAGGTTTGGGAGCTTTCTGTTTCTCCACAAGAAGCTAGAAAATGGCAGACAAAAACAACGGTTGCTAATTTACGGCACGAAGGAAAAGAAATTATATTGCGTATTATTTCAGACAATATGCCTAGTGAGCGAGCGGTTCCTTGTGAAGCTACATTGGAAGATCTTTATTTATTTTATTTTCCTACAGAGGAAGGAGTGAAATAGAATGGAGCTATTTTGGTTAGAGCATAAAAAGTTATGGCGAAAGAAAATTGTTAAAATATGTGTGTTGTTGTGTTTTGTTTATTATGTAATTTTTGGAAGCATACTTTCGTTTCAATGGTTCGGTTTTGGCAGTTCAGGTGACTATACAAGTGCTTTTGGCAATAATTTTGATGGATATACAGTAATAAAGGATAGTCAGGAATATGCACTTTCATTTGGTGGAGAATTGACAGATGAAACCTTGCAGCAAATAGTAAGTGATTATCAGCAAATGGAAGCTGACGGTATGGAGGAAGAACTGGAAAAGACAGACTGGCAGATAGTTAATAGTTGGCTCGGAACATTGTATCCGGAGCTTCGAGATACCAGTAATTATAAAACGATGATAAGCTATGTTGATCCGGATAAGTTAACAGGCTTCTATGAAAGAAGACAGCAGGTGCTTGATGAGTTTTTGGAGGTCAGTGGTCAGGTAGGAGCTGAAAAAGAGTTTTTACATCAGATAGAGAGGAAGGTAGAAAAGCCATTTCATTATGAGTGGGTAGAAGGATGGTCAACGCTTCTTGGTAGCACGGTTGCGGATCTGGGAGTTGTGATGGCTTTGTTTCTCGGTATTGTTTTATCCTCTTTATTTGCTGGCGAATGGAATGATAATACAAGCGCATTAGTATTGACGACTCGAAATGGTTGGGGGAAAATCGCTCTTGCCAAAATTCTTACTGGTTTAGCGTTTACAGTGGAGTTATTTGCATTACTTGCTGTTTCAAGTGTTATATCACAGTTGTTTTTTATGGGAACTGCCGGATGGGATATGCCGATTCAGAATATCAAGCTGATTGCTGTTGCACCTATGAATATGCTGCAGGCAGAAATTTATGAATATGTTTTTGTATTGCTTGGAGCAATAGGTTTTGCCGGAATTGTCATGTTTATATCAGCGGCTGTAAAAAATAATGTACTTACCTTACTGCTTAGTCTGGCTGTTGTATATGGACCAATGATGATTGCAGAATATCTTCCTTATGGAATGCAAAAAGCATTAGATTTAATACCATTGGTAGGAAGTTCAACAGATATTTTCAGAACCAATACTTTTAATGTTTTTGGGAAGTTTATCTGGTCACCATATCTACTTATTACAATTCCTGTCTTGATTGGTATTCTATGTATGCCATTCGCTATAAAGAGCTGGTCAAGGAGGATGAAGGCATAAATAACAATATGGAAAAGAAAAGAGATAAAAGGTGGATAGCAGGATATATCCGTATTTACAAGGTATTCTTTAATGTTAAAATCCTGAAAATATTTCCTAAAAAGAAAATAAAGTTTATTGACATTATCAGGAAAAATGAGTATAGTTTATTTTAATAAAAGGGAGTAACTGGCGCTTTAAGTAGCGTTTGCGAGCCGTCAATACGATGGAAGAAGTCCATCCGGATCGTGATGAAATAGTGAGACTTTTATTGCATGTAAAAAGCGGTGCAATAATTGTCTCTTTTTTTATTCGCACTGCAGATGAATCAGGATTATGGGTCACAAAGGAAGAGTGAACAATAACCAATAACCAGTTAGGAGGAAGGGCAGTGAAACCATATTATCAATTATCGGGAGAAGAAGTTTTAAGAGAAGTGAATGGCTCGGAAGAACCATTAACAAAAGAACAGGTCAGTGAAAATCAAAAGAAATACGGACCGAATGAACTGACGGAAGGAAAAAAGAAGACAACAGTTCAGATTTTTCTGGAGCAATATAAAGATTTTCTGGTGATCATCCTTATTATAGCAGCAATCGCATCGGGATTTATAGGAGATATTGAGAGTGCAGCTGTTATTGTTATCGTGATCACAATGAATGCAATTCTGGGAACTGTGCAGACAGTAAAGGCAGAGGCATCTCTGGCAAGTTTGAAGAAATTATCCGGTCCGGAAGCAAAAGTCCTTCGTGATGGAGTGGTTGTTCCAATTCCGTCTGCAGAAGTTACTGTTGGAGACATTATTATGTTAGAGGCGGGAGACTATATTCCTGCAGATGGACGTATTCTGGAATGTGCAAGCATGAAGGTTGACGAAAGTGCATTGACGGGAGAGAGTCTTGGTGTCGAGAAGACGACAGATGTGATTGAACAGGACGAAGTTCCTCTTGGAGACCGTATTAATATGGTATATTCCGGAAGCTTTCTCACGTATGGAAGAGGTTCTTTTGTAGTTACAGAGATTGGAATGAATACAGAAGTTGGTAAAATTGCAAGTCTTCTGAAGACTACCTCTGAGAAGAAGACTCCATTGCAGGTGAATCTGGATCAGTTTGGGCAGAAATTATCCATTTTAATTCTTGTATTTTGTGCGATTTTGTTTGGAATCAGTGTTTTTCGCGGTGAGAATATTGGAAATGCATTTCTTTTTGCAGTTGCGCTTGCCGTTGCAGCAATTCCGGAAGCATTGAGTTCAATCGTTACAATTGTTCTTTCCTTTGGAACGCAGAAAATGGCGAAAGAGCATGCAATTGTTCGAAAGCTGCAGGCAGTGGAAGGATTGGGAAGTGTATCCATTATCTGTTCAGATAAAACCGGAACCCTGACACAGAATAAGATGACAGTAGAACATTATTATGTAGATGGTCAAAGCGTTTCCACAGACAAGATCGATCTCCAGAATCCGTCTCAGAGCAGACTCCTTATCAGCAGTATTCTTTGTAATGACTCTACGAATATTGACGGCGTAGAGATTGGAGATCCGACAGAGACAGCATTGATTAATTTAGGAAGCAATCTTGGTCTTGACCCGGAAGAAGTCAGAGTAAAGTATCCAAGAGAAAGTGAGAATCCATTTGATAGCGATCGTAAGATGATGGCAACAAAGCATTCATTAAATGGAGTACCAACGATGATTGTTAAGGGAGCAGTCGATGTTCTTTTGGATCGGACAGACTGGATTGAGATGAAAGGGGAGACTTATGAGATCACAGAAGAGACAAGAAGAGTGATCGAAGAGCAGAATCAGAAATACTCAAGAGAGGGATTACGAGTTCTGGCATTTGCTTATAAGGAAGTATCAGATGAGACGGAGCTTACGTTGGAGGATGAAGATCATTTGATATTCCTGGGACTGATCGCAATGATGGATCCGCCGAGAGAAGAGTCAAAAGCTGCTGTAGAAGAGTGCAAATGCGCAGGAATCCGTCCGATCATGATTACAGGAGATCATAAGGTGACAGCTGCTGCCATTGCAAAGAGAATTGGAATTCTTGAAAATGAATCCGAAGCCTGTGAGGGTGCAGAGATTGACAAAATGTCTGATGAAGAACTGAAAGACTTTGTTGAAGGGATTTCTGTTTATGCAAGAGTTTCTCCTGAGCACAAGATCCGTATCGTGCGTGCATGGCAGGAGAAAGGAAACATTGTATCCATGACCGGGGATGGTGTGAATGATGCTCCGGCACTGAAACAGGCAGACATAGGAGTGGCGATGGGAATTACCGGAAGCGAAGTGTCAAAAGACGCTGCAGCAATGGTTTTGACAGATGACAATTTTGCGACGATTATTAAAGCAGTAGAGAATGGAAGAAATGTATATCGCAATATTAAAGCATCCATTCAGTTTCTGCTTTCGGGAAATTTTGGAGCAATCCTGGCAGTGCTTTATGCTTCACTGATGGCACTTCCGGTACCGTTTGCACCGGTTCATCTGTTGTTCATTAATCTGCTGACAGACAGTCTTCCGGCAATTGCTCTTGGATTGGAACCACATTCGAAAAATGTGATGAAAGAAAAACCACGACCGATAAATGAATCCATTTTGACGAAAGACTTTTTGATCAATATCGGACTGGAAGGGTTATCAATCTGTACGATGGTCATGGTCGCATTTACAATTGGATACAAAGATGGCAATGCACTACTTGCAAGTACAATGGCATTTGCAACGCTTTGCTGCTCAAGATTGTTCCATGGGTTTAACTGCAAATCAAATCGTCCGGTTGTATTTACAAAAAGAGTATTTAATAACATTTACCTGATCGGCGCTTTTGTAATCGGAATGATTCTGATCACGCTTGTTGTGACTGTTCCTGGACTGCATAACATCTTTAAAGTGCAGACACTGACATTATCGCAGTTACTTACTGTGTATGGTCTTGCAGCATTGAATCTTCCGATTATACAGACGATAAAGGCAATTCGTGCAAAATTAGAAAAATAGGAGGAACAACAGTATGAAGAAAGTCGAGAAACCAAAGAAGCCATTAATCTTTTACTATTTGATTGCTTTGATTATTCTCGTGCTTCTTAACACATTTCTTTTTCCGAATATTTTAGGAAAGAATAAGGTGAAAGAAGTCGATTATGGAACATTTCTTACCATGGTTGAGGGAAAAGACGTATCAAAGGTAGAACTAAACGGAGATACAATTTATTTTGTAGATAATAATGAGGAACCAAATTATTATAAGACAACAACATTTGATGATCCGAATTTAGTGAATCGTTTGGAAGATGCAGGTTGTGAATTCGGAAGAGTTGCACAGCAGGAAATGAATCCGCTTCTTAACTTCTTTCTTGTATGGATTCTTCCAATTTTAATCTTTTGGGCACTGGGGCAGTGGCTCGCTAAGAAGATGATGAAAAAGATGGGCGGAGGAGTAGCCGGAAATCCATTCATGCAGTTCGGAAAGAGCAATGCAAAGGTTTATGTGGAATCTACAACGGGAATTACGTTCCAGGATGTAGCCGGAGAAGATGAAGCGAAGGAACTGCTGACAGAGATTGTGGATTTCCTTCATAACCCGCAGAAATATACGGAGATTGGTGCAGTATGTCCGAAAGGAGCACTTCTTGTAGGACCTCCGGGAACCGGTAAAACTTTGCTTGCAAAAGCAGTTGCAGGAGAGGCGAATGTACCATTTTTCTCAATTTCCGGTTCGGAATTTGTAGAGATGTTTGTTGGTATGGGAGCTTCTAAAGTACGTGATCTTTTCAAACAGGCGAATGAAAAAGCACCTTGTATTGTATTTATTGATGAGATTGATACAATTGGTAAAAAGAGAGATAATGCAGGATATGGCGGAAATGATGAGCGTGAGCAGACATTAAACCAGTTACTGACAGAGATGGATGGATTCGATGCATCTAAGGGTGTTGTGATCCTTGCTGCGACGAACCGACCGGACAGTCTTGATCCGGCACTTCTCCGTCCGGGAAGATTTGACCGCCGTATTCCGGTGGAACTTCCGGATCTTAAAGGGCGTGAAGAGATTCTGAAAGTTCACGCGAAGAAAGTAAGACTTGGAGATGACATTGACTTTAATGCAATCGCAAGAGCTGCATCAGGAGCATCAGGAGCAGAGCTTGCAAATATGGTAAATGAAGCGGCACTGCGCGCAGTCAGAGAGAACCGTAAATATGTAACGCAGGCAGATCTTGAAGAAAGTATTGAAACTGTTATCGCCGGATATCAGAAGAAGAATCAGGTACTTTCTTCCAAGGAAAAATTAATTGTTTCTTATCATGAAATCGGTCATGCGTTGGTAGCAGCATTACAGACGAATTCAGCACCGGTTACAAAGATTACGATCATTCCGCGTACATCAGGTGCTTTGGGATATACAATGCAGGTAGAGTCAGAAGAACGTAATCTGATGACACAGGAAGAGCTGATCAATAAGATCGCGACACTGACCGGAGGAAGATGCGCAGAAAAACTGATTTTTAATTCTATCACAACAGGTGCATCGAATGATATCGAGCAGGCAACAAAGCTTGCAAGAGCAATGATCACGCGTTATGGAATGAGTGACCGGTTTGGTATGGTTGCTCTTGAGACGCAGAACAATCCATACCTGGGAGGAGACAGCAGCTTAAGTTGTTCACCGCAGACAGCAGCAGATATTGATCAGATGGTTGTAGATACCGTAAAACACGGATATGATACAGCGATGGATCTTTTGGAGAAAAACCAGAAGAAACTTCATGAGCTTGCAAAATACCTGTATGAGAAAGAAACAATTACAGGAGAAGAATTTATGCAGATTTTGACGAGAACAGAGACGTTGGAAGAAGCAGAAGGGAAGTAACAGATGGCAAGAAGCAGAAACAAGAAAACAGAGATTGAAGAAGAAATAGAGAAGCGGATACCGACAACCCGTTACAATCCGGATTATAAAGTCGGATTGACAGCACAGCAGGTGCAGGAGCACAGACTTCATGGCTGGGTAAACAGGGCAGTCGATCCTCCGTCGAAGACAACGAAAGAGATTATACATGAGAATGTATTTACTTACTTTAACTTAATCTTTCTTGTTCTGGCTATTTTGTTATGTCTGGTTGGATCCTTCCGGGATCTGACCTTTCTTCCGGTTATTATTGCAAATACGTTGATCGGTATTATACAGGAAGTGCGTGCCAAAAAAGTGCTGGATAATCTGACCATGCTAAATGCACCGAAAGCGACTGTAGTGCGAGATGGTAAAAGATCGTTGATTGATGCAGAAGAGTTGGTAGTTGATGATATTGTCATATTTAAAGCCGGCGCGCAGGTATGTGCGGATGCACAGGTTTGTGCAGGTGAAGTACAGGTAAATGAATCTCTGCTGACAGGCGAGTCTGATGAGATTACAAAACATGCCGGAGATCAGCTGATGTCAGGAAGTTTTATTATTTCCGGTCAATGTCATGCAAGACTTGATAAAGTCGGTGAAGATTCGTATATTTCAAAGCTTACACTGGAAGCAAAAGAAATGCAGAATGGTGAGCAGTCAGAGATGATCCGCTCGCTGGATAAATTGGTTAAATGCGTCGGTGTGGCAATCATTCCGATTGGAATCGTACTTGTTGCACAGTCTCTGGTATTCCAGAATGCATCATTCCATTCAAGTGTTACGTCAATGGTAGCGGCTGTGATCGGAATGATTCCGGAGGGTCTTTACCTTCTTGCAAGCGTTGCACTTGCTGTCAGTTCAATTCGGCTTGCACAGCAGAAAGTATTGCTTCATGATATGAAATGTATTGAGACACTTGCGCGTGTTGATGTACTTTGTGTAGATAAGACTGGTACGATCACAGAAAATACGATGAAAGTACAGGAACTTATTCCAACGGAGCAGTACGATACGGAAAAGATGGGATCTCTTCGTCTTATGGTCGGAGATTTTGTTTCAGCTATGACAAACGATAATATCACAATGGCTGCAATGAAAGAATATTTCACACATTCTTCAGGCGCAAAAGCAATTTCCAAGACAGGATTTTCATCTGCGACAAAGTACAGCAGTGCTACATTTGAAGATAAGACATATGTTCTTGGAGCGCCGGAATTTGTACTTCTGGATGATTACGAGCAACATAAGGAAAAAATCACAGAGCTTGCATCTACAGGTGCCCGTGTTCTTGTATTTGGTACTTATGCAGCGGAGATTGATGGAAAAGCACTGACAGAACCAGTAACACCGTTGGGCTATATCTTACTTGCGAATCCAATCCGTGAGGCGGCAAAAGAAACATTCCAGTACTTTGCAGAGCAGGGAGTTGAAGTGAAAGTTATTTCCGGAGATAATCCGGTTACAGTTTCCAAAGTTGCAAAAACAGCAGGTATTAAAAATGCTGAGAATTATGTGGATGCATCAAGTCTTGAGACGGAAGAAGATATTAAGAAAGCGATTCTTGAGAAGACAGTGTTTGGACGTGTGACTCCAAATCAGAAGAGACAGTTTGTTCAGGCACTAAAAGAAGCCGGAAAAACAGTTGCAATGACAGGGGATGGAGTGAATGATGTGCTTGCACTGAAAGATGCAGATTGTAGTATTGCAATGGCATCCGGAAGTGATGCGGCAGCACAGGCTTCTCAGATTGTACTTCTGGAATCAGACTTTTCCTGTATGCCACAGGTTGTTTTAGAAGGAAGAAGAGTAGTAAATAATATCCAGCGATCGGCAAGCCTGTTCCTGGTCAAGAATATCTTTTCCTTCTTACTGAGTCTGTTCTCAGTAGTATTTATGTTTACGTATCCACTGGAACCATCACAGGTATCATTGATCAGTATGTTTACGATCGGCATTCCGGCATTCTTCCTTGCACTTGAGCCGAACAAGAATATCATTAAAGGACATTTCCTGACGAATGTATTCCTGAAAGCACTTCCGGCAGCACTTACAGATGCATTGGCGGTTGGGGCACTGGTTGTCTTTGGAAAGACATTTGGAGTAGGAGAGCAGGATATCTCAACAGCAGCAACAATGCTTCTGGCAATTGTAGGATTTATGATCCTCTATAAGATCAGTGCACCGATGAATAAGCTTCGTGCAGGGATTCTTGGCGGATGCATTGCAGGATTATTATTCTGTAGTATTTATTTGAATCAGCTGTTTGCGATTACCGGAATGACAACAAAGTGTATCATGCTTTTTGTTGTATTTGCGATTGCAACAGAGCCGGTACTCCGTTATCTTACGATTCTTCTTGGGAAAGGAAGATTCTATTACAGACGTTTGCGCGGAAAAACGCCGTTAGAGGAAGAAGCATAATGTGCAGTGAAAAATAAAAAAGCAAATGTAATTATTCAGAACGAAAATAAGATAAAAATCAAGCGGCAGTAGGGAATTATTAATCCTTACTGTCGCTTGATTTTGTCTTACTTTTCACATTACATTCTTATAGTTTGCAATTGATGAAGTTAATTATGTAGCTGGTCAATTATTCTGTATAAAGAATCAATCAAAGAAAGTCTCATGCAGTTTACGTACTGCGAGATCTGCATAAGCTTCATCAATCAGAGCTGTGATACGAATCTCAGATGTAGTAACCATCTCTGTGTTGACATCAATACTTGCGAGTGCACCGAACATCTTCGCAGCAACACCTGAATGAGAACGAATACCGGCACCGATGACAGAAACTTTGGCAACATTTTCATCAGAATCCAGTTTCTTAATGCCAAGATAGTCTTTGTTTTCATTTAACAGATCCAAAACACGGAGCATGTCTGATTTTGCAACAGTGAAGGATACAGATTTTGTACCGTCTTTACCAAGAGACTGGATCATGACGTCAATGTTCAGTTTATTCTTATCTAAAAGATTTAAAAGACGGAATGTGCTGTTAGGCTCGTTCCCGAGACCGGCAACACGGATTTTGGCTACATTTTTATCGGCTGCCACACCACTGATTAACATTTTTTCCATTTTTGTTTTCTCCCTTACAATTGTTCCTGAATTGTGGTTTAAGCTAGAGCATACCAGAAGTTCTACACCGTATTTTTTCGCAATTTCTACACATCTGCTGTGAAGGACTTTCGCACCAAGAGAGGCCATCTCAAGCATCTCATCATAAGTGATCTCAGTCATTTTATGAGCGTTTGGAACAACGCGTGGATCGGCGGTATATACTCCGTCTACATCTGTGTAAATTTCACAGACATCGGCATGGAGTTCAGCAGCAAGAGCAACCGCTGTTGTGTCAGAGCCGCCGCGGCCAAGAGTTGTGATATCTTCATACTTATTGATTCCCTGGAATCCAGTTACGATGACGATCTTGTTCGCATCAAGCTCTTTACGGATACGCTCAGAATCAATTCTCTTGAATCGTGCATTCTGATAATTTGAAGTTGTATGCATTGGAACCTGCCATGCATTCAGTGACACTGCACTGACGCCCATCGAAATCAGAGTCATTGCCATTAAGGATACAGAAACCTGTTCACCGGTTGTGAGAAGCATATCTAATTCCCTGCGGGAAGGCTGCTCTGTGATCTGCTTTGCAGTTGCGATCAGATTATCTGTAGTCTTTCCCATAGCAGACAGGACAACAACAACCTGGCTGCCTTCGCGCTGCTTTGCGATACAGCGGTTTGCTACGTTGCGGATGTGCTCCAAATCGGCCACGGAGCTTCCGCCAAATTTCATTACTGTCAGCATATTTTTATCTCCCTTATATTCTCTGACAAATCTGTGTTGCTGATAACATATAGTGTGAACAGTAACAGCAAAAGAGGCAGAGAATTTTTAGTTACTGTTCATAGTGGGTGTGAGCAGCAACTTTGTACGTAGATAAGTATAGCAAAAAAAAGAAATAAAATACAGAAGAACGTTTGTTCTATATATACTTGCAGTGGCATAGAGTGTGTGTTATACTGCAAATTAACAGAAAGTAGGTGAATAAAGATGACTCCAAAAGAAGTAATACCAAAAGTGCAGCAGGACCTTTTTGCAATGCAGGATCTAAAATATCGGGATTTTCATGCAAAACTGATGCCAACAGTAGAGAAAGAATCAGTGATAGGAGTGAGAGTCCCTGTACTTCGAACTTATGCAAAGAAATTCGGGAAGACAGAAGAGGCGAAGCAGTTTCTTAAGATCCTGCCACATCAATACTATGAGGAGAATAATCTGCATGGGCTTCTGATCGAGCAGATGAAAGATTATGAACTCTGTATAGAAGAACTGGAGCGCTTTCTGCCCCATATAGATAACTGGGCAACCTGTGATCTTCTGGCCGTCAGAACAGTGAAAAATCATCTGAATTCTTATATCAAAAAGATAGATCGATGGCTGGAATCAGAGCATATATATACGATCCGATTTGGAATCAATATGCTGATGCGCTATTATCTGGAAGAAGAATTTAAGTTAGAATATCCGGGGAAGGTTGCCGCAATCCGTTCAGAAGAGTATTATGTAAATATGGCCAGGGCATGGTATTTCGCAACAGCACTTGCCAAAAAGTATGATCAGGTTCTTCCATTTCTAGAAGAACAGAAGATGGACGTATGGACACATAATAAGACAATCCAGAAGGCAATCGAAAGCTATCGGATCACGCCGGAACAAAAAGAGTATCTGAGAACTTTGAAGATAAGACAATAATGTTTGTAGGAGGTAATGAACAATGAGTTATGTATCTTTTAACGATGTGATTGAATTAAATGGGATTCTAAAGGATAAAGGATTGAATTTCCGAATTCATCTCAGGGACACTTGTGGAAGACAATCCTTTTGGATCGAACCACTTGGTAATTGTGCCTGCGAAGGACGATATGATGAGATGTATCAGGTGGTAGAAGAGTACCTCAAAGGAAAAGGATTTTCCGTGCAGTACGACGATCAGAAGATGAATTTTGTGGTATAAATGTGTATTTAGATGTTTGAATTCTGAGTGATGAAGCAAAAACTTTTGTTGGATAAGGGCGTGATATGGATACTTTATTGCATCGGACACCGGCCCGTTTCTCTTCATCCCTTTGAATGAATGTAACGAAAAAGCCCAAACAGGCATCGTGAGTGATTTCTGTTTGGGCTTTTTCTAACATTCAGAACAAAGTGTATTCAGAACCGCTCCTGCCTTAAAATGTGTCCTCAACAATAAAGTATCCACATCACTTACATTATCCAGGACAGAAGGGATTGCCGTGGAACGAATTCAACACTTAAATACAGAATTCCGGACGGAAGTAAAAAAGGAACACTATCGACTGAACCTGAGTCTATCTTCTCGTTTACGTGCATCAAATCAAAACTTGTATGA
>ERZ839489.168-NODE-168-length-78149-cov-25.088752_pt1 | contig 78149 bp, 60 predicted proteins | sample MGYA00519938_ERZ839489 | MGnify/ENA primary metagenome ERZ839489 (study PRJEB31850, sample SAMEA3708846) | human gut metagenome | biome: human gut; feature: human-associated habitat; material: faeces | place: China | collected 2014 ...
CGGGCTTTGCAAAAGGCCCGCAAATAAAGGCGTTTTGACATTTTTGGACGCTTACGGATGAACCAAAGTTAATAAATTAATCTATGAAGAGATATGAAATAATGAAAGAGGATGCAATCCTTGGACCATTTGATATAAATCAAATTGAGGAATTTGTCCGTGCAGGTCTTATTCTTAAAAGAGATTATGCCTATGATATAGAATATCCAGACTGTGTCCGAACTGTTGAGTTTTTCATGAAACAAAATGGTAAAACACCAATTGTTGAACATAAAGGGAATGTATTCTCGCAAATTAAAGAAATTGGTCAAGAATTAATTCTTCCTGCTAAAACGTTTTCGAAAGAACCTTGGAGAACAGATAAAAAACTCTTTGTGTTGGCATTGGTAGGTCTTGGGTTATCTGTAATCCTCTCTTTTGCACCTTTTATGAAAGTGTTCGGGATATTTTATGCGGTCGCTTTATATTTTTCTGCAATATGGGGCCTATTTTTCTTTTATTTGTTCAAGACAAGTCAAGTAGACATAAAAACAACGGCGGCAATATTCTTTGGAACACAGAGCGTGATTTTTATTGCATACAATATCTTAGGAATAGGTGCATTAAATCCATTTAAAGGATTATATGAAAATGATAATAATATAGTCGCATTAGTATCATGTATATTAGGGATTGGATGTGTGGAAGAATTGGTAAAGCTAATTCCATTAATGCTCGTTTTACATTTCTCCAGAAGTGTATTAAAACCTCAAACTGTAGTATTCTATGGCTTGATGTCAGGTATAGCATTTGGTGTATTTGAAGGAGTAGAATATCAAATGGGACCTAATTTCCAAATGCTATTGGAAAATGGTGTTGCTGAGGCTTATGCATATTCGTATTTGTCAAATATAGCTCGACTCACAAGTTTACCATTTCTTCATGCAGTTTGGTGTGGTATAGGCTCATATTTCTTAGCATTTGCTTATCTGTATCCACGTTATCGACGTTCTTTGTACTTATTAGCAATTTTAGTTCCTGCTATAATTCATGGGCTGTATGATTACCTATGTTTTAATGTGCCGATATCATTAGCAACGATCCCTGTTGTACTTGTCGGTGTCGTATTATTAATGGTATATTTAAGCATCGGACGAGATTTTCATCTTAAATTAAATGATTGAAACAATGGGAAACATTTCCTTCGCTTCTAATTCGAATATTCAATTATATAAGATTGTTCCTGCAATCATTTCTCTTGACATCCCTGCGCCAGTTAAAAATATGCACATTTCGCTATAGAATACAAAAACAAAACAGTCGGTGTTGGAATAATAAAACAAAATTTGCTGAAAAACGCAAAGGTAACTAATTTTAAGTAAGTTAAACGGTTTTTACTGCATGAAAATGACGGATCAAGAAATAACATCCTCTCTCATAGCCCATGATCCTAAGGTGACGGCGCAGTTCTTTTTTAGGGACTGTCGTCCGTTGTTTATTAGTATCATTAGGCGTGTGTTTGGAAATCAGATAGTTGATTACGACGAGATAATCAGCGAGCTATACGTGCTTCTCATGGAGAATGACGCAAGGAAATTGCGAACATTTAACTATGAGAGCACATTGTTTCAGTGGTTGAAGACAATAGTCGTGCGGCATTGTTTGGAACTGAAGCGTCGTGGCAAAGTGATAGATAATGAAAGCCAAGAGCCTCTTGTTAATAGTGGCAAGAGTCTTTCGTATGTTGAAAGTTCGCAAGCCACGATGGATGTTGAGAGTTTGCTTAGGCAAATGAATAATCAGCGTTATGTCCTTGTCATCCATTTGCTGATGATAGAGGAGAAAAGTCCAGAAGAGGTGGCGAAGCAGTTATCTATTACGGTAGCCAACCTTTATAATATAAAGTGTCGGGCCATGAAAGCCCTCGTAGAAGTAGCACTTAAAGATAAAAGATCTTATGAACGATAGTATGATAATTTCAGATGAGTTGTTGGCTGCATTCCTTGATGGAAACACGAGTGCGGAGGACACGATGCGCGTGCTGAAGGCTGCCGAGCAAGACGAGGAGTTGCGCGAGCTGATCCGTATTGTGAGTGAGGTCGATGAAGATATGGCGGGCCGGAAGCCTGCCAAGGTTAAGGAACTTCCCATGACGGCAATGGCTGCACGAAAAAAGGAAAGCTATCTCTGCGACATAGAGTGTGAGGAGTTTGTGTTGCATCAACTCGGTATTGAAACAACCCACAAGACCCTTCTTGACGAGGCTTACCGTAATTGCTGGTTGAGGGACAAGGGAATGCCATTGTATAATATCGGTCGGTTGTTGGAGAAAAACAATCTTGCTGTCAGCCGCCGTTATGATTCTTCCATCGAAGATGTGGTGCGTTGGTTGGAGCATGGCGATCAACTGATAGCAGTAGTTGACAGTACAATGCTTGAATCTGCTACTTCCACTAGCTCTCAGACGTATCCTAACCATGCTGTGGCTATTTGCTCGGTGTCTGTTGCGTCAAACGAAATAACGCTCTTCAATCCTTATACCGAAGAGGAACTGACCACTTATCCGTTGCCTTTGTTCTTGAAGGCTTGGAGGCAGTCAAACCATTATTTGGTAGTGGTCAATACTACCGACCAGTTTGTTTACGAGCCTTATCCCATTCGTCTTGACGACGTGTCCCTCGACGATGATCTCATAGAACTGCAAGAAGCCATTGCGGAGAACGCGCATGAGATTTGGGCTAAAACCCGTACTGACCAGGGCTGGAGCTATGGGCCCGAGCGCAACGATCAAAAGAAGGAGACGCCCGACATGGTGCCTTATTGCAATCTCCCTGAAAGTGAAAAGCTCTACGACAGGGAAATGGCGATGCAGACACTAAAGCTGGTGAAGAAGCTGGGGTTTGAGATTAAAAAGTCATCATGTTGATCCACAATGCTATTCTAAGCGTCGCGGAGGCGAGTGCGACTTTTGAACTTTTGTTGTTTTGGCTGCTACGACTTATGTCTAAATATTGTTTTGCCTTGATGCAGAGTTTATACAATAGCATTTTTCCTTGCGCTCAAGGAAATACTTTCTGGGACATGTTGACAAATGGTATTCAAGGGGTGTTGGTACTAATGGTGTTGGGATGGTTCTGGCGGCGTAGATTGTCTCGCAAATGTTTATCTGGGGAACGGTGTTTCCTTCAGATCATAGGAGCAATTTTTAAATCCAAAGGTAGTTTCTTACTCTCTATCTCATTGTTGATAGCAGTATTATGTTTGATACCTAAGATCTCAATGCGACTAAAGGGTGATGATTACTCGTCCCCTCATAGCATATTGTATAAGGTCGGAATTATAGGGGTCAGTTGTATTCTGTTTGGTGTTGCTACATACGTTATTACGAATCTAAACAAGATATACAGTCTGCGCAAGCAGGAGATTCGGATAACGGTCAGCCAGATAGCATTGTTGGTTGTCTTTGGTATTTGCTTTACTCTCGTCGTCTTTGCCCTTGGCATCGAACAGAAGGGCAATGGTTTTATCATCGTTACCACTTTTGGTGCTGTTCTCGGTTGGATCTTTCAAGATACTATTAAGAGCGTAGCTGCTTTTTTCTACCTTCGCGCCAATGGTTTGCTACGAATAGGCGACCTTATAACCGTTCAGTCACGAGGAATAGAAGGTTTTGTGCGCACCATATCACTTACTACTGTAACGGTAGAAAACTGGGATACTACAACCTCGTCTTTTCCCACTTATATTCTCCATTCCGAGCACTTCAAAAATAGTCAGCGTATGATGGAGGGGAAAACGTATGGCAGATTGATGCAGAAAGCCTTTGTGCTGGATTCGGGATGGATACGGCCCCTTTCAGAGCAAGATGTGGAGCGTTTGCGCGTGGAACTTGACTTGGATCCGTTTGTTTTGCAGAAGATCATTAAAAATGGCATGCTCAATATAGAGGCTTTCCGTCAATATATTTACCATTGGTTAATGGCATATCCGCGTGTGTCGCAACAGCCCCGCCTTGTCGTGCGTTGGCTGGAGCAGACGGACGAGGGAATGCCTTTGCAGTTGTTTGTATATCTCAGAGATACGATGTTTGGTGCCTTTGAGTGGCAACAGTCGCTCATCATGGAGCATGTGATCAAGTCTATGGGATGGTTTGACCTGCAGCTCTATCAGAGCCCGTCAGGATACGATGCAAGCAATAGTAATGTATTCCTCACAAGCCATGAAGCCGAATATCATAAAAACGAAAAAGATAATGCCCATGTCAGACAAATGTAGAGCCTGTGAGGATCTTTTTAAAGACATGCGCCGGTTACATCCTAAGGATGAAGCTGGCTCTTGCGAAGCGTTTGGTGAAGATGTGGTTCAAGGCTGGTGCCGTGCCAGAAACTATGTGCTTTCCCAGTTGGAAAATGAGAAAAGTTGGGGATCAGATGGGGTTGCAGTTTCCTCCTCTGAACGTGTCCATATAGTCATTGATTGTGTTGATCCGATGGCGTTTTATATAGCCCGTCACGCGGCCTTGGCTTTGCATTTCCCTAATTTTAATGAAGGTGATGGCGTAAGTCAAGCTCCAAGGAATGGAACACTTATTACACTTCTCTATAACCGTAAAAAGTATCCAGATATCATTACCGAACTTCACAGGGAGGAGTATTTATGTAATTTGACGGACTTGTGTAAATGCACTCTTAAAATGGTCGAAATAGAAGATAAGGGGAAAGGGCTGAAGGTGATAAGTGAAAACGTAAAGAACCCCAATTCTTTTGTTGGTGTCGAATTGGAGTTGCTGGGGTTTGATAACGACGATCTCTGTTACAAGGCGAATGAAAAGGGAGGGATGGAGGTGGTCCATGTTGACAGTGAGGTGATTGAAGAAGTGAAAAACCGCAAGTGTAAATGTGAGTTGGATGTTACCCATGCGCGTCGTGTAAACATGGTCTATCAAGTAGGGGCAGATATAGACAACCTTCCCCTTGATGACCCCAATATCTCAGATCGCTACTCCAGGGCTTTACTCTATTTTTGCTATCAGCAATCGAAAGGAAAAACACTGGAAAAGTGGAACGAAATAGCAGAATACACTAACGAGGATGATAAAAAAGGTACTCTTTATCAAATAAAGCTCCGTAACAAGTTGTCAAATGTTTTTTGCGCCGACTGCTTTGTTACTCGCCTCAAATCGCTTTTTGACAACAAAGTCCGCAAAGATATGGAGAAAGTGATAAAAAAGGCGTATCGCTCGAAAAAGAACGAAAAAATTGACTGGAAGAAAGTGATAAAAAAGGCATATTGCTTTGTGAATCGTTCAAAAGAGGACGAGGAAATTGACTGGAAGAAAATGATAAAAAAGGCGTGTTGCTCTGTGAAATGTTCTAAAGAGGACGAGGAAATTGACTGCGAAACAGTTTGTATTACTACCGATATGCTTAACTATATGATAAAGAATTATGAAAAGGACCTATTGAAATTAGTAGGGAACAACCTAAAGACAATGGCTAAATGTGAGCATGCTCGCTGGAACGTGGAGAAACTCATCCTTGGCTTTTCTCCTTTCAGTCCCCAAGAGCATTATGAATACAACCGCCGCTTTGGGTCTTCTCGTAGTTCATACCGTAATAAACTTAAGAAAAATGAAGCCCATCACATAAACCTCTGCTCTTATGATGACCTTCGTCGCATCGATCCCGACAACATGAAATATGATAGCTTCCTGATGTTGGCGATGGTGAGGATATTGAAAGAGGGTATAACGGGATGAAAATATGGAATCAAGGAAATATACTTTCAATAAGTCCACGCTCACAGTCAAGTTTGACACCATACTTGATACACAGGCTGAAGTAATCGTCAGTTCCGATGACTGCTATGTGACAATGGGCGGTGGTGTGTCACGTGCCATACTTCATGCTGGCGGCGAAGTCATTATAAAAGATGCACAAAAGATGGTGCCAATACCGCTAGGTGATGTTCTAGTCACCACAGCAGGCAAACTGGAGCATCAGAAATATGTCTTTCATTGTATCACGATAGATAAACAACGAAGCATGCAGATCCTTACGCAGCAAGTGACAGAAGAAGATGTGCTCAACTATCTTTTACAACATGCTGTTGACAAGTGTTTCCTACTGATGCAAGCCATGGACATGACCTCCATAGCATTTCCTGCCATTGGAGCTGGAGTTGCAAAAATTCCCATACAGAAGGTGATAGAGCAGATGTCTATAGCCATAGCTCGAAACCTTGGCAATACGAATAAGTCGCTCAAAGTCGAGTTGTATCTGTATGACATTTACAACCTCTACACAGAGTCTGATTATATCACGCTCTTTGAGAGCCTTGCTGCAAAGGCTGCATTATTGGAATACAAAAAAATGCTTGCAAATGAGGATATGCCCATTGAGCCTACATTGAAAAATAGAAATGAAAAGTTGCCATCACGTAGGAGTATGAAGCATAAAGTCTTCATCAGTTATTCTCGTAAGGACAAAGATGCGGCCGACTGCCTGTGCGAAATACTGAAAGAGAATGACATTGCGTACTGGATAGACAAGGAGGGCATATATAGCAGCTCCAATTATAAGGAACTGATTGTCGATGCCATTGACGTTTCCCAATCCGTAATTTTTATCAGTTCCGTCAACTCTAATGCCTCTATCAACTGCATTCGTGAGATAGGCTATGCCGTAAACATGAACAAGCCTATCCTTCCCCTCATGCTCGACGATGCTCCATATGCCAAGAGCATCCGCCTTGACATCTCCGATATAGACCAGATAGACTTTCGTAACCCTGGAATGTCAAGCAAGAAGCTTATTACAAGTTTGATGTATGTGGTGAATAAATAATGAAATCAATATGACAGGATTAGATGAATTAAAAATAACTGTTGAAGAAATCATACGTAAACATGAGACTGAGTTGCAATTAGCTTCATCAGTGCCGTGGTATGATGTATATCAGGCCATAAAGTTTGTAATGCGTGAGAATCCCGATTTATTCTGGTTCTCGCACCAATGGAAGTATGACACAGATGGTGTTGTTCGCTTTCATTACACAATGGATGATGAACGCTGCGAAAAAATAAAAGCTCAGATCGATGATGTCGTAGAACATGACTTCAAAATTGCCCATGTGCGTTCACTTCCTAAAGTGGAACAGGTGATGTATGTATATAAATGGATAGCGTTATACTGTAGTTACAACATACTTTCGGCACACAATCAGACTATCTACAGCGTATTTGTTCATCGCACCTCTGTGTGTACTGGAATTGCAAAAGCCGCACAATATCTTCTGAATTTACTGGGAATTGAAAGTCGCTTGGTATTTGGAAAAATGGTCAATAGTCCAAAGAATAGTCGTCATTGTTGGATAATCGTAAAGATTGAAAACAAGTGGTATCATTTAGATCCTACGTTTGCATTACCAAATACAGCACATATTCTGTTGACATCAAATGTTGTGCTTTTAAAAGGTCCAGATTACCTTTTATATAACTATTTTTGTATAGACACAAAAAACATCAAGCTGTCTCGTTCTATAGAAGAAGAGGATACTTTACCTAATTGTATTGACACGATTGACTACAAAGAATATTGGAATATTGATGTACTCCCTTCAAGAAATGGTAAAAATGGAGGACTTGGATGCTTGCTGTCTGATTCTGGTACAACTGCTGACATATATCTGGCACATGAGAAGGGCATACAGTCATCTCGACATTGCGTTGCAAAGGTCTTCCGTAATGACGAAGATCGTGAACTATTAAGAAAGGAGATAATTATAATGCGTAGTGGTGGTTATACAAATCTTCTGCGTGCTACAGATGCTGATTATGAGAGAGGTATTCTGTATATGGAACAAGCCACTCCTTTGGCAGAGTTATTGGGCAGTAGCTACTTCAAACTGACAATTCACGATTTTTGTAATCTGCTTATAGATATAGCTTCTGGATTGAGAGATCTACTTCATAACGGAATATACTATAGGGATATACATCTTAACAACATTTATTTGAGCAACACAGATTATGGCTGTGATATATATAAACTTGGTGATTTTGGCAGTTGTGCATTTGTGGATGAAGATAATAGGTATTTTCGTATAACAACAAAAGGAGGCGTTGGCAGCAAGTGGTACCTGGCACCTGAAACGTTGAAAAGCGGAGTCTTTGACGAGCGCTCAGCAGTATATGGTGTTGGGATGATTGCATATTTCTTGCTAAATAATTTATATCCTCCATTGTGGCAGGATTATGGGGAAGACTCTCTTATCAAGAGAATGTCCATACCTAAATTGCCTATGCCTGTTTTGTTAAATGACAAACGCGTTGCTCACATTAGTTTTGAATTCATTATTAAGGCATTAAGAAACGATGTAAGTCTAAGGCAGCAGACCTTGGAAGAATTATTGAAAGACATTGCTGATTTTTTGTCAATTTACCAAAAAGTTGGGACAATAATATTGATTGATGGTTCTTCATACAACCAAGACGGAGAGGGTGTCACAACCAACAACTTTTGTTCCACTTGTACAATTGATCCCAACATTAAAGTTTCTAATGAAGAAGTGGCAACTCCAATATCTACAAAAGGAGAAGAACTAGAAGAAAAACGTGCCAAATTAAAACGTAAGTTATTATCATCATCAAAATTGAAAATTACACCATCTGATAACTTGATAGCTATTCCACGGGGCAAGCTTACACCATCTGATAACTTGATGACTATTCCACAGGGCAAGCGAGCTGGTCCATCCTCAATTGACGACTTCGCAACGACATCATGTTTCGATTTCGGTCGGGATGAGTTTAATAATAGAAACAGTAAAAGACCTAAATCGTTCTTTCCGCAAGCAGAAAAAGAGGCAGAAAACATAGATAGTTCCCATGCCGCAATTTGCACTTCAAATATTTTAATACATAGTCTATTAAAAACAATAAAATCTTTATTTAAGTGGGGGAAAAATAAGCACAAAAGTACACTTTGCCCTTGTAAGGTGAATACTTCCGTCTTTGCTCCATCAGAGGTAAAACATGGCGACTATATGATGGTACAAGTATTCCTGTATATGGATGAAGAGGAACAAGCTGTGGATTGCAAAGCCAAGGAGGTAGATAACGAGGCAGAAAGAAGAAACTACAAGCCATTGTCTGTTAAGCTCAAAGAGGGCGACAAGGTGAAGGTCTTTCTACAAACACCAAGCAAGGATGTGCAAGTAGAAAATCCTATTCAAAAACTCACATGGCAAGGACGGTTTACCGATTGCCAGTTTGCCGTTTATATCAACAAGGATTTTAGTGCTTCTACTCTTTTAAGCACAGTCGTCCTGTCTATCAATAATTCACCTGTAGGCATGATGATGTTTAAAACAAAAATTGCGGACAATCCTCGTGCCCTCTATGCAGAAGTAGAATGTAAAACTTTTAAAAAAATATTCATATCATACTCTCATAAGGATGAGGCACGTGTGAAATATATTGCTGAAGCATACAAAGCACAAGGCGTGGACTATTTCTTTGACCGTCATTATCTTAAGGCTGGTGATATTTATCCTGCTAGGATTCGACAATACATTGATTCGGCCGATTTATTCATCTTATGTTGGTCGAAGAATGCTGCAGAAAGTGACTATGTGGCACTTGAACGCAATCAAGCCTTGTCTCATGCATATCCTCAAGTAAGTATGGACAAGGCATCTATATCAATCCATCCGATTAGTATTGAACCACGTACTGCATATCCACAAGATATGAATGACGTATATAATTTTGAGGAAGTATAGGAGTTTTTCATGGTATATAAAAAGAATTAGAATATGGGATGTCCGATAAACTCAATAGAGCAACTCGAAAATGGGTTGAGATATAGAAAGCAAAAAATGGTAGTCGTGATATTAGCAAGTGCTAATAGTGATAGTCGAGCAACAGATTTTGTTTTACGCAATTTCCATGAAATGGATATTTTGTCTGATGATGTTGACTTCTACCTTCCTGGATATGGAATTAATCAATACAATAAGATTCCAATACCTGAAACTAATATCAATTGGATAATAGAAGATAGCAAACGTCAATTTCCTGATTTTCATTATGATCATATACGCTCCGTTTTTGATCCTGAAAATCGTATAGTACGACATGTTGATAGTCCTAGATTAGGACGAATAGTGTTCAATGCTGCAGAATTTACAGATTTTGTATTGGAATTTACACGACGAATAGATGGTTACCATTATCTTGGTGGGTGTCAAATGATTTTACTAAGACCAACTAATGACGGAACCCCGAATTATGATGATGCTCGTGTGTATGATTTGGATAATATAATCAATTCACAAAGCGGATTATCTTTGGATTCCTTCTTGTTCAGAACATTCCAAGCCATCAGAAACGGAAGTTTCGAAACAATTAGACATTTTAGAAATCCATTATTAAGAAAGATCTTCACTCACAATAAATTATCTAAATCTACAATAATACATGAGATAAATAATTTATACGACATGGCTACAAGACATCATGACAGAGAAAGACATTACAACATTATAGTGCAGAATATTATTATAGACATGAATAGATGCCTTCATTGGGATATAAGTGAAGAGGAATTCTATTTCATCAGTTATTCAAGTAGAAATGTCATGCAAGCAGAAACCTTGAAGCGGTTGCTTCAAGATAATAACATCCATGTTTGGATAGCTCCTGATGGTATTCCACAAGGGCGTGAGTATCCATTGGTTATTCCTACTGCATTGAAATTAGCAAAAACTTTCGTTCTTCTCCTTACTCCTGATTCTGCAAAATCCCAATGGGTTAGAAGAGAACTTGCAATCGCAATAGGCAACAGTGTAGATACCAAAGTAAAAGTTATACTTTCTGAGGGATTTACGATATCGGATATAAGAAACGACAATGAATTGGAATTCTTACTTGATAGAGTACAAATAAAATATGAATATTCGGATTTAATTCATTCAAGCGACATTTTAAATTCTTTTATCTCCGAATAATTTTTTATTTCCTGTTTCATCTATTGTATTAGTTAAGAAATGTTGATCAAACCCTACGACATTTTCATAAGCTACCGACGAGACGGCGGTTACGAGACAGCACGACATATATATGATCTGCTTAAGCGAGATGGATATTCCGTCAGTTTTGACCAGGATAATCTTATGAATGGTAACTTTGGTAAGGTTCTGCTTGACAGAATTGCCAAGTGTAAGGACTTTATCCTGATATGTGATGCCGACGTGTTCCGCAGAACCATTGAGGAACAAGGTGGCAAGGAGCATGATTGGCTTTTTGTGGAACTTGCAGAGGCTCTAAAACTCGACAAGAATGATATTCCTATTATGTTGTGTGGTTTCACAGAGTTTCCCGAAGGGCTGCCCGATGAGATAAAGGATGTAAGATATAAAAACGGTCCACAGTACGATACGGCATACTTTGATGCCTTCTACGAGAGACTTAAGCAATTCTTCGTAGAAGCTTCGGCCGATGACAATATTGTTATCAAGGAAACATCAGAAAAAATGAAAATTAGCCTGTTGTTAGAGCATGGATGGCATTGCTACAATCAAGGAAAGTATAACAAAGCTATGGACTACTTCCTTGAAGCTGCCGATATGGGGTCGGCAAATGCTATTAATGCCATAGCTCTGTATTACTTCGAAGGACATGGCTATGAACGTAACCTGCAGAAAGCTGCACAATGGTTTCGGTATGCTGCAGAAATGGGGTATGCCAGTGCCCAACGTAACCTTGCCGACTGTCTCCTGAATGGGTTGGGGGTGACTCCCAATAAGCAAGAAGCTTTTGCATGGTATATGCGAGGAGCAGAAAAGGGCAATAGTAAGTCGCAATATATGGTGGGCGAATGTTATGCCAACGGATGGGGCGTGGAAATCAACCAAACTAAAGCCCAAGAATGGTATGAAAAAGCTTCCTGTCAAGGATACGAACCTGCAATAGGAAAGTTAGAATCGAAAGAATAAAAACCTTCTTTCCTGATGATAGGTTTGCCATCAATCTCCTCTCTATACATATAGAAATCAATAAAACGTGAAAAATGAACAAGAACAATTACACACCATATCCTATCGATACGAAGGATGTGGCTCTGCCAGAAGAACTGAGTGCTTTAGCAGAGGACATTGCAAAGAATGTGCATGAGGTATGGTCGGCTGGACGGATGAAGGATGGCTGGACCTATGGCGAGGAGCGGAATGATGCAAAGAGGCAGCATCCGTGCCTTGTGCCTTATGAAGAACTAACGGAAGAAGAAAAGGAGTACGACCGCAACACATCAATAGAAACGATAAAGCTCATATTGAAATTGGGCTTTAAGATTACGAAGGACTGAAAACTGATGAAAACGGAGGGTTGTTCCCGATTCTGGCTGGATGGAGTTGCGAACAACCTTTTTCGTTTTTTGTACAGGAGTGATTAAGCTGGTTTTGAGCGATTGCTAAAAAATGTGGATTTTTTATAGTTTCAAGTTTTTTTCTCTGATAGATGGGTTACTTTTATCCCCTCTTTGTCATAAAGGAGTGTGATAGCTTCGAGTGATGTTGAAATAACTATATGGATATAAAGAAAGGACAAGCAATGAAGATCAGGTATGCGACAATCAGTAAGGAGGGAAGGCGCTCTAACAATGAGGACTTCTTCGTGGTCATGGACCAGCAGGAGAGGGGGCGCTTTTGGGGTATCGTGTGTGATGGGATGGGTGGTCACGCTTGTGGAGAAGTGGCGAGCGAGACGGTGGCCCATGCAGTATCGGCATACTGGGAGCAGCATGCGGAGGAAAGGGATAGCGAGGTTAAGGTCGTTGGGGCCTGCCAGAAGGCGACTCGTGCTATTGAGCAGAAGGCGCGAGAGGTAGGACTGGCGGAGATGGGAACGACGATGGTGATGGCAAGCATCGAGGGGGACATTGTGACCATAGCTCATGTGGGAGACAGCAGGTGCTATTTGCAGCGTCCAGGCCAGGGGGTGGTGTATCAGACGCAGGACCATGTGAGGTTGAGCTTTGGGTATGAGATCGTGGCGCGTAGCTTCTTTAGTGGTCATCCGGAGGAGGCGATTGCCGACGTGGTGCAGTTTCCTGTTTGTCCGGGCGACCGGATTTTGCTTTGTTCCGATGGGGTCCACAAGAGTATGGAGTCCGAGGACTTGGAGGCAAGGATGATGGAGGAGAAGTCGCTGGAGGAGATACTGCATGGTTTCGACCTTAGCTGCTGGAAGTATGGCGACGATAATTATACGGCTATTTTGATAGAAGTGGAGTAGCGAGGGAATAGACTTGAGTTGAAGCAAATGAATCTCACGATAGCAAATGATTCTCGCGATAGCAATAGAATTTTTACGATAGCAAAAGAATCAACACATTGGCAAATGAATCGTCAAGGTGACAAAGTGAATCAATAAATCAATAAGATGACAAATAAAATCTATAAATCAAAACAAAGGAAATCATTATGATGAAAAAAGGAATTAACAGTAGTATGAAGAAGGCGTTTTATGGTTTGGATTGGACTATCTGCTTCTTGTGGGCAATAGGCGTGGTGGTAGTCGGCTATGGCTGGTTCCCGTACTTCCCTGTCAATCTAGTGGCATTGATGGTACTGTTTCGCATCGTGTGCTCGTTCGCCCTTTACAAGGGTGAGAAAAAGGCTTGGGCCTCGGGGCTGGTTGCTCTTGCACTGATGGCACTCAAATGGTTGATGGATGCTGATGTGCATATGTGGTTTGTTACCTCGAAGGCGTACGCCGTGATGGGCATGGAGGCGGACAAGCCAGGGGAGGAAGTGTTCCAGTGGGTGCTGAAAGTATGGCTGGGACTGTTTCCTGTCGTTGCCTATGCCGTCAATGCGATGCGCAAGGGCGGTATGGTGGACAACTTGACGTGGAAGGAAGCGATGGGACTGTTGCTTTGGACGGACCGACGGGCCAAGACCTACTGCGCCCTGCTGTTGGTGGCGCTCTTTGCCTTGTATTTCGGGCTGGCCCTCTACGACCGTGCTTGCGCCTTGGCTTGTGTTGTGGCGCCCATGGTCAGTCTTTATCTGCTGCAAAGGCTCCGTGGTGTGGCGATGCGGAGACTGTGGGTGGTGGCCGTTGCCATGGTCACGTTCTTCTTGTCGCAGTTTGAGGCGGGGGTGGAGCGTGTGGCGATGCTCGGTCTCAGTCTTTGTGCGATGGCCTATGCTTGTGGCGGACTCCTCAGGAGCGTGAAGGACCTGCCTTTCTATGTAGTCGCTGTGGGCTATCTGGGCGTATTGCTGCCCAGCATGGCTATTGGCAGCAATCCCTACTGTTGCCTGGATGTTGCCAGGGTGTACCGTCAGCGCCTTGATGCTTACCCGGGCATTCTCGTCGTCGAGGACCAGGAGACGGGGAAGGTGGGCTTGCGCGATCGTTACGGGATGCTGGTGAAACCGGAGTTTGACTCCTTCGCCTTTCACACGGCCAACAATCGGATTGGTGTGCTGGAGATGAGGCGCAATGGTTATTATACGCTCTACGACCTTTGGTCAAAGAAGCGCTGGGTGGCGGACAGTATTAACCATTCGCTGCAGGATCGGATCTGCAAGGTGGTGGAAGGCCATGCCAAGGTGTATGACTATGAGAATTACGACTGCATGGAGATCAGAGTGACGGAGCTGGCTTCCAACCAGCTCGATACTTGCACGGGACAGGTTTCCAACAACCAGCTCGATGCTTGCACGGAACAGGCTTCCAACAAACTCGTCGCTTGTGTCAGGGCCAAGAAGATGGAACCCGTCTATTACTACTGCCTTCCTGACCAGTTTATCCCCACCGACTCGATAGCGAGGACTGCGGGGGAGGTGGTTCGCGACACGGTGGTGGCACCCTATGAAATTACTCTCCATTCGATCAGTTATGCTCAGAGCGTGACAGTCGGCAAGGGGCAGACCTACCTGGTGCAGGTGCTGCTGGCGCGGAAGCAAAAGCCTACGCAGCAGGAGGCCGTGAACCTGGTGCAGAATGTTGTGGGCTTATTGAGAAAATAAAAGCATGGCGTGACTTTTATGCCTTTGTCCATAAAAGTCACGCCATGAGACGCGTTTCATAAAACTTACGCCATGAGGCGCAATACCTCCGCCACTTGTTCTGCCATGGGGCGCTGCGTGTCGATCCAGTGGATGGTGAGGCCGCGGCGCTCCATGCCCCGAAACCAGGTCATTTGTCGTTTGGCAAACTGGTGGATGGCGATCTCCAGGCGGCTGAACATCTCGTCGTAGGAGGTGCGGCCGAGGGCGTATTCGGTGACAAACTTATACTCCAGGCCGTAGTAGATCAGGTCCTCGGCGGGGACCGTCTTGAGCAGACCTTTTATCTCCTCTACCATTCCTTCCTCCAGTCGTTGGCGCAGGCGGCGCGTGATGCGTGCGCGTCGTGTCTCCCTATCGACCCATGTGCCGATGATGGTGGAGGGGATGGGTGGCACCTGGCGGTTTTCGGTGGGCGTATGGAGGTTGTACTCCTCTATCTCTATCGCGCGGATGGCCCGCTGACAGGAGTCCACGTCCGTGCGGTTGTGCATCGTGGAGTGGTTGCGGGCCTTCAGGTCTTGGAGGATGACGGTCAGTTCGTCGAGCGTCTTCCCCTCCAGTTGCGCCCGCAGCGTGGGATTCTGAGGCACGGGCGAGAGCTGGTAGCCCCGCAGCACGGCCTCGATATAGAGTCCTGTACCGCCACAGAGCACGGGTTGGCGTCCACGACGGCGGATGTCCTCGTAGGCCTGGAGGAAGTCGCGCTGGTATTCGAAGAGGTTGTATTTCGTCCCCGGGTCACAGATGTCTATCAGGTGGTAGGGGATCGGCTTGCCCTCCACCACATAGTCGGCGAGGTCTTTGCCCGTGCCGATCGTCATGCCTCTATAGACCTGACGACTGTCGGCGGAAATGACTTCGCCATCCAGCTTATAGGCAAGGCGTGTGGCAAGGGTCGTCTTGCCGCTTGCCGTGGGCCCAAGGATGGTCAATAATTGCTTCATGGATGCAAACTTACATAAAATTTCTGGAAAAAGCGAGTAGCAGGGAGAAAAAGTTCAGCCCCTCTTGTCTTCGCTCACAGTTTCAGACCCTTTGTCAGGTTCGTCCGGGACATGGAGTGATTCGACGTGGACATATAGAAAAACAACTTGAACAACTTTTACAACAAGTTACAACGCTTCGCGGGGACATCGCCTCTTCGAGGCCCATTCAAACCAAGGGTTGCTTGTTACGAAACAACAATATACAACGCTTCGCCTTGGACACATTTCCTGCTAATTGTCCTAGCGACATGTTCCTGCGAAGCCTTGTATCATGTTGGCCTATCGTTGTTACTAGTTATAAAAGTTGTATTTGTTGTTTTCCCTAACTCGGCAGGCCGTATTGGAAACAACAGTCTGTCCTCGCTCACAGTTTCAGACCTTCTATCGGTTCGGTACGGACGAAGGCAGCAGCGAGATAGGAGGTGAGGGAGAGGAGCATCAGTAGGGCGAAGTAGATGCGGTAGCCGAGGTAGTCGGCGAGGATGCCGGAGAGTGCGCCCGAGACCGTGATGCCGATAGCGGCGAGGGCAAAGCAGTAGGAGTAGAACATGACGGGATGGTAGCCCCGTGAGAGGTGGGCGAGGTAGGCGACGAAGGCCATGATGCCGAAGCCGAAACCAAACTGCTCCAGGAAGACGCTGAGGGTGGTCAGGGAGAAGCTGGTCGTCAGCGTGTAGGCCATCAGGACGTAGAACACTTTTGGCAGCGTGATGGCGAGCGTCATCGGCCACAGCCAATAGCGGAAGCCGTGGAGGTGGATGCAGCGTCCGCCGAGCAGGCAACCGAGCAGCATGCCGAAGGCACCCACCGTGCCCTGGGTGAAGGCCAGCTCCTGTGGCGAGAGGCTCAGTCCACCATTGCTCCCGGGGTCGACAAGAAACAGGATGCCGACGCGGTAGAAGAACCCTTCGGGCAGGAGGAAGAGTAGCAGGAAGAGCATCTCGAAGCGGAAATAGCGACGGTCCGTCAGTTTGCGGAGGTCTTCGAGCAGCAGGGCCTTGTAATCGTTGCGCTTGCGCACCAGTTGCTCGCCGAGCGGCACGAGGACCACGGCATGATAGACCGCCAGCAGGAGGATGAAGCCCCCCAGCAGTTCGCAGACCGTGCTCCACGCCATCGGTATGCGGCGATGGATCACCTCCAGGTTGCCTCCCACCATCGCGGGAATGCCCAGCGCCAGGGCAAAGGCGGCGCAAGTGGCGGCAGCCCGTGTGGCGGGCACCTGCTGGTAGAAGCGACGCTCGGAGCAGATCATGAAGTAGCGGCCTATCCCCACGTCGTGGAAGGCCGCCGCCAAGGCCTCGGCGTAGAAGAGGAGGAGAAAGGCGGGAAGCCATACTTTCAGCCGCAGCACGATCCCCATGGCCAGGAATATCAGTCCCATCAGCACTTCGGCGTAGAGGATGAGATGGTGGCAGTCGGTCAGTTGGCGGGAGAAGCGGCCCAACAACGGGCGGAGGATGAAGGGAATGAGGGCCAAGGAGCAGCAGAAGAGGTTGACCGCATTGCTCACCCCCATGCGGTTGAGCACGATGGGCACGAGGGCGAGGATGGCGACATAGGGTATGCCGCGCAGCAGATAGAGCGTGGGAACCCACGAGAGGTGGCGTTCCCAGGCCCTTGCAGCCCTTTCTCTTACCAGATTGCTTCCCTTTTCCATCATTGTACTACTTTCCCTTAGCCCTGCTGTTTTTTCTTGCCAAACTCAGGGTCGATCTTGATGAAGAGGCAGACGACAAACGTTGCCGCGCAGCAGAGGATCGTCCAGAGGAAGAAGTGGCGGTAGCCGATGAGTTCCTGCAGCCATCCAGCCATCATGCCCGGCAGCATCATTCCCAGGGCCATGAAGCCCGTGCTGATGGCGTAGTGGGACGTGCTGTGCTCGCCTTCCGAGAAGTAGATGAGGTAGAGCATGTAGGCCGTGAAGCCAAATCCGTAGCCAAACTGCTCGATGAAGACGCAGGTGTTGACGATCCATAGCGCGCTGTCCTGGGCGTAGGCGAGATAGACATAGACGAGGTCGGGGAGCGTGATGGCGCAGACCATCGGCCAGAGCCAGCGCTTCAGTCCGCCTTGCGAGGCAGCGATGCCACCGAGGATGCCACCCAAGGTCAGTCCGATGATGCCCACCGTGCCATAGACGATGCCCACCGTGCTGGTCGAGAGGCCGAGTCCTCCCTTCGCTATCGGGTCGAGGAGAAAGGGGTTGATGATCTTGACGAGCTGCGCCTCGGGCAGTCGGAAGAGCAACATGAAGAGCAGGGCGGGGACGATGTTCTTCTTCATGAAGAACGAACGGAACGTCAGCAGCGACTCGCGCAGAATGCCACCCACTGTGCGGTCGGGGGCGTGGCTGTCGGAGGCAGGTCTGGGGAGCGCCCAGGCGTGGTAGAGGCTCGCGAGGAAGAAGAGGATGGAGAGGATGGCGAAGACCACCGTCCAGGAGAGCGGTATCTTGCCCGTATGGTCCTCTATCAGTCCCGCGATGATGACGAGCAGTCCCTGTCCCGCTATGGTGGAGATGCGATAGAACGTGCTGCGTATGCCGACGAAGAACGACTGATCGTGGCTGTCGAGGCCGTGCATGTAGAAGCCGTCGGCCGCGATGTCGTGGGTAGCCGACGTGAAGGCCACCAGCCAGAAGAACGCCAGCGTGAGCCGGAAGAAGAACTGTGCGGGGATGAAGAAGGCGATGCCCGCGAAGGCGATGGCGAGGACCGCCTGCATGGTGACGATCCACCACCGCTTGGTGCGGACGAGATCGACCATCGGGCTCCAGAAGGGCTTGATGACCCACGGCAGGTAGAGCCAGCCTGTATAGAGGGCGATGTCCGTATTGGAGATGCCCATCTTCTTGTAGAGGATGACGGCTATCGTCATCACGGCGACGTAGGGCAGTCCCTCGGCAAAATAGAGGGAGGGCACCCACGCCCACGGGTTGATATGTCGCTTGCTATTCTCGGTCATAATCATTGTTCTATGGAAGGTTTGTAAAGCGTTTTCAGCGTGGCGCCAGGGTAGTAGTGGCGGAGGATGGCCTCGTGGTCGTAGCCCTTCTCGCCCATCATGGCCGCCCCGATCTGACACAGTCCCACGCCGTGGCCCCAACCTGCGCCCGAGAGGTGGAACGACTGCGGGATGCCGTCGGCGCCCTGCTGCGTCGTGACGACGAAGGCGCTGCTCTTCAGGTGGCTCTCGCTCAGCGTGCGGCGTATCTCCAATTCCTTGCCGATGACGCGCTCCCTTTCCGTGCCCACGATCTTCAGGCGGACGATGCGTCCGCTCTTGCCGCGCTCCAGGGGGACGAGGTCGAGGATCTTGCCAAAGCGCAGTCCCGTCTTGCGGGCGATGAGGCTGGCGAGCTCCTCCTGGGTGTAGTCGATGTGCCAGCGATAGAAGTCTGCCGTCTCCTGGTCGTAGCCGTTGAGCACCTGGCGCAGCACCTGCTTGTCCTGCGTGTTGCAGAAAGCGGGCGGATCGGAGAGGATCCACTTGCGGGCCGTCTCCTCGTCGGTCAGGTCGGGCAGCGTGTCTGCCGCCTGGCCTGCTTGCGCGGGGCGGTCGAGGAAGGCGGCGAGATAGGGCTTGTCCTCATCCTGCCAACAGGCCGAGAAGACCTCCGTGGCACCACCGCAACACTTGCTGAAGCGCGCGTCGCAAATGCCCTTGCCGTCCCACAATACTTGTCCATAGGTGCTGCGTATCGCCTCCTCCACATGATCCGACACCATGCGGGTGATGCCCTGGTAGCGCTGGCAATGGTCGTCGGCGCATACGTCGAAGCGCAGGTGGTCGTCGCGGTCGTACCAGCGCACCAGTTCCTCCTCCGTCTCCCATCCTCCACAGGTCTCCGCGGAGGGATGGTCTGCATTGATGCGATGCGCCATCTGCGTCAGGAGCCAACTGCGGGAGATGATGGCATGGGCCCGCAGGAGCGATGGCGACGAGGTGGCCCGCATCTCGCTGGAGATGACACTGGCGAGATAGCGTTCCACGGGCAGTTCGTTGATGACCCACACCCGATCGCCGTCGGCCTCCAGCCGCAGCATCCCCTCGAAGGTCTGCGCCTCCTGGCGCTCCCAGTGGAATCCGATGCCGATCGTGACCTCGGGCAGCGTGAACGAAGACTGCGGGGAATGGGGAGCGAACGTGAGCGTGTCGTATGATTTTTCCTGCCACAGGATCCTTCCGTCCTTTGCCCTCACGGTCTGCGGTCCCGTCTGTAGCGTGCCATCGACCATGAACGTGCCCTGCAGGGCAAAGGCGATCTCCGGTCCACTCGTGATGCCTACGGCGACCCTCGGTTCCTGCAGACGGCGCAACACCTTGGCGAAGGCCTCCTGCCCAAGCGCCACCTCGCCGACGGTCTTCACCAGCAGGGAGGGCGTCAGTCGGTCGAAGTCCTCCTTGCGCGGCGTGATGACCAGTCCTGCCATGTCGAGCGCACCCGGCGAGATGAGCATGCGGTCTGCTTCGCACGAGGCCGTGTAGCAGGCGGGGCGGTGCTTCTCCCGAGGCAGCAGAATGGTGACGACGCTGTCCTCCTCTCGCCATGCCAGCACGTTGAGCATCGGCTCGGTGTCGTCGGGATGGCAGGGCAGGGCGGCATAGGCCCGGCGGAAAAGCGTCTGCGCCAGGGCTTTGTCGTTGCTGATCAGCACCAGGGTGGGGAAGGGGTAGTCCTCGATGGTGCAGAGGCGGTTGTCGGCGTCCAGCCGCGCCACCTCCCGTAGCCGCTCCCTCCATCCGCGCCAGTCGCGGCAGAGCGGCACCACACTTCCGTCTCCCCCCTGGAAGTGGAGATGGTCGGGCGCACTGGCCCCACATTTCGGCCCGTTGTAGAAGAACAGAGTGCCCTCGAAGCGGTCGGCCAGTTCGTAGAGCGTGGCATAGGTGTCGAGGATCGTCTGGGGGCGGTGTCGCCTGGCAGCGATCGTGAAATGGGTCGGGAGGATGGGGAAGGGGTTGACGAGCACGTCGAAGTCCTCGTCGAAGGCCCATTCCTGTTGAATCTCAGGACGATGGTCCTTGCAGAGGAAGCAGGGGCGCTGGGCCAGCGTCTTCTTATCTACCTTGGCCCCCGTACTGGCCATGCGTGCGGGGTTGTACTGGGCGCTGACCGCACCGAAGTCTCTCACCTCCACGCGTGCCAAGTCGGCGTAGCGTGCGGCCGTCTCCGGCCATGTGGCCATCTGATTGTGGAAAAACTCGGAGAGCGTCATGCTTTGTGGTCGTTGTTGAGGCTGATGCGTGCCCGCAGTTCGATGGTGCGCAGTCGGTCTTTGTACAAGTTGTTGGCGTTGGTCTTCTCGATGCTCAGTCCGTGGTCGCTATTGCCCGTCCAGCGGCGGCAGAGGTAGATCGGATCGTAGATGCGGCCGATGCGATACTGTCGGCTTACGGCCAGTCCCATGGCATAGTCCTCGCCATAGCTGGTGTTGGGAAATCCGATGCCCCTTGCTATCGAGGTGAGGAAGGCCCGTGGCGCTCCCAGTCCGTTGATGCGCAGGGCGTTGTTGGCCCCGTTGTCGTCCGTCCACTCCTTGTGGTCGATCACGCCCGGCGGAAGCGTCTGCAACTGGAAGTCGCACATGCGGTAGGAGCCCACCACCATGGCGCAGTCCTGCTCCTGGAAGGCATCGACTACCCGCTGCAGCGTATGGCCGTCGAGATAGAGATCGTCGCTGTCGAGCTGCACGGCGTAGCGTCCGCAGCGCGGGTCGTTGATGGCCCAGTTCCAGCAGCCACCGATACCGAGGTCCTCACGCTCGGGGATGATGTGGACGACGCGCGGGTCGCTGGCCGCCAGTTGCTCTATCAGGTCCGAGGTGCCGTCGGTGCTATGGTTGTCCACCACGAGGACGTTGAAGTCGAAGCCAGTCTCCTGCCCCAAGGCCGACTCCACCGCGTCGCCGATGGTCTTGGCGCGGTTGAGCACGGGGATGATGACGGAGGCCGTGACGGGGAAGTCGCCCTCCACGTCGGGCTTCTGGTAGCGGTCGGTATGGACGAGGCCACCCACAGCCCGCAGGTGCTCCGTCACGATCTGCTCCATCTCCACCTGCACGTCGCGGTTGCGCGGATCGACATAGTCAAACTGTCGTTCGCCTTCTGCGCTCACGGGTTGCTTCTCCTCCGTGTAGAGGTATTCGTTGAGGTGGAAGATCTCGCCCTGCCGGCTCAGTTGCAGACGCAGGTCGTACCAGCCACCATACAGCCAGTTGGCGCCGAGGTCGCAACGCTGGATCGCGTTCGTCCTGACGAGCACCAGCGGCCCGAAGTCGAAGTCGTCTCGCAGCGCACCCTCCTGGTAGTCGATCACGGGGTGCTTCGCCCGCTGGCCCTCCTCCGTCTCGTAGAAGTCGGCATAGACCATGACGGCCCCCGTGCTGTCGGCCACTTGGAGCAGCCTTTGTTCCGCGCCGTAGCCCAAGGAGACGGTGTTGTCGGTCAACTGTATCAATACGTATTGTGTGCGTGCTGCTTCCGCCATCTCTCTCACTGCCGCCGACGAGGGGCGGGGCGAGTGGAGGTCCACACGCGCTATTCTTTCTCTTTCCATAACGCTTCTTGATGTCTTGTTCTGCAAAGTTACGGAAAAAACGCTGATGCCCAAAATTTTTTCAGGTTAAACGCCCCTGCGAGGCGGATGTCCCGCCAAAACGCAACACCCGCCTCGCTCCACGGCTTCCTCCCCCCCGTGTGGGCAGATCCTCCCCCTGCTGCCGTCCGGTGTCCTCTCGACACGAGTTTGGCGCGGTTTCTGTAAGAGGTCTGCCCGCTGCTTGCCCTTCTTTTTTTGTTGGTATATATATAGTGTCTTAGTCAAAGTTGTTTTTACTCTCTGTTTGCTTGTGATAAGCGCAGCAGCTATTGGGTCGGGTCGTCCGTGAAGCGGGCGAGTTTGCCTTTCGGTTCTTTCGCGCGTTCAGTTCGTTTCTTCCCGCGTGTTCAGTTCATATCTTTTCGAGACTTCGGTTCCTTTCTTTCCGCATGTCCGGGTTCATTCCTTTCCGAATCTTCGGTTCCTTTCCGAGCGTTCGGTTCAGTTTTCCTCCTTGATAGCGGAGGCCGGTCTCACTGGTTGGCCACAGTCTCGATGATGGATCTTGCCACCATGACCATCTGGTACATGTCCTCGGCGCAAGTCCACTCGTAGACGCTGTGCTCAGCCTGTTGTCCACTGTAGAGGCAGGGGCCGCCCTTCTGTCCCTTGGCCGCCAGCATGGCCGCTGTCGTGCCGCCACGCTCGCTGCGGGGCGTCAGTTTCACGCCCTCTTTCTCTGCTGCCTCGATGATCAGGTCGTCCAGACCGGGATACATCGTGTAGGCCACGTTCTCATACTGCATCACCTCGGGTTCAGCCTCGGTCACGACATAGGGGAAAGCCTCGGCTGTGAGCTCAGCGGCGCGGTCCAGAAGCTGGCGGAACGCCTTGCCCTCCAGGGGGTCGAAATAGCGCAGGCGCACCTTCACGAGATACTCCTGTTGTGTATCATCGGCATCTACGTCGACGAGGGGGGAGACCGAGTAGCAGTGGATATAGCCCTCCTTGCCCTTGCTGGCCGAGGGATGAGTCTCGGGCGGCAGTTGTCCTATGAAGTAGGAAGCGGCGGTCAGCGCGTCGCCATACTGGTTGTAGAAGCCGTTGCCGGGGTGAGCGTTCTTGCCATGGAAGATGTAGTTGCGTCCAACCGCGGTGAAGTTCTCTACCGAGAAGGCCGTGGGGTCGTCGCCGTCCACGTCGATGTCAGGCTGTCCATCTAGATACTCCTCCTCGAAGCGGTCGGCGGCACGGCCAATGTCCTCGTTTTGTGAGAAGACGAAGTGGAGGTCGCCATGCTTCAGTTTCTTATCCTTGAGGATGGTCTCGATGAGCGTGACGAGGATTGTGCAGCCCGTCTTGTCGTCGGCGCCCAGCAGCGTGGATCCGTCGCTCGTGATGATGGTCTTGCCCACACAGTTGGCCAGGTGCTTGCCCTGAGGCATCTGAGGACTGAGGGTTATGCCAGCAGGCAACAGGATGTCGCCGCCATCGTAGTTGCGGTGTACGATGGGTGTGATGTCCTCGCCGACACACTCGGGTGTGATGTCCATGTGCGCCATGAACATCATGCTCGGCACGCCTTCGCAGTTGGCCGGGATCGTGGCATAGACGTACTGATACTCGCTACGGTTGACGATCAGGTCCTTGTCAGCTCCGATGTTGCGCAGCTCCTCCTCTATCAGTTCTGCCAGCTTTTCCTGATCCAGGGTGATCGGAAACTCTGTGGGGTCGTAGGAGTCCCACGGCTGGGTGTTGATAGCGGCGTAGGTCGTGAAGCGACTGATGATGGTCTCAATCGTCTTTTTGCGCCTCTTCTCCTTGGCAGCTTTGGCAGCTTTGAGGTCGGGAGCCGGTGTGGCCTTGAGGAGTGGGGAGGCTTTGACGGGCTTTGCAGTCTTGGCGGGCTTCGGACAGGGAGCTTCCGGCAGCTGCAGGATGTGTGTTCTTGAAGCCACGGAATTCATATTGGGTTGGGGAACCGCAATGATGGGGATCTTGATCCCCTTTTCCACTCGCTCTACCATTTGCTGGATTTTGGTGATAGAGGGTATAATGTTGACATACAAGTTGGGTGTTTTCACCTTAACGTGAATTTGGGGTCTTGCCGAGGTAGGGAATCCCACCATCAGGACCAGTGCGAGCACGAGTGTGCTGGCGATGTAAATGTTTCTTCGTTTCATGACTTTGATAGTTTTGAGTTGATCATTTTGTTTATTGGTTCTCTCTTGATAGACCTCGTGCCGCTGGGCGGCCTTCGCTCTATGCTCATCCTTTATGACAGTCCGTCGCGCCTTTCTTGCGCTGCTGGTGTCGCCAGAATTCGTTTGCAAAGGTACGGGTTTCGCAAGCCGTGGTGCGCACATTTTCATTTAGATCGCGGCCCATGCGATTTTTCTCGATTTTTCTCGATTTTACTCGCTATGCAGGCACGGCGTACACGACTACTGGCGTGGCGAGCACGGCGATCAGTTTGGCCCAATCCCTCACGTGCGTGTCCATGCGCGCATAGGTCAGCGAGGCCAGACACACCATGAAAAAGATGGATAGGAAGAAGCCCAAGAGGATCAAAACCTCCCATAGGTTCTGGCAGTTGGCCATACGGCGGAGTGCGAAAAAAAACAGGACGAGCGTGGCGGACCACTCTGTCGGAAACAGGAAAAGTCTGATGGTGTTCATACGTAGGTTTGTTTTGATGATTTGTGTGCAAAAGTACCTGTTTCCCTATCAAATGTGCGCACATTTTTATTTGGTTCGTCCATTGTGTGCGAAATGTTCGCCAAAATGTGTCTTTCGGGCGGGCGCAAGGGGGCACAAGACGCCAGTACGGGCTGCAATCGATACGCCGATCACAGCCCGTACTGTACTGACAGCGACTATCCAGTCGGTCCAACCAAGAAGTGGTGCTACAAATTGCTCATGGCATAAAGTGGCACAACGTCTATGTGGCGGAGTGCATTTTGTGCTTCTTTGTCAATATACTCAAACGTCCCAAAATTCTCCAAGGAAGTACGAACAGCATGGTGAAGGGCTTTCTTCCTCATAAATAGCCATAAGCTTTGCATACTGCCTTTGGTGGAAGCCTTCACTTCTATTGGTACAACCACCCCCTCTTTGGCCTCCAGGTAATCAATCTCCGCTTTGGAACCCCTTGACATGTTCTGCCAATAATACATTTCTGCCTTTTGGAAACAGTCATGGTTCTTGACGAGTTCCAAGCCTGCGAACATTTCCGAAGCAGCCCCTTTGTTGACAAAATCAACTTCCGAAGCCAAAAGGACATTGGCGGCAGGAGTGCCCAGTATGGTCTGCATCAGTCCCAAGTCTAAAAAAAGATATTTCTTGTAGCCATCATTTTCTTCTGCTCCCAGTGGAACACCATTTCCATCGCTATGCGTCACCGGCTTTATCAGTCCCGCCAATGTCAATAGACGAAGCGCGTCTTTGATGACCGAAGAGCGAACATCGTCGGCCACCTGTCTATAGACAAACTTGCTGCCTGCCTGCAAAGCTACGGAGCGCAAGATCTTTCTCAACAAAGTTGGAGAGACGCGCGACTTATACTTGGCAAAGTCATCTTGGTAGGTGTCCAAAATATCATTGTGAACATGGGCGCATTCGATGTAGCTTTTAGACTCAATCCATTCTGTGACTGCGGCAGGCATACCGCCCACGAGATAGAACGTCTTCAATTGTTCCACCAGTTTGTTGTGGACGGCATCGGGAAGCGGAGAAGAAGGCGAAGCCTGGTGCTTGTAGCTGACCGTCGTTTCCAGACCTTGCGCCATAAGAAATTCGTCAAAGGAGAATGGGTACATGTATAGTGAGCGTATTCTCCCCACTCCAAAAGAAGGCAGCTTCTCCAGGGTGAACTCCAGCAGAGATCCCGCGGCTATGACATGTAGCTCTGGATAATCCTCTTTGAAATAACGAAGCGACATGATAGCTTCCTGACTCACTTGTATCTCGTCTATGAAAAGCAGCGTCTCCCCAGGTATGATAGGAATGCCTGTGGTGGCACTGATTCCCTCACAAGTCCTATGCACGTCAATATCCTTTGGAAAAAGTCCTCGGATAGATGGTTGACTTTCCAAATTGATCTCCACAAAGTACTTAAACTCTTTGCCCAACTGGCGTACCGCAGACGATTTCCCCACCTGTCTTGCCCCGCGTATCAGCAAAGGCTTCCTTCTTTGAGATGTCTTCCATTCCAAGAGTTTTTTGTCTATGTCTCGCTTGTAATACGTCATTTTCGTGTAATTTGCTGATTCACAGTGCAAAGATACGACTTTTTGCTAAAAGTCAGGGCAATTGGAGACTGTTTTTTGCTAAAAGTCAAGGCAATAAGTGGCTGGTTTTTGCTAAAAGTCAGGGCAATCGGAGGCCATCTCTGCTAAAAAGTCGGGTCCGTGTCCACGAAAGCGACCTATGCAACGCTATGGGATATCAGTTAAACGTCTTTTGCCATCCGGAGCAAGAAGTTTCAACTGGTTAGTGATACTAACCAGTTCGTTTCCTTCCTTCTTCAGCTTCGTCTTCAGATACTTCCAATAGTTGCGGTTCTTGGTATAATCGTCTTGGTCGTTGAGCACGCCCACGACATCCAAAACGGAATACCACCATTTGGATAGCGTCTCGTCCCATACAGCACGCACTTCGCGGTCGTTGAAGAAACGGATAGAAACCTTCTGTATCTTGTTGTCGCTCGAATTCATATATAGCTGCAAAGATACACAAGTCCTGTGGATTTTTATCCGCGCCGATGGCTATTTTTTTGCTCCCTCAAGCAGCTTTCGTGATCGTCCCAAGGCAAATGGTGGAGGCTCTGCGTCAAAGCCTCTCTTTTTTCCTCACTTCCCAATGACCGCTATAGCCGCTTCCAATATACACAATATGAGGCATTTTGGCGATACGACGCTTAATAGTAATAATGCTTTTCCCAGATTGTTGAGCCAGTTCACCAGTTGTTATTTTAGGATAAACAGCTACTTGATATTCTATCCATTTATCTAAATCATCGCCTTGAGTGCCACCTTGAGGGACATCTTGGGTATCACCTTGAGTATCACCTTGAGTATCACTTTCGTTTTCCACAAAGTTTACCTCAATATCAGGATGAGTTTCCTGCCATGCTAATATCATATTGGGGAACGTGACAGTAAACTGAGCACGGTCGGAGAAGAAGCTTGGAAGCATCTTTTCTTCAAAGTAGGGAAGGGCTTTGATAGGATTGATGATTTTGCCCATACCCGAACCTTTACGCTCCATATAACCCAACTGGGCAAAGACGTCGGCAATAACCGGATTGCGTCTGACAGAAGGAATGTCTTCTAAGTTCATCGTTTGGATAAGCCGTCCTTCCGGCATGGAACCTGGAGAGTAAACCACCATACGGTCATCGTATATATCCACATGCACCTCGCTACCCTGGATCAGATAGTCGCGATGAGCCAAGGCATTCACTACAACTTCCATCACACAACGTTCCATATATTGAGGAATCTCGATGCGCTGCATGGGTTCTTTGTACCAAAGTGTACGGTTGTTACGACGGATGAAGGACATGGTGTCTTCGAGAAGCGTTACAAGTCCGCCCGTAATCTCTGCGCTGTCGAGAGCATCGATGCTTCCTCCAGCCTTCGTCTTGCCGTTCCATCTTGTGCAGAATACTCGGCTTTGGCGCAATGGACATTCGTCTGCCATCAGCAGACCGGCATAGGTAAGTATTCCCTTATTATCAACCAAGCCAAACGAGCGGTAAAGTTTTTTGTCGAAACTCAGACCGTTCCAGGCATAGTAACGGCTGCGAAGCTTGGAAAATGCATAATCTTCAAACATTTCATCGCTTGGGCGTGCGTCGAATGAAGAGTTGCGACCTCTTAGTACCAAGCGTTTATGTTCGGTACTATCAGCCACAACCGATTTGTTGCCAATGCGGACAAAGGTTTCAAGCACGCTGTCGCCAATATAATAATAAGGTGTATCTTCGCCGCCATGCACATGAAGAATGAGTAGTTCCTTGTCTTCCACACGCTCTATCTTCAAGTCGATTTGTGGCATAGGGTCTATGCGCTCCTTTATTTTCTGACTGATAAATTCTGCATCAGCCTTGGCATCAGTCAACCCTATGATAGTATCGTCATCGGCAATGCCAAACAACAGGCAGCCGCCACCTCCATTGGCAAAAGCGCTGACGCTCTTCAGCCAACTTTTCACTTTACGGCGTTCCACTTCCTGCTTCTTGTCGTATTCGGTAGTCTCACCTATATATTTTGCTATGTCCATAATTGTCTATTTTTTATGATAGTACATGAGGTGTCTCAGTAGCACTTTGACACTATCACATTTTATGTATGGGGCTGGTTCACAGTGCAAAGATACAACTTTTGTCCGAAAGTCAAGGCAATCGGGGGCTATTTTCACAGGCGGCTAAATGCCCTCGACGATCTCGGCCAGCCAACTGGCAAAGCTGTCGGGGTGGGCATGGCCAAAGGCCTTGAGGCGAGCCAGGGGCGACGGGGCGGGGGCGTCCTCGTCGTGGCGGACCTCCGTGCGCTTCGACTGCTCGCTGAGCTTTGTCGTGGCGAGGTTGCGGAAGGCACGGCGCGCGCGGCGCAGGCTCTGCATGTCGGCATTGAGGAGCTTCTCGCTGTTGTCGTCGGAGAGGATGGACCTCAGTACGCAGGATCCGCCTTCGTCCCTTTCCGCCCTTCGTCCGGCCAGCATCAGGACCAGCAGGTCTTCGTTGAGGAAGCGCGATTTCTCCTTGCCCTCCCCCTTCTTCCGTGCCAGTCCGATAATCTGCAGGATCGACTTGTCCTCACATTGGCCCACGGCGTCGTAGAAGGAGGAGACGCAGGTGGCAAACTGCTTCCTCACTTTCTCCTTGTCCCTCGCCTTGGCGTTGGCCTCGAAGTCCTCGAGGACCTCCTTGGTCTGGAGGAGCGTCGTGGCGATCTTCAGGCGCTGGTAGGCCTTGGAGACCCTGATGAGCATGGGCAGCGCGTTCTGGAACGGCGCGTCTCCCATCTCGGCCAGTTCGCCCACGAGGGCTTCGGCCCTGGCGACGGCCTCGCGGAGCAGCTGCTGCGGATAGGGCGGCTCGGGAGCCTCTTCGGACAGAGCGGCGTGGTAGCGGTCGCGGGCGTGGGCGAGCTCGCCAAGGAGGAGGTCGCGGCAGTGGCGGGCGATGCCCTCCCGGTTGATAGCGGGCAAGATACGGTCGGCCTCGGCTACCTTCTTCTCCCGGCTCATGGGGTGATCTTTTTTGATCGGTGCAACCTTGCCCTCCGCGTCGAGGCAGAGATCGCGCAGGGCGAGGAAGATCTCGCGTCCAGCCCCCTCCAGGTCGGCAAGGAGCAGATACTGCTCGTAGCGCCGGTCGATCCCTTCGGCCTTGCTCATCCATTGGGCGTTGGCGCCGATGGTGCTGGCCGTCTGCTCGCAGAAGCTGAGGGCCGTCGTCTCCTCCATCCCCTCCCGGGCCTCGTCCTTGCCCTGCATCAGTCGCTCCGTGGCTGCGACATAGACCTCGTAGCCCTCCCATTGGCGGCGCCGCATGAGCGCCACCTGGCGGTTGAGGCAACCGATGAGGATGGACGGCAGGTCGATGGTGAGGTCCTGGATGTTGCTATTGAGGCGGTCGATGATGTCTCGCTGCCTGATCTTGCCCACCAGGCTGAGACTTGTGACCTGTTGCTCCAGATGGTCGAGTCGCTGGAGATACTTGTGTAGGTGGCCCATCTCGGCGCCGAGGGCCTTCTGCGCGTTGCCGCCCATCCGCTCCGATGCCACTTTGGGCAGGATGGCGGTCTTTAGTTTTTCGATGCGCATGAGCATCCGGCGTTTGGCCACGGTCAGAGCGAGGAAGAACCATAGCAGGGTGAGGGTGACGAGCGTGAGGGCCACGAGGCAGGCGATGTTGGTGCGCGAGAAGAGCACGCGGCGCTCAAACTGCACCGTGGTGTAGCCCCGCTCCAGGTTGTCCTGCTTGTGGAGGCTGGTGTCGAAGGTATAGACGCCGCAGGAGGATCCGGCATAGACGCGCCCGTTGACGGCGATGCAGGCCTTGGGGTTGAAGCGGATGTCGGAGAAGTAGCGCTCGTGGTCGGCGAGGGAGATCAGGCCATAGTCGGGGAAGCCGTAGGCATGCGTGGCGTCGGCCACGGCCAGTCGCCGCATGGCCGTGAGCGTGTCGCAGACGCGCAGCTGCTTCTCCGTGCCGCAGAGCAGCCGGTGGTTGGTGAGGACGAAGAGGCTGTCGGCGCCCGAGGCCGTGGGGAGGACGGCGATGTCGCGGACGAAGGAGAGGCCCCGGGAGGCGGCCAGGTGGCGAAAACTGCCCTGGCGCCCGACGAAGAGGCCGTCGTTGAGCGTGGCGAGGAAGAGGCGGCCCGAGGACGTGGGGGCCGAGAAGGCCGTGATGAACGGGTCGGCGATGGTGGAGGCCGAGGCGTCGTGGAGTTGCAACTGGCCCTTCTCCCGGCCCAACTGCTGCAGGCCGTCGCGTATGCCAACATAGACCCCGGAGCCGTCGTGGCCAATCGCCGTGAGGTCCTGGCCGGGCTGCGGCGAGACCTTGCGGTCCCAGGAGAGGAGCGAGTTGAGGAGGTAGGAGGAGTAGATGGGGGCGGTGAAGACGCGGTGGCCACTGTCGGCATAGTAGAGCGTGCCGTCGGCGATCGTCATGAAGCGCACGTCGGAGGATCCGCGCGAGAGGTCCTTGACCTGGATGGCGGTCTGCTCGCCGATGCGCTGGCGAAACAGGTGGGAACCGACGAGGTAGTAGATGAAGGGGCCGTCGTGGCAGGCGTAGCTCACGTTGCCGATGTCGCTGAAGAGGTCCTGGTGGTGGCCGACGCGCAGCAGGGCGTGCTCCGTGACCAGCAGCGACTGGCCGCGGGCGGGGTCGTTGGCGATCACGTTGTGGCAGAACGTGCGCACGGGCCGGGGGAGGGGCGCGCGCCGCGGCGTGAGGCGGTCGGCGATCTCGTCGTTGGAGAAAAACTGCACCGACGTGCCGTCGAGGAGATAGTTCATCCGCGAGGAGGGCTCGTGGAAGCAGGTGTAGGCCGGATGGGAGAGGCGCGACTTGCCCACCAATCGCCCGTCGGGCAGCAGGGCCTTGATACTGTCGCCGCAGAGGGCGACGATCGTGTCGCCGCTGAGCGAGAGGGAGGTGCAGTTGGCCCGCAACAGCAGGTGGGACTGGCGCCGCCGCGTGTCGATGGAGAGTACGCCCGAGGCACTGGCGCAGACGAGGTTTCCATTGTGCAAAGGGCGGATGTCGCTGACGACCAAGGGGCGGAAGGCGCCCTCGCCCGACTGTATCTCCCAGGAGGCGTGGAGCGCCTGCATCGTGTCGTTGGGGGAGAGGAGGAAGAGGCCGTTGCTGGTGGCGACGTAGAGGCCCGAGGAGTCTTGGTGGAGGTCATAGACGGAGTAGTGGGTGCCACGGCCGGACCGGGGAAGGGCATACTGGCGGCGCATGACGAGCGAGTCGCCCTGCAGTTGGCAGCGGACGACGCCCATGTTGCGCGTGCCCACCCAGAAGGTCGTGCCGTCGTGGGGCTGGGCGGCGGAGTCGGCAGGCTGGTCGCGCAAGACCTTGTAGATGCGGTCGAAGGCGGTGAGCCAGCGGCGCGTCGTCCCCTGGTCGGCATCGTAGGCATAGACCACGCCGTCCTCCGTGCCGATATAGAAAAGGTCGGGCAGCGTCGCGTCGGGGGAGATGGAGGCCAGCGTCTCGTCGAAGAACAGCTCGTTGGCGTTGAGGGCCGACGGATCCTGGCGGTGGCAGGCCACGATCGTGACCAGGAGGAGGGGGAGACATAGGGCGCGCAGCAGGGCGCGGCGGTGGATGCTTCTACTCATAGGTGTGGTGGTTAAAATCAAATCAATGGTGGTGGTGGCTACATCATCATCCCTGGGGCGGTGGCTACTCCTCGCCGTTGGCCTCCAGGAGGCCCTTGACGTTTTGCTCCTCGCCTACGATCCACAGCACGTCGCCCAGGGCGAAGCGGTAGTTGGGCGTGATGATGGTGAGGTTTTTCTCGCCCTCGTCGAGTCCCACCACCATGCAGTTGTACCGGTCCCTGATGCCGCTTTCGCGCAGCGTCTGGTCGAGGAAGGGGCTCTTTGGGCCGACGATGATCTGCTGGAGGCGCATCTCCCGCTTCTCTATCTCGGCGTCCTCGTCGTGGACCTCCGTCCGCATGGCTTGGGCGAAGCGCGTGAGCTGGTCGTCGTCGCCTATCACCTGGAGCTGGTCGCCGGGGAAGAGGGCCACCTCGCCGTTGGGGATATTGATGCGCTGGCGGCCGCGGAGGATGCTGCTCACGTTGACGCCGAAATGCTTGCGGAAGTCGAGCTCCGCCAGTTGCTTGCCGGCCCAAAGCGAGTCTTCGGGCACCTCGCAGAGACTCATGTGGATCTCGCGGTCGAGCAGTCGGCCCTCGTAGAGCGGCCGTTTGCGCCCGAGGGCCTCGGCCTGGATCTCGCGGCTCCGGAGGTTTTGGACGAAGAGACGCTCGAGGCGGATGCTCCGTTTCTTCAGACTGCGCGAGAGCACCATCAGCACGATCGTGCCGAAGGCGATGGTGATGAGCAGCGCGTCGGCGAAGCGCGTCAGGTAGTTGGCGATATAGAATATGTAGGCGGCGGCGATGGCCAGTCGGACCAGGACGGTGAAGACGAGTGGGGGGCGGTTGGTGCGCCGCTCCGTCCAGAGCGTCTTGAACTCCTCGGAGTGGTTCTTCTTCATCATGAAGGCGCGCAGGAAGGGGGCGATCATCAGCACGGTGGCGATGCCACAGACGGCGTTGCCGGCCCAGTGAGACCCCGTCAGCTCGGTGGAGAGTTCGCGGCAGAAGGGCAGGGCGAAGGAGAACATCAGCGCGACGACGGCGATGGAGAGGATGCCGTAGATCAGCGTGTTGACCACCATGGCGCGCAGGAGGCGCTTCCAGAGATGGCCGGAGGAGGGAGTGGCGGGGGCGCCCGTGCCGATGTGCTCCAGGCGGCGGCTCCACTGGCGCGGCAGGTGGCGTGTGAGAAGGTTGTAGCACGGCTCCGCAGCACGGATCATGTAAGGTGTGAGGAATGTTGTGATGACGGAGACCGCGACTACAACCGGATAGAGGAAGTCGCCGATGACCCCCAGGGAGAGGCCCAGCGACGCTATGATAAAGGCAAACTCGCCCACCTGGGCCATGGAGAAACCACAGCGCATGGCGTTTTTCAGGCTTTGGCCGCCCAAGAGGTAGCCCATCGTGCCGAAGAGGGCCTGACCGGCGAGGATGGTGAGGACGAGGCAGAGGATGGGGAGGGCGTAATCGACGATGATCAGCGGATCGACGAGCATGCCGACGGAGACGAAGAAGATGGCGCCGAAGAGATTTTTGACCGGTTCGACGAGGCGGATGATCTTGTCGGCCTCGACGGTCTCGGCAAGGATGCTGCCCATCACAAAGGCTCCGAAGGCGCTGCTGAAGCCCACCTTGGTGGAGATGACGGCCATGAGGCAGCAGAGGCCGAGGGCAACGATCAGGAGGGTCTCGGCGTTCATGAGCTTGCGTACCTTGCGCAGCAGCAGGGGGATGAGGAAGATGCCGATGACGAACCACAGGACGAGGAAGAAGCCTATCTTGAAGACGCTGCCGAGCAACTGGCCGCCGTCGGGCGAGGAACCGTTGGCGATGGCGGAGAGCATGACCATCATCACGATGGCGAGGATGTCCTCGAGGATGCAGACGCTCATGACGGTGGCCACGAACCCCTGCTGCAGCAGACCCATGTCGGAGAGGGCCTTGTAGATGATGGTGGTGGAGGACATGGCGAGCATGCCGCCCAGGAAGATGCAGTCCATGTGGCCCCAGCCGAAGCCCTTGCCCACGGTGATGCCGAGCAGGATCATGCTGAAGACGATGGTGCAGGCAGCGATGACGGGACTGGTGCCCATCTTGAGGATCTTCTTGACGGAGAAGTCGAGGCCCAGGGAGAACAGGAGAAACATCACGCCTATCTCGGCCCACATCTCGACGTCGCCCTTATCGACGACGCTCATCGTGTAGGGCATGTGGGGAGAGACCAGGAATCCGGCTACGATATAGCCCAGCACAAGCGGCTGGCGGAGCTTCTTGAACAACAGGGTGACGACTCCGGCCACGACCAGTATCAGGGCCAGGTCGCTCACGAGATGGGGAAGGGAATTGATAGGCGCCTCGCTTTCTTTTCTTAGGTTGGTATGTTGTGTCGGAGGGACGGCCCAAGGAGGGGCGGGGTGGAGAGAGAAAAATAGTTCTCGTGATGGTCAGCAGTGGGGTTCGCCTCCGGCAAAAATAGCGTGATGATACACAGACAGGGGGTGGGGGTAAGGATGCTTTGCGGCGAGACGCGTCGCCACGCCACAAAGCATCCTCAGAGAAGAGGGGGAGCGGACTAGTCGTTGTAGCCGGCTGCCAGCTCGCTGATCTTGATGACCACCTGCATGGCCTTCTCCATCACCTGGATGGAGACAAACTCATAGGGGCCGTGGAAGTTGACGCCGCCAGCGAAGATGTTGGGGCAGGGAAGGCCGCGGTAGCTGAGCTGGGCGCCGTCCGTGCCGCCACGGATCGGCTCTACCTTCGGCTTCACACCCGTCTCCTCCATGGCCTTGAGCACGAAGTCGATGACGTGCATATTGGGCTCGATCTTCTCCTTCATGTTGTAGTACTGGTCGGTGAGGGTGATCTCGAAGACGCCCTCGCCGTACTTCTCGTTCATCTTGGCCACGCAGTCGGCGAGGAACTTCTTGCGCTGCTCAAACTTCTGACGGTCGTGGTCGCGGATGATGTAGGAGAGCTTGCCCTCCTCGCAATGGCCCTCGATGGACAGGAGGTGGTAGAAGCCCTCGTAGCCCTCGGTGGTCTCGGGGATGTCGGTGGTGGGGATCAGAGCGTTGAACTCGGCGGCCAGACGGGCGGCGTTGATCATCTTGCCCTTGGCGTAGCCCGTATGGACGCTCACGCCGTGGATGACGATCTTGGCAGCGGCGGCGTTGAAGCACTCATACTCCAGTTCGCCGATGTCGCCACCGTCCATCGTGTAGGCCCACTCGCAGCCAAACTTCTCCACGTCGAAGTGGTGGGCGCCCTTGCCGATCTCCTCGTCGGGGTTGAAGCCCACGCGGATCTTGCCGTGCTTCACCTCGGGATGGTCGCGCAGCCAGCACATGGCCTGGACGATCTCGGCGATGCCGGCCTTGTCGTCGGCGCCCAGCAGCGTGGTGCCGTCGGTGACGATGAGGTCCTCACCCTTGTGGGCGAGCAGCTCGGGGAACATCTTCGGCGAGGAGACGATGCCCGGAGAAAGCTCGATGTCGCCGCCGTCGTAGCTCTTGACGATACGGGCCTTGATGTTGGCGCCACTGGCGTCGAGGGCGGTATCGTAGTGGGCGATGAAGCCGATGGTGGGCACGGACTTGTCGGTGTTGGCGGGAAGGGTGGCGTAGATGTAGCCTTTCTCGTCCATCTCGACTTCCTTCAGGCCCTCCTTCTCCAGCTCCTCCTTGAGGTAGCGGGCGAAGATGAGCTGCTTCGGGTTGCTGGGTACGGTCTCGGACTCATCGACCGACTGGGTGTCAAACTTGGTGTAGTTGATAAATCGTTCTGCTATTTCCATAAGTTCTGGATGATTTTGGTATTCTTTTTTGCAAAGATACGGTTTTTCTATGATATGGCAAGGGAGTGGGCGTGGAAATTTCTAAAAAACAATGGAGAGCCCGCGTGAAAACAAAGAATAGGACGTGTAAAACAATGGAGCGGGCAGGGTCGGTAGGGGCAAAACCAATAAACCCCTGCCTTGAAAGACAGGGGGATATGATAGCTTATGATAAGATTTCTTACTGTGCGGCCTTCTCGCCCTGAGCGGGAGCACCCTGGGCAGGAGCGCCCTGAACTGCACCCTGTGCGCCACCCTTCTGGGCGGGAGCAGCCTGCTTCTGCTGGCTGGCACCGAAGTTGGGCAGGTTGTTGGGGTTGGAAGAGCTGCTCTCGGCTGCACGCTCGATCACGCTCTGATCGGTGTTGGCAGAAGGAGCTACGTAGGCGCAGACAACGCTGAACACGACCATGGCAATAGCCAGTCCCCATGTGGCCTTTTCGATGAAGTCCGTCGTCTTGCGCACGCCGAGCACGCTGTTGGACGAGGAGAAGTTAGACGCCAGGCCACCACCCTTTGACTCTTGAATCATAACGATTCCGATCATCAGGAGTGCGGCGATCACGATAAGAATCACAAATAATGTGTAAAGTCCCATTTTTTATCTTTTTGTCTTTTATTTTTATTGTTCGTTCAAAATCAATTTCTGTAGAAACCGAATTTGGTCTGCAAAGTAACGATTTTTTTTTGGATATTCCAAATATAATCGCTGAATAATTTCCAGCGCCTTGGAATATCTGCCCTGCTTGATGTAGATACGCGCCAAAGTTTCGGTGAAATAGCTCGATCCTTCGTCCTCCACGGTTTCTTCCTCGGGCTCGTACTCGGTTTCGTCTTGTAGAGAAATTTTACCTTTCTCCTTGTTGATGAAGTCGTCGATGAGTTCCTGGCCCTTGAGTTGGGGGGTCTCCTGGGGGGCTTCGTCTCCGGCCTCCATGAGATAGGCCACGTAGTCGATGGTGGCGTCGGCGGGGGTCGGCTTGCGCTTGACGACGGGCTGGTCCTGCGGCTTCGGCTGCATCTCCTCGCCCTCCTCTCCGGGGAGCTGGTCGAGGAAACTGTCGATGAGCGCGGCGGTGCGGTCGCCCTCGGGGGCGTCCTGTGCGGAGGATTCGTGTTTGGCAGTTTCGTGTTTGGCGGCTTCGTGCTCGGCGGCCTGATCGTCCCGCAACTGGTAGTGGGGACCTTCTGTCAGGTCGAAAAGGCGCTGGCGCTCGGTGATATAGACGGCGGCCCTACGCAGCTCCTCGTCGAAGGTGGGGTCGTGGAGCAGGTAGAGGTTCTTGAGCAGCAATAGCCGTGCGGGCTGGTAGTAAGGATAGCGTGCGAGCAGACTGCGCAGCTCGTAGAGGGTGTCCTTGCCCAGCCGTTCGGGGTGGCGCGTGAGGGTGGCTATGTTTATACTCATGATGTGGTGCTGATTGGAGGAATCCGTAAATAGTGGTGGCTGCCGTACATAGGTGGCGTGGGAAGCAGGGCTACCAGTTGGCCACGGTGGCATTGAATATCTGGTCGGTCAGATCCTTGACCATCTGCTCCACCAGCTCTTGCTGCACGTCGTTGAGGTTGCGCGTTGTGGGGTAGGAGGAGGTGGCCGTAAACTGGCGCTCGAAGTCCTCGGCATGGTTCACGTTGTTGGTAAACCGCACGTTGACCGTGATGGAGAGTTCGGTCTGGGCAGCGTAGCCCTCGCTCGACACCGACTTGTTGCGCTGCTGATACTGCGTGATCTCGCCCTCGATCTGGAGGTCGCCGTCGCGACGGACCTGCTGCAACTTCGTGTGGTTGGCAAACTGGTCCTTGAGCGCATTGTTGAACATGGGGCCCATCGGTCCCCACACATAGGCGGAGCGGATGGGGAAATCGGCTATCTGGATGGTCTTGGTCTTGGTGTAGTCGATGCTGGCGCCGTTGAAGGTGTACTTCGGAACGCAGGATGTCGCCAAGGCCAGCACCATCCATACCACCACGGCCGACACGCAGAGGTGGGCGGCGAGGCGTGGGGTCCTTTGATTCTTATCGCTTCTCATGCTTTATTTTTCTTCAAGTCCGTACTTCTTGATATTTTTCTTTTTCTTCAAGTCCGTACGCATAGACGTTTTTATTTGTCTTCGAGTCCGTACTCCTTGATGCGGCGGTAGAGGGTGCGGTCGCTGATGCCGAGTTCCTGGGCCGCTTTCTTGCGGTTGCCGTTGTTGCGCTCCAGCGCCCTGACCACCATCTGTCGCTGGTTGTCGTTGAGGTTGAGACTTTCCTCCTCCCTCTGCGGTCGGGTCTCCTGTATCTCCTCGGCCACGGCGTCCTCCACCTCCTTGTCGTCAGGGCGGAAGGCGTCCTGGGTCGTGGCAGGAAGCGTCTGGGCGCCCTCCGTGGCCAGGTGGCGGTAGTGGGCCGTCTCTTCGAGCTCGCGGTAGGTCTCCAGTTGCTTGCGCACGTTGTTGAGGTCGCGGCGCAGGTCGCTGACGTTGCCACGGAGCTCGTAGAGGATCTTGTAGAGGATCTCGCGCTCGCTCTCGTAGCTATGCGATCCTTGCCCCTTATCGACGAGGGCCAGTTCGGTGCTCTCCGTGTCCTGGGGGATGAACCGCAGGATCTCCTCCCGGTCGATCACTCTCTTCTCGGCAATGACCGACATCTGTTCGGTGATGTTCTTCAGTTGGCGCACGTTGCCGGGCCATTTGTACTTGAGCATCACCTGCTTGGCCTCGTCGTCGAGCGTGATCTTCGGCAACTTGTATTTCTCGGCCATCTGCATGGCGAAGAGGCGGAAGAGCAGCAGGATATCGTTGCCACGCTCGCGGAGGGGCGGCATGTTGATGGGAATCGTGTTGAGACGGTAGTAGAGGTCCTCGCGAAACTTCCCCTCGCTGATGGCCTTGCGCATGTTGACGTTGGTGGCAGCGACGATGCGGACGTTGGTCTTTCGGATCTCCTGGCCTCCTACGCGGATGTATTCGCCCGTCTCCAGGACGCGGAGCAGGCGGGCCTGGGTGGCCATGGGCAGTTCGCCGACCTCGTCGAGGAAGAGTGTGCCCTTGTTGGCAATGCCAAAATAGCCCTCGCTTTCGCCGATGGCACCCGTGTAGGATCCCTTCTCGTGGCCGAAGAGTTCGCTGTCTATCGTTCCCTCGGGAATCGAACCACAGTTGATGGCGAAGTATTTCTCCCGCTTGCGGGGCGAGTTGTCGTGGATGACGCGCGGGATGATCTCTTTGCCCACGCCGCTCTCGCCGATGATCAGCACCGAGAGGTCGGTGGGGGCCACTTGCAGGGCCACGTCGAGGGCACGGTTGAGCGCGTCGCAGTTGCCCACGACGTTGTATCTTTGCTTGATGATTTGCAGTTTACTCGTATCCATTTCTTACCATAGTTGGGGTTAAAATAAAGCCGGCAGGCTTGTCGCCCGATTTTTTCTCCCGTTTTTTGCTTCTACTTCTGCTTCTCCCTTTTCTCCTTTTGCGTCTTCTTCTCCTTTTCCCTTGTCTTCTTCTGCTTCTCCCTTTCTCCTTGTTGCTTCTCCTCCTTTGCCTTACTTCTCCTTGTCTCCTTCTCCCGTTTTCTCCTTATATAATATATAGGCAGAGTGGGGAGAAGTCAGGTCGCCAGGGCCGCAGCTTGGAGTCTTGTGGGTCGCTATGAGCCGCAGTTTGGAGTTTTGTGGGTCGCTATGGGCAAGGCGGCTTCTCCGTCGGCTTCTCCCGCAGGCTGGTGCGGTCGAGCTTGATGAGCAGAAGGCCGATGGCCGTCCAGATCAGTTCGCGGATGCGTACCAGCAGGGCGACAAAGATGCCCGCCGTGGCAGTCAGCCCCAGTCCTGAGACCGACATCAGGAAGCCTCCCTCGCGTCCGCCGAGCTGCAGCGGCATGAAGAAGAGCATGTTGGCGAAGAGCGTCGTGAAGGCGATGATGAGGATGCAGTCGATGTAGTTGACGCTCGGGTAGAGCACGAGCAGGATGAACATCACCTCCAGGGCCGAGCAGACGCGACAGGCCAGTTCCAGAAGCACGACTGTGAGAAACGTGCGCGGATTTTGGTTGTGGAGGGCTGCCACCTGGCGGTCGATGTTGTCGAGTTGTTCGCGATGGCCCTCGATAAACCGCCGTGCCCAGTGCTTGATGCCGGGAATGTGGCCGAGAAGTTTCATGCCCCTCACGGCAAGTCCGCGTCGGTATCCGGCAAGGAAAAACCAGATGCAGAGGGCGCAGAAGCCGCCTGTCAGCGAGAGCATGATGGCCATGAAGGTGTTCAGCTCTTGCGTCAAGACATAGAGCACGATACTCAGCACCCAAAACCAGAAGTGGCTGAAGATGTGGGTCATCACGTAGAGCAGTACCGAGGCCGTGGCGCGCTCCGTGCCGATCTTGGGCTTGAGGACCATGATGCGGTAGGGCTCGCCGCCCATCAAGCCTCCTGGCGTGGCGTAGTTGAGGGCAAAGCCTGAGACGGTGATCTTGTAGAGCCACCAAAAGCCCACGTGCGCTCCGGACGCCTCTTGCGTCCCTCGATTCTCTTGGTACCCTTGAATCTCTCGAGTTTCTTGATTCTCTTGTTTCTCTTGAGTTTCTTGGTTCTCTTGAGCTTCTCGATGCTCTCGATTCTCTTGCGTCTCGCTCGCGGCGCCGCTTCGCTCTCCACTGCGGATGATGGTGTACCAGGCTGCCGTATTGAAAAGGTAGAGAAAGGCCCAAAGGACCACGACGGCGAAGAACCAGTAGCCTGCGCGTTGCAGGCCCTGCCACACTTCGGCAAAGTGGAGCTGGCTTACCATGACGGCAAGGACCACCAGGCCAAAGATGAAGAAGATGTTCTGGTACTTCTTTTTCATGTCTCAACGAGATCGTTTACTCTGCCTTGGGTTCGCGCTTCTTGGGAATGGCGAAGCGTACCTTCTCGCTCTCGTCTTTCTTCTCCTTGTAGAGTTTGGGGAGCGGATGGGCACCCGCCTGGTCGTAGGCGGCGCGGTTGCGGAAAATGTCGATGGCCGTGAAGATGGCTTGGCGCAGCGGCTGCGGGTCGGCCACGCCCTTTCCGCCCAGCGGGAGCGTGTTGGCCAGGTCGGGGCAGGTGCGGACCAGCGGCAGGCCGACGGTGTAGTGGACGCCAGGACCATCGCACAGCGCGTGGAAGGGGATCGTGCCCTGCTCGTAGTACATCGCGACGATAGCGTCGAAATGGGTGTAGTCGTTGCCGGCGAAGAGGGCGTCGGCGGCGTAGGGGCCAAAGGCCTGGATACCCTCGGTGGTCAGCGTCTCGATGGCGGGGCGGATAATCTCCTGCTCCTCGGTGCCGAGCAGTCCGTTGTCGCCAGCCTTCGGATTGATGGAGAGGAGGGCGATGCGGGGATTGGAGAGGCGGAAGTCGCGACGCAGGCTCTGGGCGAGTTTGCGGCAGGTCTGCTCGATGCTGCCCTGGGTGATGCACTCCACCACCTGGCGCAAGGGCAGGTTGCGTGTGGCCAGGGCAATGCGCAGTCCGCCATCGACCATCAGGGTCTGGCCGTGGCCGTCGGTCTCCAGGTGGTCTTCGATATAGCGGCTCTGTCCGCTAAACTGAAACTCGCTGGTGTTGTCGATGGGATTGGTGACGAGGACGTCGAAGCGGCCCTCGCGATAGTCGGCCAAGGCGCAGTCGAGGGCCTTGAGGGCGTAGTCTCCCGAGGTCTCGCTGGCCACGCCAGGCTCCACTTTCACCTCTTCTTCGTAGGTGGTCAGCAGATTGACCACGCCGTCGGTGGCCTCGCTTGCGTCCGAGATGATGGTGAAGTTGGCCTCTATCTCGAGCAGGTTGCGGTAGTAGGCTGCCACCTTGGGGGAACCGTAGATGATGGGCGTGCACAACTCCAGCATCTCGGGGTCGGCAAAAACCTTGAATATCAGCTCGTATCCGATACCGTTGGTATCGCCTTGGGTGATAGCCACCCGTATTTTCTTGTTATTCTCCATAAGATATATACTCATTGAAAACGACAGTGCGAAGCTGCCGCATGATGTTTCTTTTTTCTCTCTCGGGGGCGTAGGCGAAGGCGAGGAGCACGAGGGCGCCCTGCCTTGTCTTTTTGACGGAGGCCACAAAGGGGCCTCCCATCGCGTCGCCCTCTATCATCCATTGTCCCGTCAGGAGGTGGATTCCACGCTCTTGCTGGGTTTGGACGGTCGCCAGCGCCAGGTGCATGGAGCTGGAGGCCTGATCGCCGTGGATGTGCTGGGAGAGCATCTGGTCGATGGCTCTTGCCCAGTCGGCTTTCGGACTGTCCGGCAGGCGCAGGACGCAGAGGCTTCTGAGGTTTTCTGCCCCGTTGGTGGCTATCCACAGAAAGTCTTTCGACGTCTTGCTGGCACGCATGGCCTCGGGCACTTTCATCTGGACGCCAAACTGCCTCCGTATCTTCTCCTCCATTTTGGGATGGTGGTTGTGCTGGAGGAAGGCGTAGCTCTCTTGCTCCTCAAAGGCCAGAAGGTCGCGCAGGATCCGCGCCGAATCCTTCGCCGAGGCTTCGATGACGAGTTGCGGACGCGCGTTGAGGTCGTGTCCCGAAGCATACGGCTTGTCGCTCAGGATGACGATGGCGCGGGCCAGGAGGGCGTTGCCCTTGAGTTGGACTTGCGTCGTAGGGCGCACGTCGAAGCGGGGCTCCGGCTGGGGCAGTCCGGGTTCTGGCCGGGAAAGGTAACTGGCGAGTTGGCCCGTGGTGTCGCCGACGACCAGCACTTCGCCTGCGCGGGCCGAACTGGAGGGCAGTCGGTGGCGGGACGCTTGCCGGCATCCGAGGAGGGTGCAGGCAATCATGAACCCGGCGAAGAGGACACTACGCATCGTGGCGCTGCTTCTCTCTCACCTCGCCGATCTCCTTGCTCGTCGAAAGGAGTCCGCAGGCCGCGAAGATGTCCTGGCCTCGCGACGCACGGATCGTCGTGAAGACGCCGTGGTGGGTCAGGTAGTCGCGGAAGGCCTCCATCCGCTCCTCGTCCGACTCGCGAAGGGGCACGTCGGGGATTTGGTGGAAGCGTATCAGATTCACGCGACACTCCAGTCCTTCCAGCAGACGGACGATGGCGCGGGCGTGGGTCGGGGTGTCGTTGAGCCCACCAAACAGGATGTACTCGAAGGAGAGTCGGCGCTGGTGGGTGAAGTCGTACTCGCGCAGCAGTTTCACTACCTCCTCGATGCCCATGCCTCGTTCGGCTGGCATGAGCTGCGCACGCTGCTCGGGGATGGGGGAGTGGAGGCTGATGGCCACGTGGCAGTCGCTCTCGTCAAGGAAGCGGCGCAACTTCTTGCGCACGCCGACGCTGCTGACCGTGATGCGCTTCGGAGACCAGGCCCAACCGTAGTCGGCGGTGAGGATCTCCGTGGCACGGAGCACGTTGTCGAGGTTGTCCATCGGCTCGCCTTGTCCCATGAAAACGATGTTGGTGAGCTTGTCCACATCGGGAAGGGCATAGACCTGGTTGAGGATGTCGGCTGCAGTGAGGCTGCCCTCAAAACCTTGTTTGCCCGTCTGACAGAACAGGCAGTTCATCTTGCAGCCCACCTGCGACGACACACACAGCGTGGCGCGGTCGCCGTCGGGGATATAGACCGTCTCGACAAACTCATGGCGGAGCTTCTCCTTGGAAGCGCCCGCATAGACGGGGAACAGGTATTTGATCGTCCCGTCCTTGGAGTACTGGGCGTCGATGGGCGCATGGCAGCCCACCGTGAAGCGCTGGGCAAGCAGCTCGCGGTGCTTCTTTGATATGTTGGCCATCTCGTTGATGTCCTTGACGTGCTGCACGTAGAGCCAGCGCGCGATCTGTCCGCCCACGAAGGCGGGCATTCCCAAGTCGCGGGCCAGCGTGCGCAGCTCCTCAAGGGTCTTTCCTATCAACGGTTCTTTTGTTTCCTCTGTCATTTTTCTTTCGGCGTCTCACCGCGTTGGGGCGGTAGGTTGCATAATAATCTGCAAAGATAACCAAAATAATCGGTAACGCTGACAGATTGCCGTACTTTTTGCCAAAATGTCGTATAGACACGCTGATTTTCCACCCGCCATAGCCAGGGAAATCCACCTACATAGCCAGGGAAGTTCACTCGCATAGCCAGGAAAAACGTGCTACGGACAAGGTGTGGCAAAAAGCGTAAGCATCTGCTGCTTAGTGTGCTACCTTCTCTTGCGCGTGGTCGTCTTGCTCTTGTGCTTGCTGCTCTTGGGCGCAGTGCGGGTCGTTGTCCTGGTGGTCGTGTGCGTCTTGGGCTTGGCGGCCTGGTAATACTTTTGGGCCTCGGGCAACCATTTTCTGATATTGGCGATGCGCGTCTGGTCGGAGGGGTGGTCGCTCAGCCACTCTTGCGTGGACTGGCTGCCCGATGAGGACATACGCTGCCAGAAGGTGATGGCATTGGCTGGGTCGTAGCCTGCCATGGCGGCAAAGATCAGGCCCATATAGTCGGCTTCGCTCTCATCCTTGCGGCTGTATTTCAGATTGAGCAGGGAGAAGCCCGTGCCGGCTATCTGTCCGGCCACGTTGGCAGCGTCTTGTCCTGCCACTGCTCCGAGCACGCTTCCGAGCACAGTAGTGGCTACGCCCTGGTTCTGCTGCTTCGTCATCTGCTCGGCACTGTGTTTCGCCACGGCGTGGGCGATCTCGTGTCCCAGCACGATGGCCAGGGAGGCCTCGTTCTGTGTGTAGGGCAGGATGCCTTCGAAGACGACGATCTTGCCTCCGGGCATGCAGAAGGCGTTGGCCTGTGGGTCCTGGATGAGGTTGAACTCCCAGTGGAAGTTGTTCACCTCACTGGCGAAGCCGTTGTTTCGGAGGTAGGTCTCGACGGCATTGGCGAGGTTGCGCCCTACGCGTACCACCATCTGGGTGTTGGCTGCGTTGGTCGATTTCTTCGCCTTCTGCATATAGGTGGAATACTGCTGCTGCGAGAGGGAGAGCAGTTGCTCGTCGCTCACGCCGATGCGATGTTTGCGTCCTGTCAGGGGGACAGTCTGGGTGGTACCGCATGCGGTCATCAGTAGGGTGATGGCCGTCAAAAGAATCAGTTGGATCTTCTTCATTCGTTTTCTCTCCTAATTTGTTTTCTAAGACCTTGTTTTTTGTTTCCAAGACCTTGTATTTTGTTTCTAAGATTTTGTCAGCTGATAGTGCTGGGTTGCAAAATTAGCAATTCCGTGGCAAAACACAAAAAGAAGAGCCGAAAAAGTGGTGGCTTTTCGGCTCTTCTATCAAGTATGAAAACATCGTGTATCAAGTATGGAAACATCGTGGCGGAGTAGGCTGCCGCCAGCGTTTTTACTTGAACATCTCTTTGATGCCGCCGATGGATCCCATGAGGTTGGTGGCCTCGTAGGGCATAAAGACGGTCTTCTGGTTGTTGTTCTGCGCCATCTCGGAGAGCATCTGGATGTACTTCTGGGCGATGAGGTAGCTGGCGGGGTTGGTGCTCTTGCCTACGGCCTCGGTGATCTTGTTGATGGCGATGGCCTCGGCTTCGGCCTTGCGGATGCGTGCCTGGGCCTCACCCTCGGCGATGAGGATGGCCTGTTGCTTGTCGGCTTCGGCCCGGTTGATGGTCGAGGCCTTCTCGCCCTCTGACTGCAGGATGGCGGCTTGCTTCTCACCCTCGCTGGTCAGGATCGTTGCGCGCTTGTTGCGCTCAGCCTGCATCTGCTTCTCCATGGCCTGGAGGACGCTCTCGGGCGGCGTGATGTCCTGCAGCTCGACGCGGTTGACCTTGATGCCCCATTTGTTGGTGGCGTCGTCGAGCACGGCGCGGAGCTTGGTGTTGATGGTGTCGCGCGAGGTGAGGGTCTGGTCCAGCTCCATCTCTCCGATGATGTTGCGGAGCGTGGTCTGGGTCAGTTTCTCTATGGCGTTGGGCAGGTTGTTGATCTCATAGACCGCCTTGAAGGGATCGACAATCTGAAAATAGAGCAGCGCGTTGATCTGCATCTGGATGTTGTCCTTCGTGATGACGTTTTGGCGTGCGAAGTCATAGACTTGTTCGCGCAGGTCGATGGTGCTGGTATAGACATAGCGTCCGCCCTTGACGGCCACCACCTCCTTGGCGTGGTCGAGGAAGGGCATGATGATGTTGATACCCGGCTGCAACGTGGCGTAATACTTACCGAGACGCTCGATGACTTTGGTCTCGCTCTGAGAAATGATCACAACGGCCTTCATGGTGAAGAAGATGACCAGAAGAACGATGGCTCCAAGAACATAGGATGCTATTGACATAATCGTAAAGTGTTAAGGTTGAATATACTTGGTTTCTGTTTGGATCTTATGCTTCCTCGACGGTGATGATGATGGAGTCGATGCTGAGCACGCGGGCCTTCATGCCGTTTTCGACGGGGTGGCCGTCGCGGGTCTTTGCCTTCCAACTGTCGCCGTCGATCTGCACGCGACCATAGCCGTTGGCCTCGATCGCTTCGGTGACGCGTCCGATGCGCCCGATGAGGGCGTCCACATTGCTTACGCGGCGGTCCTCGCCTTTGTGAAACCAGCGTAGGGCCACCGGCCTGAGGAAGAAAATGCTCAGCAAGGTGGTGATCGCAAAGACAATGATCTGAATCGTCAGACTGTCGGTAAAGACTGATGAAATAGACGCAAAGAGGCCGCCGACTGCAAAGCAGACAATGAAGAAGTCGCCATTGGTCAGTTCGAGCAGCAGGCACAGGAGGCTGATGAGCAGCCAGGCCAACCAAAGGTTTTGTGCAAAGTAATCGATCATAGTCGTTATTTTTGTGTTAGTTATTTTTGCCGAGTGCAGCTTATCTTATGCAAAGATATGGAAAAATATTGGTATTCCATTTCTTTTTCATCACTTTTTTATTCTGTTTTTTGAATAGCTTCAAAAATAGTGTGTGGAGCGGGATGGAAGACTGGGGAAAAGTGTTTTTGGACCATGTTGTGAGGAAGCGGTAAACGAATAGGGTCTCTGTCGTTTTTCCCAAAAAAGATTAAATATAAAGAGGATTTCTTGGCGGAGAAAGAAAAAAATCGTACTTTTGCAGTTCAAAAACATGTTTGTAGCGTGAAAATAAAGGAAGTAATCGCTGCCCTTGAACGATTCGCGCCTCTGCCCTTGCAGGCTGGCTTCGACAATGCTGGCCTACAGGTTGGACTGACAGAGGCGGAGGTGTCAGGGGCTTTATTGTGTCTTGACGTGACGGAGGCCATCGTTGACGAGGCCATCGCGCGCGGTTGTAATCTGATTGTTTCCCACCATCCCCTCATCTTCCGCAAACTGTCGTGCATATCGGACGGCGACTATGTGCAGCGGACGGTCTTCAAGGCCATCCAGCGTGGCATCGTCATCGTGTCGATGCATACTAATATGGATAGTGCCGTGGGGGGCGTCAACTATAAGATCGCTGAGAAGTTGGGTCTCCAGGACCTCTCTTTCATCGGGCAGCAGCAAGAGGTGGAAGGCGTCTCGGGAGGCGAGGGCGTGATCGGTCGCTTTGCGAAGCCGGTAGCTGCCGACGACCTGGTGCTCCTGCTGAAGAAAGAGTTTGGTGTGGAGTGTGTCCAGGCAAACCAGTTGTTGCGCCGCCCCATAGAGAAGGTGGCCCTTTGTGGCGGATCGGGAGCTTTTCTGCTGCCTGAGGCCGTACGGTTGGGTGCCGATGCGTTTGTCACGGGAGAGATGCACTACCACGAGTTCTTTGGGCGGGAGCAGCAGATACAGATCTGCGTGATCGGTCATTATCAGAGCGAGCAATATACATCGGAGATCTTCCGTGAGATCATCATGCGAGAGTGTGCGGGCGTGCCTTGCTACATCACGTCGGTCAACACCAACCCGATCCTTTATCTTTAATAAGGTATATAGTAAGAAACAAATAAGGACAAGAATACTTATGGCAAAGAAAGAAGCAAAAGAAATGTCGGTAGAGCAGAAGCTGCAGGCTCTCTATGAACTGCAGACGACGCTTACGGCTATCGACGAGAAGCGTGCGTTGCGTGGCGAGTTGCCGCTGGAGGTGCAGGACCTGGAGGACGAGATCGCAGGTCTCGACACCCGTATCGAGAAAATCGACACAGAAATCAAGGAGTTTCAGTCGGCTATCACGATGAAGAAGGGTGAGGTGCAGGAGGCACAGGCCAACCTGGAGCGTTACAACAACCAGCTCAATGAGGTGCGCAACAACCGCGAGTATGACTCGCTGAGCAAGCAGATCGATTACGAGCGTCTGGAGGTGGAACTTTGCAACAAGAAAATCAAGGAGGCAACGGACCAGGTGGCTTACCGTACCAACGACCTGGAGATAGCCAAGACCGAGCGCGAGGAGCGTCAGAAGGATCTTGACGAGAAAAAGAGCGAGCTGGAGGATATCCTGGCGGAGACCCGCGAGGAGGAGACCATGCTCAAGGAGCGTGCCAAGGACTTGGAAGTCAAGATCGAGCCGCGCCTCCTCAGTTCCTTCAAGCGCATCCGCAAGAGTGCGCGCAACGGACTGGGTATCGTCTATGTGCAACGTGACGCCTGTGGTGGCTGCTTCAATAAGATTCCGCCCCAGCGTCAGCTCGACATCAAGATGCACAAGAAGATCATCGTCTGTGAGTATTGTGGACGCATCCTGATCGATCCGGAGTTGGCTGGCGTCAAGGTGGAGAACGGAAAGGCTGAAAAGCCGAAGCGCAAGCGCAGTACCCGCCGCAAGGCTGACACCGAGGAGAAGAAGGAAGCATAAGGTTTCTTCGGCTTATAATCCTTATACTCCTACATAAAACTACAAGTACATAAAAACAACGAGTACGTCAAGCAACGAGCCCGTCGCCCTCCGAATATGGTGGTGACGGGCTTGTTGTATATAGGTGGTTTAGCGTGTATTCCTGCTCGGTTTACTGTGTACTTGACAGGATTATTATCCAGTGGAGTAGGATGGAGGGGAAAGACTTAAGGCGAGTGTTGATACAAAAATCCCCAGTACGATGACCGCACTGGGGATTCGATGTGATATTACTTGAAGGAAATGGTCCCTTGGTGTAATCTTCTGTCTATTGTCTATGATTACTTGACGTAAACGATAGCCAGACGGTTAGAGGTAGTGCCCTGAACGCCCTTACCAGTAGCCTCGTCGACGATCACGCCACGACCCTTGAGGTACTTAGCGACCACGTCGGCACGAGCCTGAGACAGACGGTCGTTGATCTCCTTAGAACCCTCAGGAGAAGCAGTACCGACAACCTGAACGTGTGAACCCTCCTTGACAGCGTCGAGAGCCTTCTTGGCGTCGTTGGTGAGAGCAGACTTGCCCTGAGCGAAAGTGACGAAGATGAGGTCAGAAACGCTGACAGTCTTAGCTGCGGGAGCAGGAACCTCTACGCGCTTCTCGACAACCTTCTCGATCACCTCCGGCTTGCGGTTGCGGAGCTCGTTGATCTGAGCGTTGAGAGCGTCGATCTCGGCCTGGTCGCGCGGAGTAACGATCACGAAGTTGTGCGTGCCGTTGCTGTTGCCGAACTTGTAGTTGATACCAAGGTTGAGCTGGAAGGCGCTGCGGTTGAGGTTGTACTCGGTGTCATCATCGAAGCCAGTGGCGTGCGTGCCAGCGACAGCGTAGTTGATAGACGGCTCGAGGTAGAGCTGCCAAGCCTTGTTGGAACCGAAGTTGTAGGTGAAGTCGAGACCCAACTTAGAGGTGAGCTGGTCGTTCTTCTCGAGGAGAGACTCACCAGGACCGTAGGCGTGACCCCAGCCGAGGCCAGCTACTGCGATCACCTCGAAGGGACGCGGCTCGCCCTTGTAGCCAGCAACCCAGTTGCTGACGTTGATGGTACCGAGCAGGCTCACGTTGCTATAGGTGACAACCGTGTGCGGCTTGCGGACAGGCTCGGGGACCCATGCCTTTGAGTTGAAGTATGCTGTTCCCTCAGCAGCCAAACCGAAGACCGGAGTGAACCAACGGCCGATGCGGAGGCTGGCGTTGGGGTTCAGACCGCTAAGCCACTTGTGGCCAGTTGTCTTGGTTGAAAGACCACCATTGATACCGACGTAGAAGTTGTCGAAAGTCTTGCTTTCCTGCACAGTCTGTGCTGATGCCGAAACTGCGAAAAGCGCAGAGGCCATCATCAAAACGAACTTTTTCATGTCTCTCTAAATTTAAAATTTTATGTTATGAAAGTTTATTCTCTCAATCATTTCGGGTGCAAAGTAAAGAAAAAAAACCGATATGAACAAATATTTAGGGGGTAAAAAGACGTTTGGTAATCATAAATAGGGAAAAACCTATGAGAATAGGGGAATTACCGAACACTTTCTCCCTTTCCGGACGAGGCAACTTTACATATTGTCTCAATATCACCCAGAAGCTCCTTTTATAGGACGAGGGCGAGAAAACATCTTTATAAATCAAGGGTAATGAATATAGATCAAGGGAGAGGAAGCGCCAAGATGGATGCGGCGTTTCTTCTCCCTTGTGTCTATATCGGGTAGGGCTCTGCGGGACAGGGCAAAGGATGAAACCTTGGAATGCCAAACCTTGAGAGCCTTCCCTGTCTATCTTGTCTTGAATTAGATCTCCTTCTTCTCGATGATCTTCATACCCTCGCTCACGGCCTCCATGTTGAGAGGAATGAGCTTGTGGTGGCGCTCCGGGAGCGACTTGAAGAGAGCCTTGTTCAAGCCCTCGGTGCTCACAACGGGGCAAACCTTGAGCAGACCGCCCAAAACGATCATGTTGAACACCTTGGAGTTCTTCATCTCGGCAGCCTTGTCCGTAGCATCAATCTGATAGACCGTGATGTCCTTGCGGGTCGGCGGGTTGATGATACCGTTGCCGTCGTAGATGAGGATACCGCCCGGCTTCACCTTTGACTCGAACTTGTCGAGGGAAGGCTGGTTGAGGACGATAGCCACATCGTACTTGCTGAGAATCGGTGAGGAAATGCGCTCGTCGCTGACGATGACGGTCACACTGGCCGTACCACCACGCTGCTCAGGACCGTAGGCCGGCATCCACGTCACCTCTTTATTTTCCATCAGTCCGGAGTAAGCCAGAATCTTTCCCATTGAGAGGCAACCCTGTCCTCCGAAACCGCTGATAATGATTTCTGTTTTCATAATTGCTGTTTCTTGTGTTAAGAGAAGGAATGATGATTAGAGCTCGGGAATCTCCTGGTCGAGGGTGTCCTTCATGTCACCCTTGATGTACTCCTTGAACATATTCTCACGCATCCACTCGTTGGCCTTGACCGGTGAGAGCTTCCAGCCCGTGTTGCACGTTGCCACGATTTCGATGAGGCAGCTTCCCTTGCCAGCCATGTTGGCCTCGAAGGCTTTGCGGATGGCCTTCTTGGCCTGGCGGATAGAGGCTACGGTGTCAACGCTCTGGCGTGTGACGTAGCGGGTACCCTTGAGGTGGCTTGCCAGCTCCGTGATGTTGAGGTTCCAGCCGTGGATCTTCGGATCGCGGCCGTAGGGGCACGTGACGGTCTTCTGGCCGATCAGCGTGGTGGGAGCCATCTGACCACCCGTCATACCGTAGATGGCGTTGTTGATGAAGATCATCGTGATGTGCTCGCCACGGTTGAGGGCGTGGAGTGTCTCAGCACTACCGATACAAGCCATATCGCCGTCGCCCTGGTAGGTGAACACCAGGCGGTCGGGCCATACGCGCTTGATAGCCGTAGCCACAGCGGGAGCGCGTCCGTGGGCTGCCTCAGACCAGTCGATGTCGAGGTAGCGGTATGCGAACACGGAGCAACCTACCGGGCATACACCGACGGTCTTGTCCTCCATGCCCATCTCCTCGATGACCTCGGCCACGAGCTTATGGACTACACCGTGAGAACATCCCGGACAGTAGTGCATCGGGACGTTGTTCATCAGTTTTGGTTTCTTATATACCAGATTCTCTGGTGCAATAATGTCGTTTGCCATTTGATTCTTCTTTTTAAGGGAAAGCCGGTTGATAGCCGGTTATCCATTTGATTCGACTATTTTACCAACTTCGTTTTCAGTGCGTCAACAATCTCCTCGGGTGAAGGAACGATACCACCCAGGCGGCCGAAGTGCTCCACGGGGATGGCACCATTGACTGCCAAGCGGACATCCTCGACCATCTGGCCGGCGTTGAACTCGCTCACGAGGATACCCTTCTTGTTCTTGGCAAGCTCCTCGATCTGCTTGGTCGGGAACGGCCACAAGGTGATCGGACGGAAGAGACCTACCTTCAGGCCTTCCTCGCGGGCCAACTCCATGGCCTTCTCGCCGATACGGGCGGCAGAACCGAAGCTGACGATGATGTAGTCGGCGTCCTCACACTGCTGAGTCTCGTAGCGAACCTCATTGTTGCGGATTTCCTCATACTTGGCCTGGAGGGCGAGGTTGCGCTCCTCCATCACCTCGGGTTTCAGCTCCAAGGAAGTCATGATGTTCGGATCGCGATCCGGCGTGCGGCCGAAGGTGGCCCACGGGTAGCGCTTCTTCACCTCCTCGTCAGAGAGGCGAGGCTTCTCGTCGGGGAGAACGACCTTCTCCATCATCTGACCGATGACACCATCGGAGAGAATCATGGCCGGGCAGCGATACTTGAACGCCAGCTCGAAGGAAAGGTCTACGAAGTCTGCCATCTCCTGGACAGAGTTCGGGGCAAGCACGATGACATAGTAGTCGCCGTTGCCACCACCACGAGTGGACTGGAAATAGTCGGACTGTGAAGGCTGGATCGTACCCAGACCAGGACCGCCACGCTGCACGTTGACGATAACACCAGGAATCTCGGCACCAGCCATGTAGGAAATACCCTCCTGCATCAGGGACACACCCGGTGAGGAAGAGGTCGTGACGCAACGCTTACCAGCACCAGCGCCACCATAGACCATATTGATAGAGGCCACCTCGCTCTCAGCCTGGACTACTACCATGCCGGAGGTCTCCCAAGGCTTCAGGGCGGAGAGGGTCTCGATAATCTCTGTCTGCGGGGTAATAGGGTATCCGAAGAAGGCGTCGGCACCGCAGCGAATCAGCGCGTGTGCGATAGCCTCATTACCCTTCATCAATTTTACTTCTTTCTCAGCCATACCTTATTCCTCCACTTTTTTCTTATAAACAGTAATACATCCGTCCGGGCAAACAATGGCGCATGAAGCGCAGCCAATACATTTGTCGGCGAAAACAGGCTCCGCGTACGGATAGCCGTGAACGTTGACTTTCTTCTGTGCCAGTTGGATCACATCCTTCGGGCATGCAACGATGCACAGTTGGCATCCCTTGCAACGCTCGGTGTCGACCACAATCGCACCTTTAATCTTGCTCATATTGATTTGAATTTTTTAGTTAAGTCGTTGGGACAGAGCTGCGTCCGCCCCGAGCGGCCTTGATTAGGGATTATATGCGTCTTTATGATAGAAGTTCAGAATGTCGTCGATCATCTTCTTGGCCTCCACGGCTGGCGACTCGGCGTCGAGCTCGATGGCTTCCAAGTAGCAGTCGATGGCGTGTTTCCAGTCGCCCTGCTTGCGATATTCGTTACCTTTCTGATACCATTCCTCGGCAGTCATGGGCTCCATTACTTATAGTACTCCTTCTTGCCTGCTGCCAAGGTGTTCTTCATCAACGAGCAGATGGTCATGGGACCAACGCCGCCCGGTACGGGCGTGATGTAGGAACACTTCGGAGCTACCTCGTCAAACTTCACGTCGCCGCAGAGGCGGAAGCCGCTCTTGCGGGTCGCATCGGGCACGCGCGTCGTGCCGACATCGATGACGACAGCGCCTTCTTTCACCATGTCGGCCGTGACAAACTCGGGACGGCCAATGGCGGCGATGACGATGTCGGCCTCACGGCACTCTTCTTTCAGCGTGGCCGAGCGGGAGTGGCAAACCGTGACCGTGGCGTCGCCATAGCACTTCTGCATCATCAGCGAGGCCATCGGCTTGCCGACGATGTTGCTGCGTCCGAGAATGACACACTTCTTGCCAGAAGTCTTGATATTGTAACGGTCCAGAAGGGTCATGATGCCCAGCGGAGTGGCGGAGATGAAGCAAGGCAGTCCGATGTCCATGCGACCGACGTTGATGGGGTGGAAACCGTCCACGTCCTTGCGGTAGTCGATAGCCATGATGACCTTTTGCTCGTCGATATGCTTCGGCAGCGGCAGCTGAACGATGAAGCCATCCACATCCTCGTCTTTGTTGAGGCGGTCAACACAAGCCAGCAGCTCTTCCTCCGTCACGTCATCCTCATAGCGGATGAGCGTCGAGGTAAAACCGCACTGCTCGCAGGAGATAACCTTGTTTTTCACGTACGTCTCAGAGCCGCCGTCGTGTCCTACGAGGACAGCGGCCAGATGAGGACGTTTGCCACCAGCGGCGACAATCTTGCTCACTTCGTCGGCAATTTCGGCCTTGATGGCCGTTGCAGTAGCTTTGCCGTCAATCAGTTCCATATGGTTAGGTGTTGTTATGGGAACACGTTGGCTCGTCCAGCCCTTCCTAAAGTATGGGCTACGGATGGTCTCGCGTCCCCGCGTTTATAATCTATTTCTTTCGTTCTGTCCCTCCCATGAGGGGCGGGGCTGGGGAAATTTCTGTTTGGTTTTTAGTTGAATGGTTGGCGCGCCATCACAGTATGTCCGCAATACGATGCTACCGAATGTACGTTTATACTATATATAATGAACGCGCGCGAACCATATTTAATACATGAGGACTAATTCATGGGGGGCATACCTGTGCCCTTCATGTTTTTCATTCGTCCCATCATGCCCTTCATGTTGGCACCCGTGACCATCTTCATCATCTTGCGGGTCTGGTCAAACTGCTTGATGAGCTTGTTCACCTCCTGGATGCTCGTGCCCGATCCCGACGCGATACGGCGGCGGCGTGAGGTGTTGAGCACCTCGGGATGTGTGCGCTCCTGCGGAGTCATGCTCTGGATGATGGCTTCGATGCCCTTGAAGGCGTTGTCGTCGATATCGACGTCGCGGATGGCTTTGCCCACACCAGGGATCATGCTGGCCAACTCCTTGATGTTGCCCATCTTCTTGATCTGCTGGATCTGATTGTAGAAGTCGTTGAAGTCGAACTGGTTCTTGCGAATCTTCTTCTCCAGTCGTTTGGCTTCTTCCTCATCAAATTGCTCCTGGGCGCGCTCCACCAGCGAGACCACGTCGCCCATGCCGAGGATTCGGTCGGCCATACGGGCTGGGTGGAACAGGTCGATGGCTTCCATCTTCTCGCCCGTACCAATAAACTTGATGGGCTTGGTCACCACCGTGCGGATACTCAGCGCGGCACCGCCGCGGGTGTCGCCGTCGAGCTTGGTCAGCACCACACCGTCGAAGTCCAGGCGGTCGTTGAAGGTCTTGGCCGTGTTGACGGCATCCTGTCCCGTCATGGAGTCGACGACAAACAAGGTCTCGTCGGGACGAACATGATTCTTCAGACTTTCTATCTCGGCCATCATCTGCTCGTCCACTGCCAAGCGTCCGGCGGTATCGATGATCACCGTGTCGTAGCCTTTCGCCTTGGCCTCCTGAAGGGCGTGGTCTGCTATCTCGTTGACGTTCTTGTTGTCGTCCTCAGCATAGACGGGCACGTCTATCTGGCTTCCCACCACGCGCAACTGCTCGATGGCGGCAGGACGATACACGTCGCAACCCACCAGCAGGGGCTTGCGGTGGTCTTTCTGCTTGAGCATGTTGGCGAGCTTGCCGCTGAACGTGGTCTTACCCGAACCTTGCAGACCGCTCATCAGAATGATGGCGGGCTTGTTGGTCAGTTTGATGCCGACAGTCTCGCCACCCATGAGCTCTGCCAGTTCGTCGTGGACAATCTTCACCATGAGCTGGCCTGGCTTGACGGCGGTCAGCACGTTCATGCCCAATGCTTTGCGCTTCACGTCGTCCGTGAAACTCTTGGCCACTTTGTAGTTGACATCCGCATCGAGCAGCGCGCGGCGCACGTCCTTCAGCGTCTCGGCGACATTGATCTCGGTGATTTTTCCCTCACCTTTCAGTATCTTAAATGACCGTTCAAGTCGGTCGCTTAGATTCTCAAACATTCTTCAGCTGTTTGGTATGGTTGTTTTCTATACTGTATTATTTGTTTCGCAAAGGTAATGAAAAAAACTCATACCACAAACAAGCGATACCCATTTTTTGGTGTTTTCAAGCGTTTTTTTATTTCCTTTCCATCCATTGGCCTCCCAGATTGCATGCGAAATCTGGTTTTTGGCAGGGTGAAAAGAGTCCTTATGCTTAAAAAAGCAAAATATAACCAGCGATTTTTGGTGTATTCATTATTTCTACTTACATTCGCACGCCAAAAAGATAACTTGCCGTCTTGAGGAGTCCGTATTGTCCGGTAGAGGTGGCAAATCGCGTCTTATTGGTCTCAAAAAACAGATAAGGAAATAGAAAAATGGAATACTATCTTAGTGTGGGCAGCGAGAAGCGTGGCCCTTACAGCGTGGCCGAGTTGGCAGCTCGTGGCATCGGTGCGGAGTCGTTGGTGATGGCTGCTGATGGCGGATCATGGCAACCCGCCTGGCAGGTGGAAGCGCTTCGACCGATCCTCCGCCAACAGACGGCTGCGCAGCAGTCTCAACCGATCATGGACTCAGGGGTGAATATTTCCTCTGGTTCTGACGTAAGCAGTCCTTCGGGCCCGGGGGTAAGCAATGCTTCGGGTGGGGAGCAAGTTATCGTCGGCGAAAGGATAGGGGAGGGCCCCGATGTGGTCCAAGGCTACGCTCCGCAGCCTTCCGCGCAGTCTGAGAGCGAGCGCACCGTTCCTCCATCCGTTGACCGTGGATCTCGTAAGCATCGGGGTGGTTGTTTGTGGGTGGTGCTGGCGATGTTGCTCTTGTTGGCAGGACTGCTGGTGGCCACTTGTCCGAAACCCGAGCAGCACGCCGAGGCCATCTCGGGTGTGGTGGCGGAAACGATGGGTGAGGCCCTGCAGATCGACTCCATAGACTCCGACGATCCCTTCTCGACGGCCATGAAGTCCTTGGCCGGAGGTGCCACCCGCCAGATGGTGGCGATGGTGGTCGGCAACGCGCTCACGGTGGACAACTACTTGGTCTGTTCGCTGGGGCGCATCCACTACGCCGACAAGGCTCCCGTGGTCTCTGTGGGTGTGCTGGGCCATGTGTTCACCATCGACAAGTCGTCGCTCAAGCAATTGGCTCATCGCTATGCGGAGGAGACCAAGCGGCGCTTGGAGGAAAATGTCAAGCAGAAAGTGCGCGAGAGTATCACCCAGCCCATTGGCCGCATGCTTGACGAAGCTATGGGCGGACTGATGGATGAGTTGGCGGGAGAGTTGTTCGGACGCCAAGGCCATCAGGATGAGCCTGCGCAGGACGACGAAGATGTCATGATGGATAGCATCTGAAACCTGACAGACTGTTTTGCGTTTTCGTAAATTGAAACGCAACAAGGCAGAGGGAACGTGCTCCTCCGTAGGGGCCCATTCCCTCTGTTTGTTAGTTGTGGGTAAAACGTTAGCCTTTGTTTCGGGCTAGTTTCGGCTTTGTTTCGAGCTAGTTCCGGCTTTGTTTTAGAAAAAACACCCATATCTTTTGCTTGTTTCGATTCTTTTGTGTAATTTTGAAGCCGTTAACGCCTTTGGAGAGACGTAATTAAAGACTATCGTTGGCGACTCCAGGGCACATAGAATACTTTTTAGACAACACATCATGAGGAAACGTATTCATCGTTTTGCATTGTTGCTCGTAGCTCTGACGCTGGCTCTGCCGATCTGCGCGCAGGCCGTTGGCGAGGGCGACGGTTGGGGTGCGGGAGCCATCCATGTACCCAAGAACTTCAAGTTCAGCAAGTTGGTCAACCACGGTAAGGGTAGCGTGCCCCCTGTAGCTACAGGGACCAAGAGTCGCAAGGCCCGCCAGGCAAGTCAGGTGCTGAAGGCACCGCAGCATTCCGTGTTTTACGCCAATGCACTGGGCGACTACATGGGACTGATGTCCTATGATCCGGCCACGCCCACCGACGTGACCACTTACGCGCCGTTTGACAAGTCGCTGTTCAATGCTGGATCCACCATCAAGGACGGCAAACTTTGCGGACTTTATCTCGACCAGTCCATGATCGAGTATGGCATCATCTTCCTGTGGTACGGGTGGTTCGACCTGGAGACGGGCGAGTATGATGGAGAAGTGACCAATGTCTCCAACCGGAGCCTGATCGCTTATGCCACCGCCACCGACCCCAAGACGGGCGAGGTGTTTGGTGAGTTTACTGATCAGACGATGCAGAGCTGGGAGTTTGGTGTGGTCGATTACGACACCAAGACCCGCACCACGATCGCAGAGACCGACAATCTCTACTTGGCGATGGGAATCACCAGCCAGGGCGACTGCTACGGTATCACCGACGATGGCGACCTCTACCGCATCGATCGCACCACGGGCGAGGAGACCCGTATCGGCTCGACGGGAGTCCGTGTCACGGATGCCAGCGGAATGGCCTATTCCCAGGGTGCCGTCGTCGATCCCAAGACCGATGTGTTCTATTGGGCTGCCACCGACGCCAACGGTGAGTGTACGCTCTACACGGTGGACCTGGACGATGCTTCCGTCACGCGCGTGTGTGCCTCTCCTTATCAGCAGCTCGCGCTCAATGTGCTGCCGCCGTTGGCCGAAGACAAGGCTCCTGCTGCCATCCATGACTTTGCGGTCCATTTTGATGCTCCCGCCACTTCCGGCACGGCCACGTTCACGCTCCCCACGAAGACCTTTGATGGCGATGACAACCTGACAGGTCAGCTTACCTACGAGATCAAGGCCAACGGCAGCGTTGTGACCACGGCTCAGGCTACGCCAGGTGCAAAGGTCAATGCCACGTTGAGCAACCTGCCAGAGGGAGAGACGGAGTTTGTCTTGGTGGCCAAGAACAGTGTGGGACCGAGCCCGAAGGCTTCTGCCGAGATCTATGTCGGCTACGATCAGCCGCTGGCTCCCACGGAGGTCACGCTCAAGCAGGGCCAGGGCAACAAGGCCACACTCTCGTGGGTCGCTCCCACGACGGGACTCCACGAGGGCTACATGGGCAACCTTACCTATAATATTTATCGCGTGAAAGGCGGGGAGCATACGGCCTTCCGCCAGGGCGTGACTGCCAACAGTCTTCAGATAGACCTGGCGAGCGGATCTGCGCTCACCAGCTACCAGTACTCGGTCGAGGCCGTCAACACGACGCAGACCAGTGCGCGCACGCTGAGCAACAATCTGGTCGTGGGCGATCCGCTGGAGGTGCCGTTCTTCGACGACTTCCCCGAGGGCATAGACAACTACACCGTCGTGGATGCCAATCATGACGGCTCTACTTGGTCGTGGGATAGCTACTACAAGGCCGCACGCTACAATGCTGATCCCGAGAATAGTGGCAACGATTGGCTCATCACGCCTCCCATCCATCTGGAGAAGGGTCGCAACTATGTGGTCAGCTACAAGGCTTGTGTAGCCCGCTCCTATTTCCCCGAGCACCTGGAAGTGTATTGGGGCAAGGGTACGACGGTGGCAGAACTGGACCAGGTGATCACCGAAGATACCGAACTGGACAATACGGAGAACCGTCTCTTCGAGAAGGTGATCACGGCTCCCGAGGATGGTACCTATTATATCGGTTTCCACGCCACCTCCAATCCGGCTTCCATCAATATCTTCATCGACTCGGTCAGTGTGAGCCCGGGTTGTGATCCTGCTTCGCCCGCACAGGTGGAGAACCTGAAGGTCACGCCCGACCAGACGGGTGAGCTGAAGGTGACGTTGGACTTCAATCTTCCGACGAAGACGTACAACGGCGCCGAGCTGACGGCCATCACCCGCTACGAGGTGCTGAAAGGCGACGCCGTGCTTGCCCAACAAGAGGGTGGCCTTCGTCCTGGCGATGCTGTGAGCGTCGTGGATGAGAATGCTGTCAAGGGCGTGAACACCTATCGCATCTACTGCTACAACGAGGCAGGGCAGGGCGCGCGTACAGATGCGACGACCTATGCTGGCCTCGACTATCCCGCTCCTCCCGTCGTCCACGCCGACGACCAGCAGACGCAGGTGCGCCTCTATTGGGAGCCTGTCACGGGTCTCTATGGCGGAGTGATCAACCAGAAGGATGTAGCTTGCCGCATTTATGACCTGGAGGATGAGAATACCGTCAACGACCAGATCGGAGTGATCGGTGGAGGAGCCACGGAGTTTACCGTCAAAGACTTGAACACCGACGAGGGCGTACAACAGTTTAAGTGGTGGGCCGTCCGTGCCTTCAACACCCTCGGATCGAGCGGTTTCGGCAAGGTGTCGATGCTCGTGGGCGAGCCCTATGCGCTTCCCTACCGTCAGAGTTTCGCCAATCAGAATCAGGGTGGCCACATCCTTATTATGTATGTTGGTGCTGGCATGAATGCTGCTTTCACTACGTTTGACACTTTTGACAACGACAATGGTGCGGTCACCTTCAATGCCACTACCCCGTCGCAAACGCTCGTCGTGTTTGGAAAGGTAGCTGCCACCAGCACCACCTCGCCCGTGATGAAGTTCTACTACAAGGCACCGACTGATATTCCCGCACGCCTTTCTGTCAACTTCAAGCAGCCTAACGGCACGGAGACAGACGTGGTCTGGGAGGCCGACCTTTCGGAGAATTTCCGTGAGGGATGGCAGGAGGTGCAGTTTGACCTGCCCGACTCGCTCTTCCAGTCTCGCTACTTCATCCCGCAACTCAAGATTGTGGCCGATGAGGCGATGGAGGAGGACCAGCAGATCATCATCGACAACTTCACCATCGGAAGTCTTGCCGACGGCATCTCAATCGTCGATAACAAAACTGACGTCCGTCGCTACAACGTTTTCACCACGGATGGCCGACAGGTGCTTCTCCAGGCGGAGTCGCTCCGTGGTCTCCGTCCAGGCGTCTATGTGATCAATGGCCGTACCACGATCGTGCGCTAATCTCACTGGCTTTTGGACCTAGTAGAAATTATCCTGCCTGAATGAATAGCAGGGTAGGGTGATTTCTGCTATGGCTAAAGCCGCGTCACATAGGGGGCAGTTCTCATTTTGAGGACTGTCCTTTTCTATTTTGTGTGCCGTCAGTGGAGCCTCACAAAGCCACATGTCGGATGAGAAATGTGGTACTATGATGCTTTTCTGTTCTGAGTCTTGCTTGATTTCTAAGAAAAATGCGTAATTTTGTACCTTTAAAGCAAAAAAATATATGAGGAGATACAGACAAGTCATACGTTTTGCGTTCTTTTTCCTGATTTTATTGGGAATGTCTATCTGTTGTAAGGCGTCGCTTCAACCAGAGTATTACTATCAGTGGATGTCGCTTTCTTCAGAGCAGTTGCTTAAGATGGGAAATCAATACTGCTTCAATACTCAAGCTCCCGACAGTGCCTTGGCTTGCTATACCATTGTGTCCAACCGTTATAGCAAGTATATGAGCAAACAGCAACGTCGCGATTGTGTCCGTGCTAATATAGGAAAGTGGTATGTTTATTTCTTCTGCTTCTTCGATTATGCCAAATCTTACGAGAGCCTTTCCAAGGCCGAGGAGCTCTCCACGGATATGCCCGAGGCTATTTCCCGCATTTATCTCAATTTTGGTGCTATGTATCAGACGATGGCCGAGCAGGGAAAAGACCAGAAAACCTTGCGTAAAGCTCTTTCTTATTACAAAAAATGCTTTGCAGTCAGTATTAAGGCGAAGAGTGAGGATTTCGATATGGCTTTTGCCAATATTGTGTCAGTGAGCAGTGACTTGGGAGAATTGTCCCGTATTGCGACCATCCGCAATCAGTACGCCCAACTTGAGAAGCAACATTCCAGTGTAGTTCGTCGCTATGCCTTGTTGCTCTATGATGGCAATAGCTACTTGGCCAAGCGGCAGTATGCCAAGGCCGAAACGTGCTATCGCCAACAAGAGGTGCTTGTAAAGGATGATCCCTCCCGCTTGCGATATCTTATCTTTGCCAAAATTAATTGTGCTAAAACGCGGAGGCTGCAAGGTGACATGGCCGGCGCAGGTCAACTGCTACACGAAGCCCTCTCCCTCGCCGCTCATTCCAACATGAAAGATGCCGAGCTTGAACTGTACGACCATTTGGCGGAGCTTTATGCGCTGCAAGGAGATATACTTGGAGAGAATCGGTTTCGCAACAATTACCTTGCGTTGAAGGATACCTTGCTCAACTATCGACAGCTGATGAGCGTCAGTGAGATGCGCTTTGTCAATAGCATGAAGCGTGTCGATGAGCAAATGGCGCAGATGGAGCTGCGCCGTCAGCGTCAACTGCTTATCCTTGGCGTAGTGATTGGTGCGGCGCTACTCATTCTTTGTTTTCTGTTGGTTCTTTGGCGAAAGAACAAACGGCTACGTGAGCAGAACAAAAACCTGTATACGAAGACTCTTTCCACCCTTCGTAATGAAGAGAAGGAACGTAAACGGTGTGAGACTCTGGAGCAGGAACTGAGCAAAATCAAAGAGAGTATACCGCAAAGGAAGGAAAAATACACTTACAACAACCTTAGCAATGATGACAAACAGATACTGGCATCCCGCATTCTCCGCGTGATGGAGACCTGTGGGGAAATCTATTCGCCTGAGTTCAGCTTAGAGCGATTGAGCGAGTTGGTAGGATCACGCTACAAGCTGGTCTCGCAGGTCATCAATGAAACTTGTCAGATGAACTTTTCCACGTTTCTTAACGAGTACAGAGTCAAAGAAGCCTGCCGTCAAATGTCCGACCGCGAGCATTATGGCAACCTTACCATTGAGGCCATCTCGCAGGGAGTGGGGTTCAAGTCGCGTGCCTCGTTCATCAGTGCGTTTAAGAAGTTCACGGGTCTTACGCCCTCTCAGTTCCTCAAGATAGCTGACCGGGAAGGTTAGTTTCAGACGTGGTGCGATGGTAAGACATACGGTGCGAAGTATAGAAACTTGTCTTTGAACGTTTAGAAACCCGTTTTGATACATGTACAGGTCGTAAATTCTTGTGTATTATAGGACTATTGCATACTTTTGCCGGCGTAAACATTAGTTCAAAACAATTTAACGACACAGAGTTATGAGAAAAAAAATCCGTTTACTTATCGCATTGTTCACACTTGGACAGGCTGCGATGGCACAGTCGCTCAATTCGGGCGAACAGCTCAAACAGAAGGAATCCTTTCCAAAGATGCCGCCAAAGACGGCGCTTGCCAAAGTCGATGCCGCTGCAACCCCATATTGGGTAGATGCCAAAAGCTATTATGATGCCAACAGGAGCTATTCCCGCGAGGATGGATGTTTGGACAGTTACCGTGCTGACTTGACTTTCAACGGTGATAAGGTGACGATAACTAATTTGGTGAACTTGGGCGAATTCCAAACGACCTCAACGAGTCCCATAGAGGGAACCTACGATTCTGCCGCTAAAACTATCACCATCAACACGCCTGGGTATGATTCAGAGCGTGCCGTGGCCGATTATGCCCACTATGGCGATTGTACCTATTTTGGCGATGATTGCTCCATCGTGCTTTTTGCGGGCGATTTCTCGACGGAACCCGATAAAAACGGCCAGTACGGCCTGGAGACAACAGACAAGTTGGTCTTCGACGTGAGTGATGATCTTTCCACTATTACCCCGCGGACGGGTTTTGGCTTGTGGGTGCTTGTCAAAGAAAATGCTACGCCTTATGGTGCTATCCGCTTCTATCAGGGCGGTACGGTCGGCATAGAGAAGATGCCTGACGAGGCCAAACTAACCTTTATTCCCTCTAACGTCCATTTCGAGGGTCCCAATGTCACCGTGGGCTCAATTCTGAAACAGTCAGTCCGTCTTGTCAATAAGGGTTTGAAAAGTACCAATTATACGGGCTTGGTTGACGGTGATGGTTTGCGGCTTTTAGCTTACCAAAGTATTGATGCGGGCACCGTTCAGAATGTCTATGTGGAGCTCTCTCCTTCTAAGACAGGAGCGTATTCTGGCACCGTGCAAGTTAAGAATTCTCATGGCGAGAAAGCAGTGCTCAACGTGACCGCTACTGTGGGCGAAGCTCCCGATTATAGCAAAATTGTAAAGGAAGGTGATATTGCGTTCAGCATGGGCACAGACTTCCCGTTTGTCATTACCGACACAATCACGGGTTATCCCGTAGCAGTTGCCACCAATAAGGGTAATAATACTACTGCGACGTTGTTTGCCAACCTCGTCGTGCCTGAGGGCAAGGTGGGTCTTGTCAGCTGGAAAGGTTTCAAGAAGGGTAGCTATGGCAATGGCTTTACTATCCAGAACAATGACGATCAGGTGTTCAATGATGTCACTTCCCATGGTATGGATGATGGTGAGTTTACGGATAATGTCGAAAATGCGCTTGCACTCAAACCAGGCACCTATGTACTCCAGTTCCAAAATATCACGAACAACGATTGGGCTAAAGATGCCGACGTGCGCTATCGCGCTTATATCTACGACATGGTGTTTCGCCTCTATGACCAGCAGGAGCATCTCGCGGTTTTGAAGCAGGACGCTTTGGACTTTGGCAACCATTTCTTCGATCAATTCTCTGTGCGAGATACGCTGACCGCCCAGTTGATAAACCTTGGTACGGAGTCGCTGAGCCTGACGAGTATTGACGGCGATGGAAGCTTCTCTGGTGTGATGAGCGGTGCTACGGCGGCGTTTTCAGAGGAACTGCCAGTGCAGATTGCTTTTGACTCCAAGGAACTCGGTGAGCAAAGCGGATTGGTGGTGCTCCATACCAATACTGGCTCGTACAGACTAACGTGCAAGGCATCCAACACTGCCATCCCTGTAGACTATCATCCTATTGTCACCAATGGTGATTTCTCGTTCAACACTTCAGCAGAATGGCCTTTCACTGTAGAGGGCAATAAGACATTCAACTCTACCGCAAAAAAGAGCAGTGACGGAAGTGAAAATTTGAATTCTTTTTTGGAAGCCTCTTTCGAAGTGCCTGAGAACAAGATTGGTGTGCTCTCATGGACGGGGCATAACAGCTCGGAGGATTTCTTCGAGTTCATGGGTTTTAAAACGTTGACCACGGGCACGCGCATCACGCTCGACGGTAGTATAAGCATAGAGTTTGCTGGTCCCGATGTAGATGCCAGCTCCACACAGTTTGCTCCCAAAGACTTGAAGTTTGGCCCTGGCCGGCATACCGTTCGCTTCTTCTATCTGAAGAAAGACTTAAAGCCAAATTATGATGATCGCGTGGATATTTCCAGTCTCTCCGTGACCTATACCGACGCGGTAAAGGGAGTGGAAAAGGCCAACGGCGAGGTCGTTCGCACGGAGTATTACACGCTCAACGGTCAACGTGTCGCAGAGCCGCAACAGGGACTCTATCTTGTCAAGACCATCTTTGCTGACGGTACGAGCCACACGGTGAAGGTATTGAGATAAATAGTATCATTCCTTGTTGAACAAGGACGGCACGAAGTGAATGCCGTCGCTATTAACTGGGCAGGTTGAAGGAGAAATAGTTCTTCTGCAACCTGCCCTTTTTCTTCTTTGGTGTAGCACCAAAACGGTGCAACCATATCTTAGCGTGACTTCAGCGAAGGTTGTGAATGTGTTCGGGAGTGATGATACCTTTTGTGTCAGTGTTTTCGCAGGACTGTTCGCCGTGGCCATTGGCTAATGGTGGGCGGAGCGTGTGATAGTACTAAAAATAGTTATTTCCTTTGCCGTTTACCCAAATAGGCTTACCTTTGCAATCTATTTTAAATAGAATGACATTGAATGAATAAATCTCAAAAATTAGTAGATTCGATTATTAAGGGAATCCAGGATAAGAAGGGCAGCGGCATTGTCGTTGCTGACCTGACGCAAACCGACGGAGCCGTATGTAGTTACTTTATCATCTGCCAAGGCAACTCGCCGACACAGGTAGAGGCCATTGCTGGAAGCGTGGGCGACTACGTCAGGGAGGCAGAGGGTGAGAAGCCTGTCAGCTGCATTGGTTTGGGCCTGGCGCAGTGGGTCGCCATCGACTTCGTGGATGTGATGGTTCATATCTTCCTTCCCGAGGCGAGGGAGTTCTACGACCTAGAGCATCTATGGGAGGATGCAAAGCTGACGAGAATCCCGGATCTGGATTGAAAACTGACACCTTTATCTTTTCCAAGAGCTAATGGATAATCAAAAACCAATGAATACAGACAATGGGGGTGGACCGCGTATGCCCAAGTTTAATATGAACTGGATCTATGCGCTGGTTATCATATCGCTCGCCGTGGCCTTCTTCGCGACTGGTAAGGACGGAGGTTTGGGCAACACTTCGGTGAGCGTGAAGAAGGACTATACCCAGTTTGTCGAATATGTCAATAAGGGATGGGCCTCTCGCGTGGTCGTCAATAAGAATGAGAGCACGCTCAAGATGTATGTCCGGCCCGAGCATATCAATGATATCTTCAAGGCCCATGTGAAGCAGACGGGCCCCGAGCCCTACGTGGTAGTGGAGATCGGTTCTGTTGACAACTTGGAGACGATGCTCAACCAAGCCATCAAGACGAAAAAGATCACCGGCTTCAGCTACAATAACGAGAAGGGCAATGTCTTCACCGACATTTTGTTGAGCCTTCTGCCCTGGGTGCTGCTCATCGCCTTCTGGATGTGGATGATGCGTAGGATGAGTGGCGGCGGCGGAGGTGCTGGTGGCATCTTTAACGTCGGTAAGTCGAAAGCCAAGCTCTATGAGAAGGCTGACGAACTGAATATCACCTTCAAGGATGTGGCAGGTCAGGAAGGAGCCAAACAGGAGGTGCAGGAAATCGTAGAGTTTCTCAAGAATCCGAAGAAGTATACCGATGTGGGTGGCAAGATTCCCAAGGGAGCCCTCCTCATTGGTCCTCCGGGAACAGGTAAGACCTTGCTGGCCAAGGCCGTGGCAGGCGAAGCGGCAGTGCCTTTCTTCTCTATGAGTGGTTCCGACTTTGTCGAGATGTTTGTCGGTGTGGGTGCCAGTCGTGTCCGCGATGTCTTCAAGCAGGCAAAGGAGAAGGCTCCCTGTATTATCTTCATCGACGAGATCGATGCCGTGGGACGAGCACGCTCCAAAAATCCTGCTATGGGCGGCAATGACGAGCGCGAGAATACGCTCAATGCGCTGCTCACGGAGATGGATGGCTTCGGCAGCAATTCGGGTGTGATCGTCCTTGCGGCTACCAACCGTGTGGATATGCTTGACAAGGCGTTGCTTCGTGCGGGACGCTTCGACCGTCAGATACGTGTTGATCTGCCCGATCTGCCTGAGCGCAAAGCTATCTTCCAGGTACACATGAAGCCGCTGAAGCTCGACAAGAATATCGACTTGGACCTCTTGGCGCGTCAGACGCCTGGATTCTCGGGTGCCGATATTGCCAATGTCTGCAATGAAGCTGCCTTGATAGCGGCCCGCCATGACAAGAAGGAAGTGGGCTATCAGGACTTCCTCGATGCCGTCGATCGCATCGTTGGCGGACTGGAGAAGAAAACCAAAGTGATGACAGCGGACGAAAAACGTACTATCGCCATCCATGAGGCTGGCCATGCCACGGTGAGCTGGTTCTGCGAGTTTGCCAATCCGCTGATCAAGGTGACCATCGTGCCGCGTGGACAAGCTCTCGGTGCAGCTTGGTACATGCCCGAGGAACGTCCTATTTCCACCAAGGAGCAGATGCTCGACGAGATGTGCTCGCTCTTAGGAGGGCGTGCTGCCGAACAACTCTTCACGGGTCATATCTCGACGGGAGCCATGAATGATTTGGAGCGTGCCACGAAGGCTGCCTTTAGCATGGTGACTTATTATGGTATGAGCGACAAGCTCCCCAATATATGCTACTACGACAACAGCGAGTATGGTTTCCAAAAGCCTTACAGCGAAAAGACCGCATGTCTGATCGATGAAGAGGTGTTGAAGATAGTCAACCAGCTGTATGATCGCGCCAAGCAGATCCTAGACGAACACAGGGAGGGACACGCCCAGCTGGCCCAGTTGCTCGTGGATAAGGAGGTCGTTATGGCGGAGGATGTGGAGCGCATCTTCGGCAAACGTCCTTGGTCGAGCCGCACGCAGGAGTTGATGGCCGAGGAAGAGAAGAACGAGTTGCGACTGGAGAACATGCCCGAGGCGGTCAGAAAGGCCCAGGAGGAGCATGAGAAGGCGGAGGCCGAGAAAGACGACCACGCAGAAGACGACACTGAGGATAAGGAGAAGGAATGATGAGCGAGAAACAGAAAAATCTGATCACGCGATCTATCTTTGGTGCGCTCTTTGTAGCCATCATGGTGCTTGGCTTCACGCGCCCCCATTATATGGTCGTCCTCTTTGCAGTCATCACGGGCATGACGTTATGGGAGTTTAGCGGACTGGTCAATGACCAGAAGGGCATCAGTGTCAACCGTTTTATTTCCACGGCGGCGGGAGTCTATTTCTTCGTGGCAGTGGCAGGGCAGCGTATGGGCTTCGTCGAAGGCTTCAGTGCGTACATCCCCTACATTCTTTCGATTATCTATCTGTTCATCGCCGAACTCTATCTGAAGAATGAGAATCCGCTCCATTGTTGGGCTTACACGATGCTCGGACAGATGTATATTGCCCTCCCGTTCTCGATGGTCAATGTGCTGGCTTTTCAGACCACGCCCGAGGGAATGCTCACGGTCGATATGCTTTTGCCTCTGAGCGTCTTCGTGCTCCTTTGGACCAATGATACTGGAGCCTATTGTGCTGGATCCTTGCTGGGAAAGCACAAGCTCTTTCCGCGCGTCAGCCCGGGCAAATCCTGGGAGGGAAGCATTGGTGGCGGCGTGCTCGTGCTGGTTGTTTCCTACCTGATAGGGTGGTATGTCAATCAAGGAGCAGCACCCCATGTCCTCAATGAGTGGCAGTGGATGGGGCTCGGCCTGGTAGTCTGCGTCTTCGGCACGTGGGGCGACCTTGTGGAGAGTCTCCTCAAGCGCACCATCGGCGTCAAGGACAGTGGCAACGTAATCCCTGGTCATGGAGGCATGCTCGATCGCTTCGACTCGTCCCTCATGGCCCTTCCCGCTGCGGTAGTCTATCTTTATTCGTTGACGCTGTTGGGCTGATGCGATGCAATTTTGAATAACAAACTAATAGAAAATAAAAATGTCACATCGTTTTATATCCGCAACCTATCAGTTGTACATTGAGGAGAATGGTCAGGAAGTGCTCAAAGAGCAAATCACCGAGGACCAGCCCCTCTCTATTTATACAGAGATAGGTATGCTCCTTCCCTCGTTCGAGACCCGTTTGGCAGAGTTTGTGACGGGGGTCGATTACGATTTTGTCCTTCCCCATGCCGAGGCCTATGGCGAGTACGACCCCAAAGGGCGTGCCACGCTCCCCAAGAAGATGTTCTCGCCCGATGGTGTCTTTGACGAGGCCAATGTCTTTGCTGGCGCAGTTATCCCCTTGGCCGACGAGAACGGTCAGCGCCATCTTGGCTATGTCGTCTCGGTGGACGACGACACGGTGACGGTGGATATGAACCATCCGCTCGCAGGCAAGGATCTCCATTTCAAGGGACGCATCATCGAGAACCGCCCCGCTACCGAGGAGGAAGTCAACGACTTCGTCGAGAAGAGCAAGCAGCATCATTGCAGTGGCCATTGCGGTGACTGCGGTGGCGGTTGTGGCGACGGTGGCGATTGCCATTGTGACGGCGACGGCGATGGTGGCTGCCATTGTGGTGATGGTGAAGGTGGTGGCTGCGGCTGCCACTAATGATCAGTCATTGGGCCGGCGATGCGCAACACGTTTGGTACACTCTACACGCTCACTACGTTTGGTGAGAGCCATGGCGAGGGAGTCGGTGGCGTCATCGACGGCATGCCTTCGGGCGTAGCGGTCGATGAGGCCTTCATTCAGCGAGAGCTGGACCGTCGTCGCCCAGGTCAGAGCCCGCTCACCACGGGGCGCAAAGAGACCGACAAGGTGCGTCTGCTGAGTGGCATCTTTGAGGGCAAGACCTCGGGAACACCCATTGGTTTTCTTGTTCCCAATACGGATGCTCGCCCCGAGGACTATGCTGCTTATCGCACACTCTATCGTCCGTCCCATGCCGACTATACCTATCAGAAGAAGTACGGCCTCCGCGACTATCGCGGAGGCGGACGCTCTTCGGCCCGCATCACACTCTCGCGGGTCGTAGGCGGCGCTTTCGCCAAATTGGCATTGCGACGCCACGGCATTTCCGTCACGGCTTTCACCTCGCAGGTGGGCGACGTCCGACTTCCCTTGGACCTTGCTCACGATGTTTTTGATCCATCTTTGATAGAAGAGAACGCCGTCCGCTGCCCCTCTCCGGCCTATGCCGAGGAGATGGCAGCCCTTATCTGCCGTGTTCGCGCTCTTGGCGACACGGTGGGAGGCACTGTCACCTGTGTCATCAAAGGCTGTCCTGCGGGCTTGGGCGAGCCAGAGTTCTCCAAGTTGCAGGCTTGCCTCGCCTCGGCCATGATGAGCATCAATGCCGCGAAAGGCTTCGACTATGGTTCGGGATTTGATGCGCTTCCCCTTTTGGGAAGTCAGCTCAACGATTCGTGGACCACGACAGACGACGGCCGCATCAAGCCGCTCACCAATTATAGTGGTGGCATCCAGGGAGGTATCAGCAATGGAGAGGATATCTATTTCCGCGTTGCTTTCAAGCCTGCCCCTACGCTCTTGCGCGACCAGCAGACTGTTGACGTCGCTGGAAAGCCTGTCACCATGCAAGGAAAAGGCCGACACGACCCTTGTGTCTTGCCCCGTGCCGTCCCTATCGTCGAGGCCATGGCTGCTATGGTGGTGCTCGACCAGTTGCTTATCTTCCAGTCGCAGCAGTAAAAAAAGCGGTCAAGACTGCTTGTGATATAGACAGCCTTGACCGACAATGGTATATGACGAAGGCTTCAAATGTAATGATTTGAAGCCTTCTGTATATTAGCTCCTATGACTCCTGGTCTGAAAATCTCTCGATGAACTCATCTTCCGAAATGATGGGGATGCCGAGTTGCTGCGCCTTGGCATTCTTGCTCGACGTGCTTGTCACGTCATTGTTGATGAGGAAGGAAGTAGATTTGGAAACAGATCCCGTCACCTTACCCCCTTGACTTTGGATGTACGCCTTGAGTTCGTTGCGGTTTTTGTAATGATGCACGTCGCCCGTGACAACGAAGGTTAGTCCCTGGCACCTTGCCCCCGACGGTGTGCTGTCAGGCTGGGTTATCTCCAATTCGGGAAGCAGGTGGTCAAGCATTTCCGCATGGCGGCAGTCCTTCATCCAGCGGACGAACGATGTGCTCTTTTCCGGTCCTATGCCCGAGATGGAAGCAAAGACGGCGTCGTCCTGCGTGTTGCGTGCCGTCTGGATGAGTTCCTCCAGAGGATAGGTAGTAAGCAGACGGGTGCAGACATCCTGGCCTACCAACGGGATGTTGAGGGCGAAGAGGAGTCGGCGTGCCTCTACCTGGCGCGCCTTTTCTGTGGCTGCAAGCAGGTTGGTGACACTCTTTGTGCCAAAGCCTTCCATGTCGCGCAAGACGATGGCGTGTTGGCTGATATGAAACAGGTCGGAATACTCGCGCACCCATCCAAGATTGATAAATTTCTGAAGCGTTTGCTCACTCAGACCATCTATGTTCACTCCCTCTTTTGAGACGAAGCGCGCAAACTTTTTGAGTTGCTTGGCAGGGCAGTCGGGATTCGTGCAATGGAGTGTGCGCGTGCCGCTCACCTCACTTTCCCTCACCACGGTGGGCGCATCGCAGACAGGGCAAGTCTTCGGAATCTCGAAAGTCCCCACGGCCTCCACCACCCGAATGACTTTGGGTATAATCTTGTTGGCCTTGATGACGCACAATCGTGATTCCTTGTCGCCGATGCCGAGCCGCTCACATTCAGATATGTTGCACAGCGAGGCACGCTTCACCGTCGTCCCTTCAAGCAGTACAGGTCGGAAGACCGCCACTGGCGAGATGGTGCTGGCGGCACACGACCACTCGATATGGTCCAGTTCTGTCTCCGCGCTCTCGTCCTGCCATTTGAAGGCGTAGCCTGCACGCGTGGCGTGGTGTCCCGTCACCGATCCTGTAGCCGCGTAGTCGGTGTCGTCATAGCCGATGACCAGACCATCGACGGGGTAGGGGAAAGGCGTCACGCCCTTTCGTGGCTGCACTCCTGCCGTCACACGTTCTGTCCATCTGTCGATGACCTCTTGGAAGTAGATGAGGTTGGGATCAGCAATCAGTTCTCGCTCAACCGTTGTGAAGCCCTGCGATTCGAGCCAATCCATACGCGCCCCCCATGAGCGCAGTTCCACCTCTGTATAGACCAGGGTGAAAGGAATCCAGCGTATATGACGTAGCTTCACCTCCTCGACATCCTTGAGCGTCATGGAGCCACTCGCCAGGTTGCGCGGGTTGGCATACTCCTCGTCGCTTTCGAGGTTGAATTGCTCAAAGTCCTTGTAGCTGATGACGGCCTCTCCACGCACGACGAGGTGACCTTGATACGGGATGGAAGGCAGGATTCCGCCAATAGCCTTGGCCAAATGGGTGATATTCGTGCCCGTGTGGCCGTTGCCGCGTGTCACCACCTTTGTCAGACGACCACCATCGTAGGTCACGACCAGCGTCAGTCCGTCGAGTTTCCATGAAAGCCACACGGGTCTCCCTTCACTCCACTTGACCAAGTCCTCCACCTTCTTCGTCTTGGCGAGAGACAAGGCAGGAAACTCGTGTTCCTCCTTCTGTCCTACAAGGTTGCCTGCACTGACCCGATGAGTGGGCGATTGCGGCAGGATCACGCCTGTCTCCGCCTCCAACTGCTTCAGTCGGTCGAAGGCTGCGTCCCATTCGTAGTCGGTCATTTTCTCTCCCCGACCGTTGTAGTATGCGTCGGAAGCCTCGTTAAGCTGCGAGACCAGTTCCGAAATCTCTTTGAGTTTCGTTGGATTCATATCTCTAAAATTCCTCCATTAGTCTATGTTACTCAACTTTCGCATGTAAGCTCCACACGCCCTGAAAGGGCAGTAGCTCCTAGCCCAGGGCATCGCCCTGGGTTATTACGGACGCAAACCTGTCGCCCTGTAAGGGCAAAAGCTTTAAAAATCCAGGCAATATATAAGGCTTTTGCCCTTACAGGGCGCCTTGCTGATTGCTATTATACCCAGGGCGATGCCCTGGGCTAGGAGCTTTTGGGCCTTCAGCCCGTTCTTGAACCACTTGCGAAACTTCAGTATGTTATATATAATAATGAAAAAACAACTTTCTTTCCCCGCCCTCTTTCTTCTTGAGCGATTCTATTGTCACCGATACAAGTAAAAGCTACCTCCGTCGCTTTCGCAGTATTTGCGCAGGAGCTCCTGGATGAACGTCGCATTGTCGCTCACCCGCTGTTCGTTGCCGTCATAGCCATTGACGAGGACGACCAGGTGGGTGGTATGGAGATCTATTTTTGTGCGCTCGTTGTCGCTTGTCGGAGTACCCACGCCGCCCACTTCGTCACGATAGACCGGTAGTCCGTGGATGTTGATCCTGCCGCGTCCGATTCCCTCGTACGGTTCACCCTCGCGCCCGATGCCCAGTGTGAGCGTGTCGCCCTGGAACTTGTCCGCGTCGAATCCGCCGATGGAATAGCCGTATGCGATAGACGCAAGGTTGATCAAATCCACCAGCGTGTCTATCTGATACAGTTGCTTTCCTTGCAGCATGCGCCGGATCAGCGCTTCTGAGGCAGGGCGATAGCGCGATGGGTCCTTGCCACAAAGACGATAGATGTGGCGCGTGGCTTCGATGCTGGGCAGATGCTTCAGGCTCTCTGTGGTCAGATCCTTGCGAAACTGTTCGCCCAAGGCGTTGATTTCGTCCCATAGCGGTTGACAGAAAGTCGTGTTCAGTACCTGGGCCTCGACGCAAGCCCCCACAAAGTGAGGACAAACGGATTCTATTTCTTTTGATACCTTGACAGTAATCATGGGTTGTTGATGATGTTTGATGGATGAAGAGTCGATCGGATTCACGGTTCTTCTGGCAGCTGCTGGATGAGCAGGCGGTCGGCCTCGGTCCACTCCAGTGTGGTCAGTTGCTCGCGAGGAAGCCATCGGCAGTCGATATGTGCGAGTAGTTTGAAGTCGAAGTCGCGGGCCATGCAGTCGAATGCCGTCAGGGTGATGGTGAAGTCGGGATACTCCTGTTCCACCTGTCCTATCTGCCGGCCGACATAGATCTCCCAGTCCATCTCCTCGCGGATCTCCCGGAGGAGGGCCTGTTCACGGCTCTCACCCGTTTTCACCTTGCCCCCAGGAAACTCCCAATGCTCTGACACATAGTCAGGACCCTTTCTGAGTCGCTGCATACAAAGGTAATCGTTGCCCCTGCGCACCACGGCACAGACCACGTCATAATGCTTCTTTTCCATATCCCGTGATTGATTCATACTGCAAATGTACGACAAAGTCGGCTAAGTACCTAATTTTTTCTGAATAAACTTCGTATAAAATTTGGTAAGTGAGAAATATCTTAGTAAATTTGCACCCATCAATCAATAACCGTGAAGCAGCAGAAAATCAATTATCAAAAATAATCATGTCAACACTAACTATTGCGATTATCATCGTCTTCGTCCTGGGTTATGCGTGCATAGCTCTTGAGAGCGTGACGAAAGTGAACAAGGCCGCTGTGGCTTTGCTGATGTTTGTGGCCTGTTGGACACTGTTTATGTTCGACCCCACCATCTCCCATGAGGTGGCGGAGGTGCTTTCGAACGGCACGGTGAGCCATGAAGGTATCGCCAACTTCATCAGCAGTATCATCGAGCGCCACCTCGGTAGTACCTCTACGACTCTGTTCTTCCTGATGGGAGCCATGACTATCGTTGAGGTGGTCGATCAGAACGGCGGCTTCGACTGGGTGAAGGGCGTCATGAACACGCGCAGCAAGCGTAAGCTCCTGTGGCGTATTGCTTTCCTGACGTTTGTCCTCTCTGCGGTTCTTGACAACCTGACCACCAGTATTGTCATGGTTATGATCCTCCGCAAGCTTGTCGCCGACAAGAACGACCGCATCATCTACGCCTCGTTGGTCATCATTGCCGCCAACTCTGGTGGCGCGTTCTCGCCGATTGGCGACGTGACGACCATCATGTTGTGGAACAAGGGTCTTATCACTGCCGCTGGCGTGATCAGCGAGATCCTCCTCCCCAGCCTTGTCTCCATGATTATCCCTGCATTCATCCTTCAGTATCATCTCAAGGGCGAGCTGATGCCCGTCAAAGACAATGGCGAGGGCGAGGAGAATGAGAGCGACTTCTCTGAGGCTCAGCGCAAGGTCGTGTTCTGGGTTGGTGTAGGCGGTCTGCTCTTCGTTCCCATCTTCAAGAGCATCACCCATCTTCCGCCGTTTGTCGGCATCCTCTTGGTGCTCGGCACGTTGTGGACGGTGACGGAGGTCTTCTACCGCAATCTCCATCGCGCCAAGAACCGCGAGGGCCTGCAGAAGCGTGTGACGCGCCTGCTCTCCCGTGTCGATATGAGTACGATTCTCTTCTTCCTCGGCATCCTCATGGCCGTGGCTTGCCTGGAGACGATTGGTGTGCTGACCCAGCTCGGCGAGGGACTCAACGTGGCCTTCAATGGCGACCACTTCCTCGTCACGGGTGTCATCGGTGTGCTCTCCTCTATCGTCGATAACGTGCCTCTCGTGGCTGGCTGTATGGGTATGTATCCCGTGGCTGAGGCTGGCGACTTTGCCGTCGATGGCATTTTCTGGCAGTTGCTTGCCTACTGCGCTGGTGTCGGTGGCTCCATGCTCATCATTGGTTCTGCTGCCGGTGTGGTTGTCATGGGACTGGAGAAGATCACCTTCGTGTGGTACATGAAGAAGATCACCTGGATAGCCTTCGTCGGCTACATCGCTGGTATCCTCTGCTACTATGTCCTGCGCGAGTTCATCCTCACTTCGCCGCTATAATCCAAGCGACTTTTTTAGACAATCAATCATTTAGATCAATAGAATTAGACAGGCAGACTGCTCTCATCGGCGGTCTGCCTGTTGCGTGTATGCTCGGCATGAGCATTGACTGAGGGCCCGTCGAGATAGATTTTCTTAGGAAAAGTCTTGGTTGTTATTAGAAAAAAATGTACTTTTGCCTAGTAGAAAGTTTCGTTCGGCGATGTTGAACGTGTGTTCAGCGTCACTGAACCTGCATTCAACGTCCACGAATATTCGTTCAACGACGTTGAACGAAACTTTTATCGAGGGATAAATACTTTTATCCTTAGGTATGAGAACTATTATGGTGAGGAGCAATCATCATTACTCTTGACCGTAATGGCTGTCTCAATATGGAGTGATAACAATCTTAATAAGAAAGGAATCGGTATGGCAAAGTACAAGTTGCAAGAGTTAACTGACATGCGTAATGAAGGCAAGCGCAGAGTTTATCCCAAGATAGTGACCAATCGGACACTATCCAGGAAAGAGTTCATCAAGAGGATGCAGAGCTACCATCGTGGTATTTCGGAAAGTACCACGGAGGCAGTATTGCTGGATGTGGCTGATATGCTGGTAGAAATGCTCTCCATGGGCTACAATGTGAATTTGGAAGGCATCGGCACCTTCTCGCTCTCCCTCGGTTTCGAGGACGATAAGCCTACGGAAATGCAGAGTGAAGATGATAAGATGACGTATCGCAAGGTGGGCGTGAAGGACATCAACTTCAAGGCGTCTCCTGAATTTCTCAAGAGTGTGAAGCATAAAACCGATCGCGACCTGGAGCGAGACATGGGTGGCGTGAAGGTGATTCGCAAGCAGCTCTATTCCAGGGAAGAACGCATCGCCCGTGCCCTGGAGGTGATAGAAACCAATGGTCTCATTACCCTCTCTGATTATGCTTGCATCAACAACCTGAGCCGCACCGCCGCCTCCCTGGAGCTGAAGGAAATCACCGCCGACCAAACCTCGCCGATAGATTCGAAGGGCAGCGGCAGCCACAAGGTTTGGGTGAAGAGAAAAGAATAAATGCAAATATCTCTCAGAATATTTGTTAGTTCCGAATCTTTCTCGTATTTTTGCGGTGTTATTAAAATGATAGTGTTATGGATACGACATTACAAACAATATATTTGCAACTTCCTAGTTCCGATATGCAGTTTTTGAAGGAATTGGCAGAAAGAATGGGATGGATTGCTAGCAAAGTGAATTCTAGCTCTAAAATGTCAGAGTTAGACAAGGCAATTCTCGATGTAAAGGAGGGCAATGTTAAGAACTTCGATACAATGGAGGATATGATGAACTATCTGGATGCTTAGCTATGTATAAGTTACAGCTTTCTGGAAGATTTAAAAAATCGTACAAGAAATGTATCAAACGAGGATACGACAAAACCTTGTTCGAGGAAGTTGTGTCTATTTTGTTGAGAGGAGAGTCATTGCCAGCAAAGTATAAGAATCATCCTTTGCATGGAAATTATGAAGGATGGAATGATTGTCATATTCTTCCTGATTGGGTTTTGGTATGGAAGTATGATAATGATGAGTTAATTCTATGTTTGCTTGATACAGGAACCCATTCTGATTTGTTTAAGAAGTAAATCATCAATTATTTTGTTGAGATTTGTAAGAACTTTCTGGCTTTCTTGCAAATTCCAATTCTTTTTTGTACTTTTGCAGTTGCCTTGCTGTGGATGGTTGGCGATGAGTCGCTGGCTAAGTAAAAGTCCATGGCTTGGCCTATCATAATTAGGGTCTACTAATCTAAGACAAGTTATTGACAATTAAGACATTAACTTGTAAAAATATTTGCTCAGTTCAGATAAAATGATTGCTTTTGGGTGTTAAAACTCGTAAGTGCGACATGAAATACTACTCACAATACCGTATACACGACTTGTTTGAACTCCAAGA
>ERZ839489.184-NODE-184-length-74140-cov-25.618303_pt1 | contig 74140 bp, 50 predicted proteins | sample MGYA00519938_ERZ839489 | MGnify/ENA primary metagenome ERZ839489 (study PRJEB31850, sample SAMEA3708846) | human gut metagenome | biome: human gut; feature: human-associated habitat; material: faeces | place: China | collected 2014 ...
AGATAGAGGCGACGTTTGGAACATCCAAGAGGGTTTACCGGGCGAACGACATCCGAGCGAAACTTGACAATACGGCTGACACGTGGATAGGGGCTTGCTTCTTCGCTAAAAACGTAATGAAGTTCCTAAGGGGACTTCTTTGTCTCGTTTACGCAAAAACAGGCTTGGAGGCCCCCAAAAAGAGAGTTCTCAGCGCCATCGACGACCTCGTGGGAGTTTTACCCTCGCCACAAGTCAGCTGGGGCAGGATAAATTACAAACTCTAATTATAAGACAGCCCTGCGCTCGCTGGAGCGCTTTCTCACCATCGAGGGCATAGATAAGTCGCCCCTGACGCGCAAGATTGTGATGTGCTATGACAGCTGATTGGCCGATGGAGGCGTGAGCAGCAACACTCGTTCCTGCTATCTGCGCTCCTTGCGCGCCCTCTACAACCGGGTGGGAGGAAGCCGACGTCGCATGGATCTCTTCGCCGAGGTCTTCACGGGCAACGCCCCGACCCCGAAGCGTGCGCTCTCTGTGGCCGAGATCAGGCGCGTGCGCTCCCTTGATATGACTGGCGACCGCCTCTTTCCCCTTGTGCCTTGTGAAGCCAAAGGCGAGCAGGCCGTGCGCCTCTATCGTGCCGCCCTGGCCCGCTACAACCGCCAGCTGCGGCAGATGGCGGAGCAGGCAGGTGTGCGCAAGACGCTCAGCTCCTATGTGGCGCGACATTCCTGGGCCACGCTGGCCTACAACAAGGGGTAGCCATGCCCGACATCTCTGTGGCGATGGGCCACACGAATGCACAGACAACGAAAATCTATATCGAACAAAAGAATCTGATGAAGGTGGCAAGGGCCAATAGAAAAGTGCGTGGAGTCATCAACGAAGACCTCCCCAAGGATACGACTGGGCAACTCCCGCGGGCTACACCTCTTGCTAAGAGGTGTGAAAAGGGGTGTAAAATGGTGGCTAACAATAGATAAGAAATAACTAAGCAGCCTGTTTTGGGGAAAAACAACGTTGCCTAATGTGTTTTTTTTAGCAAAAAGCTTGGTTGGTATATCCTTTTGTTGTAACTTTGCCCCTAGTTATCACCCAACGGGTTAAGCATCCTTTACAAAGCTGACGACAAAACAGTTCAAATCTCATATTCGATGGGGTCACACCTCTTAGCAAGAGGTGCAGGAGGAGGGGGATACCTGTTTGTAAAACTAAAGGTAGCGTTTTGGATGACGAATCCTGTGCGCGTTAAAAAAACATTTGAATAATAACAATAGTTCGTTAAAATTTGAGTATATGGCTACGCAGCCTTTGGCTGCCAGCCAATGAGTTCTTTGACAATCTTACTAATTAAAGTTAGGTTCGGTCGGCATCGGGACATGTCGAAAATTAATTTCGTATAGTTCGCATTGAAGATCAACGACTTAACTTTTGCCATGGAATTGTCCATGCCATTGTCTTTTATGAAGACCTTGGCGGCATTCAGGGAGGCGAACGATGCGTTGAAAGCAAAGTCCAGCTGTCTCTTGTGTCTTACCTGACAATCGATAAGTCCCGTAAACTGCTTACTGTCGCGGTATAATTTATGTAAAGCTTCTCATAACTGCTATCGCGATGCGAAGCAATTCACAGGGCTAACGGATTGCCAATCTCGAAATAAGAACGCACTGCAAAATGCCTTCAACTTTTCACTGACAGCTATCAATGTAGCCAAACTACAAATGCATCGCAATGGTTGGACTTATTCCATATCAAGATATAAACTCCTGATGGCCAGCATCTTTCTTGTTCAAAGATTTTCTTCAAGGTGCGCTCCAGAGCACTACCCGAAGATAATTCAGGACGTTTACAATGAATTCAAGTGGATTGCGGCATAGCGCTGCGACCACATAACCACAAACTTACCAAAGTTTTGTTTTAAACTAACAAATATGATTTCAAAACAAATTCAACAGTGGCGAACACGTCGCTCAACATTGGGAACAAGATTTGTCTCAATGCTAGTGTTGGACTTACTTCTGTTTGGGCTTAATGGATATGCTCAAACAAAGCCCAAGTTACCGCAAAAGCCCCTACCTCATTCCAAAATGACAAGGGCAGCTAGTTATGATTATGTTCCTTCTGGCTATGAACAAGTGGGAACAACAGACTTATGTTATCAACAGAAAGGCTCTTCTATAGATGTAAAGGGCTATTTCAATGGCAGCTGGTATAGCTCAACATATTCCGATGGAGGGTATAAAGCTGCAATTAGCGTCACAAAGAAAGCAGAGGATCATGGTGAAGAAACCATTTCCGGCTCTTACACAGTAAACTCATGGCGCGGAAATCAGAAGTACTGGTATAATGGCGAGTATCTCGACGAATATTATACAGGTGATGACTATTATAATGCTACGTTAATAGAGACAGAAGGAAATATTGTAACCCTTACTAATTTCGCGACTTTTGGGGGAAGTATTACTGGTGTAATTGACAAAGAAAATCATACTATTACGTTCCCCGTACAAACATTACACATGGACAACTGGGGACGTGATGCATTATTCTGTAAACAGACCGATGAATTTATAGCAAATCCATCTATAGAAACAGCGTCAGGGGAAGTTGTTGCAACCTATGATGATAGTTTTAATATAACCATGAATGGTTGGTGTACTTTAATTTCATTTGACTATGAACGATATGTGTTTTCAGACAACACGGTTTCAATGTCAAAGAACACTGCATCTTCTGATGGTACATATACGACATCTTGCAACAATGGTGAAATCTATAATGGAGTTTTATTTTCATCATATGTTGAGCAACAAGGCGAATTGGCAAGAATGTGTTATTCTCTGACAAACAGAAACAGTGTTGATGTTACAATATCATTGGGAGCTTATGCTGATGTTATGATAGGCAGTAATGATCGCGCACCTATCTCACGCAGGAAAGACCAATTGGAGAATACATATGGATTGACCATGAAAGATGGTTATGGTGCACAATTATGTGTCCTTTTTGGTGCAGGATTAGCAGGTGTGTCTAAAGTTGATGATTTCTGGTTCGGAAATTATGGATATAACAACAATGCATATAATATAGTCGGGAACTATGAAAGAAGTGACAACTTTATGATAGAGAACGGTTCTTATGACAGTGCTATGGGCTGGTGTTGGAAAAACAGGACAATTCCTGCTGGTGCAACTGTTGTTTTCTCTTACCTTATCGGTGTTGGTGATGTAAGGCTTGAACCTAATTCTTCATTTGAGGTTACTCCTGATGACCCTGATGGTTGGAATGACCTCTCCCGTCCTCATAAGCTCACGCTTAACGGCGAGTACGAAAGTCCTGCTGGAATTGACGGCATGATTGAATATGCTGTGGAAGATAGCGAAGAATGGAAAGCCTTGACCGACACTTTGACTTCTGGAGAAGAATTTACAGCAGAACTTATTGCGATGTTCAATCCTGAAAAGGATACTCACACAATCCGTTTCCGTACGGTGGACGCAGTCGGAAATACAACCATGCTTACACCTATCATATATAAAGATGTGTGTTTCCATGAAGTTGCAGGCATTGAGAATAAAGTCTATAACTATGGCGATTCAATCTATCAGACAAACCTCACTTGTGATTTAGCTGAAGGACAATATGTCGTAAATGAATACCACAACAATGTGAATGCAGGAACAGCGACATTCATGGTTCAAGGTGTGTTCCCGTTGACTATCGGAAGACGCACCTACTCATTCGAGATTAGTCCGCTTGCTCTTGAAGGTGGTATTGTTCTGCCTGAGGACAACTTTGTTTACAATGGCTATTCAAAACGTCCAGAATGGCAATTTACATCAGATAGGAACAACAATCTTGTAGAAGATGCTGACTACACCGTTGCTTACAAGAATAACCTTTATCCTGGAGAAGGAACAATTGAAGTTACTGGTATTCGTAATTACAAAGGAACATTGTCAGCTTCGTTCAATATCGACAAGGCACAGTTTTCAAGTAATCTCTACGAGTTCACACTTCCAAACAATGACATAAGCTATGACGGCGAAACTCATGCAGCAACAGTGGCCAAAGTTGAAGGCGTTGGCGATGTTGTCATTACATACGTGAACACAGAAGACAACGCTGTAAGCACAGATGCCCCGTCAAGTGTTGGCTCGTACGACATCTATGCAGAATTTGCTGATGGTACGCTCTATTATGGAAAGGCTAACGAAAAGATAGGTTCGTTCTCTATCTATCAATTTGACGATAACGAATGGCTTGCTTTGAATGTTCTCAGTACTCAGCTGCAAGAAAACGGCTGGTCGCCTTCTTGGAATCTGGCTGCTGGTCCAGTGGCAGTAAGTAAGTTTGACGGTCTCGTTATCGAGCAAGGGCATGTTGTTGGAGTCAATTTCAAGAGCAAGAACCTCACTGGAATACCGACAGGCCTTCTTGCCTTTTCTCAACTGAAGTCAGTTGATTTGTCACATAACAATCTGACAGGCAATGCTGGATTGTTGGCCGCTCAGCTTCCGAACCTGACATCGTTGAATTTCTCTTACAATCAGTTCTCAGACCTTTATCCGATGATTTCACCAAATGTCACTTCTTTAGACATCAGTCATCAGACGATAGACAAGACTATTGACTTCGATATTGCTCATCTGAATATAGAGCAGTTGGCCGCACAGATTCCGACCATTGTACTTTACGACCATGCAAATCAAAGGTACAATACGGACTTGAACTTCATTTGCACCACATCCGAAGCAGAGTCGTTTAACTACAACAATACTGACCAATGGGCTTTGCAACTGTCATACAAGAACGGCCTACTGACTATGCCGTATGTTTCCTCTCAGAACACGTTCTACGGTCATAGCGGTGACACATTGAAGGTGTTTGCCCTTGACAAGAACAGTAATTTGACAGGCACCAACTTCCATCTGCGCTTCTTCTTTGAACAGGGTGATGCAAACTTTAATGGGTCTATCGACATCCTTGATGTCCAGAGTGTCATCAACTATATGTTTGAGGAATACCAGAACCGTCCGTTCAACTTCACCGCAGCAAATCTATGGGAAGACGAAACAATCAACATTCAGGATGCTATTTGCGGTGTAAACCTATTGTTGGAACAAAGTCCTGCTTCTGCTCCTGCAAGGACAAGGGTAAATATGCCATTGGTTGAAACTGACCCCGACGCAATACTCCAAATCATTGATGGCAAGTTAGTTCTCAACTCAACAACTCCAGTTGCAGCATTCGACATTGTGCTCAATGGTGTCTCTGCTTTCGAGTTGAATAACGAACTTAATGCACTTGGCATTATGGTTAGCCAGAAGCAGAACGGCAATAGCGTTCACTTCATTGGCTATTCATTCAACGGTGGCACGATTCCAACTGGCGAGTTTGCACTTGCAACTGTCGGCGATGTTTATGGAATCACAGCCAAACTCGCAGACTGCAATGCTGACGAAATTAAGTGCTTGCAATCACAGACTACAGCAATCTGTGCCATTTCAGCTGACATGCTCAACGGATGCGAAATCTATACTCTCGATGGTCAGAAGTTGAATCGGCAGAATATACGACAAGGCAATGTCTATATCGTACGATCAAAAGACCGTTCTACCAAAGTAATGATAACAAAATAAAATTCAGAATATGAAAGCTAAGAAAACTTTTCTCTTGCAATTGGCTCTCTTGTGTTCGGTACTAACCGTATCGGCACAAGAAGTCAACAGACTGTCCGTTTCTGAAAAGCGAATGCAGCGAGGCACAGAAACTCAGCTGACGATAGATATGGACAATCTTAGCGAAATTGTAGCGGTGCAGTTCACGCTGACATTGCCTTCTGGCTTTACCATCACTCCGTCTTCTGCCATCATTACCGGCAGAGGTGCAGGCCACATGGTAACGGCGCGCAACATGGGCAACAACCGCTATAAGTTCGCAATCCTGTCTTCAACCAACTCACCGTTGAAGGGCATCAAGGGCTCACTCGTTTCTGTGAACTTGAAAGCTAACTCGACGTTGGACGAAGACAAAGATTATGAAATCACCATATCCGATGCCGTTATGGGTGTTAAGTCTGGTGCTAATGTAATTAACGAGGCAAACAATGGTATTGTACACATCGTTAGTCTGCCAAATCTGCATGTAACAGCGCTTGAATGCTCGGAAGCGATTGCTGGTTCTGACATGACTGTCAGCTGGACTGTTTGCAATGATGGTCGCGGCAATACTGGAGACATTCAGTGGAATGATTATGTGTGGCTCGTACCAGACATTCAAGGAGGAACATCCATGACAGGAGCAAAGCTGCTCAAAACAGTCAGCAACGTTTCGGCCTTGGCAAGTGGTGAATCGTACAACAACACTGTAAACATCCCACTTGAAGAACGAATATATGGCAACTATGATGTGGTGGTCACCTCCGATATGCGTAGCGTTACCAATATAGACCTTTCTTCTGTCGGTAATGTTTTGCCTCGTCCATACAATCCAACTGATTCTTATTTGTATGCCAGCACAGATGCGCAATACAACAAGGTTGATGAAGAGAACGAGACACCAACCCGCAGCGACAACTTCCGTTACAAGGCAATTGAAATTCAACTTCCGCCATTGGCCGATCTTCAGGTGCCGAATGTAACTGTCGTTGTTGACAACAGTGAATCATACTCAGGAGAGAACACTGCACCTTCCCCACTCACAACATCTGGACTGGCATCATCAACTGCGTTCTATTCAGGCAAGAAGATCAAGGTGACAGCAACGCTTCAAAACAAAGGCGGTGCTGCAACCACGCCAAAGAACATAGCCTGTGCATTATATCTCTCACATAATTCCGACCGCAAGGAAGGTCTTGATTACCGACTTGATTCTAAGAATGTAGAAATATCATTGAATCCAGACGAAACGGTTGAATTGACATTCACAGGTCATATTCCTTACGAATGGTCTGGTGAGACTTATTTCCATGTGCAAGTTGACCTGAACGATGTGGTTTATGAGTCAGCCAACACTGCCAACAATTGGGGCTGCACTCCACAAGTCAATGTGTTGATGACTCCTGGAGCGGACTTCAAGCCTACATCTATCAAGGCTCCTGCACAAGTATCACTCAACTCACAGTTTGATGTTACGTATTCTGTTGCAAATATTGGCCCGGGCGTACCTTTCTCTTCACGCTGGACAGATAAACTGTATATTTCATCTTCTGCCAATGGCCTTGATGGTAATGCTGTGTGCATAGGCTCATGCTCTCGTTCTGGAAGCTATCAGATAGACCAACCTCTTTCTGTTGTTGCTCCTGCACATGTGAAGCAGAAAGCCGCAGGTGTTACAGGTGGATATACTCCAAAATATAAATATGTGGGCGATGATTATAATGCCACTTGTTCTGTCAAGTTACCCTCACTCACGCCGGGCACATATTATATATATGTAAAGGTGGATGCCGACAACAACGTATTTGAGTATGACGGAGAGGATAATAATATCCTTTATTCTGGCAAGGTTGAGCTACAAAGTACCGACCTTGCTGCATCGCTTATCTCAATATCCGAGGAGAATTTGATTACAGGCGACAATGTTGCTGTCGCTTGGTCAGTTCGCAATGTGGGACAGTCTAACATAAGTAATAGAACGATTACTGATGCTTTCTATGCAAGCAGCAATGCCGATGGTTCAAATGCTGTGCAGTTGGCTACAGTCACCAACACAATTTCGCTCGCAAAGAATGTGTCAAAGACTTTCCGCACCAATATCACCATACCGAAAAATTCAAGTCTGACTGGTTTGAAGTATGTGTTTGTAAAGACAAATATAAACAACGATATTATAGAATCAAGCACAGCCAACAATAAGTCTGACAATCTTCAGCGCACATTTGAGTATGTGGACGCACAGAGTGCCGAACAAGCAAAAGTGAACGGAACGAATATCGCAATATTTGGGCTTACTGCACCTGCCACCGTTGATATGGGCGCAACTATTAATGTGTCATTCTCTGTTCGTAACGCAGGTACCGAAACCATTGGCAAAGACGTTAAGAAAGAACTGTTCTTGTCAAAGAGTAAGACTTACGATGCTTCGTCTGCCATTGCTTTGAATATGGAGAACGGCACTTTGCCATCAACAGCAGATATGCAGTCTGGTGCAAAGGTCAATTGCTCGTCACATATAACACTGCCCTCAAATATCATGGGTGGTAACTACTACCTGATAGCATACGCCAATCGTGATAAGTCCGTATCAGAAAAGACTTACAACGACAACTACTCTTCGCTGCCAATATATCTGAATGGCAACTTGCCCGACTTAACCGTTTCTCAGCTTAATGTACCAAACGAGATAATGACGGCAGAGCCTGTGGAGATTTCATGGACAGTAAGCAACAATGGCACATGGAGTGCGAATGCCACAATCGCATCCGTTTATCTGGCGGATGATGCGACACTTAACACCCGTACAGACAAGTTGATTGAAAACTTTTCTGTGAAGCAGTTGGCGAAAGGTGCATCTATCGAGCAGAATGCTACAATGACCATCGCAGACGGAGAAGCTGGCAACAAGTACATTATTGTGTCCGTTGACAGAAATGATGCCATAGTGGGAAGCGACAACACGAATAATATCGCTACTGCGCAGTTCACAGCTGTGCAATCCCCTCTGCCAGACTTGGCAATCAGCAATTTCTCTATTGAAGGCGATTTGAAAGCAGGACAAATAGCGACAGTCAAAGCAACTGTCAAAAATGTGGGTGTCGCACCTACCCGCAAGGACAAGTGGGCAGATGCTTTCTATCTCTGTAGCGATTACAACTTTGACCAGAACAAGGCTATACAGTTAGGCAGTAAGTCGCATGTCGGGGTATTGCAACCTGGCGAATCATACGACTTGACGGCAACTATAAAAGTGCCGACTGATGCACAAGGCTATTATGTTGTGTATGCTATGACAGATGCCAACGATGTCATCTACGAGTCAAACACAAGCAATAACACCACCCGCACAACTGCTGCCATTGTCAATTCGTCAGCAACTCCTGCAGAACTGGCGATAACAAGATTGTCTGCTCCTTCGTCTATTACTGCAGGCGAATCCGTCACTATTACCTACACAGTGCAAAACAATAGTGATAATGATGCCGAGGGTCTGCTTCGCGATGTCATCTATATGTCAAAAGACAATAAACTGGATGCAAGCGATGAAATGATTGGTGTCGTGACTGGCGATGTTTGCATCGAGGCCGGCAATAGCATTGAGCGCGAGGTTACAGGCCGCATCACAAACATGGTTGAGGGGTCTTATTACATTATAGTAAAGACCAACTCGACACATTCCATTGCAGAATCAGACTATGATAATAACAGCCGTGTGTGCGATGCGGCAACTTCGCTCAACTACGCACGTCTGTCGCTTGGTGAAACAGTATCAGCCACAACGTCAGGTTTGTTCAAACTGCCTGTGCATGATGGCATTTCTTCTAAAACTCTCGGTCTGTATCTCAACCACCCCGAGGAAAATCCTGCAACAATGTATGTGGCATACGAAAGCGTACCAACAACAGCCAAGTACGACCGCAAGTCAAACGCATTGGAGAATGGTCAGCAAGAACTGCTTGTGCCTAATGTGCAGTCAGGCAACTATTATGTACTGGCACAAGCCAACAGCGCAACCAACAAGAGCTTGAATGAGTTCCTGTTGAGCGACCAGACCGCAGACGATGATGTGGATATGACAATATCTGCTAAAGAGGTGCAGTTCGGTGCAACATTACTCAGTATCAAGGAGGGCGGCAATGGCGGTTGGCTTACTACCGATATTCACGGTGCGTTGTTCGATTCAATCATGGACTTCCGCCTGTTGCGCGACAAGCAGTATATCCCAGCCGAGTCTATCACCTTCAACGACCAGACATCAACACGCACCATCTTCAACCTGAATGACGCTGCGGTTGGAAATTACGATGTTGTTTCAGAACTTCCTGACGGAACACAGGCAACATTGCCTAACGGTTTCCAAGTTCTGCCTGGTACTTCTGTTGGTCTTGGCGTTAAATTGGAAGGTCCAAAGGTTACACGTCTTAATGGTGCTTCACCAATATCTGTTACATACGCGAATGGTGGCAACACAGATGTTAGTATCTGCGAGTTGCTGATTGTTGTTGAAGGTGGCAATATCGCAACATCAATAGAAGGACTAAAGGAGGAAAAGCATGAGTTGCATCTCATACCTGATACAGGTGTGGATAATCGTGGCTATGCAACCATTTCTCCTGGAACTCAGCGAACAGTCAACCTATTCTTGCAACAAACATCTGGATACACGCATGTTTATCTCTATTTAGTAAAATAAAAATCAATAATATATGAAACGTATAATATTTACATTCTGTTGTTCTATGCTGCTGCTCACTGCCGCAGCACAGAACATCATACGACCAAAGATAGCAGGTCCCAATGGGTTGTGGGTGAACAGCTATAACGGCGTTCTATTCTTTGGTCAGACGGATTTTGAGACGCAGAATTCGGCAATGCCGATGGAATTGCGCTTCTATTACAACAGTTCGTCGCACGATACCAATTATGGCTATGGTCTCGGCTTCTCTCTTGGCTATGAAATGCGCTATGAGATAGCCGACAATGGCGATGTAACTATCTATCAAGGCGATGGACGCTCTGACACCTTCAAACGTTACGGCAATGACTTCGAAGCACCCGCAGGTGTATTCAGTAAGCTAACATTGGAAGGCGAAACATACACCGTAACGGAAAAGACTGGTGAGAAACACATCTTTGGCAATTCAACTTACAAGAAATTGACTGCAGAGGTTGACCGCTTCGGCAACCGAACAGACTTGACCTATCAAGACAGTCTGCTTGTGCAAATCAAAGACGCTGTGGGTCACACCATCAATCTGGAATATACCAACGGCATGATGACTCGTGCCACGGCTTCGTTTCTCAACGGCGCATTTACTTATCAATATGATGCCAAGAATCGTCTGCGTAAGCGCACAGATGCAATGGGATTCTCCACGCTCTATGACTACGACAAGGACAACCACATCGACGAGATTACCGATGCCAATGGTAATAAGACAATAATTGCCTACAACAGTGCTGGCATGGTCGGTCGCATGAAAACGGATGTTACGGATAAAAGCATCCGCTACGATGGCGACAAGACAGTCTTCATCGACTATACCGAGCCAAAGAATCAGTATTCTTACTATCGTTGGGATGACAAAGGACGTGTTGTAGAAAAGGTCGGACTGTGCTGTGGCACGCAGGCTACATTGGAATACGACGAGGACGATAATGTCATTAAGCGTACCGATGCGAATGGTGGCATTACGACCTACACCTACGATGACAATGGTAATATGCTTTCAGCAACTGATGCTATGGGTAACACCGAACGTTACACATACGAATCGGACTTCAATCAAGTAACAAGTTATCAAGACAAGAACGGCAATAGTTACCGTTTCTCATACGACACAAAAGGCAACTTGACCAGCATTAGCGGACCGGAAGGTTTCTCCAACTCGTTCACTTATAACGAGCGCGGATGGCAGTTGACCGCTACCGATGCCAACAGCAACGTGACGAAGACAACATATAACGACAATGGTACAACGGCTTCTATCATGGATGCTGCTGGTTATACACAACGTTTCGGTTACGACGGTTATGGCAACATCACATCTGCCACAGATGGCCGTAGCAATACCACAAGCTATCAGTACGATGCCAACAATCGTATTACGCAACAGACAGATGCGTTGGGCAACAGCACCAAGTTGAGTTATGACAAGGTTGGCAATATTGTGCGTGTCACTGATGCCGCCAATCACATCACGGCCTATACTTACAATGCCGTAAACGATGTGCTTTCTCGCACCGATGCCGCTGGTCATACAACAAAACTGACATACGACGGAAAGGGCAACGTGCTTTCTGTAACGGATGCGTTAGGTCAGACTACAACAATGACCTACAACGAGCGCAACAAATTGCTGTCGCAGACCAATCCTGCAGGAGAAAAGACTTCGTATGACTATGATGGCAAAGGCAACCTCATCGCTGTGTTCCTGCCTAATGGCAACACCATCAACTATGATTATGACCTCTCTGACCGTGTTATTCAAATTTGGGATAACATGGGCGTGATTGCCAAATACACTTACGATGGTAACGGAAACCGCATTACCATCACAGACGGTATGGAACGCACCGTGAACTACGCCTACGATGGATTGAATCGCCGTACAAGTGAAACACTGCCAAGTGGTGCTGCGACCCGATACACCTACGATGCTAATTCCAACTTGCTGACCGTTACGGATGCGCTGAATAACGTGACAAGCTACACTTACTCATCGCTCAATCAGCAACTCTCGCATATTGATGCGCTGAATGCCAAGACAACTTTTGAGTATGATGGTAACGGCAATCTCGTAAAAGTTACCGATGCCCGCAACAATGCCACCACTTGGACTTACGACGCACTGAACCGCAACACGCAAATCTCGTTTGCCAATGGCACTTCGTTGCAATACCGTTACGATGTTTTGGGTAATGTGATTGAAAGCAAAGACCGTGCAGGTAATGCGACCAAATACACCTACGATGTGGTCGGTAATTTGCTTAGCAAGATGTATGCTGACAACACCCGCGATGAGTTCGGTTATGATGCAGTTGGTCAAATGCTAAAGGCCGTCAACAAGAATGCAACTGTGCAATTTGTCTATGACAAGGCTGGTCGTCTTTTGTCAGAAACGCTTAATGGTAAAACGATGAGCTATGGTTATGACATCGCAAACGGTCTGCGCTCATACACCTATCCAAGCGGTATTAAAGTGGAGGAACACCTTAACGTTCGTGACTTGATAAATAATATCATGCAGAATGGCAGTGAGGCTGTGGCAATGGCCTATAATGTAGCTGGCCAGAAGACATCGCAGACTTACGCCAATGGCATAACAACCAACTACGAGTACAACGAGAATGGTTGGCTGTCGCGCATTGCTGACGATGCAAAGATACTCGACCTTGCTATGACGTATGACGCTCTTGGTAACATTACTCAACGCAAAGACGGTATTGACGAGACCCAGACAGAGAACTATGGCTATGATGCCATCTCACAGTTGGTTTCGTTCAAGCGTGGCTCGGCGGTGGATAAGACTTATCAGTTTGATTTGCTTGGCAACCGCGTGAAGACAGTAGAGAATGGCATAACCACCAACTACACTGCCAACAACGTGAATGCCTACACCTCCATCACTGGCGGTCTGTCGTTCACTCCGCAGTATGACGGAAACGGCAATTTGCTCAATGATGACAAGCACACTTACGTTTACGACCTCAATAATCGTATGGTATCTGCCGATAACGATGCTGTCACTTTCAAGTACGATGCCCTCGGTCGTCGCATTGCGAAGAATGACATCAACTATTATTATATAGGTGACCAGATGGTCGAGGAATACAATGGCAACGAACTTGCCGCCTCTTATCTTTATGGTAATAATATTGATGAGGCTTTGCAAATGACTCGTGGTGATAAAACGTATTATTACCACACAAATCATCTCGGTTCTACAATGGCTCTCACCAATGCAGAAGGCAATTTGGTTGAGCGTGTTGCTTACGATGTTTATGGTGTGCCGACATTCACAGATGCCATAGGTACAGAACTTGCGGCTTCGTCTGCTGGTAACAATATTCTCTTTACTGGACGTGAGTATGATGCAGAACTCGGTATCTACTATTTCCGTGCCCGCAGCCAACATCCGTATATTGGTAGGTTTATGCAACACGACCCACTAATGTATGTGGATGGTATGAATGATTTAGCTTATGTGGTTAATAGTAGTACAAATTTTGTAGATCCTTCTGGTGAAATAATTCCATTGATTATAGCAGGAGGTCTCCTCTTATGGACAGCATGGGATTTGTACAAGATATGGACTGATGAATGTTTGACAAACGCAGAAAAATTAGGCCGTAGTGCATTAAATATTGGATTATCTGCACTTGCGGGTCCCATAGGTAAAATTGGAGGAAAAGTGTTGGGTAAAATTGGAGGACGTTTATTAAGTTCTGTTGCAAGTAAATATGGCGGCACAGGTAATATGTTATCAAAAATGCCATGGCTAACAAAAATGCCTATCTTGAATGAGGCGCGTATCCCGATTTACAGAGTTCATGGTGGAGCTTCTAAATTAACCAGACATAAAGCTCCTAATAGTAATTGGGATTATCGTAATTCTTGGTCTCTTGATAATCCTAAAAATCTAGGTTCGTCTTATCGAGATGGAGCGGGACTTCCTAAGGTAAATAATGGTAGAAGATTGGCAGAAGGCGATATTGAATTAAGAAATCTTTCACCTGGCGACGACAATCTCTTTCGTAAAGCTTTACCGATACCCCAAGATGGCGTAAGGGGAGGGAAAGTTTGGGAAGTTCTTCCAGACATACGGAATATAGATATATATAAAGTTGAAAGAGTGAGTTTTTAACAGGTTAAGAATTAGATTATGAAAGCAATAATAATACTGTTGGTATGTCTAATAATAGAAATACCTTCATTTGCTCAGGTCAGTTGCAACCAAGGATACCAGAATCCAAACAACCCAGACCCTAAGCCTTATCCAGAAGACAATTACGACCCTGATGGCAAGTTGTCGTATGACCCGAACGAAATAATCGGCCCTGCAGGTTATGATTCTGTTAGATGGGTAAGTATAAAGGACATTCTCAACTACACCATTATGTTTGAGAATGACCCTGAGTTTGCAACGGCTGCGGCACAGATGGTGGATGTGCGCTTCGATTTCCAAAGCAAGGCTTTGCAGAAAGGCTTCGGAATCGGCACTTACTGCTTCTCTAATATGTCGTACACGGTGGAGAATAGTCCGAATGCCTATCAAAACCGCATTGATTTGCGCGACTCATTAGACATCTTCGTCGATGTTATTGGCGGTCTTGATGTGGTGAAGAACCAAGCGTTCTGGACATTCAGCACCATCGACCCTGCAACGGGATATGCTCCGTGGGAACACGACAAGGGACTGCTGCAAGTGAACGACTCGACACACGTAGGCGAAGGCTTCGTGACTTTCAGCCTGCGACCATTGGCAACCATGCAGACGGGTGATACCATCAGCATTCAAGCCAATATCGTGTTCGACGAGAACGATACTATCCCTACCAATCGTTGGTGCAACAAGATTGATGCAGGCAATCCACAGAGCAAAGTGACAGGCGAACCTATTCTCTCCCCCGCGGGGGAGGGCCAGGGTGGGGCTTCCTACAGCCTATCCTTCACCGCAAAGGATGATGAGAATGGCTCAGGCGTGAAGTCCGTGACCCTCTTCCTTGCCAACAACGCAGGAATATATGAGGAATACGGAACATACGCACCGGACTCCATCGTTACATTCCCGACCGAAGCAGGCAAGCAGTACAAACTGTTCTCGCTTGCCATTGACAACACTGGCAATATGGAACCGCTGAAGGAAGCACCAGACCTCATCGTCAACTTCAACCAAGCACCGACTGACATTGCCCTATCCGACACCATCTTCAACGATGACATAGAAGCAAAAGGCTTTATCGGTGAACTGTCCACCACCGACTCTGAAGACGAAGTGAAGTTCACCTACGCTTTGGCAGAGGGTGAAGGAGCTATCCACAATGATATGTTCCAGATTGACGGTGCACAGTTGAAGGCAAAGGAGTGTTTCAAGTGTGCCGAGGATTCTGTGTTCTCTGTACGCATCAGCACTACCGATGAAGGCGGTCTGTCTTTCTCAAAGGCATTCACCCTGAACATGAACAGAGTGCTGGAACGTCCGCAGCCCGACACGCTGAATGTGGCTATCTGTGAGGGTGATGTGTATGACTTCCATGGAAAGGAAATAACTGAGGCAGGTCAGTACTTCTACACAAAGAGCAACGACTATATGTGTGACAGCGTGTATGTGCTTAATCTGCAAATCAATGCCTTGCCACAAGCACCTACAATTACAGTGCATAACGACCAAGTGCTTGTGTCTTCGATAGAGCGCGGCAACCAGTGGTACAAGGACGGCGAGAAAATAGAGGGTGCAACCGACATCACTTTCACACCGACCGAGACAGGTACATACTATGTATGCCAGTCAAACGGCTCATGCTACTCGCAACCATCAGAGAAGTTCTACGCCAATTTCAACAACATGGTTGATTTCACATTGCCATTGGCAGAAGGATGGACTTGGATGTCGTCAAACCTTGCTACAAAGCAAGACCCAAAGCAGTTGCTCGCTTCTATAGCAGACGACGTAGAGCGTTTCGTTGGCATAAACAACGAACTTGTTAACGACCCATTGTACGGACTTACAGGTACGCTGACAAAAGTAGAACCCACAGAGGCATACAAAATCAAGGTAAATGCCGCTACAGAACTTGATTTGTCAGGCCAAATCTATCTGCCGACAGAGATATCCCAGCCAATACAGAAAGGATGGACATGGATAGGATATGTTCCTACTATTGATATAGCAATAGAAGACGCTTTGGCAAATCTTAATCCTGTTGAAAATGATGTGATTAAAGGACAAAGCGATTTTGCAACGTTTGTTGGAGGCAAGTGGACAGGAACATTGACTACATTGAAACATGGCGAAGGATATATGTACTATTCTGCGGCAAAGAAAGAATTCACCTATCCTTTCTCCCGCATTACAAAGGTTGTTGATACGGATAACGCAACCCATATCAAGGCTTATTCAGTTTCTCCTTGGACTGTTGATGGGCACAAATATCCCGACAACATGACAATGATTGCGTAAGTGGTGGCTAACGGCAATGTAGCCCCTGTAGGTGCATACACTATAGGTGCTTTTGTTGGCGATGAGTGTCGTGGTATCAGCCAATATGTTGATGACCGTCTATTCATCACTATTCACGGACAGGCTTCTGATGGCAAAGTGTCATTCAAGGCATACGAGAATGTTACTGGAAATGAACTTGCAGTACAGGAAGCGGTTTCGTATAGAGAGGATAATGTGGGCACATACACAAAGCCAAAACTGCTGAATGTGGCAGATGCCACTGGCATCGATGCTGTTGAGACAGACGATTTCAATATTTATCCTAATCCTGTGCGTAACACGTTGTATATAAACGGTAATGTAAAAGACATTAAGAGTGTACGCATCATTGCCCTGTCGGGAGCAATCATTAACGCAGACACGCAATATAATGCAGAAAAGGGGCTGAATGTGTCCTATCTTGTTGACGGTAACTATATCTTGGGTATTGTCACTGATAAGGGCGTGGTTTACAAACGATTCATTAAAGTATATTGACACACAGTATGAAAACAACATTCAACAAATATATTATCATGGCTTTTGCCGCTTTGCTGTCGTTGACTGCAAATGCGGCGGAGCCGGATTGGAGCTGCGATGCCAACGATTACGAATACGATATGACGGTGTTCGCGGCATTGAGTATCAATGGACAAACTGTTGCGCCAAGCGAGTACACCTTGGCTGCATTCTGTGGCGAGGAGTGCCGTGGTGTGGCGACAGTGGTAAGCAGCAATGGCAACGATTACTACTACCTGCGTGTACGTAGCAATGTAAAAAGTGGCGAAACCATTACATTCCGAGCGTACAACAAAACAGCGGATGAAGAAGTAAAACAGCATTGGCTTCTGACCTCGCTTCCTTTCACAGCCAACGAAAGGACAGGCTTTCCAAGTACACCTTTTGTCGTGACATTCCAAGTGCCGACTTACACAGTCAGTGTGGCAACATCACCATACGGAACGATTGAAGGTGCTGGCGAATATGAGGAAGGAGCAGAAGCGACATTTACAGCAGTGCCAAATAATGGATACAAATTCGTTAGTTGGTACAATGGTTCAACAGAAAATCCGCTTATTATTCAAGTCCTCGACAATATGGAGGTCTCTGCAACATTCGCGCCTAAGACCTACACCGTGACATATATGATAGATCAAGAGGTTATCCGCATTGATGAAGTAGAGTATGCTTCTGCTTTGCCAACCGAACCGACCGCTCCAGAGAAAGAAGGTCACACCTTCGCAGGCTGGGAGGAACATCCGGCAATCATGCCTGCAAATAATCTGACCATCAACGGAAGCTACACGGTCAACAGCTACAAACTGACATACATGATAGGCGAAACCGTAATTTCAGAAAGCGATGTTGAATATGGCGCACCACTTACCGCCATTGAAGCTCCGACAAAAGAGGGATACACTTTCGATGGATGGACCGGCTTGCCTGAGACGATGCCAGCACATGATGTGACTGTAACAGGTTCTTACACGGTGAACTCCTACACGCTGACATTCAAGATTGGTGAAGATGTGATAAGCGAGACATACGTTGCCTATGGCTCTGAGATTGTCGAACCGACCGCTCCAGAAAAGAATGGTCACACTTTCGCTGGTTGGGATGAACACCCTGCAACAATGCCTGCAAGCGACCTGACCATAAACGGTAACTATAGCGTAAATATCTACACGGTAACATACAAAATTGACGAAGATACTATCCGTGTCGATTATGTTGAATATGGAACTGTCTTACCAGAAGCACCAAATGCCCCGGAAAAACCAGGATATGACTTTGAAGGATGGTTTGATATTCCAGAAACAATGCCTGCAAAAGACATTGTTATAGTTGGCAAATACGCTACTTCAACAGGTATATTTAGCATCTCGTCCGATTCTGTTGTTGATGTGTTCGATATACAAGGACATTTAGTTAAGAAAGATGTTGTTTTTAACAGAATAACTGAATATCTTCCGAAAGGAATATATATCATAAACAAGAGGAAAGTCCTTATAAAATAACAGGTGTCAAGGGGAAGTCAAAACAAAAGGCTTCCCCTTGTACTTGTATATTACATAAGTTAACCTGTTGGCGGAATTAATTTAGTGCATACTATATAAAGGCCATCCTATAAAAAAATATCATTCTATTCCCAGTCTTTCGACCTTTGGAATGGAATGATACTCATCTCAAATGATGCGAAAGTCAGCTTCCGTGCGCTTTCACGAAATGGAAAGCGCGCGGAATGCACTTTGATTACTTACGCAAGCCAAGAGCCTTGATGATAGCGCGGTAACGCTCGATGTCGCGCTCGTACAGATAGTCGAGCAAAGCGCGACGCTTACCGACCAGCTGGGTCAGAGAGCGTGTGGTGACGAAGTCCTTGTGGTGCTTCTTTACATGCTCCGTGAGGTGCTTGATGCGGTAGGTGAAGAGGGCAATCTGGCTCTCAGCGGAACCCGTGTCCTCTGCTTTCTGGTCGTGACCGAACTGGGTAAAGATCTCTTGCTTCTTAGTTTTGTCTAAGTACATTTTGTTTTGATGATTAAATGAATGCACCATTACATCCTTCCCCCGCCTCGTAAGTCATCAATCTGTACGCAGCGGTGTCGAATGCATCGGACTTTCCGAAAGTGCGGGTGCAAAGTTACTACTTTTTTTCCATACAAGCACCTTTCTGGACGGAAAAATGCTCTAAGTCAGTTATATTTCGGATTATCTTCGTACCTTTGCACCGGATTTTCCATAACGACGATAGTTTTAAGGTAAAATGCAAGATATTCGTAACATTGCAGTCATTGCACATGTCGATCACGGCAAGACAACGCTGGTCGATAAGATGATGCTCGCGGGCAAACTCTTCCGCGATGGACAGGATAACAGCGGTGAAGTGCTCGACGCCAACGATCTGGAGCGAGAGCGCGGTATAACCATTCTAAGTAAGAACGTCAGTATCAACTGGAAAGGTGTGAAAATCAATATCCTCGATACGCCGGGTCACTCCGATTTCGGTGGAGAGGTGGAGCGCGTGCTCAACATGGCCGATGGTTGTTTGCTCCTCGTCGATGCCTTTGAGGGCCCGATGCCGCAGACCCGTTTCGTGCTTCAAAAGGCCCTGCAGATAGGTCTGAAGCCCATCGTGGTGGTCAATAAGGTGGACAAGCCCAACTGCCGCCCGGAGGAAGTCTATGAGATGGTCTTCGACCTGATGTGCGACCTCAATGCGACAGAGGATCAGTTGGACTTCCCCGTCGTCTATGGTTCGGCCAAGAATGGCTGGATGGGTCCAGATTACAACACTCCGACGGACAATATCGACTATTTGCTGGACAAGATTTTGGAAGTTATTCCGGCTCCGCGCGTCCTTGAGGGTACGCCGCAGATGCTCATCACGTCGCTGGATTACTCCAGTTACACAGGACGTATTGCTGTGGGACGTGTCCACAGAGGTACGATTCGCAATGGCATGAACATCACCATCTGCCATCGCGATGGCACGCAGGAGAAAACAAAAATCAAGGAGTTGCACACCTTCGAGGGTATGGGCCACAAGAAGACCGATGCCGTCAGCTCGGGCGATATCTGTGCCGTCATTGGCCTGGAGCGTTTTGAGATTGGCGATACGATTTCTGATTTCGAACACCCGGAGCCGCTTCCTCCTATTGCCGTCGATGAGCCGACCATGTCGATGCTCTTCACCATCAACGACTCTCCCTTCTTCGGTCGCGAGGGTAAGTTCTGCACTTCCCGCCATATCAATGATCGCTTGCAAAAGGAGCTTGAGAAGAATCTTGCCCTGCGTGTCAGGCCTCTTGAGGGTTCTACCGACAAGTGGATTGTCAGTGGTCGTGGTGTCCTCCATCTCAGCGTCCTTGTCGAGACCATGCGTCGTGAGGGTTACGAGTTGCAGGTAGGTCAGCCGCAAGTGATTTATAAGGAGATCGATGGCCAGAAGTGCGAGCCTATTGAGGAATTGACCATCAATGTGCCCAACGACTTCTCGTCAAAGATGATTGATATGGTGACGCGCAGAAAGGGTGACCTCTTGGGAATGGATACAGAGGGCGACCGTGTCAATATCACCTTCGAAATACCATCGCGTGGCATTATAGGCCTGCGTACCAATGTGCTCACGGCCAGCCAGGGAGAGGCCATCATGGCCCATCGCTTCAAGGATTACCAGCCGTACAAGGGAGAGATCGTCAGAAGAACCAACGGTTCGATGCTTGCTTTGGAGACTGGAACAGCCTACGCCTATGCTATCGACAAACTGCAAGACCGTGGTAGTTTCTTCATTGATCCGGGTGACGAAGTCTATGGCGGCGAGGTGGTTGGCGAGCATATCCACGAGAACGACCTTGTCATCAATGTGACAAAGGCCAAGCAGCTTACCAATGTGCGCGCAAGCGGTAGCGACGACAAGGCCCGCGTCATTCCGAAGGTGGAGATGAGCCTCGAGGAGTGTCTTGAGTATATCAAGGCCGATGAGTATGTCGAAGTGACTCCGAAGAGCATCCGTATGCGCAAGATTATCCTTGACCACTTGGAGCGCAAGCGTGCCAACAAGGAATAAGCAGAGCCGTAGAAAACTGCGAAACGATGATGGAGAAACGGTGCTACAAGTGCGGTTTCCCCATTGTCATTTCTGTTCTTCTCCTTACAAAGCCATTCTGCTTTTTCTATCTTAGTATAATGGTTGCCAATGGACTTTCATGTCTGCTGCACTCCATTCCATACAGTGCTTACGATTCAAACAATACCTGATTCGTTTTGTGTTCGAAACCGCCATTTCGGAAATGTGTCTAATGAACTAATAAACAAAAAAACTTAAAACTACCTAGAAGTGTGTTGGTAGTCAGAACTTTTTGTTAACTTTGTGTTCGTAACCACGGTTTCAGAAATGGTGGTTACGAAAATAGAGATCAAAAAGAAACTCTAAAGTAGCAGGAATATGAAGTTTTTTGGAAGGCATAACGAAATAAAAGAATTGCAAGAGACAAGAAGACTATCTTTGCAAACGGCTCGTTTCACTATCGTGACTGGACGCCGACGCAGTGGAAAGACATCCTTGTTGATAAAGGCATACGAGGATGTTCAGGATATGCTGTATTTTTTTGTTGCAAGAAAAACAGAGGCAGAACTCTGCAAAGATTTTGTCGAAGAGATAACAAGTAAACTCCAGCTTCCTATTCTCGGTGAAGTAGTACGCTTTGCCGACATCTTTAAATATTTGCTCCAACTATCCAAAAATCGCCCTCTCACCCTCATTATAGATGAGTTTCAAGATTTCAAGAGAGTTAATCCGTCTGTCTTCTCTGACATGCAAAAAATCTGGGATCTTAACAAACAAGAGGCTCATATCAACCTCGTAGTTTGTGGTTCTGTCTATTCACTAATGAATGTCATTTTTAAAAACAACAAGCAGCCACTCTATGGCAGGCAGACTGGAGAAATCAAAGTCACTCCATTTCCTCCTTCTGTTATCAAGGAGATACTCTCTTCATATAATTCTGCTTATACCAACGAAGATTTGCTGGCACTCTACAGTTATACTGGTGGAGTTGCGGAATATGTTGAAATGATGATGGATGCAGGAGCGATGACCAAAGAACAGATGACAGAGAAGTTTGTTGCAAAAAATTCTTATTTCATATACGAAGGGAAAAATATGCTGATAGAAGAATTTGGCAAAGACTATGCCCGCTACTTCGAGATATTACAACTTATCGCTTCTGGTTACACGACTCGAGGTGAAATTGAAAGCATCATGAAAATAGAAATTGCGGGCTATCTCGCCAAACTGGAGAATGACTATTGTTTGATTTCTCGTTATACCCCGATGTTTCAAAAGGCTAATCGCAACATTCACTATCAGATAGAAGATAACTTCCTTCGCGTTTGGTTTCGCTACATCTATAAATATGGATACATGATTGAGGTTGGTGCCAATAAAAAACTAAAGATGCTCATGGATAAGGACTACACCACATACACTGGCAAAGTGCTGGAAAGATACTTTTTGGCGAAGATGATAGAAAGTGAAGAATATACGCAGATAGCTTCCTGGTGGGACAGAAAAGGAGAGAACGAAATCGATCTGATCGCAGCCGACGAACTGGAACAAAAAGTCACCTTTTATGAGGTTAAACGCCAAGCCAAAGATATAAATCTCGGTATTTTGAAAGATAAAGCCGAACATTTCTTTCAGGCAACAGGAAAATTCAAAAAATACGATATCGGATATCAAGGCCTGTCGATGGAGGATATGTAAACCCCGATGTCTCATTTTGGTGGACTTGTTGTCTTTGGACGACAAATGGCTGTTAAAACGGTTTTTGGAAGAATAGTGCAAGGTATCTCAGAATTTTACTCATTAAATAAATAGTATAAATGCTTGAGTAATTCATTTTTTTCTTCGTAACTTAGTAGCGCAATATGCAAAGCGAGTAGAACATGGCAATAATAGTCAACAAATATCCCGTAGGAATACAGACTGTATTACCTCAAGTCGCTTTGTGGGGTAGGGGTTTTTGTGCCCGAGACGTTTCTGCTGCACAAGAACATGTGCCACAAAATGATCATTTCTCGCTTTGCAAGCAAAAAAAAAACTTAGTCCTATTAGTTGCGGATTTGAGGGTTATAGTCTTTGTTTTCCCCGATAGCCAGAAGGATGATGATCATCAATAAAGGCGTCGCGATGAGACTCAATAAAATCCAGATCACTACGTTTCGGTTCCGTTTCTGTGCCATCACAGCAACCATGACATACAAACCAATTGATATGCCTATGAGGAATAGTAGAATGCTGATAGCAATAATTAGGTAAAAACCATCTTTAGTGTTCCTTTCTCTAATTAGACTACTACTATTAAGTTCTTCGGCCTCTCCTTCTACATTATAATCCTTTAGCTGAAACTTGATTTTGAAGGCAGTTTTCGGTTCCATTTCATTACCTGGTGACTTGTAATAGTGATAAAATCGTTCCTGTTCGTAGGCCGGAATGTCGATCTTTTTTGTCTTTCCAGGTGCTATGCTTACTGATTTGTTAAACTCCTCATAATCAAGTTCGTTGCCTGACATATCAAGGTAGGTGATCAAGAATACGACATTCTTGACCTCCACACCCGTATTATTCTTCAAGGACAATGCCCCATTTGTGTCCATCCATCCTTGTTCATAAGTCACCATAGTAATGTCCTTGTCCAGATTCTTTTGGGCTGCAAACGCCACTATCGAAAGGAGTAAGCTCAAAAGAGCAGTTGTTAGTCTTCTTCTTATCATGTCTTCAGTTTTTAATTGCAAGAAAAATATCTGTATAAATCTAAAAGCTCGCTTTGCTATTTTTCAGTGAAATAGGTTAAGCATCAGGCGTTTGCAGCCAATGTACGTTTCAATGCTTCGTCAAGGGCCGCGATGTCGGCCTCTGTTGTGGCCCAGCAGGTCACAAAGCGGCATAGCAAGCGATCATCGGAGAGGGGTTCCCATATCTCGAAGGCTATCTCTTCCGCCAACCGTTGTTTCTGTTCTTTGGAGAGGATGACAAACTGCTGGTTGGTTGGTGAGTCGATGCCGAGGGACAAGCCATGCTTGGCGAAGACCCTTCGCAATGCTTGGGCCATGTCGATCGCATGGCGAGAGACGCGAAAGTAGAGGTCGTCCGTGAAGAGCGTGTCAAACTGCAAGCCCAAGACACGACCCTTGGCGAGCAATGCACCGTGTCGCTTGATGATGGTGAAGATATATTTGGGTGCGCGCGTGTTGGTATAGACCAAGGCTTCGCCCAGCAATGCTCCCACCTTCGTGCCTCCTATGTAGAAGGCGTCGCAATGGTGTGCAAGAAACGGCAGGTCGATGTCGTTGCTTTCCGCCATCAGCCCGTAGCCGAGCCGTGCCCCATCGACATAGAGTCGCAGTCCGTACTGTTGGCATACAGTATAGATGTCGGCCAATTCCTTGCGCGAATAGAGTGCGCCAAGTTCCGTTGGAAGTGTGATATAGACCATGCCAGGCTGTACCATGTGTGGGTAGGTCTCGTCGGCAAGAAACTTGCGCATGTAGTCGTCGATCTGCGAGGCAGCCATCTTGCCTCCAGCTATACCAGGAAGTACCAATACCTTGTGTCCGAAAGCCTCTACTGCCCCTGATTCATGGACGTTGATGTGGCCCGTATCGACCGAAAGCACACCCTCGCAGCCCTGCAGCAGCGAGTCGATGGCTGTAGCATTGGTCTGTGTACCGCCCACAAGGAAATGGACTTCTGCCTCCGTCATGTCGCACGCCTTGCGGATCCGGTCCTTTGCCCTTTCGGTATAAGGGTCGAAACCATAGCCGCTCGACTTCTCATCGTTGGTCTCCGACAGGCGGCGGAGAATCTCCGGCAGGCAGCCGTTATTGTAGTCACTCTCAAAAGAAGCTCTTATCATCCGTTTTCTCCTTATATATATTAATGAAGATCCTTTTTATGTGCCCCTATTCTTAAGCCTGCGTGTCATCCCCTGAGCTGGTCAACGCATGGTCGTCGAGGTCTTTGATACTCTTTTTGGGTGTTACGCCGAGCGACTTGAGTCCTTCGATGCGGCGCATTACGTTGCCCTTGCCATCATAGAGTTGCAGTCTTGCTTTCTCAAACGCCCCCGACAGGCGCGCTATCAGGTCGCCGAGCGAGGAGAAGGTGTCTCCAAATCCCGCCACCTTGTCGTACAGGTCGGCTGCAGCCTTGACGATCTTCTCCACATTCTTGTTTTGTCGGTCGTACTGCCAGAGGTTGTACGCCAGTTGCAAGGCCATCAGAAGATTGCTGGGAGAGATGATGATGATGTGCTTTTGATAGGCGTATCGACCCAGGTCCGGCTGCTGTCGCATGGCGGCGATGTAGCCCGACTCGTTGGGAATGAACATCAGGACAAAACCGATAGCGTCATCCACCAACTTGCTGTAGTCCTTCTCTGCCAGTTCATCGACGTGGCGTCGTACGCTTTGCACATGCTCGCGCAGCAATCGGTCGCGCTGTGCGTCGTCCTCGGTAGCCACGGCATTGGCATAGGCCGTCAAAGAGACCTTGGAGTCGATCACCACGCTCCGACCTTCTGGGAAGCGAACGATGATGTCGGGGCGGAAACTTCTGCCCTCGCTGTCTTTGGTCTGCTCTTGTACAAAGTACTCCTCGTCCTTGCGCAGTCCGCTATTCTCCAAAAGGGTAGCCAAGACCATCTCTCCCCAGTCGCCCTGCTGCTTGCTGTCGCCCTTGAGCGCACGGGTGAGGTTGGCAGCGTCTGAACCGATGCGAGCCGTCTGCTCCTTCATTGAAGCTACTGCCTGCTGCTGTTGCTGCTGGAAGAGGCGCATCGTCGATTCGAATGTGTTCTGCAGATCCTTCTTGTTCAACTCGCTTTGTGCCCTGTTTTCCTCCACCGTCCGCTTGAAGTCGGCAAACTGTTCCTTGATCGGTTTGAGTAGCTCATCCATCTGCTGGCGGTTGTCCTCCTGTAGGGATCGTTGTTTGGCAGCCAACTGTTCGGCCGCATTCTTCCGCATCTCCTCGCGGAGCGTATCAAGACGCTGCGCCCATTGGCGGTTGTTCTCCTCCCGTAGTTCTGTGGCATGTCTGCGCTCCTCCGCTATCTGTGATTCGAGCGACGCGATCTGCTTGGCATGTGCGCTACGCACTGTTTCCATCTCCCGGTCATGCAGATTGCGCTCGTTCGCAAGCAGCGCCTCGTCGCGATCCGTGAGTTGTCGCATTTGCCGCGAAGCGTCCTCCCGGATCTGCGTTACTTGCTTTGCTGCTGCAGACCGCTCTCCCTCCATCTGTCGGCGGAGTCCCGCTGCCTCACCTTCCAAGGCTTGCAGCCGGCCTACGAGTTTCGATTTCTGTAGAAGAATACCGATGGTCAACCCAACCGCCAGGCCGATGACCACGCCTATGAACCATTCTATCATATTTCTTTGTTTGTCCTTAGTTATAAGAAAGTCGTTGGGGACTGTCGTATGAACTTGATAGGTCGCCCCTCCTTTCCGCAATGCAAAAGTATGAAAAAAGCACGAGAATCCTCCTTCTATTCGCCTAAATCTTTGTTTTCGCTTCCTCCGATTTGGCCAACTCAATTCTTTTTAGTAGTTTTGCAGAAAGGAAGTTGAGTGATGTCGAGAAGCCATGCTCTTGAATCCAACTTATCAACCATTTCATACCCATCGCATATAATAACGATTAAGATGATAAAAAACACTGTTTTCGACTTCGGCGGCGTCCTCGTGCAGCATGATTTCATCGCCTATTTCTCGGATTATTTTCATAGCGAGGAGAAGGCTCGTCAGTTTTTTGCCCAAGCGCTGCCGCATAGTTTTAGCGACGAGGTAGATCGCGCCCTTCATCCTTTCCATTACTATATAGAGCGTCAGCAACGTCAATGGCCCGAGTATGCCGATGCGATAGATCGTTTCGACAAGCATTTCGCTGATATGTTTACGGGAGAGACGGAGGGGATGTATGAATGGATGTGCCAACTCAAAGCTGAGGGCTACCGCTTGTTGGGTCTGAGTAACTGGTCTGCGAAAGTACATGAGGTCATCGACCGTTTCCCTCGGGTATTCTCTCCCCTGGAGGATAGCCTTATCTCTTACACCTGTCACTACTTAAAGCCCGAACGGGAAATCTACGAGTTGTTTCTTTCGAAGTTTGGTGTGCGTCCCGAGGAGTGCGTCTTCATAGATGACCGCCCCGACAATATTGAGGGCGCGCGAAAGGTTGGAATGCATGGAGTCGTTTTCCATGATATGGACCAACTCAGACTCGCCATCCAACAGCTTATTGAGGAGCAGGGTGGAAGGTTGTAAAAAACATCAAGATGATTAATGTTGTATAGTGGATAATCTAAAAAGATATCTATATGCTAGAAGTCAGCAATAGTCTTCACTGACAGAATAGCAAATACAATGTTATTGAAATCAGCAGGCTTGCAATATGAACAAGATATAGAAACCGCTCTGTCGGACTTAATTGATATGGCTGTTCCTTATTAATAGTTTTATATCATTATGAATAAGCATAAACAACAATATCTTGATTTCGAAGCCTACGAGCGTGTGGCAGAGCCACATAAGCGCGAGAGGGCTTCGGTATGGCGTACGGCTATCGGTCTGCAGGATGTGGATGGTCTGAAGGTTTCCGACTATCTGAAGGAGACGGCCGTCAGGCATATTGAAGGTGACATTACCATTGATGATGTGCGTGAACAGTTGAAGTCGTACTATGTCAACAAAACAACACATGACGAAGACGATGCAGAAAAGGAAGAGGCTGATCGAGTAGCTGCCAATATTGCCAAGTTGCTGAATGAGCAGTCTTTCTCGTTCACCGCGTTGGAGTTTTTGAATATTCATAGGCACTTGTTCGAGGGCGTATTCAAACATGCAGGTAAACTGCGGCCCTATGACATCAGCTAAAAGGAATGGGTGTTACGTGGCGATAGCGTTGTGTATGGACGTGCTGCCGACATTATGATGGCGCTGCGATATGACATTCAACAAGAAAAGGACTTTAATTACAATGGATTGAACACGGATGAAATTATTGACCACATTGTAGATTTTGTAACGTTGCTATGGCAAAACCATCCGTTCCGTGAGGGCAACACACGAACCACTGCGGTGTTTGTCATTAAATATTTGCGTTCAATTGGATTCAAGGTCGATAACGATTTATTTGCCGACAACTCGTGGTATTTCCGCAATGCCCTTGTTCGTGCGAACTATCGTAATCCGTCAAAGGGTATAGAACCCAATAAGTCTTTCCTTATTAAGTTTTTCCGTAATTTGTTGATGGGTGAACATCATGAGCTGAAGAACCGCTATATGCTTGTAGGTTATAACGATGTAGATTCCACCCATACAAGCACCCATACAAGCATCCATACAACTGCCCATACAAGTTCTGATAATTCGGTATCAATCTTATCAGAAAACATAAAACGGTTGCTTGTTACAATTGGCACAGGTGAAAAGAGCGTAAAGGAAATGATGGAAGCTGTTGGCTTGAAGAACCGCCCCAATTTCCTTGAATATTCTCTTACGCCAGCCATTACAGAAGGATTGGTAAAAATGAAATACCCAAATTCGCCACGTCATCCTCGCCAGAAATATCTACTAACGGTGAAAGGACTGATGGTGTATGATAATTACGTCAAATCAAAACGAAAAATCTAAACAATACGTTCGCTTTTCAAAGGCAGTTTCTCATCAAATCCTGCTTCAAACGCCACATAGACTCGTTGTAGCGGGAAAAGAGTCTAAAATAGGCCAAAAGTATAGAAAAAGGGATGAAAATATGCATTTAGCTTCGTTGGCTGATGAAGTTAACTTCGTAGGCCGATGAACATAACTTCGTGGCCCAACGAACCTAATATCGTTGACGGAGCATATTATCACCCCTCTAAAGGGTATGATAACAACAAAGGTTTTTCTCACGAAAGAGAAAAACCTTTGTTGTTGATAGCAGGGCTCACCCCTGTTTTTCGGGTCTGATTTCTTGTAAAGGAATCATGACAAAATCGCGTTCCTCCATGTGGGGGTGCGGAATGACCAAATCGGGCTCGTTTACCTGTATGTCATCATAGAGGAGAATGTCGATGTCTATCGGGCGGTCAGCATATTGACCATTGGACGACTTCCGTGTCCTGCCCAGTTCACGCTCTATCTGTTTCGTAGCTTCCAGCACCTCGCGTGGGATCATCCTGGTGTTGATGCAGACGCAGGCATTGAGAAACTGATGTTCGCTCTCGAAGCCCCATGGTGCCGTCTCTATAAAGGAAGATATGCGTTCCACCGAGCCGACACGCTCCCTCAGTAGGGCGATGGCTGACTGGAGCAGTTGCCTACGGTTGCCAAGATTGGAACCCAAGGAGAGATACAGACGATGTAGCAAGGCTGATTAGTCGTTGAGGATGAGCAGACTGTCTCCGTAGCATCCAAATTTGTAACCGTTGGCGACAGCCAGTTCGTATGCCTTCATCACCATGTCGTAGCCTCCAAATGCACACTGAGTCATCAGCAGCGTGGAGTAGGGGTGGTAGAAGTTGGCTACCATCGAGTCGGACAAGCCGAAGTTGTAGGGAGGGAAGATAAACTTGTTGGTCCATCCCTCAAACTCCTTCAGCAGGCCGTCTGTGCCCACAGCCGTCTCAGTGGCTTTGACCACACTTGCTCCAATGCTGCACACATGATGGCCCTTGCGCTTCGTGTCGTTGACGATCTCGCAGGCTTCAGACGTGATGAACATCTGCTCCGAGTCCATCTTGTGCTTCGTCAGGTCCTCCACCTCAATCTTGTGGAAATTGCCCAAACCGCAATGAAGGGTGACATAGGCAGGATTGATGCCTCGTATCTCCATCATCTTGAGCATCTCGCGCGAGAAGTGGATGCCCGTGCTGGGTGCCGTGACAGCGCCCTCGTGTTTGGCGAACGGAGTCTGGAAGTACTCCATGTCCTCTTCGGTGGCATGGGCAAAGTCCTGTCCTTCCTCCTTCGGACGGTTGTCGATGATATATCGGGGCAGTGGTGCCTCGCCCAGGGCGAAGAGCTCTTTCTTGAACTCATCGTGCGGGCAGTCGTAGAGGAAACGCAGGGTGCGCCCTCTTGAGGTGGTATTGTCGATCACTTCAGCCACCATGGTGCCCGACTCCTCGAAGAAGAGTTTGTTGCCAATACGAATCTTGCGTGCCGGTTCGACGAGTACGTCCCACAGGCGCATCTCGGGATTGAGTTCGCGGAGCAGGAACACCTCGATCTTGGCATCCGTCTTCTCCTTCGTGCCGTAGAGACGGGCGGGGAACACTTTGGTATCGTTGAAGACGAAGGTGTCTCCCTCTCCAAAATAGTTCACAAGATCCTTGAAGAGGATGTAGTCGCCCTCTATCGGGTTGCCCTCCTCGTCCTTATGATACAGGTCTATCGTCTCCGATTGCTTGTGGAGCACCATCAGCCGCGCCTCGTCGGGCCTTACCACGTCAAACTCGGCAGTTGTTCCGTTGGGTCGAGTGATGGTATGGGTGGAGGAATGGGGATAGAGTGCCACCAAGTCCTGTGGCAAATCGAATTTAAACTGCGATAGTTTCATATCTTACTTGTTTTCTTTTTCTATTGTTTGCTGTGCCAGCCACTCTTCAAAATGGTCGTAGGAAAGACAGTTCTCCACCCGCACGTCGCCCACTTGTGTGCGACGGAGGGAGGTGAGGTAAGCTCCCGAGGAGAGTGCGCGGCCCAAATCCCGGGCCAAGGCACGGATATAGGTGCCCTTGCCGCAGACTACGCGCAGGACGAGCTGCATCTTTTCGGCATCAAACGACACCACTTCTATCTCGTCGATGCGGACGTGCTTGGGTTTGAGCTCTATGTGCTCGCCATTGCGGCGCACGTCATAGGCGCGGACGCCGTTGACCTTTACTGCACTGTAGGTAGGCGGTATCTGTTCTATCTCGCCAATAAACTGCTGCAGCGTCTCAAGAATCAGCTCTCGTGTGATATGCTCCGTGGGGAAGGTGGCGCTGACCGGGTGCTCCATGTCGTAGCTCACGGTTGTCGCCCCCAGCTGTATCGTGGCGACATACTCCTTCGTGTGTTGCTGCAGCGTCTCGATCTGCTTCGTCTTTTTTCCCGTGGCAAGCACCAAGACGCCAGTGGCGAGCGGATCGAGTGTGCCAGCGTGTCCCATCTTCACCTTGCCACCCAAGGCATGGGAGCAGAGGTAGCGGATGTGGGCGAGGGCCTTGAAACTCGTCACGCCATAGGGCTTGTCGATGGGGATGAGTATCCCTTCTTTGAAATTGATTGTCATCCCGGCTTAGTCAACCATTTGGAGTGAGTGGCCCGTGAGGAGCAGTCCCAGGATAAGCAGTCCGACGATGATGCGGTACCAGCCAAAGAGTTTGAAGCCATATTTAGCAATGAAACTGACAAACCATTTCATGGCAAGGATGGCTACCACAAACGAGACCAAACTGCCGATGAGTAGCGTGGAGATATTGCCCGACATGTCGTCGAATTCGCCAGCCAGGATCATCTTCAACACCTCCAGGCACGTGGCAGCCAACATGGTGGGCACGGCCAGGAAGAAGGAAAACTCTGCCGCGCGCTTACGCGTCAGTCCGTTGGCCATGCCACCGACGATGGTCGCCATACTGCGGCTGACACCAGGTATCATGGCCAGACACTGGCAGAGGCCGATGCGGAACGCACGCTTCTCGGTGACGGGGTTGGTCTCCTTGCCATGGCAGAACCACTTGTCGCAGAACAACATGAAGACACCACCAATAACCAGCATGATAGCAACGATCGTGACGCTGCCGAGCAGATGCTCTATCACGCCATTGAGGAGACCACCCAGCACGACGGCAGGGACGAAGGCGACAAAGATCTTCCAGTAGAAGTCCCACTTGTGAAGGAACTTCTGGAGCGACGTGCTGCCCTCTGGTGCTGGCGTATGGTTGAGTTGGAAGAAGCGCTTCCAGTAGAGCAAGACCACCGAGAGGATGGCGCCAAACTGGATGATGACCGTGAAGGCCTTGACAAACGGCGTGCTCGGCACTCCCAACAGGTTTTGTGCGATGATCATGTGGCCTGTGGAAGAAACGGGAAGAAACTCGGTCAATCCCTCTACGATGGCGATGATGATGGTTTCTATCAGGTCCATTATGCCTCCGTGACGTTGGTTTCAGACGATTGTGTTGCCATCTCGGCTCCTGCCTCTCCGCCCTTCGGACGAACGAGGATGGAGGCGATGATGGTAATATAACCCACCAGCGTGACGACAGGCGCCACCTTGATACGCGTCGGGCTGAACACCTCGGGATTGAACATCTCCTTGGTCGATGTGCCGCCGCTCATCAGGATGAAGCCAATGACGACGATCGCCACACCTACTACAAGCAGGATGTAGTTGATGCGGCCGAAAGCTAATTTACTTTTATCCATATTCTATGTTTGTATTATTTCCTTCTCGTGATAGTGAGGCCGACCCATTTCGGGCGGCGATTAAATCTTGTAGAGGTCTCCCGCCTTCATGCGCAGGAATTTGTTGACCGAGAGCCAGGAGCAGATTGTGGTGAGGATGATGCCTACGGCCAGGACTACCAGCGCTGTAAAGGCCATGACCTCGCCATTGATGATCGTCAGCATCTCCGGCTCATAGTTGAAGAGAGCGAGCATGCCGGCTCCCAGCACGATCAATGCCATGACGGCAGAGAGCAAGCCTAGTCCCACGGCCATGCGCAGGAAAGGCAGTCGGATGAAGCCCCACGAGGCACCCACGAGTTTCATGGTGTGTATCGCGAAGCGACGCGCATAGATGCTGAGGCGGATGGTGTTGTTGATCAAGGAGAACGAGACGACCGTCAAGAGTGCTGCGATGATCAGCAGTACGAAACTGATCTTGCGCAACATTTTGTTCACACTGTTGACCAGGTCCTGTCGGTAGGTCACGTCAGAGACACCATTAAACTGCTTCAGGTCGGCGGCAATCTTCTTGATAGAGTCGTTGTTGGCATAGTTGGCCTTCAGACGCAGCTCTATCTCTGCCGTAAAAGGATTCTCCCCCGCAAACTCGGCCGGGTTGGCACCCAGCTCTTTCGTGCCTTCTTTGAGCGCCTGCTCCTTGCTCGTGTATTCCACGTTGGTGATGTAGTCGAAGCGTTGCACCTTCTTGCACAAAGCCGCACACTCCGAGGGTGTGAGGTCAGGTTGCAACACCATCGTGACGGTGAGGTTCTCCTTCACATAGTTGGAGAGGTTGCGTCCTGTGAATACGGTTAATACGACTATACCTATCAGAACCAGCACCATGGCCGTGCTGATACATAGCGTGATAACCTGCAAACTGCGGTGATTGCGGGCTTGATTGCGTTTCTTTTTCATTGTTGAAACTAACTTCTACTTTCTTATTCTAAAAATCGCAATAAGGCCAATAAGCCAATGTTGCTGCAAAGGTAACGTAAAATTGCAAAATAGGCAAATATATTAAGTTTTATTTGGTTCTTCGTCCTTTTCAACCCCCTTTTCCTGTTTCTTGCTTATGCGATTGCTGACAACAAACTAAGTGAAAAGATTGGGTGTGTGAAAAGAATGTTGTACTTTTGCAAGAAATAAACATACGAACACGATTATGTCAACAATTCTATTTCCATCGCCCATCTATGGGCCCGTGCACAGTCGGCGGCTCGGAATATCCTTGGGCATCAATCTTATACCTGCCGACGGCAAACTCTGTAGTTTCGACTGTATCTACTGCGAGTGTGGCTACAACGCCGACCATCGCACGCATACTCCCTTCCCGACCATCGAGGCGGTCTCCCGCGCACTGGAGGCGAAACTCAAGGAGATGCATGACGAGGGAGTCCATCCCGACGTGATGACTTTTGCCGGCAATGGCGAACCGACCAGTAATCCTCACTTTCCCGAGATCATCGACGAAACCATCCGTCTGCGCGACGCCTACTGTCCTGAGGCCAAGATCTCTGTCTTGAGCAACTCGACTTTCATCCATCGCCCTGCGGTCCATGCCGCTTTGGCCAAGGTCGATAACAACATCCTCAAGCTCGATACGGTCAACCCCGATTACATAAAGCGCCTTGATCGTCCAGCGCTGCCTTCCTATGATGTGAAGAAGATCATAGAAGGCATGAAGTCCTTTGACGGGCAATGTATTGTCCAGACCATGTTCCTTCGTGGAAAGAACGATGAGGGCGAGGATGTGACCAATGTAGGAGAAGAGTATGTTGCCCCGTGGTTGGAGGCCGTGAAATATATCGCGCCTCGCGAAGTGATGATTTACACCATCGACCGAGAGACACCTGGACAGTTTTTGGAAAAGGCCACCCATGAGGAGCTCGACGCCATCCGCGATCGCGTGAAGGCGTTGGGTATCGAGTGTACCGCCTCCTATTGATGAGGCTCTGTATCGAGTCGGCTCATCTTTTTTTCGCCATCCTATTGCAGGCCTAACGTCCTCTTTCGTCTGGGCCCGAATGATAAAGCAAAGAGGGAGTGACCTCACGGCCATTCCCTCTTTCTTGTAAATTACGATAGGTATGAAACTATAATTTACTAATGATTCCTTCTTTTGTACTGCGAAGGAAATCGACGATAATGCGAATTTCCTCCGAGTCAGGCACCTGCTCGACGATCTGGTGGCAAACATCGAACACCGAGTTTTGACCATGGAAAAGCAGGCGGTAGGCGTTGGCGATATGCTTGATCACCTTCTCATCTATTCCTGCAGCCCGTGCCATCGTGGTGTTGACACCACCATAGCCTACCGGCGTTCCACCAGCTACGATATAGGGCGGGACGTCCTTTGAGAAGGTCGTTCCAGCCTGGATCATCGCGCCACGACCCACACGCGTCCTGGCATTCTCGATGACCGATGAGGAGAAGATCACTCCGTCCTCGATCTCGCAGTCGCCAGCGATCTTTGTGCCATAGCCGATGACGCAAGAATTGCTCACCCGCGTGTCGTGAGAGATATGCACACCCTCCATGAGCACGTTGTTGGAGCCCAAGACCGTCTTGCCGCCCTCGTGCGTGCCGCGGTTGATGACCACATTCTCGCGGATGATGTTCATGTCGCCCATGACGACCTGGGAGTTGGCACCCTTGAAATTGAAATCCTGCGGCAAAGCAGCGATGACGGAGCCTTGGTGGATCTTGTTGCCGTTGCCCATGCGTGTGCCGTTGAGGATTGACACGAAGGGGAAGATGATACAGTTGTCACCAATCACCACGTCGTCCTCGATATAGACAAACGGGAATATTTTGCAATCTTCGCCGATACGTGCCTTGGGAGACACCTCGGCCTTCGGACTGATTATTGTGCTACTCATAATCTTACTGTCTTATTAGTTAATTGCTACCACCGCCAAGGGCATAGTAGAGGTTGACGATCGACTGCAATTTCGTGAACTGATCCTGCACCTGTGAGACCTGGGCGTTGAGCAGGTTCTGCTGTGCCGTGATGACCTCCAGGTAGGTACTTGAACTCTGCTTGTAGAGCAGTTCGATATCCTCGACGTTCTTCTTGAGCACGTCGATGCGCTTCTGCTCCAGTTCCTCGCTCTCCTTGGCTGCGTTGTAGGCCACGAGAGCGTTGCTCACCTCCGATCCTGCCGTGAGGATGGAGTTCTGCCAGGTGTTGTAAGCCTGCTTATACTGGTCCTCAGCCACACGAAGCCCCGCCTTCAGCTGACCCTTCATGAAGAGCGGCTGGGTGAGTGAACCTACGGCTTGCACCAAGAACTTGGCCGGATTGATCGTGCCCTGTCCGTTCGTCCAGCCCGCGTTGGCCGTGATGTTGATAGAGGGGTAGAAGCGGCTGCGTGCGTTCTGCACACCATAGAAGCAGCTGGCGAGCGCCATCTCGTTGGCGTGTACGTCGGGGCGGTTGCTCAGCAGTTGCACACCCACGCCACCAGCGTAGCTCTCAGGCAGCGACTGGCCGTCGAGTTTGCCACGAGCGATGGTCTGAGCAGGTTCTCCCAGCAGGAGGCTGAGGGAGTTTTCACTCTCGCGGATCTGTCGCTTGATGTTCACGCTCTGGTTCTTCACGCTATAGTAGGCAGCCTCCGCACTCTGCACGCTCGTAGAGCGGGCGCGTCCAAACTCCATCTGCAGTTTCATCATGTCCCAGGTGTCCTTCGTGAGGTTCTCCATGTCCGTGACGATCTCCATCTGCTTGTCGAGCATGAGGAGCGTGTAGTAGAGGTTGGCGACATTGCTGATGAGGCGTGTCTGTACTGCCAGCTGGTAGTCCTTGGTCTGAAGGAGCGACATGGCGGCAGCCTTCTTCGAAGAACGGAGCGTACCGAAGAGGTCCACGTTCCAGCTTGCCGCGAGGGGCAGCGTGTAGCTCTTGTTGGCCTCTGCGCCCTCACCCATGTGGGTGATGGTGCCCGTCGGGGCGAGTACCAGCGAGGGAAGGTAGGCGAGCTTGGCGGCCTTGAGTTGCGACTCGGCAATGTCCACGTTGAGCATGGCGTTGAGAAGGTTCGGGTTGTTGGCCAATGCCTTCTCGATCAGCGATTGCAACTGCGGGTCGGTAAAGACGCTTCGCCACGGCAGGTTGCCGAAGTCGTTGCTTCCCTCCAGCGTCGCCTGGTCGTTTACGGGGTCGCGCACGATGCCGTCCGTCTTCACCTCGGGACGCTCGTAGTCGCCATAGAGGCTCTTGCATCCCGTCAGCGAGAGGGTGGCGAGACCCGCCAGGAGCAGCAGGCGACCACCCGTCATGCGCGTCATATTTTTGATTGTCATATTGTCTATTATTATATGTATCCTTATTATATTATATTGTGTGGGAGCCTCCCGCTCCCTCGTCTTCGATGGGGCGGGGGAGCGGAATGGCTACTCAGCTATTTTACATCGGGGCGTTCTCCACCTTGTAGTCGCCGGCAGGTCCCTGGGCGTACTGCTCCAGTTCGCGGACCACCTCCTCGTTCTCCTCATCGTGGAACTCGAGCGGCTTGATGCGCTCCTGCAGCCACTGGAAGATGGCGAAGAGCGACGGGACGACGAACACCTGGCAGATTGTACCGATCAACATACCACCGACGGCGGCAGCACCCAGCGTCTGGTTACCGTTGCGGCCCACACCCGAGGCAAACATCAGCGGCAGCAGACCGATGACCATGGCCAGCGAGGTCATCAGGATCGGGCGCAGACGAGCCACGGCACCGAGGATGGCTGCATAGCGGATGGCCATACCCGTCTGGCGGCGCTCCAGGGCGAACTGCACAATCAAGATGGCGTTCTTGGCCAACAGACCGATCAACATGATCAGCGAGATCTGCATGTAGATGTCGTTGCTATGGCCGAAGAGCTGGGTGAAGATGAAAGCACCCGCAAGACCAAACGGCACGGAGAGCAATACGGCCAGCGGCAGCAGGTAGCTCTCATACTGTGCGGAGAGGATCAGATAGACGAAGATGAAGCAGAGGATGAAGATCATACCCGTCGAACTGCTCGACTCCTGCTCCGATCGGGTCAGACCCGAATACTCGTAGGTGTAGCCGTCGGGCAGCGTCTGCTTGGCCACTTCTTCCACAGCCTTGATGGCCTGACCAGAGGAATAGCCGTCGGCAGCCGTGGCGTTGATGGTGATGGCGGTGAAGAGGTTGAAGCGGTTGATGCTGGAAGGACCGTAGGTTCTCTTCAGCGTGACAAACTCGTTGATGGGCGACATGCCGTTGTTGGTGCGTATATAGACATCGTTGAGCTTGTCGATCGTCATGCGGCTCTCGGGGCTACCCTGTATATAGACACGGTAGAGCTTACCGAAGGCGTTGAAGTTGCTGGCGTACTGACCACCGAAGTAGCCCGACATCGTGGAGAGGATGGCCTGGGGCGACGTACCGGCCTGCTTGGCCTTGGCCACGTCGATGTTGACCATATACTGCGGATAGTTCGGGTTGTAGGAGGTCATGGCTCGCTGGATCTCCTCGCGCTCACCCAGCGCCTTGAGGAACTTCTGCGTCACGTCGTAGAACTTGTTGAGGTCGCCACCCGTGCGGTCCTCCATAGAGAAGGTCAGACCGTTGGTAGCCGAGAATCCGGACACCATAGGCGGCGCGAAGGCCAGGATCTGTGCACCTTTGATGGTGGCTGTCTGCTTATAGATCATACCCAGCACGGAGTTGGACGAACTCGGATCGATGAACAATCCTGCGATACCCGCACCCGTGAACACGGACTTGACGCGGTCTATCATACCCCACTTACGCTCGTCAAACGGTTTCAGCTTGATGATGAAGGTGGCCTGGTCGGAACCGGCACCAGCAATGAAGTTGTAACCTGCAATCATCTCACGACGCTCGATCCACGGGTTGGTGGCCAGCATGGCGTCGATCTTCTCGCCAACCTCCAGCGTCTTGTCCTGGCCCGTTGACGGGGGGAGAGAGATGGTACAGAAGAGCGTACCCGTATCCTCGTCAGGGATCAAACCCGTCTTGGTCGTACCCATGAAGAAGACCAGCGCCACGATGCCCGCCACGACAGAGATACCCGTCACGATGCGGTTGTTGATGATGCGCTCCACACCCTTCTTATACTTGTTTGTAATCTTGTCGAACGACTGGTTGAAGCCCGCGTGGAAGCGATCGACGAAAGACATCTTCTTGCCACCGTTGGCCTCCTCCTCGTCCTTCGGCTTCAGGAAGATGGCGCAAAGGGCTGGAGAGAGTGTCAGGGCGTTGACGGCAGAGATCAAGATGGAGATAGCCATCGTGATACCAAACTCGCGGTAGAACGTACCACTCATACCACCGATGAACGACACAGGGACGAACACGGCCGACATCACCAGCGTGATGGAGATGATAGCACTCGAGATCTCGTTCATGGCGTCGATACTGGCCGTGAGCGCGCTCTTGTAGCCCATGTCGAGCTTGGCGTGAACGGCCTCGACAACCACGATGGCGTCATCGACCACAATAGCGATAGCCAGCAGCAGGGCCGATAGCGTCAGCAAGTTGATGGAGAATCCGAAGATCCATAGGAAGAAGAACGTACCTATCAAGGCGACCGGCACGGCAATCATCGGGATCAGCGTGGAGCGGAAGTCCTGGAGGAAGATATAGACGACGAAGAACACCAGCAGCAGGGTGATGAAGAGCGTGAAGATCACCTCCTCGATGGAGGCGTAAAGGAACTCCGTCACGTCTTGCTCGATGGTATATTTCAGTCCCGGTGGGAAGTTCTTTGCCTGGCGCTCCAGCTCGGCCTTCACATCTTTGGCGATCTGGGTGGCGTTGGATCCTGCAATCTGCTGCACCATACCCATCACGGCAGGATGGCCGTTGTTCTTCAGTTGCACGCCGTAGGACTGCTGACCCAGTTCTATTCTGGCCACATCCTTGAGGTGGAGCGTCTGACCATTGGTATTGCTCGTGAGGACGATGTTGCCATACTCCTCCGACGTCTTCATACGGCCCTTGTAGCGGAGCGTGTACTGGTAGGCCACGTCGCTCTGCTCGCCGATCGTACCCGGAGAAGCCTCCAGGTTCTGCTCGGCCAGGGCTGCCGTGATGTTGGACGGCATGAGGCCGTAGTTCTTCATCTTCACCGGGTCGAGCCAGATACGGATTGTGTAGTCGGCCGTGGACGGGCTCTGCACGTCACCCACACCGTTGACACGCTTCAGTGCCGGCGAGACGTTGATGTTGTTGTAGTTGTTGAGGAACTTCGTGTCGTAGCGTCCGTCGTCCGTGGTCAGCGAGTACATGATGACGTTGGAGCTCTGTCGCTTCGAAACCGTCACACCCGCTTTGGTCACCTCTGCCGGGAGCAGAGCCTGAGCCTGCTGCACACGGTTGTTGACGTTGACGGCAGCCATATCGGCGTTGGATCCCTGCTTGAAGAAGACCGTGATCTGTGCCAGACCGCTATTGCTTGCTGACGAGGTGATGTAGGTCATGTTCTCCACACCGTTGATGCTCTCCTCCAGCGGTGTGACCACGGAGTTGAGCACCGTCTGTGCGTCAGCGCCCGGATAGTTGGCCATCACGCTGATGGTAGGCGGCGCGATGTTCGGGTACTGCTCGATAGGCAGCGACACCAGTCCGATCGTACCCAGGAGTACGAAGAAGATGGAGATCACCGTCGAGAGTACCGGTCGCTTGATAAAATTAGTAAATGTCATTGTTTTCTTCTTTTATGTGTTGACCATGATGGGAGGCGGACAGCGTCCTCCTCCCGATGGCACTCTCTTGGTTTACTTCTTGTCGCCCTTGCCCGTCATGGCGTTGAGGAAGCCCTCTGACGATCCCTGCTTGGCACCCAGCTCGGCGGCATTCTTCATAGCAGCCTCATACTCCTGGAGCGTGAGGGCCTTGATCTCTTGTCCGTCGGTGAGGCCCGTCAGACCCTTGACCACGATGCGGTCGCCCATCTTCAGTCCGCTGGTGATGATATAGTTGTTGCCGTCGTTCTGCGGATCTATCGTCACCTCCGTGTAGTGCACCTTGCCGTTGCCGTCCACCTTATAGACGAAGTACTTGTCCTGCACCTGCGTCGTGGCCTCCATCGGCACGAGGATGGCGTGGTTATTGTTCTTGGCGATGATCACCTGGCCTGCGCCACCACTCTTGAGCAGACGCTCTGGGTTGGGGAAGCGGGCGATGATGGAGAGCGAACCCGTAGTCGGGTCGATGATGCCCGAGGTCTTGACCACCTTGCCCTCGTGGTTGTAGATCGAACCGTCGGTGAGCTGGAGGCTCAGGGCCGGGAAGCTGTTGATGGCTCCCGCCAGGCCGTTGTTGCTACGCGTGAGGTTGAGGATGTCGCTCTCCGACATGGAGAAATAGACCTCGATGGTCGAGATGTCGCTGACCGTCGTCACGGGCTGTGCCGAGGACGGGCTGACGAGTGCGCCCACCTTGTAGGGCAGGTTGCCCACCACGCCATTGGCCGGGCTCTTCACATAGCAGAAGGAGAGGTTCTCCCTGGCCGTGGCGAGCTGTGCCTTGGCGGCAGCGACAGCAGCCTCTGCCTGCTTCAGGCCTGCATTGGCCGAGCTAACGCTGCTCTGAGCTTGGCGCACGCCAGCCTGAGCGGTCTGATAGCTGTTGCGAGCGGTCTGCAGCTCATATTCTCCGATCACCTTATTATTATAGAGGTTTTGGCTGTTGTTGTAGGTCAACTGCGCCGTGGCAGCCTGTGCCTGTGCCGAGTTGAGCGAGGCGTTTGCCGTCTGGATGCCTGCCTGAGCCGAACGTACGCTGGCCTCGGCCTGGTTGATCTGTGCCTGAGCAGCACGGACGGCTGCCTGGTAGGTGGCGTTGTCGAGCTCGAAGAGCACCTGGCCCGCGCTTACCGCCTGGCCCTCATGGACATAGAGCTTGGTGATGAAACCCGAGATTTTCGGACGTACTTCCACGTCCTGTACGCCTTTGATAGTGGCAGGGTAAGTGGTCTTCAACTGGGCGTTGGCCGGACCAATTGTCACTACCGGATACTCGTTGCTCGTGGGCAGTCCTTTTTGGCCGCCTCCGCAACTCGTAAGTACTGCCATAGCGATGGCAGCAAACAGCAAAAACTTGTTTTTCTTCATACCTATAAATGATTCTTTATTTTTGTTTTCTGAAAACGATTTGTTTGTTCTCCCGCTGCGGTTAATCCTCTGATTGATAGCGGGATATTGGAAAACTAATGCGACGCAATCAGTTTTCAACTATGCAAAAGTACCCATTTCCATTCAGAAAGGCGTACTTCGCAAGGTTTTTTTAACTATAATTATTCCGAGTTAGTAATGGTAAAGGCTACTCTTGGCCTTTACCGTTACTCCTCGTACGTGATTTTTTCTACCTATCGGACTTGTGGGCTCATGCTTGTCCTCGTCCAGTCTCCTGGTCCATAGACTTATCCCAAGACCCAGTTTCCAGGTCCACGGGCTCAGCCCCACAACCCAGTTTCTGGTCCACAGGTCATCCCACACCCAGCTCCTTGGCCTTCTCTCTGAGCAGCGCCAAGAGCGGCTCTCGCTCGTTGGGCACGATATTTTCCAGCACGGCCTCCTTGAGCGCCTTCTTCAGTTCGCCCACCTCGCGGGACGGTTTCAGATGGAAGAGCTCCATGATTTCGTTGCCGTCGATGACCGGCTGCAGCAGACGCTTGTAGTCGCGCTCCTTGAGGTCGGCTATCTTCTCCCTGACGATGCGGAAGTTCTCCAAAAACTGCTTCTTCCTCACTTGGTTCTTGCTCGTGATGTCGGCCTCGCAGAGCATCATGAGGTCGTCGATGTCGTCGCCCGCGTCGTTGATAAGCCTTCTCACGGCCGAGTCCGTCACCACGTCGTCGGCAATGGCGATCGGTCGCATGTGGAGCTCCACGAGCTTCTGCACATACTTCATCTTGCTGTCCAGCGGCAGTTTCATCCTCCTGAACATCTCCGGCACCATCCTGGCCCCGATGTCGTTGTGGTTGTGGAAAGTCCAGCCCAGCTGGTTGTCCCAGCGCTTGCTCTTGGGCTTGCCGATGTCGTGGAAGAGGGCTGCCCAGCGCAGCCAGATATTGGCCTTGAAAGGAGGCTGCTCGGGATTCTCCTGCTTCTCCTGCTCGTAGCGCCGCTCCTCGGCCCGTGCCACGTTCTCCAGCACCTCCAGCGTGTGGTGGAAGTTGTTCTTGTGCGCCCTGCCGTTACGCGTCTCCACGAGGTCGAGGGCTGTCAGTTCGGGAATGATGAGGCCCAGCAGTCCGCAGCGCTGCAGCTCGAAGAATCCCTTGCTCGGATATTGCGAAGCCATGATCTTGCACAACTCCTCGGCTATGCGCTCTCCGCTGATGATACGGATGCGCTCGGCGTTGCGTGAGAGCGCCTCGAAGGTCTCCTCCTCGATGAAAAAGTTGAGTTGGGTGGCAAACCTCACACAACGCAGCATTCGTAGTGGATCGTCCGAGAAGGTGACGTCCGGGTCCAGGGGCGTGCGGATGATGCCCTCCCATAGATCGCCTATGCCGTCGAAGGGATCTACCAGTTCGCCAAAGCGTGCCTTGTTCAGGCAGATGGCCATGGCGTTGATGGTGAAGTCGCGACGGTCCTGGTCGTCCTCCAGCGTTCCATCCTCCACGATAGGCTTCCGCGAGTCGTGGCTGTAGCTCTCCTTTCGTGCGCCGACAAACTCCACCTCCATACCGTGGTATTTCACCTGTGCCGTCCCGAAATTGCGAAACACGCTCACGTGCGCTCGCCTTCCCAGGATCTTCCTCAGCTTCTCGGCTACGGCTATGCCGCTTCCTACCACCACCACGTCGATGTCGTTGGACGGGCGTTCCAAAAAGATGTCGCGTACATAGCCTCCCACGACGTAGCAATCTACGCCCAGACTGTCGGCGGCTTCTGAGATATGGTGAAAAATGTCTTTGTCGAGCAGTTGTGCCAGCTCCTCGTCGGTATATTCGCGCATTGACTTCCTTGTTGTTTTTTCAAGATGCAAAGGTACAAAAATTTTTTCTATTCTCCGCATTTTGGCGTGTTAAGGTTGCGTAAGACGAGAAAACTGGTTTTCTCCAGCTTGCAGAGGACGAATGTGGGATTAAATTTGAGGTAATCGTTGGCTTGTTATCCAAAAGTTTGTATCTTTGCAAAGATTAAAAGACAATCAGCTCATACGCAAAGACAAAGTATGATAGACCGGGCTACTATAGACAGGATCATGGATGCGACCGACATCGTCGATGTCATCTCCGAGTTTGTGACGCTCCGCAAGCGCGGCACGAGCTATACGGGATTGTGTCCTTTCCACGACGACAAGACGCCGTCGTTCTCCGTCAGTCCGTCGAAGGGAGTCTATAAGTGCTTCGCCTGTGGCGAGGCGGGCAATGCCGTCAACTTCATCATGAAGCACGAGCAGAAGACCTATCCAGAGGCCTTGCGCTGGTTGGCCAACCGCTACCATATCGAGATCCACGACCGCGAACTGACCGACGAGGAGCGTCGCCAGGCCACGGAGCGCGACTCCCTCTTCCTGGCCAACGAGTGGGCGGCCAAATACTTCGAGGATACCCTCCTCAACAACCCTGATGGTCAGGCCATCGGACTCCAATACTTCCGCCAGCGCGGTTTCCGCGACGACACCATCCGCAAGTTTCGCCTGGGCTTTTGCCTCGCCAGTGGCCACGCCATGACCGATGCTGCCCAGCGCGAGGGATTCCAGAAAGACGTCCTCCTCAAGTCGGGCCTCTGCTATGAGCGCTCTGACGGCTCGTTGACCGATCGCTTTGCCGGCCGCGTCATCTTCCCCTGGATCACTATGAGCGGCAAGGTTGTGGGCTTCACGGGCCGCGTCCTCGACACCCGCACCCATGGCGTGCGCATGAAGTATGTCAACTCGCCCGACTCCGAAATCTACCACAAGACCAACGAACTCTACGGCATCGACCTGGCGAAGCGCGCCATGAGCAAGCAGGGCGAGGCCCTGCTTGTCGAAGGCCAGGCCGACGTGATCAGTCTGAGCCAGCGCGGCGTGGAGAATGTCGTGGCGGGTTCGGGAACGGCCCTCACCATTCCCCAGATCAAGCTCATCCACCGCTTCACCCCCAACGTCACCCTCGTCTATGATGGCGACGAGGCTGGCCAAAAGGCCGCCCTGCGCGGTACGGACCTGCTGCTCTCCGAGGGCATGAATGTCAAGGTGCTCTTCCTCCCTGACGGCCAAGACCCCGACGACTTCGCCCGCAGCCGGTCCTCCGAGGAGCTCCAGGCCTATATCGAACAAAACCGTACCGACTTCATCGTCTTCCAGACCCAGGCCCTCCTGCAGGGCGTCACCGACCCCGTGCGCCGCGCCGAGGCCGTCAATCAGATCGTCAGGAGCATTGCCGTCATCCGCGACCCCATTGTCCGCGCCAGTTACCTCCGCGAGTGTGCCCACAGGACCGACGTGCGCGAGGATACGCTCATCGCCCAGATGAACCGCTTCATCTACCAGGGCAAGGAGGCGCGCCAGCGCGAGGAGGAGCGTGCGCAGGCCAGCCAGGCCAGTCAGCCGCAGCCTTTCGCCCCCGCCAGTCCCATGCAGCAGGCCTCGAAGGTGGAGAAGATGCTCATCGAGACCGTCATCCGCCATGGTGACGAGGTGATCCTCCCTGATGTGGAGGATGAGACTTCCGGTCAGCATTTCGACCTCAACGTGGCACAGTATATCGCCTACGACCTGGCCCAGGACCAGCTCGTCTTCTCTGATCCCCTCTACAACCGCATCCTCGCCGAAGCCGTGGAGCAGTCGGAGAAGGGACCTTTTGATGCGGGCAAGTATTTCCGCCACCATCCCGATATCGAGATCCAGACCCTCGCGGCCAGCATGAGTACCGATGCCTACCAGCTCTCCGAGAGCCTTCAGATGAAGGAGAGCGTGGAGCGGCTCCGAGATACCGTGGTCCACCTCGTCATGGACTTCCGGCTCGACTACATCGAGCACCAGCTCAAGGTGCTTCAGGAACGGCTGAAGAAGGCCCTGGCGATCGGTATCAGTACCGAGGAGATGAAGCAGATGATGGAGGAGATCAAAAACTGGCAGACCGTGCGCAATGCCGTGGCACGCAAGTTGGGCAGCGATATCGTGTAGCTTCGCCCCTCGACGCTATGCTGGAAGCCGCCAGATAGCCTTGGCACCACACGCTCTCTATTGCCACACGCTATATAATAATAAGGAAAGGAACAATCAAAATGATCATAGACAAATTGAAAGACCTCTTGCAACCTGCTAATGCAGCAGAAAGCGAAAAAGCGAACGAAGCGCCCCGCCTCGACCAGAAAGCACTCTGCCAATTGCTCGAAACCACCCTTGCCAGCATCGGCTGCACGCCCACCTGGGAGGACGAGCGAGATCAAAGCCGTGTGGCCAGCTATGAGTACCAAGGAGGCAATTTCCTTGTGCGCATCGCCAAGGACGATACCTTCCTGCGCCTTTGCTACCCCATCTTCTTGAGTGTGGACAAAGAGCTTGTCGAACTGGTGCGCGAGATCTGCAACCAGGTCAACCTTGCGTCTATCGGTCTTCGTGCCGTTTATACTTTCGACGAAGACCACCTCCACGTCAATGTCCATTTCTTCGACAACCTCTACCTCGAACCCTCGCGGGCCAAGGGAATGTTGACGCAAAGCATGAAGGAGATGTTCTCCTGGCGCGACGCCTTTGTCCGCTGGATGGATACCGTCAAGGAGAAAAGGAAGAAATACGGCGCGAACAGCCCTGAGGAAATTGAGGAGCAGTACAAGCGCTTGATCCTGATGATCCGCGAGCACGAGTTGGATAAGAGCGAGGACACGATGTCTGTGCGCGAAAGCGCCGTTCATCACATCACGCTCTCCGAGTTGGTCCAAGATGCCGTGGGTATCAAATCCTTTGTACCCTCGCTCCTGAGCGTTGCGGGCGACGGTCTCTCCCTCGTCATGGACGCCAGCCAGGACGCCCAGCTTCGCTCGAAGATGGCCGACTACGTCCTTTCCGACGCCCTCGTCTCCGACGGCCAGTTTGCCCGCCGTTGTGCCACCCTCCAGCTCGTCTTCTTCCAGCCTGAGGATCCCGACGAGCGTCGCTACCTCACGGTCTCCCTGGTGGCCCGCGAAACCTCGCCAGAGGCCCTCTTCTTCCAGACCACGGTCGTCCTCACGCCCCGCCTCGCCACCCTCGAGAATGCTGCCGACTGTGTCAACGACCATCCCACGGCCTGCTCCCTGCTCATGGCCTACGATCTCAAGAACGAGAAGCAGCTCCGCGACGAGTTCCAGTATATGTGGACCGACGCCAAGGACAAGTTGGTCCACGGACAGATCGGCAAGATGACTGAGGAGCAGCGCGCCGTGGCCCGTGTGACGACCCGCTCGCTGGCCGGGGCGCTCTATCGCGGCACGCAGCTCTTCCAGAGCAAACGCTTCTTCGAGGCGATGCTCCTGCTCCGCAATGCCTTCGTCCTTTGGAGAGGATCCGTCGATCAACTCTCCTCCAAGGAGCGTGGCCAGTTCTATGAGGTCTGCTTCATGCTCGGCTACTGCTATGACGAGATGAGACAGTACGACATCGGCCACTACTACCTCTCGCTGCTCGACGGCACGGACAACATAGCCCACGTGTGCGAGATGGTCAACAACCTCGCCAACAACAACGATCCGCGTGTGATCAGCTATATCGAGTCGCTGCTGACTGAAATCCAGCGCCGCGTCGAGGAGGAGACGGGCAAGCATGTGGGCGTCTATGAGGCTGCCCAGGATAGCGAATACTGCGAGTTTGCTGGTTTTCTCTTGGCCACGCGCGTCTCGATCTACGCCATGCGCGCCTGCTACAAAGAGGCCGCCCTGGAGTTGCATGAGATCAGCAAATATCCCGATCTGTCTGATCACGTCAGGGAGGTCATGCGCCGTATAGACCGGAATCGGTCCAACCCGGACGAAGCGCCCTTCGCGCCTCCCACCGACTGTTAGCCTCCTGCCACCACCTATCCCCACCACGCGTATGGACTATTTGCATTGGATATTTCTCGCCCTCTACATGACGCTTGCCGTCGCCGCCATGGTCACCATCCTGCTCGACAATCGCCAGCCGGCCAAGACCATGGCCTGGGTGCTCGTGCTGATGTTCCTGCCCGTGGTGGGAATCATCCTCTACTTCTTCTTCGGACAGAATGTGCGCAAGGAGCGTGCCATCTCCCAGCATAGCCTCGACCAACTCTCGCGTCGGTCTATGCTGGAGTCTCACGCCCAGGCCAGCCTGAAGATTCCTCCGCTCTACCAGCGCCTCGTTCATCTTTTTGATAGTCAGGATTTTGCCCCCGCTTTCCATCGCAACGAGACCGAGATCTACCTCAACGGCTACGAGTTTTTCCCCCAGTTGCTCCGCGACATCGCCTCGGCCCGCGACCATATCCACCTCGACTTCTTCCTCTTCGAGGACGACCCCTTGGGCCGCCTCGTGAGCGACGCCCTGATCGCCAAGGCTGCCGAGGGCGTCGAGGTGCGCGTCATCCACGACGACGTGGGCTGCTGGAGCGTCCCCTCCCGCTTCTATGAGCGGATGCGCGAGGGTGGGGTGGAGGTCCATGCCTTCATGCCCGTCCGCTTTCCGGCCTTCACCAGCAAGGTCAACTACCGCAACCATCGCAAGATAGCCGTCTTCGACGGGCGCGTGGGCTATGTCGGCGGCATGAATATCGCGCTTCGCTACGTGAAGGGTCTCGGCGCACAGGCCTGGCGCGACACGATGGTGCGCATCCATGGCAATGTCGTCTATGGACTCCAACGCGCCTTCCTGGTCGATTGGTTCTTCGTCGATCGCACGCTCATCACGGACCGCCGCTACTACCCCGAGTTTCCCTTGCCCCAGACGGAGTGTCTCGCCCAAGTCGTCACGAGCAATCCCATCGACCCCTGGCCGAAGATCGAGCAGGGCTTCGTCCGCGTCATCCATAGCGCGCGGCAGTATGTCTATATCGAGACCCCCTACTTCCTGCCTACCGAGCCCGTCCTCTTCGCCCTCCGCACGGCCGCCCTCTCGGGGGTGGATGTGCGCCTGATGATTCCGCGCAAGGCCGACTCCAAGTTTGTGGCCTGGGCCAGCCGCTCCTTCGTCAAGGAGATAGCCGACGCGGGCGTCCGCGTCTTGTTCTACGACCGTGGCTTCAACCATAGCAAGCTCCTCGTGAGCGACGACCTCCTGGCGACCATCGGTTCCACCAATGTCGATTTCCGTAGTTTTGAGCACGATTTCGAATCCAATGTGTTTTTCTATGACCAGGCCATGGCCCTCCGTGTCAAGCAGGTCTTCCTCGACGATGAGGCCGACAGCATTCCCCTCGACCAGCTACGCGAGGGCGCTTCCCGCGGCCTTCTCCTCCGCCTCTGGGAGTCGTTGGTCCGCCTGATGAGCCCGCTCATGTAGCTTGCGCTGGTTCGCTTAGAAAAAAAAGTTCATCCGGAAAATCAAGTGATCGGGTTTGTGCTGTTGCCAATACGTCCTGCTGAGTTAGGGAAAACAACCAATACAAGTTTTACAACAAGTTACAACGCTTTCGATAAGCCATGTGCAAAACCGAGCTCGCTCGAGCTTTGCCATGGCGAGAAAGGGTACCATGAAATGGAACTTTGCACGCTTTTGCGTGTCACAATCCTGCTGAGTTAGGGAAAACAACCAATACTACTTTTACAACAAGTTACAACCTACACGCTTTTGCGTGTAGCAATCCTGCTGCAAGGTAAACAACAAAATACAACAAGGGTGCCATGAATGGAACAGCTTCGCCTTGAATGCGCATCCTTGCTGTCCTGGCGAAGCGTTGTTCATAGTTGTTTCCCTTGCGGCAACCCTTGGTCAGCATGGGCCTCGAAGAGGCGATGTCCCCGCGAAGCGTTGTTACTTGTTGTAAAAGTTGTTCAAGTTGTTTTCCATGTGTCCACGTCGAATCACTCCATTTTCGAGAAGAACCAAAAAAAATAGAGGTTCCCCCATAAAATGTGGGAAATAAGGCCTGGATTCCCCCGTAAAATGTGGGAGGACGGGGAATTATTCCCCCATGGAATGTGATTTAAAGATACGGATCATGGAAAGATTGGCCATCAACGAGCTTCTGAAATGGAAGAACAAAGAATATCGCAAGCCCCTTATCGTAGAGGGGGCCAGACAGGTTGGCAAGACTTGGCTGGTCAAGGAGTTTGCGCGCCAAAACTACAGGCAGTTGGCGTATGTGAACTTCGAAGAGATGAAGATCCTTCAGAATCTCTTTGAGCAAGACTTCAATATCCCCCGAACACTTACCGCCATCGGAGCTGTAACGAACGTGACCTGCACAGAGGGCGACACGCTGATATTTCTCGACGAGATACAGGCCGCCCCGCAGGCCATCACTTCTCTCAAATATTTTGCAGAGAATGCGCCAGGCTATCATGTCATAGCAGCAGGGTCCCTCTTGGGTATCGAACTGCACCAAGGGGAGTCGTTTCCTGTGGGCAAGGTCGAATTTCTCCCCCTGTATCCTATGAACTTCATCGAGTTTGTGATGGCTATGGGGGAGAAGAATCTGGCACAATTGCTGCAAACGAAAGACTGGAACATGACAACCATGTTTGCTCCCAAGTTTCAAGAACTCCTCAAGTATTATTACTACGTGGGAGGCATGCCCGAAGCCGTATTGAGCTTCAGCCAGCGTCGCGACTGGAAAGAAGTGAGAGCCATACAGAAGGATATTCTGAACAGTTATCAGCGAGACATGTCGAAGCATGCTCCCTCGGAGATCATCCGCCGGATGGCTGACCTATGGAAATCCTTGCCCGCCCAGTTGAGCAAAGAGAACAGGAAGTTTGTCTATGGAGTGGTGCGCGAGGGGGCGAGGGCCAGAGAGTATGAGTTGGCCCTGCAATGGCTGCAGGATGCCGGACTGATATACAAGATATATAATGTGAAAGCTCCCAGACTGCCCCTTGCCAGCTATGAAGACAGGGCTGCCTTCAAGATTTTCGTCTTGGACGTGGGCCTTTTGGGTGCTATGTCCAACCTCAAGGCTTCCACGATAGTGGCTGGCAACAGTATATTTACCGAGTTCAAAGGGGCGTTGACAGAGCAGTATGTCTTGCAGCAACTCATTCTCAGGTATGAACCCTATTATTATGCCAAGTCCAACAGCACGCTGGAGATAGATTTTCTGTTGCAGGACGAGGAGGACGAAATCGTCCCGCTGGAGGTGAAAGCCGAGACAAACGTCAAGGCAAAAAGCCTGCGCCAGTTTGTCGCAGACAACCGGTCCAAGAAGGCATATCGCATCTCCATGAATGATTATCAGCAGGAAGACTGGGTCACGAACGTACCCCTCTACGCGATCAACGGCTTCGAATTTTAGCGACGGGCCGCATGGGGGCAGCACAAACTACCGTGGCGATCCATTTGGTATTTCCAAATATTTTTCGTACTTTTGCAAACTAAAAGAACGAACCCATCATGGACGACGACAAGAGAATAGACAGCGACGATCAGCAGGGCGCCATGCAGCAGGACAGCGAGGAGGCGACGGACAGCCATAGCGACTACCGCCCCACAAGCCGTTTCGACGCATCGGCCGTACACCACCTGTCGGGGATGTACAAAAACTGGTTTCTCGACTATGCGAGCTATGTGATCCTGGAACGTGCCGTGCCCGCCATCGGCGACGGCCTGAAGCCCGTGCAGCGACGCATCCTCCACTCGATGAAGCGCATGGACGACGGACGCTACAACAAGGTGGCCAATATCGTGGGCCACACGATGCAGTTTCACCCCCATGGCGACGCCTCCATCGGCGACGCCCTCGTGCAGCTCGGCCAGAAAGACCTGCTCATCGACACGCAGGGCAACTGGGGCAACATCCTCACAGGCGACCGCGCGGCCGCACCCCGATATATCGAGGCGCGCCTGTCGAAGTTTGCGCTGGAGACGGTCTTCAACCCGAAGACCACCGAGTGGCAGTACTCCTACGACGGACGCAACAAGGAGCCCGTGACACTCCCCGTGAAGTTTCCGCTCCTCCTGGCCCAGGGCGCGGAGGGCATTGCCGTCGGCTTGTCGTCGAAGATTCTTCCCCACAACTTCAACGAGATCTGCGACGCCGCCGTGAGCTACCTGCGCAGCGAGCCCTTCAGCCTCTACCCCGACTTCCCCACGGGCGGCAGCATCGACGCCTCGCGCTACAACGACGGGCAGCGGGGCGGCGTGGTCAAGGTGAGGGCGAAGATAGAGAAGCTCGACCCGAAGACACTCGTCATCCGCGAGGTGCCATTCACGAAGACGGCAGAGAGCGTGCAAGACTCCATCACCAAGGCCGTGGAGAAGGGCAAGCTGAAGATCAGACGCGTGGACGACATGACCTCCTCGCAGGTGGAGATACAGGTGCACCTCGCCCCGGGCACGTCGAGCGACAAGACCATCGACGCCCTCTATGCCTTCACAGACTGCGAGATCAACATCTCGCCCAACTGCTGCGTCATCGACGGGCAGAAACCACAGTTTCTCACCGTCAGCGACGTGTTGCGCCGCAACGTGGACCACACCAAGGAACTGCTGCGCCAGGAACTGGAGATCAGGCGCCACGAGCTGCTGGAGCAACTCTTCTTTGCCTCGCTGGAGCAGATCTTCATCGAGGAGCGCATCTATAAGGGCAAGCCTTTCGAGAACGCCAAGGACACGGACCAGCTCATCGCCTACATCGACGAGCGACTGCAGCCGTTCTACCCGAGCCTCGTGCGCGCAGTAGGGCGCGAGGACCTGCTGCGCCTGCTGGAGATCAAGATGCAGCGCATCGCCAAGTTCTCGAAGGACAAGAACGAGGAGCTGATCGCCAAGATACGGGCCGAGATAGCCCGCATCGAGAAGGACCTGAGCGAGATGACACGCGTCACGGTGGAGTGGTTTGAGATGCTCAAGGAGAAGTACGGCAAGGACCATCCGCGCCGGACGGAGATCAAGAGCTTCGACACGATCATCGCGGCCAAGGTGGCGGAGCGCAACGAAAAACTCTACATCGACCGCCAGGCCGGCTTCATCGGCACGGGACTGAAGAAGGCGGAACTGGTGGAGAACTGCTCCGACATCGACGACGTCATCATCTTCTACCGCGACGGCAAGTACAAGGTCATCAAGATACAGGACAAGGTCTTCGTCGGCAAGAACATCCTCCACGTCCAGGTCTTCAAGAAGAACGACCACCGCACGATCTTCAATCTCGTCTATCGCGACGGACAGAAGGGCCCCTACTACATCAAACGCTTTGGCGTGACCTCCTGCACGCGCGACCGAGAGTATGACGTGACACAGGGCAAACCGGGATCGCGCGTGATGTACTTCACGGCCAACCCCAACGGCGAGGCGGAGGTCATCAAGGTGACGCTCGACCCCGACATCAGAAAGAAACGGCAGAACATATTCAAGGAGGTCGACTTCAGCGACATCCTCATCAAGGGACGCGGCGCACAGGGCAACCTCCTCACCCGCGACTCCATCCACCGCATCTCGCTGAAGAGCCACGGCCACTCCACGCTCGGCGGACGCAAGGTGTGGTTCGACCCCGACGTGCAGCGCATCAACTACGAGGAGCACGGACGCTACCTCGGCGAGTTTGGCGACCAGGACCGCATTCTCGTGGTCCTCGACACGGGCGACTTCTACATCTCGACCTTCGACTCCACCAACCACTACGAGGCCAACATCCTGCGGCTGGAGAAGTGGGACAAGGCGAAGATCTGGACGGCCATCGTCCGCGATGCCGACAACCAGGGCTACCTCTATCTGAAGCGATTCACGATGGACGCCACGAAGCGGCCGCAGAGTTTCGTGGGCGACAATGCCGAGAGCAAACTGCTGATACTGACGGACCGACCCCACGCGAAATTTCTCGTCAGTTATGGTGGCGACGACGCTGCCCACGGTACGGAGGAAGTGGCGGGCGAGACGTTTGTCGGCGTGAAGGGATACAAGGCCAAGGGTAAACGACTCACCACGCTCGCCGTGGAAAAGGTAGAGGAGGTGGAGACCCCCTACGACGACACGCCCGAGAACCCGCAGACAGAGACCATCCCGGCGGAGGACGGCAACGCCACCGAGGACCACGCCAACCTCGACCCCGACCTTGGGAAGAGCCAGCAGCAGGTGATAGACGAGATCACGGGACAACTCAACCTCTTCGACGATGAGGAGAAGTAGGACGACAAGGACCACGACCAGCCGAAGGCTGCTGCGGGGCGTGGCTATCACGGTCTGCATGGTCCTCGCCTCCCTGCCCGTCCCGGCACAGGAGAGCTGGCTGGAGGCAGCAGGCGACACGGCTCGTTGCGGAGCACAAGGGGCGCTAGAGACAGAAAAGGAGGCGAAGCAGGCGGAACGCCATGTGACGCGTGCCACGATGCTGGCCGTAGGCGGCACCAACCTGCTGGAGACCTATCTCTCGCCCGAGAAATACACGGGCACGGAGTGGCGACTGATGCAACATGTCACCCGCGACTACCCCACCCGGCCGCGCTGGGCACACCAGTTGCTGCACGAGGCTCATCTCTCGGCTACCAAGAACAGGGCGGACAACGCCAGCTACCTCACGGCCTTCTACCACTTCGAGTACGACTGGCACAGGCGACTCGCCACCCTGCCCTTGGCCGGAGGCACGATCAGCCTCAAGGCCGGACCGGGCGTGGACGCACTGGCGGGGATGGTCTATAGCACACGCAACGGCAACAATCCCGCCCAGGCTCACCTCGCCCTGGCGGGGGCTGCCTCCTTCGTGGCCGACTACGCCCTGCCACGGGTGGAGGGAAGATGGAGGTGGATTGTGCCCACCTCAGTCCGCTACGAGCTACAGGTGCCCTTGGTGGGACTGCAGTTCTCGCCCCGTTTCGGCCAGTCCTACTACGAGATCTTCACGCGAGGCAACTACGACCACAACGTGGTCTTCACCACACCTTTCAACGCCCCGTCGATGCGACAGATGGTCACGGCCGACTTCCGCATCTCCGCCCATAGCGCGCTGCGCGTGGGCTACCGGGCCGATATTCAGCAGTCGAAGCTCCACGACCTGAAGTTTCACGAGTGGTCGCACCTCTTCGTCATCGGCTTCGTCAAGTCCTTCACCCTCACACCACGACACTTATGAGACGCATCCTCCCCTATCTATTCCTCCTGTTGCTCACCGCCACGTCGTGTGTTGACAACGACACCTACGACGACAACCCGCAGGGCAATCTCGAAGCCCTGTGGCGGATCCTGGACGAGCACTACTGTTTCTTCGAGGAGAAAGGCGTGGACTGGAATACCGTACACGAAAAATATGCCGTGAGGATGAACGCGGAGATGAGCGAGAGCCAGCAGTTTGAGGTGATGACCCAGATGATCTCGGAGCTCCGCGACGGCCATGTCAACCTCTACACGACCTTCAACACGGGGCGCTACTGGAGCTGGAAGGAGGACTACCCCACCAACTTCAGCGACACCCTGCTGCGCCGCTATCTCCGCACCGACTATCTCATCGCAGGCGGCACGGACTACACCATCCTCGACGACAACATCGGCTACCTGCGCTACGAGTCGTTCCAGCAGGGCATGAGCGACGCCAACCTTGACCAAGTGATGCTCCACATGGCCGGATGCAACGGTCTCATCATCGACGTCCGCGGCAATGGCGGCGGACTGATGACCCATGCCGAACGACTGGCGGCGCGCTTCTGCAACGCGGAGACCACCGTGGGCTACCTGCGCCACAAGACGGGACGCGGCCACCAGGATTTCTCCTCGCTACAGGAACAGACAATCCGCCCCGCCAAGGGACTACGCTGGCAGAAGGAGGTGGTGGTGCTCACCAACCGCGGAGTCTTCTCTGCCGCCAACGAGTTTGTGAAATACATGAGCTGCTTCCCCCGCGTCACCATCGTGGGCGACCAGACGGGAGGAGGTGCGGGAATGCCTTTCTCGGCAGAGTTGCCCAACGGCTGGGGCGTACGCTTCTCGGCTTGCCCGATGTACGACCGCGAACGGCGCCCTACGGAGGAGGGTATAGCCCCCGACTACTATGTCTCGCTGAACGACGAAGACTTCCGCCGTGGACGCGACACACTCATCGAATGGGCCCGAAAATGGCTCTCAGAGGGTGGAAAAGGGGCGCGGGAGAGGGTCCGCCAGCGTTAAATAGCATTAACGGCCATAGTTTTCTCCGAAGACAGAACGAGAAGTGAAAAATAATTGGTAAATTTGCACGCAATAATTTTCTAACGATTCATTTTATGTCATCATTTATTGCAGATAAAGTAGCGATGGACGGCCTGACCTTTGACGACGTCCTGCTCATTCCAGCTTATTCAGAAGTGCTGCCCAAAGAGGTGGAGTTGAAAACGCAGTTCTCGCGCAACATCACCCTCAATGTGCCGATTGTGACGGCGGCCATGGACACGGTGACCGAAAGTGCGATGGCCATCGCCATTGCCCGCGAAGGTGGTATCGGTGTCATCCACAAGAATATGACCATCGAGGAGCAGGCAAGACAGGTAGCCATCGTCAAGCGTGCGGAGAACGGCATGATCTTTGACCCCGTCACCATCCACAAGGGATGCACGGTGTCAGACGCGCTGCAGATGATGCACGACTACCATATCGGCGGCATCCCTGTCGTCGATGACGAGCGCCACCTCGTCGGTATCGTCACCAACCGCGACCTGCGCTTCGAGACCCACCTCGACAAGAAGGTGGCGGAGGTCATGACGTCCGAGAACCTCGTCACCACCCATCAGCAGACGGACCTCAAGGCAGCTGCCGCCATCCTCCAGGAGAACAAGATCGAGAAGCTCCCGGTGGTCGATAAGGACAACCACCTCGTCGGCCTCATCACCTATAAGGATATCACCAAGGCCAAGAACAAGCCGATGGCTTGCAAGGACGCCAAGGGCCGCCTGCGCGTGGCCGCAGGCGTGGGCGTGACCGCCGACTCGCTGCAGCGTGCAGAGGCACTGGTCAACGCAGGCGTAGATGCCATCGTCATCGACACGGCCCACGGCCACAGCAAGGGTGTCATCGGCACGCTGGAGGCTGTCAAGAAGCATTTCCCCGACGTGGACGTCGTCGTGGGCAATGTAGCTACGGGCGAGGCTGCCCGCTACCTCGTCGACCACGGCGCCGACGCCATCAAGGTGGGTATCGGCCCGGGTAGTATCTGTACGACCCGCGTCGTGGCAGGTGTGGGTGTGCCGCAGCTGTCGGCCATCTACGATGTCTATACGGCCCTGAAGGGCACGGGCGTGCCTCTCATCGCCGACGGTGGCCTGCGCTATTCGGGCGACATCGTCAAGGCCCTCGCCGCTGGTGGCAGTTCCGTCATGATCGGATCGCTGGTGGCTGGCACGGAGGAGTCGCCGGGCGACACGATCATCTACAACGGCCGTAAGTTCAAGAGCTACCGCGGCATGGGATCGCTGGAGGCCATGGGACAGAAGAACGGCAGCAAGGACCGCTACTTCCAGGGTTCCACCACCGACGTGAAGAAACTCGTGCCGGAGGGTATCGCCGGCCGCGTGCCGTACAAAGGCACGGTGCTGGAGGTGGTCTATCAGCTGCTTGGCGGTCTGCGCTCGGGTATGGGCTACTGCGGCGCCAACTGCATCGAGACGCTCCACAACGCCAAGTTCACCCGCATCACCAATGCTGGTGTGCTCGAGAGCCACCCGCACGACATCACGATCACGAGCGAGGCGCCCAACTATTCGCGTCACGAATAATCAAGACAACATAGACACGGGCTCTGTCACGGGGGAGGGATTCCCGACGTGGCAGAGCCTCGATTCTCATTATTATATATAATAGACAAGACAAAGACAACATGAAACTGAAGTCTCTTTTCTCGGCACTGCTGCTGGGATGCGCGATGATGGCGCAGGCCCAGAGCGCGAACGATCCGACGATTATGACCATCAACGGCCAGCCGATCAGCCGCTCAGAATTTGAATATTCCTACAACAAAAACAACTCAGAGGGAGTGATCGACAAAAAGTCGGTGGAGGAATATGTGGACCTTTTCATCAATTATAAATTGAAGGTGCAGGCTGCCATCGACGCGAAAATGGACACCATGCCGGCCTACAAGCGCGAGTTTCTCAACTACCGCGACCAGCAGATCCGCCCGACGATCATCAACGACGCCGACGTGGAGGCCGAGGCTTACAAGATCTACAAGGAGACACAGGAGCGCATCGACGGAGCTGGAGGCATGCGCCAGGTATCGCACATCCTCATCATGGTGCCGCCCAAGGCCACGGCCGAGGAGATGATGGCAGACTCCGCACGTGCAGACTCTATCTACAGCGCCATCATGAAGGGTTCCAACTTCAACGAGATGGCGAGAAGATACTCGGCCGACAAGGCATCGGCAGCCAAGGGCGGACAGCTCAACTGGATCACCAAGGGACAGACGGTCCCGACTTTTGAGAACGCAGCCTACTCCATGCGCCCGGGAGAGATCTCGCGCCCTGTGAAGTCACCTTTCGGCTGGCACATCATCCGCATGGACGGACAGCGCAACTTCTTCGAATATGACTCCCTGAAGGCCGACATCATGAAGTTTATCGAGATGCGTGGCCTCCGCGAGAAGATCATCAACGACAAGCTCGACTCTCTGGCCAAGGTGCAGAACACCACGCCTGAGGCCATCCTCGACCAGCGACTGGTGGAGATGGAGGCCAAGGATCCGGATCTGAAGAACCTCGTGCGCGAGTATCACGACGGCCTGCTCCTCTTCGAGGTCAGCAACCGCACCATCTGGGGCAAGGCTGCCAGCGACGAGGCGGGCCTGTTGCAGTATTTCAAGAAGCACAAGAAGCAGTATAAGTGGGACGAGCCGCGCTTCAAGGGCATGGCCTACCATGTCAAGGACGAGGCCGACGTGGCTGCCGTGCGCAATGCCGTCAAGGGACTGCCCTTCGGCGACTGGGCCGACAAGTTGCGCAGCACGTTCAACAACGACTCCGTCATCCGCATCCGCGTGGAGAAGGGCATCTTCAAGAAGGGTGACAACCCGCTCGTGGACCGCAACGAGTTCAAGGTGAACGTCAATGTCACACCGACCAAGGACTACCCCATCGACGCCACCTTTGGCAAGATGATCAAGGCGCCGGAGGAGATGAACGACGTGCGCGGACAGGTGACTGCCGACTACCAGAACCTGCTGGAGGAGCAGTGGGTGAAGGAACTGCGCAAGAAGTATCCCGTCGTCATCAACCGCGAGGTATTGGCCACGGTCAACAAGCACTAACAAACAGGGGGTGGCCTCAAAGCGGGGCTTCCCCCAATAAGCCACACGAATTGCTACCGTAATGAAGAGAAATCAAGCGATAATGGCACTACTGCTGCCGGTCTCTATGCTGGCCATGGCGGGACTGAACACCCGCGGGGGCGCAGAGATAGCGGCATGGGCTGCCAACGACTCGGTGAAGACGGCCACCATAGCGGGACGACCCGCACCCCAGAGTGTCATCGACGAGGTGATATGGGTGGTCGGCGACGAGCCGATACTGAAGTCGGAGGTGGAGATCACCCGACTGCAAAGCGAGGCCGAGGGCATCAAGTGGGACGGCGATCCCGACTGCCAGATACCGGAGCAGATAGCCGTACAGAAGCTCTTCCTCCACCAGGCGGCTCTCGACAGCATCGAGGTCACGGAGTCGGAGATCAACCAGGCCGTGGACCAGCAGATCAACTACTGGCTCTCGCTGCCGACCATTGACGGCTCGCGCGAGCGACTGGAGCAGTATCAGCGCAAGACGATCTCCCAGATGCGGCAGGACATGCACGACGACTTCCGCGACCGGCAGTTGGTGCAGAAGGAGCAGCAGGAACTGGTGAAGGACATCGAGGTGAGCCCGGCAGAGGTGCGCGCCTATTTCAAGGACATGCCCACGGACAGTCTGCCCGAGATTCCCACAACCGTGGAGGTGCAGATCCTGACGAAGAACCCCATCATCGAACAGGAGGAAGTCAACCGGGTGAAGAATCAACTGCGTGAGTTTACGGAACGCGTGACAAAGAAGGAGACTTCCTTTGCCACGCTGGCCCGCCTCTATTCCGAGGACAAGGGTACGGCACGCCAAGGTGGTGAACTGGGCTACACGGGGCGTGGTCTGCTCGACCCAGCTTTTGCCAACGCTGCCTTCAACCTTACCGATCCCAACAAGATTTCGAAGATCGTGGAGACAGAGTTTGGCTATCATATCATACAGCTCATCGACCGTCGGGGCGACAAGGTGAACGTCCGCCATATCCTGCTGCGCCCGCGGGTCTCCGAGGCTTCGCTGACGGCAGCCGAGGCACGTTTGGACAGTATCGCCGACGACATCCGTGCAGGAAAGTTTGAGTTTGGCGCCGCCACGGCCTTCCTCTCCGACGACAAGGACACAAAGGCCAACCATGGAGTGATGGTCAACAGCAACGAGTCGTCGCGCACCTCGCGCTTCCGCATGCAGGACTTGCCAACCGAGGTGGCAGCTGTCGTCGATACGATGAAGGTGGGTCAGGTGTCGAAGGCATTCAGGATGACCACCGACCGCGGCAAGGTCACGACGGCCATCGTCCGGCTGATGGCACGCACGGACGCCCACAAGGCCAATATCCAGGAGGATTTCCAGGCCATGAGCGACATCGTGACGAGCCACGCGCGACAGAAGAAAATCCACGAATGGGTGGTGAAGAAAATCAAGGACACCTACGTTTGGATCAGTCCGCAGTATCGTGGGTGCAATTTCCAATACGAGGGTTGGGTCAGGTGAGATGAGAACAAACGCCTTTCCCTCACTTCCAACAAAAAGCGGGCATAGAACTTCCCTATGGCGGGTTCTATGCCTGTTTGGGTTATTCCTGCTCCTTGCCCCAATCAGTGCGCAGGGGCAGAAACCGATTGGACAGAAACCGACAGAGAAGAAGAAACCGACAGAGAAAGTCTATATCGACCATGCCGACGTGCTATGGCACAACCAGTCCGTAAGGCCCGACATCCAGGTGGCGCGGGGCAACGTGCGCTTCCGCTACGATGGCATGACGCTTCGTTGCGACAGTGCTTGGCTGAGCCAGGAGCGATCGTTCTTTCAGGCCTTCGGCCACGTCAAGGTGACACGCCCCGGAGGAGCCACGCTGGAGTGTGGGCGCCTCCACTATGAGGGGCTGGGGCAGATGCTACGGGCACGCGGGCATGTGGTGGTGCGCGAGCCGGGACGACTGTTGCGCTGCGACAGCCTCGACTACAACTTGATGTCGGACGAGGCAAAGTTCTTCGACGGCAGGGGCACCATCGTGGCTGGTCCCAATACCATCATCGCCGACGAGGGCCACTACAACACCAAGACCAAGGACTTCCGCTTCATGGGCGACGTGGTGATGCGGTCCGCACAAGGACGCATCCGGTCGGTCCACACACCAACGGCAGCAGGCAACATGGAGACGGGCGAGGTCCACGTGGTGGGAAAATCGACGCTGCGCATGAGCGACGGCGGCGTGATCCATACCAACGAGGGCTTCTTCAACCAGATAACGGGTTCGGCACGGACGGTGGGCCATACCACTATCACATCGCCAGAAAGAGACATCGACGGCTACAACATCACCTTCAACAACGAGACGGGTGACGCCGAGGGCCACCAGGGCGTGACCATCAACGACAAGAAAGCGCACCGCGTCATCAAGGGCAAGGATGTCTGGTACAACAGCAACTCGGGCCACATGGAGGGCAGGGGCGACGTCGATATCGAGGACAAACAGAACGACCGTACCATCCGCGGACAGCATGTGGTCTATAACGCCACGACGGGAGAGATGGAGAACTATGGCAACGCCTGGGTTGACGACCGTGGGGCACAGCGGGTCATCAAGGGCGACACGCTATTATATAATGAGAAGACGCGGATGGGCGAGGCGCACGGACGTGTCGATTACCTCGACCGCAAAAACAAGAATGCGTTTCGCGCCGAAGACTGCTTCTACACCGAGGAGGCTGCACTCGCCTACGGTGGCGACCCGGGACCCTTGGCTCTGGACTTCTCGCAGGGCGACACGCTCTACGTCCATGCCGACACAGTGAGGATGAGAGCGTGGAACGTCAATACCGACTCGGTATATCGGGAGGTCTATGGCGTGGACAACGTGCGGGCGTACCGCACGGACATCCAGGCGGTCTGCGGACTGCTCGTCGCCAACACGCTCGACTCCTGCATCACGCTCTACGATGACCCCGTGCTATGGAACGGCGAACGCCAGATCCTGGGAGACAGCATCCGGGCGTTCATGAACGACTCCACCGTGCGCGACGCCTATGTCATGGGCAACGCCCTCTCGATAGAACGGATGACGGACCGCGAGCACTTCAACCAGATCAGCGCGAAGTCCATGCACGCCCACTTCATAGACGGGGCGGTACGACAGGCCACGGCCGTCGATAATGTGCTGACCATCTTCTACCCCACCGACGACAAGGACAGCACACTCATCGGCATGGTCTATGTCGAGACCGACACGATGCGGATGTTTCTCTCGCCCGAGCGAAAACTGGAGAAGATATGGATGCCGAAGACAGAGGGTATGATGTATCCGCTGAACCAGATTCCGCCTGAGCACAGGCAGCTGCGAGGCTTTGTATGGCTGGAGAACCTCCGCCCACGCGACAAGGACGATGTGTTCCGCCGCGTGACCAAGGCGCAGAGCCTGCAGAGACTGTATCGCAAGGTGGCAGCACCACCTCGCCAACGCATCGTCGATCGCTTCAATCCGGAGACGAAACGACGATGAGGGGACTTTTTCATCAGCCGAGGCCGCGCCACTTCTCCCACCGCTTCCAGTTTATCGACGAGCGCAAGGAACAACTGCGCCTGCTCAGGGAGGAGATGAGCAAAGATGGGGTACGAAAGACGGAGGACAAGGTGTCGGACCGTCAGGAGAGACTGCACATGCTCTTTGCCGAGGCTGCAAGGCAGCGCCGGGCCAAGCGACGCAGCACGACGACGGCAGCATGGCTATGGGGTGCGATCACGGCAATAGCTGCCGCAGCAGTCCTGCTCTTGCTGGGCGCGTGGGGATAGGATGAAAGGGTGACGAGAGAAGACATGACGAGCGTATAGAGAGTAGATGAAAACCGAGTGAAGGCAACAGTAATATAGAAGACAACAAATATGAGTGACATCATTCAACTGCTTCCCGACAGTGTAGCCAACCAGATAGCTGCGGGAGAGGTGATACAGCGACCGGCTTCCGTCATCAAGGAACTGGTGGAGAATGCGGTAGATGCGGGAGCCAAGCACATCGACGTGCTGGTAGTGGACGCAGGGCGCACCTCAATCCAGGTCATCGACGACGGAAAGGGCATGTCCGAGACGGACGCACGACTGGCCTTCGAGCGCCATGCCACCTCGAAGATCCGGCAGGCCGACGACCTTTTCGCACTACGCACCATGGGGTTTCGTGGCGAGGCGTTGCCTTCGATTGTAGCCGTTTCCCAAGTGGACCTCCAGACAAGGACGGAGAACGAGGAGGTGGGCACACATCTGACCATCGCCGGCAGCCGTTTTCAAGGCCAGGAGCCTTGCGCCTGCCCCGTGGGGGCCAACTTCCTGGTGGAAAACTTGTTCTATAACGTGCCGGCAAGACGGAAGTTTCTCAAGTCGAACGCCACGGAACTAAACAACATCATCGCGGCCTTCGAACGGATCGCATTGGTCTATAACGACATCAACTTTACGCTGCGGAGCAACGGGGCGGAGGTGTTCAACCTCAAGGCGACAAACCTCCACAAGCGCATCATCGACATCTTCGGACGCAAACTCGACAAAGACTTGCTACCCGTAAGGGAGGTGGAGACTTCCATCTGCACGCTCCAGGGCTTCGTAGGCAAACCAGAATCATCAAAGAAGAAGTGCAACACGCAGTATTTCTTCGTCAATGGTCGCTACATGCGCCATCCCTACTTCCACAAGGCGGTGATCTCGGCATTCGACCGACTGATTCCCACCGATGAGCAGGTGCCCTATTTCTTCTATTTCACCGTGCGCCCGGAGGACATCGACGTCAACATCCATCCCACCAAGACCGAAATCAAGTTTGAGAACGAACAGGCCATCTGGCAGATTCTCATGGCAGCAGTCAAGGATGCGGTGGGCAAATTCAACAATATTCCCACCATCGACTTCGACTCTGAGGCCAAACCGGAGATTCCCGTTTTCGACGACTCGCCAAGGGATATCTGCGCGCCCAAGGTGCAATACAACCCGAGCTACAATCCTTTCAAAGAGACTCCATCGGAGAACTACCGCCAGCCCGCAGCTCCCGAGGGATGGGACCAACTCTATGAGGGACTGAAAGGCACAGAGGCAGAGAGCCCATCTGAACCTCAGACGGATCTGTTTGCCTCGCAACAGGAAACCACACCCACAGAAACGATAGTGGAGGAGAAAGCTCCCTCCCACTACCAGTTCAAGGGACAGTATATCATGTCGTCCGTGAAGTCGGGCTTGATGATGATCGACCAGCACCGTGCCCACACGCGCATCCTCTACGAGGACTATCTGCGCCAGTTGGCACAACGCAAACCGAGTGCACAGCGCTTGCTCTTCCCCGAGATGGTGCAGTTTGCCCCAGCCTCACAGCAACGCCTGCCCGCCGTCGTACCCGAACTGGAGGCGATGGGCTTTGAGTTGTCCGATCTGGGCAACGGCTGCTACTCGATAGGGACCGTACCCACGGGACTAGAAGGACTGAACATCCCGGATCTGCTCCTGCAAATGGTGGGCGACACAGAGGCAAAAACGGCAGAGGTGAAGGATGAGATCGATCGTTCACTCGCACTGACCATGGCACGAAGCGCAGCCATCCCCATCGGCCAAGTGCTCAGCAACGAGGAAATGGAAAGCATCGTCAACCGACTCTTTTCGTGCGAAAACATGAAATATACGCCCGACGGAAAGGTGATAGTCGCCATACTCTCCCAACAGGAGATAGACCATCTTTTTGCCCCATAACCGTATATTTTGAATGACTGAGGTCAAAAAATACACGGTAGATGGAAAAAGATTTCAATTTATTTGCATTGATTTGGAAAATAATCATTAACTTTGCAACCAAAAGCCATTCAGAATTAATCACGGACTTGCAACCGAGAGGAAACTCTAAATAATAAATTTAAATTATAGTAGTTATGAAAAAGTTATTAATGGTTATGGCTCTTGCCGGTATGACGGCAACGGGTTTCGCTCAGGAGGCTCCTGTACAGAAGCATAGCGTCGCTACAAATTCTTTCTGGAGCAATTGGTTCATTCAGGCTGGTGCCAACTGGAATGCATGGTACTCAGGTCAGGAGCATGGTGCTGGCAACAGCAACAGCCCGATCGAGGATTTCCGTTCTCATGTAGGTGCTTCGGTTGCCGTGGGTAAGTGGTTCACGCCGGGTATCGGTCTCCGTACCAAGATCAATGGTATTTGGGGCAAGACGGTTTTGGACAACGAGACCAGCAAGAGCAACAAGTACTGGACGGCGAACGAGCAGGTGCTCTTCAACCTCAGCAACTTGATCTGCGGCTACAACGAGAAGCGTATCTGGAACCTCATTCCCTTCGCTGGCGGTGGTATCACCCGCAACATGAGCTACAACACCTATGCTATGCAGCTGGGAGTTGGTGTTCTCAACACCTTCCGTGTTTCTCCGAAGCTGGCTGTCAACCTCGAGTTGGGTTGGGATCGTCTTGAGGGCGATGCCGACGGTATCGACAAGAGCAATGGCAAGCGCGGATGGGACAGCCACGACAACCGTCTCTATGCTGAGATCGGCTTGACCTACAACCTCGGCAAGGCTACTTGGAGCCGCACCCCGGATGTGGACGCCATCAACGCACAGCACCAGGCTGAGGTCGACGCTCTCAACGCTCAGGTCAATGAGCTCCGCAACCGCAAGCCGGAGGTGGTCGAGAAGATCGTCGAGAAGCGTGTAGAGGTACCTGCTGCTCATCACGATGTGTGCGTGTCTGACCTCGTCTTCGTCGCCTTCGCTCAGGGCAAGGCCAACCTCACCAAGGAGGATATGAAGGCGCTCGACGCTATCAAGAAGGGTGCACACGTACAGATTGTTGGTACGGCTTCTCCCGAGGGTTCTAAGGCTATCAACGATCGTCTGTCTCAGGCTCGTGCCGACGTCGTCGCTAAGTACCTCAAGGGTCGCGGCGTGATCGTTGACGAGGCTACCGGTAAGGGTGTCCAGGGTGTCACCTCTAACCGTCTCGCTATCGTTTACGTGAAGTAAGCTTAGACCGACCACATTACAGAAGGACTATTCCTTCAAGTAATAGGATATCAATCCCCAGCACGATTCCTCGTGCTGGGGATTTTTAATGATGGGTCACGGCGTTTAGTGACGAAGAAAGACACTGTATCTTAGACGAAAAGACAGAAAAACACAGTTTCCAAGAAGAAAACACACGGCTTCCAAGGCAAAAAGAAGAGAAAACACAGGATGAAGGAAAAGAATTTTGTAATTACTGCAAAAAATATTAGTTTGAAAATAGTTCAATTCAGATTTATTTCGTACTTTTGCAGCCAAGAGATCATTCCAAGCCCCAAAGTGGGTGTTTTTTGAAACCAAGTAAGTACTTTTCCCAACAAAGAGGAAGTTGCTTCTCAATACTTTTCATTATGACGCAAAACTATCTCCTATACCGTATCTACAGGTTCTACGCCGACGGTTTCCGACAAATGACCGTGGGGCGTGTGCTGTGGACGGTCATCCTCATCAAGCTCTTCGTGATTTTCGTGGTGCTCAAACTTCTGTTCTTCCCCGACGTTCTGGCACAGAAAGCCAAGGGCGGCGACAAGGCAGAGGTGGTCGCCAGCGAACTAACCAATCGTTAATAAAAATCCAAAACAATATCCTATGAATCATTTACTCACTATCGACCCCTCAGTCATCGACTGGTCGCGTGCGCAATTTGCCCTTACGGCCATCTACCACTGGCTGTTCGTACCGCTCACACTCGGTCTGGCTGTCGTCATGGGCATCATCGAGACCATCTATTATCGCACGGGGAAACCGTTCTGGCGCGAAGCAGCACGCTTCTGGCAGCGCCTCTTCGGCGTCAATTTCGCTATGGGCGTGGCCACAGGCATCATCCTTGAGTTTGAATTTGGCACCAACTGGAGCAACTACTCATGGTTTGTGGGCGACATCTTTGGTGCGCCACTGGCCGTGGAGGGCATCGTGGCCTTCTTCATGGAGAGCACCTTTGTAGCCGTGATGTTCTTCGGCTGGGACAAGGTCTCCAGGGGCTTCCACTTGGCTTCTACCTGGCTGACAGGACTGGGAGCTACCATCTCGGCATGGTGGATTCTCGTGGCCAACGCCTGGATGCAATATCCCGTCGGCTGCGAATTCAATCCTGACACGGTCCGTAATGAGATGGTGAGTTTTGCCGATGTCGCCCTGTCGCCATTCGCCATCGACAAGTTCTTCCACACCGTCACCTCGTCGTGGCTGGTAGGTGCCGTCTTCGTCTGCGCAGTAAGCTGCTGGTTTCTCTTGCGCAATCGCGAGAAGCGACTGGCAGTAGAGAGTATCAAGATAGCAGCCATCGTCGGCTTGGTTTCCTCGCTCCTTGCCATGATGACGGGCGACTTCTCGGCAGTGAAAGTGGCCAAGACCCAACCGATGAAGTTGGCCGCCATGGAGGCTCTCTACAATGGAGGTGAGGGAGTAGGACTGACAGTCGTAGCAGCTATCAATCCTTTTGCCCAGCCCGACTACGCCAACGAGAAGGAGCCCCCTCTGCACCTGGCGATGCCCAAGGGGCTCTCGCTACTTGCCACCCACTCTCTCGACGGCTACGTGCCTGGTGTCAACGATCTGCTCAACGGCTACACGCGTCCGGACGGCAAGCGCGAACTGTCGGCAGAGGAGAAGATGGAGCGCGGAAGGCGCGCCATCGCCTCACTGGCGGAATACAGAACGCTGCGGGCCAAGGATGCCAACAACCCCAAACTGAAAGAACTGGCTACGCAACTGAAGGAGGACATGCCTTACTTCGGCTATGGGTATATCAAGGACAGAGCCGAACTGGTGCCTTACATTCCTATCAACTTCTACGCCTTCCGCGTGATGGTCGGCGTGGGCACGCTGCTCCTGCTGTTCTTCATAGTCATCGGTCATGTGGCTTGGCGCATGGATATCTCACGCCGCAGAACATGGCTCTACCTCACGGCCTTGACCATGCTACCCTTGGTCTATGTGGCGAGTGAAGCCGGATGGATCGTGGCCGAACTAGGACGCCAACCCTGGGCCATCCAGGACATGATGCCCACCATGGCTGCGGTATCGGACCTGCGGTCTGGAAGCGTGGCCCTGACTTTCTTTCTTTTCCTCATCCTCTTCACGGTACTGCTCATCGCGGAGGTCAGAATCATGTGCCATGTGATCAAAAACTATAAAAGCCCGGCATCGGCTACAGAGTAGCAGCAGACAACACGGACTAACATCAACATAATAAAAAGCAAGATTATGAGTTATACGTTTCTTCAACAATACTGGTGGTTTATCGTTTCGCTGCTTGGCGCATTGCTCGTATTCCTCCTCTTCGTACAAGGAGCCAACTCGCTGGTCTATACCCTCGGATCGACAGAGGACGGACAGCGCAAGGTGCTGGAATCGACTGGACGGAAATGGGAGATCACGTTTACGACCCTCGTCACCTTTGGCGGCGCGTTCTTCGCCTCCTTCCCCTTGTTCTACAGCACAAGTTTTGGCGGGGCCTACTGGCTTTGGATGATTATCCTCTTCTCGTTCGTGCTCCAGGCCGTGAGCTATGAGTTTCAGTTGAAGCGAGGCAACCTGCTCGGCACGCGCACCTACCGCTACTTCCTCATCCTCAACGGCATCTTCGGTCCGCTGCTGCTTGGCGGTGCGGTGGCAACCTTCTTCAATGGTTCCAACTTCATCGTCGATAAGGCGTCGCTCACCTCTGTTGGATCTCCCGTCATCAGCCGTTGGGCCAATGCCTCGGCAGGACTCGATGCGCTCCTTGACCCATGGAACCTGATGCTGGGTCTGGCCGTCATGTTCCTTGCACGCATCCTGGGCACGCTCTACATCATCAACAATGTCGAGGACGAAGCGATCCGCACCAGAGGCAGAAGACAGTTGCTTGTCAACACCGTGCCCTTCCTGGCCTTCTTCCTCGCATTCTTCATCCGCACGCTGCTGAAAGATGGTTATGCCGTCAATGCAGAAACTGGCATGATTTTCATGGAACCGATGAAGTATCTCCACAACCACCTGACCCTGTGGCCGACGGCCGTGCTCACCCTCGTCGGTGTGTTACTACTGCTCTACGGCATCGTGCGCTCACTCCTCCATTCCGCCTACACAAAGGGGATATGGCCAGCAGGCATCGGTGTGGTACTCGTCGTGCTGAGTCTCTTCCTATGTGCGGGACTCAACGACACGGCGTTCTACCCCTCCAACGCCGACCTGCAGAGCTCGCTCACCATTCAGAACAGTTGCAGCAGCGAGTTTACCCTGCAGACCATGGCTATCGTTTCCGTCCTTGTGCCATTCGTCTTTGGCTACATCGCCTACGTCTGGCGCGTCATGGACCGCAAGAAATAGCCTGCCAAGCAAAACTTACTTGCTTGGTGCGCAACTATCTATAACGAAAAAGAGGGTGGCCCGAGAGCCATCCTCTTTTTTATATACTAACCATGTGAAAACTACTTAGAAATCCGTGCTGAACCTTAGCCAATCTCAACCTGGCGCTGGATCTTCTTCTCCTCCACTGGTTTCTCCTTCGGCATGGTGATAGTCAGCACACCGTGCTCCACCTTAGCAGAGATCTCCTCCTTGACGATATCCTCCGGCAGAGCGTAAACCTGCTGGTAGTTGGAGTAGCTGAACTCGCGGCGCAGATAGTGCTCCTTCTTGTCCTCGCTCTTTTCCTCCTCCTTGTGCTCCAACTTGTTCTCGATAGCCACCTCAAGGTTGCCGTCGGCATTGATGTTCACTCGGCAATACTCCTTCTTCACGCCCGGTACTGCGATCTCCATTGTATAGGCTTTAGCGTCTTCCTTCACGTTGACTGCAGGTGCGGTAGCCTTTGCTTTCGGCATCCACTCATTGTTGAAGAACTCGTCAAACATTGTCGGGAACCAATAGTTAGAATTCAAAACTGGTAACATAATAATCTCCTATTTTTTTATTTATTGTTCTATGTTGTAGTTTCGAGCTTCTTTTGGGCTTCTTACTGTCCTCGGGAGCTTTCCGCTTTCACCAGTATCTATCGCAACCTCCGTGCCAACGACACCTCGCGTGACACGACGGCAGCAAAGTATAATTATTTTAAACTTTGCCGACAGGATGACATTCCGCGCACCGTTTCTTTCCTCTATTCCTCCTCGCTGGAAGCGGCACGAGGCGTGGCGGAGAAGATACTGAAGTTGACACTTCCGTAGCTTCTGTGCTCCAGAAAATGAGGGTGGGAAGAGAAGTCGTTGTGTTTGCCATGCTCGAAGACGAGGATGCCATCGGGCTTCAGCAATCCGCCATTTATCACCAAGTCGGGCACGGTAGGCAGTTCTGGCAGCGCATAGGGTGGATCGGCAAAGACCAGGTCAAACGGCTCGTGACACGTCTTGACAAAGCGGAACACATCGCCACGGATGAGGACATGGTTCTGGGCGCCTATCTTCTCGACACACTGCTGGATGAAGCGTGCATGATCGCGATCTTTCTCAACACTCACAACCCGCTCGCAACCACGCGAAAGCAGTTCAAGCGAGATGCTTCCCGTGCCCGAGAAAAGGTCGAGTGCTGTCGATTCGTCAAAATCGAGATAGCCACGGATGACATTGAATAAGTTTTCCTTTGCAAAATCGGTCGTCGGCCTCGCCTTGAACGTGCGAGGTATCTCAAAATGGCGGCCTTTATAGATGCCTGTTATGATACGCATAGCAATATTGCTGTTTAGTTTCTATTAGAGTCGTGTCCCACCATGATCTGTATCTGCCGGAGCGATGCCCTGCCAGCCTTCCTCGTCGAGATAGACGGCCTTGAGGTCATAGGGAATGTCGGGATTCTTGGCCATGGCGATGTTGCGGAAGTCGGCCTGTGGGGTGACGGCCACAACACGGCGCAAGTATTGGCGCAGTTGGCTGCAAAGCCATCCGTCTTCGGCCACCTCCCCCACCAGGTGGAGTTCATCTTTCTCCACACTCATGCCCAGCTGGCGCCAGACGAAGAGTAGGTAGTAGAGGGCGTCCTGCTCGTGAGGCACGTCGAAGGTGTTGCAAAACTTAAAGCGGCTTTGGCCAAAGCGGAACACGCAGACTTGCTTTCCAAAGAAGTAGGCAAAGAGCTTTTGGCGCGAACCCATGAAGTTTCGCTTGTAGAGGTGGGTCCACACGGGCTCACAGAGTGTGGTGAGTCGGATATCCTCGAAGTGGTCCTCAATGACCATCAGCAGGTCTTTGTTCATTGCAAAAGCCGCCACACCATTGAGTGCGGGCAACTGGCGGCATACCACCTCGTCGCTACCACCCGTTCTGAAGGTGTAGCGGTAGAGGGTGTCAGCCTCCTCAGCCACATATTCCTCTTCTGGGATGATCAGGACGGGGGCGTCGTTGAGGATGAGGGCACGCCGATAGCCGCTCTTCAGCAGCTCCGACCGTTGGAAGGCCTCACGAAGATTGGCCGCGGGCGAGATACCGTTGTTCATCTCGTAAGGCTCATAGACGATACTGCCGAGCGACTGTGGGTCGCCGACGGAGGCCGACAGTCGCCCATGTGAAAGGCGGAGCGTCAGCCGGAGCATCTTGTCGGAAAGGTTGTCTTTGTTTGCCATTGCAGCGACAAAGTTACGTATTTTCTCCCATATATGCAAAATCACTTCGCCTGGTACAGCTTCTTGTTGCCGCTTTTTTGTAACTTTGCAGTCCAGTCATACGAAGAGAATACAGATAGCATGCTCCAAGACGAGATAACCCACCAGATACTGCAAGTATTTCGCTTTGCACCAACCTCCGACCAACGTCAGGCCCTCGACACGTTCGCACGCTTCCTGCTCGACCGCGACGAGCAAAGCGTGATGATCCTCCGTGGCTCCGCGGGCACGGGCAAGACAGCCTTGGCCAGTGCGATGGTGCAGACGCTGCGCCATTTGGGACAGAAGGTGGTGCTGATGGCACCGACCGGCCGCGCGGCAATGGTCTTCTCGCTCCATGCCGGACTGCCCGCATGGACTATCCACCGCCGCATCTATCGCGAGCGGACGTTTGCAGGGCCAGAGGGACAGTTCAACCTCAATGCCAACCTCGCCAGCGACACACTCTTCATCGTCGATGAAGCCTCGATGATAGCCAACTACGGAGGAGGAGCGTCCACCTTTGGCAGTGGATGCCTGCTCGACGACCTCGTGCGTTTCGTCTATGGCGGACGGGGCTGCCGCCTCATGCTCATCGGCGACTGCGCCCAGTTGCCTCCCGTAGGGGAACAGGAAAGTCCGGCACTTCAGGACGACGTTCTGGAACGCATGGGACTACGCGCCTACTCCTGCGACCTCGACGAGGTGCTCCGACAGGGAGAGGGATCAGGCATCCTCGTCAATGCGACGACTATCCGCCAACTTATCACCCGCGACACAGCAACACTGCTGCCACGCATCCGTGTGAAAGGCTTTGCCGACGTGGCGGTGGTACCGGGCGACGAACTCATCGAGACACTCTCCTCGTCCTTCAGCGAAGTGGGAACGGACGAGACTATGGTCATCACGCGGAGCAACAAGCGGGCCAATATCTACAATCAAGGCATACGACGCACGGTGCTCGACTGCGAGAGCGAGCTTTCCACAGGCGACATCATCACCATTGTGCGCAACAAATATCTATCGGGAGAACAACAGAAACTGATGCCCCTGCTGGCCAACGGCGATCGGGCACGCATCCTCAGGGTCCACAACACGCGCGAACTGTATGGATTCCACTTTGCCGACATCACCATCTCCATGCTCGACTACAACGATGTGGAAATCGACACCACCGCCATACTTGACACATTGACCTCCGACGCACCTGCACTGACACGCGAGCAGGATACCGCACTGTTTCAGCAGGTGATGGAGGACTATGCCGACGTGCCCCGCAAAGCTGACCGGATGCGCCAACTGCGAGAGGACGACTACTACAACGCGCTACAGATCAAGTTTGGCTACGCTGTCACCTGCCACAAGGCACAGGGAGGGCAGTGGGCGCATGTGTATATCGACCAAGGCTACATGACCGACGAAATGCTCTCTGCCGACTACCTCCACTGGCTCTATACGGCCTTCACACGCGCCACGGAGCGACTCTACCTCGTCAACTGGCCCAAGAAGCAACTTTTGGAAGATGAAGACTGAGGATAGACTGAAGGAAAGAGAGGTGACGGTCGAGTATCTGGAGAAGGCCTTTGACCATTACAACCACCTGTGCTTTGGCGGACTGCTGCCGAGGCCAAGGCTGAGATTGTCGCAGGCAAAGAGTAGGCTGGGATGGATGAGATACAAGGTCGATGCGAATGACGAGTCACTTATCCCCTACGACTTCACCATCGGCGTCACAACAGCCTACCGTCTCAATACAGAACAAATAGACGACGTGCTCATCCACGAGATGATCCACTACCACATCGCCTACCACCAGCTAAGGGACAACGCTCCACACGGACGCCGCTTCCGCCAGATCATGGAAACCATCAACCACGACTACCAACGTCACATCCGCATCTCAGTCCGACACGCCAACCTGCCCACGAGAGACGGGGACGATTCCCGGCCTGCCCACAACGGCCCAGCTCAGAGCCGCCCCAATCGGTTGCCACCCTACGTCGTACTGGCTATCCAGACCAAGGACGGCCACTACTACCTCTCGTCAGTAGCAGCCAACGCAGTAGCAAAACTACATACCATCGTCGGCCACCAGAAACATTTCCGAGAGGCAAGATGGTACGTTAGTCACGATTCCGCCCTCTCCCGCTATCCCCGGGTGAGGACACTCCGCGGTGTGCGCGTCTCGCAGCAGGAATACGAGCGAATCACCACACAAGCCACCCCGCTATAGGCTGGTTTTGCAGCTTTTCATTTCTGGCAGTTTTTACAATTTCCGTTGTAGGCAGATTTTGTAGATTTCTTGTAGTTTAGGAGCAAAAGGAAAGATCAAGAGTAAAATGTAAAAAAGAGCCTCCAAGCATAATGCTCGAAGGCTCTCCTGTTGAAAGGGGGCGGCCACCTACTCTCCCGCATTGCAT